>Ga0315280_10002437_pt1 | contig 30154 bp, 28 predicted proteins | sample YL17G06_40_MG_FD_203697 | JGI IMG/M metagenome (GOLD analysis project Ga0315280, IMG submission 203697) | Sediment microbial communities from Yellowstone Lake, YNP, Wyoming, USA - YL17G06_40 | ecosystem: Environmental > Aquatic > Freshwater > Lake > Sediment | place: USA: Wyoming | collected... | reverse complement strand
ACACCGGCATGGCCGGGCAAACACACCCTCCCAGCCGCACTCGAGGGGCTGGAGGTCACAGAACCACCCCTTCCCCGCGGAGGAGCATCAGTGTTTTCTCTTGACATCCCCTTTTATAGAACCCGCGGCGGCTGATAGGGGCGATGCAGCTGGAGAAATCCGACGCGAACGGCCAAGACGGAAGCGAAATAGTGTATTCTTCTGGCAATCCAGGATTGCAAAATGGAGATCTTGTCTAAACACTGTCGATGGTCAGTCGAGACGCCCGCGGCCTGACTCAGCGACCTCGGCCATGAACGGAGGAATCTTCAATAAAATTCGAATCAGATTCCGAACTGAAGATCTCTAGGCGCGAATTGTTCAAAGGCATTGGACTCGCCGCCACGCCCGGGTGGGGGGCCCTTGGATTTGAGCCTGAGACGTCTGCAGGTTCCGAGACCGGCCTCATAGAGACGGGCACCGGAACGGGGCCAAAGGACCACGGCTTCGCGACCGTGGCGATTCATGCGGGGAACACGAGCGACTGCTCTGCCTTCCCGATCCATCTTGGCGCTACGAACCACAACGGGGAATACACACGCGATCAGAATCCTTCAACGGATGCTCTGGCGCGGTTGGTCCAGCAACTCGATGGTGCCGAAGCGGCCCTCGCAACGGCCTGCGGCATGGCGGCGATCAGCCAGACACTTTTTTCCCGGATGGGCACCGGGGACTGAGTTGTATCACACCGCTGCGTTTATGACGGCACCGACGGGCTGCTCAGGGCCGAACTGCCCCGCTGGGGCGCGGACGTCGAGTTCGTGGACATGCGGCAATTGGACAACCTGAAGGCGGCACTGCAGAAGAAAACACGGATTGTTTACTTCGAACCCTATGCCAATGCTTCGATGGACGTCATCGACGTCAAGGGAGCGGTCCAACTCGCGCATGACACCGGCGCACTAGCGGTTGTCGATAACACTTGGCTCTCGCCTTACCTGCTGAAGCCGCTGGACCACGGGGCGGACCTGGTCATTCACAGCGCCACAAAGTACATGAACGGCCATGGTGATGGTTTGGGAGGCATCGTTGCCGGGAGTGAAGCGCTGATAAGCAAGATCAAGAGCACGCGATTGCATATGGGAGGGATTCTCAGTCCGCAAAACGCTTACTTGATCGCACGCGGAATTCAAACGCTGCCGTTTCGGATGAAGCGGCACTGTGAAAATGCAGAGCAGGTGGCCGAATTTCTGGGAAGCCATCCCAAGGTGAAAGAAGTGCGATACGCCGGGCTGAAGTCGTACGAGGGCCATGGTGTCGCAGCCGCCCAGCAGAAGGGATTTGGCGGCATGCTTGGTTTCCAGTTGGTCGAAACTGCCGGCAACCATCGGTTCACGAACGCGGTGATACTATGCAAGCCCTGGTGGAGTCTCGGCGACACAAAGACTCTCGTAGTACCTCGGGATAGAGAGGAAAGAAGAGGCATTCCCGCGAATTACGTGAGACTGTCTGTCGGCCTAGAGGACCCAAACGACATCATCGCAGATCTGATACAGGCGCTCGAGAAAGCGTAGGATAGCAGGTATGGGTGTACCTTGACTTTGCCCCGGTGATTTTGCCGACTTGTATGCTAGACGTGAAGGAGCAAGCGTTGGCATCCGACGGTTAGCCAAGTGGAGGTTGGTCCCACCAAGCGTTATCGGCCATAACCTGGGTCAGTGGTAGAGTTCTGAAATCGTCCACTAGGGCGTACGGTGTTTTTTTCAGCGTATGGGCCTTCTGATTCTCTCCGGCTGAATTCCAGCCAGGCTCCAATGGGGCACCGAGGTCGCGACCCTCAACGCTTCCCGGAAATCTCGCCGGATGCTGAGAAAGTGGGTGGGGCTGTCATCCTGAGGAGCGGGAGGCGACGAAGGATCTCGTAAGTGATTGATTCGCTTAAGAACGAGATTCCTCGCTTCGCCCGGCACCCGACGCTGCAGGGCTTCGCTCGGAATGACATTGGCGAAGGCTTTTTCAGCATCCTGCTAGAAGCTATTGCAAAACCTCGGATGGGCCCTGTTAAGCGCTTTGTTTTCAATGGTCGGAACCCGGTTTTGCAACTGCTTCTAGAAAAAGATTGAGAAGTGGGTGCGGTGGCCGGGAAGGGTTTCCAGAGAGAAATCGAAGTGGTGGCGACTCAGGATTTCCTGGACCACAGTCAGACCCAAGCCTTGGCCATTCTTTTTAGTGCTAAAAAAGGGGGCAAAAAGATTGGAGCGGACCTCCGGGGCGATTCCGCAGCCGGTGTCCTCCACGATCACGTAGCCTCGATTATTTTTCCTCCCCATCCGGATGGTGATAGTTCCGTCTTCGCCGATGGCTTCTACGGCATTTTTAAGAATGTTGAGGAACGCTTGCTCGATCTGGTTTTTGTCAAGGCGGATAGGTTCGAGCGGTTCGCGGACATCCCAATCCCAGCGGATTCGTCGGCGATCGCACTCAGGCTTCATGAGGAGGGCGATGTCCTCCAGAAGCCTCTGCAAGTCACAGGGCCGGAGTTCCGGCTGGGGCAAGCGGATTACGTCCACGAGGCTCCGAGTGAAGGAGTTCAGATGATCCATGCGCGAGCGAGCCACCGTGAGCGCGGTCTCAAAGTCTTGGCGGTCGTCTTCGCGCAGTTGGTCGCGGTAGTTCAAGCAGGACTCGAGCAGGGAACTGCTGGCGCCGATGGAATTGTTGATTTCATGTGACATCATGCGGATCAGCTTTTCATAAGCGGCTTTTTCGCTGAGCCGAAGTTCTTCGGTCAGTTCCTCCATCAGGATGAAGTTCCGGGAGAAGCCCCGTTCGATGAAGTAGGATTTCTGGCATTTGAGCCGCCGACTGCCCTGAAGCGGGATGATCTTGGCCTCGGCAACCGTCAGGCCATCCAGAGCCGCCGTGAAGGGATTGGGCAGTTCCGCGAGCTTTCTCCCCACCAGTTGCTCGGCAGGCATCTGCAGCAGCCTTTCCGCCGCGGGATTGATCATGGCAATCCGCTCGTCAAAATCGAAGGTAATGATTCCGGAGGGAGATGCCTTGAGAATCTTGTCGAGAAAGTAGTGTTGTTCTTGAGCCCGTATCCTTTCCTCTCGCAGGTGGTCGGCCATCTGGTTGTAAACCTGGACCAACTCATCCATTTCGGGCTGGCCGATTTCCTGGAAACGCGAGGCGAAGTCGCGCTCTTTCATCAGTTGCGTTCCGGTTCGGATCAGGTCGAGAGGGCGGAAGAGGCTGTTCGACAGCATGACGCCGCAGAGGATGGACACGGCCAGGACTGCCTCCACCGCCAGGAGCCAAATGCGGTGCTGGCGGAGGACGAGGACGGCGATCCCCGCAAAAACGAGATGGATGAACACCAAGTAGAGGATGAACTTCCAACGCAGGGTCACGGCTTGATTCCGTACTTCTCAAATCGTCGGTAAAGGGCAGGCCGGCTCAGTCCGAGCGCCTCCGCTACCTTGCTGATGTTCCCTCCGCAGTGCTGCACGCATTTCAGGATCATGGCCTTTTCCATGTCGTCCAGGGTCATAGTTCCCACGGCGGGCAACTGATCCTTGCGGGGTTTGGGAAGTTCCATTTCCACAGGGAGGGAAAAATCTTCGACATCCAACACGTCTTTCGTGGTGACCAGGACATAGCGTTCAATCCATTGTTTCAACTGCCGGATGTTGCCCGGCCAGTCCTGGCCCTGCAGCCACTTGAGCCCCGCTTCACTGATCGAGAGGTTGTTCCGTCGGTAGATATTGCCGACATTCCGCAGGAAGTGCACAGCCAGCAGGGGGATGTCGTCGCGTCGCTCCCGCAGCGGCGGAAGGTAAATCGTGATCAGGTTCAGCCGGTAGAGGAGGTCTTCGCGGAATTCGCCTTTCTCAACGATCTCCGGCAGGTTCCGGTTGGTGGCGGAGATCACCCGCACGTCCACGGTCCGGGTGATACTGGAGCCCAAGACTTCATACGTCCGATCCTGTAGGACACGCAGCATCTTGACCTGTGAACTCGGGTCCAGATCTCCGATCTCGTCCAGAAAGATGGTGCCTCCGTTCGCCACCTCGAATCTCCCCTTGCGGTCCTGGTGGGCATCGGTGAAGGCGCCCTTCACATGCCCGAACATCTCGCTTTCGAACAGGGTGGAGGGAATGCCTCCCAGATTGACCTTGATGAAGGGCCCGTTTCTCCTTTTGCTGTTGTTGTGAATCGCCTCCGCGATTAGCTCCTTACCCGTCCCGCTCTCTCCCACGATCAGGACCGAGGCATCAGTGGCGCTGACACGACCCACCAGCTCCAAGGTCTTCAGAAACCTTGGATGCTTGCCGATGACATTGCGAAAGTCGTAACGGGTGTCCAGTTCCTGCCGGCTCAAGGGTTTCGCTTGCGGCCGGGGTGAAGTAGCGGCTGCCAGACCCAGGGCGGTTTCCAGGCATTGCAGAATTTGCTGGTTGCTCCAGGGTTTGGTCACGAAATCTGCCGCGCCCGCTTTGATCCCTCTGACCGCCAGCGAGATAGACCCCCAAGCGGTGATCAGGATGACGGGAAGCTGGGGCTTCAGGGCCTTGATTTTGCTCAGCAATTCCAGGCCCTCCTGGCCGCTCGTGTCGCGGGAGAAGTTCATATCCTGGAGCACCAAGTCGAAATCCTCCTGCTCCAACATCTTCATTGCTTCGGCGGGGGCCGCAGCAGACTGCGAACCATACCCGGCTTGCTTTAGAAGCAAACCCAGCGAGGTCGTGACGGAAGGGTCGTCATCAACGATCAGGATCATGTTCCAGGGCTGTCCAAACTCGGGAGGACGCTATGCTCCCGGCCTCTGCCCAATACAATAACCCAGGAAAGGATGAAGTCTGAAGTGTGAAATACAAAACACCAGGGACCAACCCAGGACCGAAGTCCAATCTCCACATCGGGTGCTTCACGCTCGACGCTTCAGCCTTTTTCATGGCCCTGTGCGGCGTGGTCACGACGACACGGAGGACATCCCTATTCGTAGTGCAGGGCTTCGGCAGGCTGAATCTTAGTGGCCATCATGCTGGGATACAGCCCGCAAAGCAGGGTTAGAAGATAAATGAGCGCCAGCGACATACCGAGACCTGTCAGGTACACTTCGTTGCTCAGGAACGTCGCGATGCCAAGGATGGGAAGCTGGACGACCAGGGCTGTTCCGATCACGAGTCCGATCGAAGTGACGACCACCAACTCACCGAGTACCTGCGTGTAAATCGAGCCCGCTGTCCCGCCCAGTGCCCGCCGGAGCCCGATCTCGGTGGTGCGTTGGGTAACGTTTTGCCAGACGACTCCGATCAAGCCCAACCCGACCATGATCATGAGGAATGCGGCCACCAGACCCGCTGCAATCAGAGGAGCCATACAGACGCGCAGAAGGGATTCTCTGGTTTCCACCAGGGGCTTGATCTCATAGGAGAAGTCCTTGCCTACGGCGCTGAGCGTGTTCACGAGTTTTTCTTCAAATTCGGCTGGTGTGCCAGGGCGGACTTTGATCGCGATGTGGGGACTCAAATCGTCGGAGACTCCCGTTAATTTCCTACGAGTGAAAGCGTAGTTCTCCGGTTCGAAAAGTTCCCCGTTTTCACGGAAATCGGTAATCACGCCGACTACGCGCGACTCCCTCTTGTCCTTCGGATCCCCGATGTTTTTGCCCAACGGATCTTCAGAACCGAAAAGTTCCTGCGCGAGCTGCTGATTGATCACTACGGGGTCCCAGTTTAGAGCATCATCGGCATCCTCAAACCATCGTCCACGCACCAACTGCAGGCCCATGACGTCTTTGAAGCCGTGCGTGACTTGGTTGAATGTGGTCTCAGCACGGCGCCCCTTATAGTGGAGGCTCCCGCTAGAGGAGCCAATAGCAAATACGGGGCTATCCAGTCCGGCGGATGCTTCAATCTCCGGGAAATCCCGCATGGCGGCCAGCAGCCGCTTCGTAATGTTCACCCTGGCTGTTTTTTGTTCCGCGGAAGTAGGTTCAATGTCCGTTTGGAGTGATGAACCAACGCTGATGTCCCAGACATTCTCATAAGAGAAGCCGAGGGGCTGGCGGTAGTTGTGGGCGTAGTAGGCTCCTAAGGTGACGGCGACAAAGAGAACGAGAAAGGAAAAGAAGATCTCGATCACGATGAGGATGTTGGTCCGTCTTCGGTTCCACACGAGTTTCAGGAGATGTTTAGCCATCAGCCCCTCCCTCGCAACGCCACCGCTGGATGCAGCCGCGACATCTTCCACGCCGGGTAGACTCCCGAGAACAAGCCGAAGAAGAGGGTGATGCCCAGCCCCACGAAGAAGATGCGGTAATTAAGCTGGAATTGGGCGTAGGGGATCAGCCCACTGCTGCCGATGAGGTGCAGCACCGCAAAGGAAAGAACAAATCCAATCAGGCCCCCCACCAAGGTCAACAGAACATTCTCCACCACAAACTGGCCCACCAGGGTAAGGGAAGAAGCGCCGAAGGCCTTGCGCACCCCGATCTCGGAGCTCCGCTCCCGGATGCGACTCACATTGATGTTGACCAGGTTGACCGTCGGAAGCAGCATGAAGAGAACTACAAGGAAGACTAACCAAGCCATGAGCCGTTTGACGGGACTTTCCCCCCTCTCAAAGGTGAGAAAAAGCATCCTGGCTACCGTTTCCAGCAGCGTTTCGGCATTCCCCTCAGCCTTGTTATAGAGACGCGGGTCGGGGAACTCGACCCGGGTGAGCATGGAGCGGTACTCCGCCCGAATCATGTCGAGGTCGGCAGGGCTGCGAGCCAGAATCATGGCCATAAAAGGTCCGGCGAACTGTTTTCGGTAGGCATCCGTCTTCGATGTGCTGATGGGAACCCAAATATCTGCGAAAGGTACGATGCGCAGAATGGGGACATCGGGGACCACGCCTGCCACGCGAAAACGTTGTCCATCCACCTCAATGAACTTGCCGACGGCAGGCTCATCTCCGAAAAACCTCTTCCGGGTCGTTTGATTGATGACAGCCACAAAGTTGTGGTTCTTTTCGTCCTCGGAAGTAAATGGGCCGCCTTCCAAGAAGTCAAAGTCCAGGATCTGCCAAAACTCACCGTCCGTGCGCTTGAGCCAAGAGGTCATGCGCGCCCCGTTCTTGTAAGAGACTGCCGTAGTCGGAAAAGAGTGTAAAGAAACCTTCTCGACGTTGGGCAGCGTCCGCACGTAGCGGTCCAGAAAGGCGTAACCGCCAAAAGCGCGGGTCATCCCCCGATCAGGGTGCGTGAACTTCACCAAGAACACGCCGAGCGTTCGATCCGCTTTCGTTTCCGGAGGCTGAGCGCCGAATGTATGGTCGAAGAGGGCCACCGCCACCATGAGAACCACCAGGGTGAGGCTGATCCCAAACAGGCTGATGAATGTATAGAATTTCCGCCGCAGAAGCACTTTGAATGCGATTTTGAGGTAGCTCTTCAGCACTTTGCCCTCCTCGAATGCGCGCGCCGTCTCACCTCGATGGCGGTGGTAACTCCGCAAGTCTTGTCCAGCATGCCGGGCTCCTTGATCGACTGGGCGGCCGCTGAGCGCCGCACCATGCGCGCGGTCATGGTCACCGGGCGCCGCTCATGCGTCGCCATCAGCACGGTGGTTCTCTCCTTCCTGTGCAGGCTGTCATGGAACGCGCTCCTATTCGTAATGCAAGGCTTCTGCCGGTTGAATCTTGGTGGCCAGCATACTGGGATACAAGCCGCAGAGCACGGTTAAGAGGTATATGAGTGCTAGTGACATACCGAGACCTGTCAGGTACACGTTTATGCTCAAGAAGCTCGCGACACCGAGCATGGGAAGTTGGGCGACAACGATTGTGCCGATCAGTAATCCGATGGATGTGATGACGATGAGTTCGCCGAGGATTTGGCCGTAAATCGAGCCGGCTGTCCCGCCCAACGCGCGCCTGAGTCCGATTTCGGTAGTTCGCTGGGTTACATTCTGCCAAACGACGCCAACCAGGCCCAACCCGACCATGATCATGAGAAAGGCGGCAACGATACCCACCGCAATCAGAGGAGCCATGCTGATTCGCAGGAAGGATTTTCTGATTTGCGGCAGCGGCTTGATTTCATAAGAGAAATCCCTGCCCACGGCACGAAGTCTCGCCATAAGTTTTTCCTGGAATGCCGTTGGGGTACTGGGACGAACTTTGACCACAATATAGTGCGCAAAGTCGTCGGCTACTCCTGTCAGTTTCTTACGGGTGAACATGTAGTTGTCTAGCCCGGCCAGTTCCCCGTCTTCACGGAATTCCGTGATGATCCCTACCACCCGTGACTCCCTCCCTTCGTCAGGAGGTGCGATGTTCTTGCCCAGCGGATCTTCCGAACCGAAAAGTTCCTGCGCGAGCCGTTGATTGATCACCACGGGATCCCAGCTCAGTGCATCGTCACCGCTCTCAAACCATCGTCCCCGTACCAACTCCAGGCCCATGACGTCCTTGAAGGTATCTGTGACTGCGTTGACCGTAGCGCCAACACGGCGTCCTTTATAGTGGACAGTCTGGGTACTCTTCGAGATATCGAATATGGGCTCCGGCATCGCGGCGGCTGCGTCAACCTCCGGGAAATCCCGCAGGGTTGCCAGCAGCCGCTTCGTAATGTTCGCCCTCGCCCCCAGCGCATCCCTGTCCCTGTCAAAATTCAATTCCAAAAGGGAACCGACGGCAATATTCCAGACATTCTCATAAGAGAAGCCGAGGGGCTGGCGGTAGTTGTGGGCGTAGTAGGCTCCTAAGGTGACGGCGACAAAGAGAACGAGAAAGGAAAAGAAGATCTCGATCACGATGAGGATGTTGGTCCGTCTTCGGTTCCACACGAGTTTCAGGAGATGTTTAGCCATCAGCCCCTCCCTCGCAACGCCACCGCTGGATGCAGCCGCGACATCTTCCACGCCGGGTAGACTCCCGAGAACAAGCCGAAGAAGAGGGTGATGCCCAGCCCCACGAAGAAGATGCGGTAATTAAGCTGGAATTGGGCGTAGGGGATCAGCCCACTGCTGCCGATGAGGTGCAGCACCGCAAAGGAAAGAACAAATCCAATCAGGCCCCCCACCAAGGTCAACAGAACATTCTCCACCACAAACTGGCCCACCAGGGTAAGGGAAGAAGCGCCGAAGGCCTTGCGCACCCCGATCTCGGAGCTCCGCTCCCGGATGCGACTCACATTGATGTTGATCAGGTTAATGCTCGGAAGGACCATAAACAAAACCATTAAGAGGATCAGCCACGCGAGGAAACGCCTGGCGGGGCTCTTTCCTTCGAAATCCAGCAGGAACGTCCTAGCCACGATATCAAGCAGGGTCTCGGCTTCCCCTGTCGCCTTGCTGATGTCTTTCGGGTCGGGGAACTCCACGCGGGTGAGCGTGGAGCGGTACTCCGCCCGAATCATGTCGAGGTCTGCAGGGCTGCGCGCCAAAATCATGGCCATAAAGGACCCAATGAACTGTTTTCGGTAGGCGTCCGTCTTCGATGTGCTGATGGGGACCCAGATGTCAGAGAAAGGCACGATACGCAGCATAGGCACATCAGGAACCACACCCACCACACGAAAGTGTTGCCCATCCACCTCAATGAATTTGTCGACAACAGGCTCGCCGCCGAAGAACTTTTTCCGAGTGGTCTGATTGATGACGGCGACGAAGTTGCCGTCCTTTTCATCTTGAGAAGTAAACGGACCACCCTCCAAGAAATCGAATCCCAGGATCTGCCAAAACTCACCGTCCGTGCGCTTAAGGTAAGACGTGATTGGCATTCCGTCCTTGTAGGAGACCGCGGTGGTCGGAAAAGTGTACAGGGAAACCTTTTCGACGTTCGGCAAGGTCCGCACGTAGCGATCCAGCAACGCGTACCCGGGAAAGCTGTAGCTATCCCTGCCACCAGGGGCCGTGAAGTGAACCAGGAACACGCCCAGGGTTCGACCCGCGTTTGTCTCGGGGGGATGCGGGGCGAGGCTATGATCGAAAAAGGCCACTCCCACCATGAGCACTACCAGGGTGAGGCTGATTCCAAACAGGCTGATGAACGTAAAGAATTTTCGCCGCAGAAGCACTTTGAAAGCGATTTTCAGGTAGTTCTTGAGCACCGCAACCTCCTGTATCGCGGGGCCGAACGCGTCCCGAGGAAATCGGCAGCCCGGCACGTGCCGCCCTCAAGGGCGGCGCTACGATCAATTCACCTGGCGCCCGTCGAACAGCCGCACCGTGCGCATGGTCATGGCCGCCAGACGTGGGTCGTGTGTCACCATCATCACAGTGGTCTTCTCCTCCCGGTTGAGGCTTTTCAGAATGTCCATGATTTCGTCGCCCATCTGGCTATCGAGGTTCCCCGTCGGCTCGTCGGCCAACAAGATGCTTGGCATTCCCACAATAGCCCGGGCGATGGCGACGCGCTGCTGCTGCCCGCCTGAAAGTTGTGAAGGAAAATGGTGGACCCGTGACGAAAGCCCCACGCGCTCCAGAGCAGCGAGAGCCAGCTTGCGGCGTTCCGAGCCCCAGAGACGGCGGTAGAGCAGGGGGATTTCAACGTTGTCCAAAACACTGAGATCGCTGATCAAATGGTAGGTTTGGAAAATAAACCCGATCTCCCGGTTCCTGATGCGGGCGATATCCCTGTCGCGGTAGGAGGTGACCTCGCCGCCATTGAGGCGCACCGTCCCGCGCGTGGGAACGTCCAGCAGGCCCAGCACGTTAAGCAGGGTGCTCTTGCCTGAGCCCGACGGCCCCATGACGGAGATGAATTCACCCTCCTTCACCTCCATGTTGATATTGTTCAGGGCAACTGTTTCGATCTGGCTGGTCCGATAGACCTTGTCGACATTGGTGAGACGGATCATAGAAGCTCCTTTGGCTGTAGCGGCGCTCTCTGAGCGCCGAATCCTCGGTGGTCGCAGACCGCCGCCACAAAGGCATCTTGTTTCAATTCACCCTGACTTCCTTCAAGTGAATGTAGTCTCGCATGTCGGAAATGATGACTTCGTCGCCTTCCGACAGGCCTTCAAGCACTTCGTAATTGTCAAAGCTCGCTAACCCTAGTCGAACCGGGGTCCTCACAGCCACGCTGCCCCGGATGACGAAGATCTCCTGCATTCCCGATCCACTCACGAACGGACCACGCTTGATCCGCAGGGCCCTCTGCTGGCGGTCCGTAACGATGAAAACGTCCACCCGCAGGTTGGACCGCAACAACCGGTTGGATCTATCCGCGAGGCTCACCACAAACGTGACAATCCCGTCCTTGATGGTGGGCAGAACATTGGAAATCGACCCGTCCAGGTAGTCCTGCTCATTCACTTTGACCTTCACGGGCATGCCGATCCGGAGCCGGTTGGCGTGAACGTCGGAGACCGTAGCTTCCACCCGGAAGGAACTCAAATCAGCGATGCGCGCGATCACATCGCCCTTGCGCACCGTCGCGCCTTCTTCTGCCAACACCCAGGTGAGAACACCTTCGCGGTCAGACTTGGTGGTTGCCAGCTCGAGTTGCCGCTCTGCCTCAGCTTTCTCCTTTTGCAGAAGCCTGATCTCCAGCGCCAAGCCATCGAGTTGTGCCTGCGTCGCGCGCTCGGCGTTGCGCGCGCTCTCCTGAAGCTGGTTCAGCTCGATCTGGGTCTTCTGTTCCAGCACCTCGGCCTTGCGCAGATCCTCGGCAGAGCACAAGCCCTCCTGGAAGAGTTTTCGTTGTTGCTCAGTCTTAAGTTCGTACGATTTCAGGTCCACAGTCTTGACCTTGATCTGGCCTTGAAGCTCGATGAGCTTGTTCTCCAGCTCCAGCTTGCGCTGGCCCTGCTGGTTCTCTTTGATGGCCAGTTGCTCGTTCAGTTTCTCGAGCGAGAGAACGGATTGGCTGACGTCCAGTTCCAGGATGGGCTCGCCGCGGTGCAGGACCGCCCCGGGCCTCTTCAGGATTTTTACCGCGCGCGTGTCAATGGGGCTGGATAAGACCTGCTCGAGCTCGGGCACCACTGTGCCCGATGCGCTGATGGTTGCCTCCACGGGGCCCAAATCCACGAGCGCAGTTCGAATGCGATTCCTGCTGAGGGATGGTCTGATCCACGAATGGGCGGCTGTTAGTGCTCCCACCACGATGGCAAATGCGAAGACAGAAAGAGCCACGCGCTTTATTGCTTGGCGTTTCTTGAAGGCGGGGTCGATTGGGCGATCCATGACTGACTCCTGACCCGTTCTACTGGCAATCCCCATTCCAATCATTAACTAGTTGATTTTATGGACCTTACTTGTCGAGCGGGGCCGTGGAGTCGTACGTTTGCGTACGCTGACTGTCCGCAATCGTACAGCTACCGAGTTGAGCCTTACTGACTCCCCGCGAGAGGTAGCCTCCGTCGACCGCGAGTACCTCCGCAGCCCGGGCGGACTATTCGCAGGTTCACGGGCCTGCGGCTGCCGCTTGGCTCCAGGCAGGGGGATCCTCAGGGCAAACGGTCAGCGTGCGAGAGGGATTGCAGCGGTTGCATCGAAAGGACAAATCCACGAGGGACGTTGCCGCAGGAACCTCTTATTCTTCCTTTTCAAGTTCTTCGGCAAAAACGTGATAGCCCGGGTTAGGCGGGAACAGCTCAGCCATCAGGGACATGCGCCGGCGCAATTGCGGGAGAGGCAGGTGCTCAGGCCCCACCCGAATCTGCACATCATGCCACAGGCCGTGAATGTACTCGGCCACCGTACTGACGAAGGAAATATCGCGATAGCGCTCGAGGTGCGCGCGATTCCGCCGCCAAGGGCGGTCCTCCAGTAGCAGTTGCTTGGCCTTAAACGCCTCTTCGTCGATGTCACCACGGACGCGCAGGCGAATCTCCTCATGCACGAATTCCGTGTACCGGTCGAGCTCAGAGCTAGTGAGCCGGGGCCGGAGGAGTTCGGCGATACTTGCCACGAACTCAAACCCTGTATCGTGGGCGTCGAGCTCCCGGCATGAAAGCAGCAGGTTGATCTGCTGCTCCGTCTCCACCCAAGCGGCAGTGTGCGTCTCCGCGTTGGGTTTCAGCCGGTAGACCACATCTCCGGAATCGGAACACGCGATGTAGGGGACCACCAGCACCCGGAGTTTGCCTATACGCTGAGCAATGGTGGCCGGGACGGCCTGGGCTGGCTCGCGCACCATGGTGCGCTCTTCCGCTGGAGTCAAAGTGAGAGAGGAGTGCATTTCCCAGCCGTGCGCGAGGTGAGAAAGAGGGACAAAAGGGCCTTGGACGTACTCGGCGATTGGAATACCTTCCTGCCCTGGACGCTCCAGACTGCTCAACAGTCGCCCTCCTGATGTCGGGTCGCTTGCCCCCAAGGGCAGCGCCGTGATAGTTATTCTGTGAGATTCTCCGTTGCGTGTCCAGCGCCGAATGAACTGTGCCCGTGGCGACCGGATTTCGGAAATGGACTAAGGGGGGACACGATCATACTAAGTCCGCTTTGCATCAACAGGACTGCACAGCTCAATTCAGCTGCGAGCGGTCGCTGAGTTCGGCAAGTCGCGTGCTTGCGGGAGGGCGTATCGCTTTGCATTCCTGGGTTTTCACGCGGGGGACGATTTGCCCCGTCTCGCATCCTACGTCAAGGCTTCTATCGGAGGCACTGCGCAGCCGCCAAACTAAGTGTCGGAGATCACCATGTCTAAGGCCAAGAACGGAAGACATCGCGTGTCGAGAAGGAGATTCCTGAAGACGGCGGGCATCGCCGGAGGAGCGGTGGCGGTAGGCCTGTGGGTGAAAGCTCCCGCCAAAGGGAAGGCTGCGCCGCCGGGAACTACGCCCTTGGGGCCAGGGAGGGTGGAGATCACGCTGGACGTCAACGGGAAGAAGCATGTCCTGAACCTTGAGCCCCGCGTGACCCTGCTCGAGGCGCTACGGGAGCATCTGGGTCGTACGGGAACCAAGCGCACCTGCGACCATGGGGAATGCGGCGCTTGCACCGTTTTGGTGGACGGGCGGGCGATCTGCTCTTGCATGATCCTGGCGGTCGATGTTCAGGGCAAAAAGGTGACTACCATCGAAGGCCTGCTTCAGGGCCGAAAGCTTCATCCCCTGCAGAAAGCTTTCGTTGACCACGACGCCTTCCAGTGTGGCTTCTGCACGCCGGGGATGATCATGGCGCTGAAAGCGCTCTTGGACAGGAATCCTCACCCTACGCCCAAGCAGGTGAAGGCCGCTATAGCGGGCAACTACTGCCGCTGCGGAGCATTACCTAACATTTTGAAAGCTGCGAACGCCGTGGCAAAAGGCTAAGCATTTCAGGACTGGCTGGCGCGGACCTTCTCGGGTCTGCGACTCGAAAGGGTTCAAACCAGCCCCAGACGAACTTCGAAGTTCTCAGAGGGAGAGCAGCCATGCCGAAGAAGATGAAAGCCAAAGTCGGTCTCCCGGAAAAGCCGCAGGAAGTGGAAATTGAAGTCCCTGACCAGGAATTGCCGGTGTGGGATCTGGACGCGAAGCTTTCGGTGGTGGGCAAGCGCATCCCGCGCGTCGAGGGGCCGGAAAAGGTGGATGGCCGGGCCAAGTACACGCTCGACTACACGCCGCAAGATTTGCCGGGGCTGCTTTACGGCAAGATGCTGCACAGCCCCTTTGCCCATGCTCGCGTGGAGAAGATTGATGCCTCGAAGGCGACCGCGTTGCCGGGCGTTAAGGCGGTGATTCTGTTTGATAAGGGCCAGTGGTTCAATGCCGGGACCATTCTCGACGTGATGTCGGACGGCCCGATTTCGACGCCCACGGATCGCGTAGTGCTTTTCGAAGGCGACGCGGTGGCGGCGGTGGCCGCGGAGTCGGAGCAGATTGCCGAGGACGCCGTGGACCTCATCGAGGTGAAATACCGTCGTCTGCCGCACGTGGTGGACCACGAAGAGGCTCGCCAGGCGAACGCTCCCCGGGTGCACAAGGGAACGCAAAGTAACGTCGTCCCCGGCGAGGTTCAGACGCGTGGCGACATCGAGAAAGGCTTCAAGGAGGCGGAGGTCGTCATCGAGCGCACGCTGCGTGTCCCTGTCCTCCTCCACCAAACACCGGAATGCCATGTGGCGGTGGCAAAATGGGAAGGGAAGAAGCTCACTGTCTGGGCTTCCACCCAGGGGGTGAACGGCTTTCGGGAAGAACTGGCTAAGACCTTCAAGCTGGATAAGGCTGATGTCCGCGTTATCACCCAGCACATGGGCGCCGGGTTTGGCAGCAAGTTCGGCATGCAGGCTTACGGCGCCATTGCGGCGGCGTTGGCCCGCAAGGCGGGCGCCCCGGTGAAGCTCGGATATGACCGGCACCAGGAGAGCCTGACAGCGGGCAACCGGCCCGACGCCACCATGTGGGTCAGGCTGGGGGCCAAGAAGGACGGCACACTGACGGCCCTGCATTGCCGCTCCTACGGCACGGCGGGCGTCGGTCGCGACGCCGGGGTGACGGGCATGATGAATATCGTGTACAAGATCCCGAACCTCCGGCTTGAGGACAGCGACGTCTTCACAAACGCCGGTTACGGCATGCCCATGCGTGCACCCGGCTTTCCGCAAGGCTCCTACGCTATCGATTCTGTGATGGATGACCTGGCCCTGGAACTGAAGATGGATCCGCTGGAATTGCGCCGGAAGAATTTCGTGGAACAGCCGCTCCTGGCGCTCGACAAGATCTACGACCTGGGCGCCGAGAAGATCGGCTGGAGCCGCCGCAACGAGCTGGGTCCGAAAAGCGACTCGCCCATCAAGCGCGGTCTGGGCATGGGCACGGCGGTTTGGCCGAACTACTGCGGTCCTCCCGCGCAGTGTCGCGTCACGATCGCCGGCGACGGCTCGGTGGAAGCCGCCATCGCCGTGCAGGATATCGGCACAGGCACTCGCACCGTGATCGCCATGGTGACGGCGGAGGAGATAGGTGTGCCCGTCGAGGCCGTGAAGGTCAATATGGGCGACACCAGCCTGGAGTTGATCGCTCCGGACAGCGGCGGCAGCGTGACCGCTCTTTCCATCGCGCCCGCCGTCCGCGCCGCGGCGGCCGACGCCAAGCAACAACTCTTCAAGAAAGTGGCTCCGGTCCTCAAGGCCAAACCGGAAGACTTGGTGTGCGAGGGCGGCAAGATTTTTACCCGCAGCAAGCCGGCCAAGTCCCTGACCTGGCAGCAAGCCACGGCGCGCCTGGGCGCCTCGCCGATTTCAGGGCGCGGCGAGCGCTTGCCCAACGTGGAGCCCTACGCCGGGCATCCGCTCTGGGGCGCGCAATTTGCCGAGGTTGAGGTGGACACGGAAACCGGCCTGGTGCGTGTCCTGCGGATTGTGGCGGTGCACGAAGCCGGTCGGGCCCTGAACCCTGCCATGTTCGAAAGCCAGGTTTATGGTGGCGTGATGATGGGCGTGGGCTACGCGCTGCTGGAACAGCGCGTGATGGACAAGCCCGAAGGCCGCGTCATCAATCCCAACCTGGAAGACTACAAGATGATAGGTCCCGAGGAGCTTCCGGAGATTGAGACCATCATCGTGGAACCCATTACCCCCATGAACAACATCGGCGGCAAGGGCCTGGGCGAGCCGCCCACCGTGCCCACGGCCGCGGCTGTCGCGAACGCGGTAGCCCATGCCCTGGGATTCCGCATTTACGAGCTGCCGCTTTCTCCTGACCGCGTTCTGGATGCGCTCGAAGCGAGGAAGGAGGCCTGAGATGAAGCAGTTTGCCTTTTACAACCCGACCACTCTGGCGGAGGCCGCGGAACTCCTGGGCGCCGATCCGGCTCGTGCGCAAGTCCTCGCTGGCGGCATGGATTTGCTGGGCCGCCTGAAGAAGCGCATTGACACGCCGGAGCGCCTCATCAATCTGAAATCCATCCCCGACCTGGACACCATCAAGGAGACGGCGGAGGGCCTGAGCGTGGGGCCGCTGGTCAGGCTCACGGATCTGGCGGAGAACCCGGTGGTGCTCGGCAAGTACAAGGCCGTAACCGAAGCCGCGGTGTCGGTGGGCTCGATGCAGATCCGGAATGCCGGGACGGTGGGTGGAAACCTCTGCCAGCGGCCGCGCTGCTGGTACTACCGTCATCCGGATTTCGCCTGCCTGCAAAAAGGCGGGGGCATCTGCTACGCCCAGGGCGGGGAAAGCCGTTACCACGCCATCCTCGGCGGCGGGCCGTGCTTCTTTGCGCACCCCTCGGACCTCGCTCCGGCGCTCATCGTCTTTGACGCGACAGTGCGGATTGTCGGGCCCAAGGGCGAGCGTACTATTTCGCTCGAGAAGCTTTACCGCTTGCCAGCAGAACAACTGCGCGTGGGGCTGGCGCTCGAGCCCGGAGAAATCCTCGCCGAAATCCGCCTGCCCGCGCCCGCCGACGGCACGCGCAGCACCTATGCGAAGTTCAAAGAGAAACCTTCGTTCGATTTCTCGCTGGTGGGCGTGGCGGCGGTGGTGAAAGTCGAACGCGGAAAAGTCGCGCGGGGGCGCTTGGCACTTTCGGGGGTCGCCCCGGTGCCTTGGCGGGCCGCCGACGCGGAAAATGCCCTGGAGGGTGCAACGCTCAACGAAGCGACAGCGCGCAAGGTGGCAGACCTTGTCGTGGAGAATAACCTGCCGCTGGCTGACAATCGTTACAAGATTCCGCTCACCCGCACCATGGTCCGCCGCACGCTGCTGAGTCTGGTGTGAACTCGTAGGGGCACGGCCCGCGGCAGGCCGGGGGAGGCGGCGCGGTGCCCTAATGCTTCAGTGCGGGAAGTTCATGCGGCGGAGTAGATCCTGGAAGCGCGGGTCGGAGCGCAAAGGGTCGAATTCTGGATCTATCTTGAGGTAGGCCATTCGGACGTCGCGCTGCTTTAAGCCTTTCTCTAGCCAGACCATCGCCTGTCCTTTATCGCCAAGCTGCGCGTACGTCCCGGCGTGCGAGACCGGGGAGACGCACTTACCTTTCGACATCGCCTCCTTCTGCCGGTCGAGCCAGAGCCGCCGAACACCGTTCCATCCCCCCGCCTCATAAGCCTTTCGCAGCGCCGCCATCTGCGCCGGGCTGGCGCCTGCCATCTTGTCGAGCCTTAGCTGCTCCTGGAAAGCCTCCTCGACCAATCCTGAATAGTAGCGCGACCAGACGATGCACCCTTGAGCGCTCAAGAAATCTGGCTCCAGCTCCAAGGTTCTGCGGCACTGCTGGACGGCCCGGTCGTATTGACGGGCGTAAAGGAAACCTATGCCGTGACTATTGTTGACAATGACTGAGAATGGGTCCAACTCCAAGACGCGTTGCATCTCGCGGAACGACTCGTCGCGGCGCCCCACCGCTCGCAGGAACTCGGCATACCACTGGTGCCCGATGGCATAGTTTGGGTTCAACTCCAGTGCGCGCTTGAATTCCTGTTCCGCCCCCGCCCAGTCCCAGTCATATTCCATCTTAACGGTGGCCAGCGAGGTATGGGTCTCGGCGACGGAGTCGTCAATCTCAAGGGCCTTTAGGGCCGCCGCCTTTGCCTTCGGGTAGGCCTCCTTGGGTGAAAGCCCCAAATATCCTCCCGAGCCGACCGTGTAATAGTCAGCCACGCCCGCGTATGCCAAGGCATAGCGAGGATCCTTCTCGATCGCCTGGTTGAAATACTCCAGGCCCTTCTGGACCTCTTCGGGAGTCCGCTTGTTCCAGTGGTAGCGCCCCCGGAGATAAGCTTCGTGAGCTTCGGGGATTACCGGGCGGGCGTAGGCCAGCCGCGCCTGCTGCGGCGGGGTGAGTTCAAGCTCGATCTCGTTCGCAATCGAGCGCGCCACTTCTCCCTGCGACGCCAGGATGCTCCCGAGGTCCCGATCGTAACTTTCTGCCCATAGGTGCGCCTGGTCGCTGACCTGGATGAGCTGTGCGCTGATGCGGACCCGCTCACCCTCCCGCCTCACGCTGCCTTCCAGGAGATAGTCAACTCCCAGCTCGCGACCAATCTCGTCCACGCGCTTCTGGGTATGCTTGTAGCGCATGGCCGAGGTGCGCGCGATGACACCGAGCCGCTCAGGCTGCAAGCCCGCGAGCTGGGTGATCATTTCCTCCGTCAGGCCGTCCGCGAAGTAGTCCTGCGTGGGATCGCCGCTTAAGTTCTCGAAGGGCAGAACCACCCGCATGATCTTCCCGGTGGGCAGCTTGACGCGCGGCCAGAAGCGCCGCCACGCAAAGTAGCCGAAAGCGATCACCAGCCCTGCTAAGACGAGTGCCGCAATCCTCATGCGTCCCGGTACGGCGGTGGGCGCGGCGGCTGCCCCCACCCCGCCCTCGAGCGCCTCCACCGGGGCGATGAAGCGGTAACCGCGGCGAGGCAGAGTCTCGACGAAGCGAGGGCTGTCGGCCGAATCGTCCAGCGCCTTGCGCAGCCGCTTCACCGCCGCATTGATGCTGTGCTCAAAGTCCACGAAGGTGTCCGCGGGCCAGAGGTTTTGCGGCAGCTCCTCCCGCGTGACCACCTCCCCATGCCTTTCCAGCAACATCGCCAGGATTTGGAAAGGTTGCTCTTGTAGCTTGATCTTGACGCCATGTTTGCGTAGTTCCCCGGCCCGCAGGTCAACTTCATAGACCCCAAAGCGAACGATGCGTCGCGCTTGCGGCGTAGTCTCATCCATAGGAGTGCCCGGCCTCCTAGGTCAGGCGGTTAAGGGAAGGCATTCTACCTCTCCCGAAAGCCGTCCTAAAGGCCTGTCATCTGTAGCTGTAAGTCTTTGACCGGCCATTGGATATCGTGTCACCCACGTTCCCCCGTCATGTCACCCCCCGTGCATTGAGGTACGCGCGCCCCTGGGGGGGAAAGTTGGCCTCGCCACGCCAGCCGTGGAGGAGGATGCCGTGAGCAGGAGCCGATCCGCCATAACGGTGGTCCGCTACCGATTTAGAGATTCCTTTCAACACATCCAGGAGGAGGATTTTCATGATCAGAAGAAATCAGCTGGGTACATCAGTTCTGGCGCTGGCGCTTGTTGTGATAGCCAGCGCGCCAGCCTTTGCGATTAACTCTCGTAAGCTGGCGCTGCGACATGACGTGGTCCTGAAGGGAACGCGCCTCGACGCGGGTGACTACACTGTCCGTCGGGAGAATCACAGCGCGAGAGCGACCGTTTCGGTCTCAAAGAAGCACAACATCGTCGCTACCGCGGAGGCGAAGCTTGTTGACCGCGGTACGACATATGACCGCAACGCCGTCGTCTACGACACCAGCACAGATGGTACACGCACCGTCAGGGAAATGCGCTTTGCAGGCTCAAGCCAGGTCATCGTCGTGTTCCGCGAAACACCGGCTCGAGCAGAAAAGCAAGCAACGAGGATTCTCCGCGAAATCGGGTTAGAACTGGTATGGCGCGACAATGCCGTCAGCGCAACGCAGACTCCCAGAGACTCAAGCTTTGGACAGCCTGCTGGCCGCACACGGCCCATCCTGCGGTTTGTTTGCCGTCTTGAAGTTGTGCCGGGAGCGGCGCGCGATGTGACGATGGGTCTCGCCTTGGGTGATAACCTGTTCACGGTTTCCTTTCACTGGGTGGTGGCTCTGCCCTTGGACAGTGTTTGAGGTACTAGCCGCAGTGCTGGCGCACGAAATCGGCCAGCTGGTGCTTCGCTCTCCGGGGCTCTCTGCTTGCGGGGTCATGCACGGTTAGGGGAGTCGAAAGGACATGCGGCTGGCCGGCAAGGGGGCCCTGCTAGTCGCGCGCCAGAAACCCGAACTGATCCGCAGCGAGCTGCGCGCGCGGAGCATGATTCGCCGTAGCTGCCTCGCCTTAGGGACTGAGACCATCAATACAATCAATTGAGAGTGGCGTTGCCCCGGACGGAAAAGCCCGCCCTTCTTACCACGCCCGTATGCCAGGGGAAAAAGCTAGTGAGCGCACGCCAACTAGCCCGGGGGCGGAGAAATCGTCGCCGGGGCGGGGCGCAGTGCACCGGAGGATTCGAGTTGGCGGATGATTTGTTTGATGTCGGCGGCGAACCGGCCGTTAGGTTCAGCGCGCAAGTAGGCCTGCATCTGTACATAGGCTTTCTCGTAGGCATTGATCTTCAGGTAGAGGTTGGCGAGCCTCACGTGCAGCTCCGGCGGTGCCAAAGCGTTCAGAGCCAGAGCCCTCAGGTATTCCTGTTCTGCTGCGCTGTACTGTCCCTGGCCGAAGTGGGCTCTGGCGAGCTGGTAGTAGAACTGCCACGCCCCGGGAGAGCGTCGCACGCCCTGGGAAAGCACTTTTTCACTTTCCGCGAAGCTATTCTGCGCATTCAAAAGTCGTCCAGGCCTGACGAGATGCGGTAAATGTATCCCCGCGACCTGCGTGCTGCAACGTCTTGACGCGTTCTCGGCGCTAGGGTTCTGGGTAACCGAAAAGTAGCCCACCGCGCAGGCGCCCCACCCAAGCATTGATGAGGCGGTTGGGAGGAATCTCGGAGCCGGGCAGGGCAACGCGCAGGTAGTTGGTGGTCAACGCGATAGGCATACCGTCTTCGGCTTCGTCCAGCGTGAGCGCGGGAATCACTCGGCCGACCTGCGCCGCGAGAAATGCCTGGCGCTTTTCCGCGATGAGAGAGCGGATTTCCTGGCCGCGCTCGCGGGCTACGCGGCCATTCACTTGGTGCGGGGCTGCGGCGGCGGGCGTCCCGGGGCGGGCCGAGTAGGGGAAGATGTGGAGGTAGGTGAAGGGCAACGATGCAATGAAGCGCACACTGGTCGCGTGGTCCTGATCAGTCTCACCCGGGAATCCCACCATGACGTCAGCGCCAATGCCGCAGTTGGGGGTCTGCTCGCGAATTGCCAGGATGCGTTCGGCGTATTGAGCGGCCCAGTAGCGGCGATTCATCAAGCGCAGAATCCGGTCGCAGCCGCTTTGCAGCGGCACATGGAAGTGCTGGGCCAGGCGCGGCTCCTGTGCTGCCAGGCGAATGAGCGTGGCGCTTACGTCCATGGGTTCGATAGAGCTGATGCGGAGGCGGGGAATCGTGGTCTCGTGCAAGATGCGCTCGAGGAGGCGGGGAAAAGTGATCTGCCGATCGATGTCGTGTCCGTAGCTTCCCAGGTTGATTCCGGAGAGAACAATCTCCCGGTAGCCGCTACTTTCCAGCGCGCGGACCTGCTCGATGACCTTCTCGGGAGCCAGGCTGCGGCTCGGACCGCGCACAGAGGGAATCACGCAGAAAGAGCAACGCGCGTTGCAGCCGTCCTGAATCTTGAGCGTGGGGCGAGTGCGGTCGTCGGGAAAGACGGGAGCGAAGTGGAATTCCTCGGTGATCTCCCCCACCAACACCTCAGGCGGGTCTTGAGTCCGCAGTTCGGAGTCAGGCGCCCCCGAGGGAGCGGTCTCGGGATGCGAAACCGCGGGCGTAGGGCGAAGTCCTTGGATTTGCACTAGCTCGGAGTTCTCTTTTGCCGCCGACTTCAGACCCCGAACTCCGGACTTCAGAGACTTTTGGAGAAGGTGCGTCACCAGATGCTTGTGCGAATTACCGACCACCCAGGCTACTCCCTCGAGTTGGGCAATCTCTTCGGGAGCGCGCTGCGCGTAGCACCCTGTTACCAGGATCCGGCAAGCGGGGTTGAGGCGATGGATGCGACGCACGTGTTGGCGCACCTCGGCGTCGGCTGTGGCGGTGACCGTACACGTGTTCACGATCGCCACTTGGCTCTGCTCGACGCTCGAGGCCTCTTCCAGGCCTGCCTCCAGCAACTGCCGCTTGAGCGCCGTGCCATCTGCCTGGCTTGCCCGGCAACCGAAATTGAGCAAGTGGAACTTGGCCATGTATATCAAGATTGTAACTGAGGCTGCCCCGAGGGCGCCAGTTGGGGCGTCAAAAATTTGGGGAATACGTCGGGGTTCGGCGCGACCGGCCGCCAGGAGGGTCAGCGCTAGCTGCCGCCTGAAAACACTTCACCCTTGGATCTGGGCGCGTGAGGCGTGAGAAGTGAGATTATGCCGGGGAGGGTGTGGCCCGCCGTTGCTGAAAGCATTCCCGACAGTAAACCGGCCGACCCTGCGTCGGCTTGAAGGGTACTGTCGTCTCTTTGCCGCACTGCGAACACACGGTGGTCGTTTCGACCCGCTGGTGGCCCTGGCCGCTCAGCATCTGGCTGCGCTTGGCCTTACAAGGCTTGCACCGCTTCGGTTCGTTCTTGAAGCCTTTGTCGGCGAAGAAGAGTTGCTCACCGGCAGTGAACACAAACTCCGCTCCGCAATCGATGCACTTGAGGACCCTATCTCGGTATTCCATGCCCAGCTCCCCTGGTCGAACAAGTCCTCCCCCGCTAGTCTCTCACCGTCGCCGGAGGGCGGGGAGGACTTCCGCCGTCCCCGCCTTCTGGGTGCCCAGGAGGTTCAGTCCTGTTCGTGTCTGGCCTTCTTGCGGGCCCGCTTACGAGCCAAAGCTGCCTTGACTCTTTTCTTCTCCCCAGGTTTCAGGTAGAAGGAGTGCTTCTTGATTTCCTTAATGATGTCTTCCTGTTGCACCTTTCGCTTGAAGCGGCGAAGCGCGTTTTCCAATGATTCGCCTTCCTGAAGTCTTACTTCAGCCAACCGGTCTACACCCCCATTTCTGTGTGAAATAATGAGAGCACAATTATAGCCGTAGGTGGCGACATTCTTACCCATCCTCGCGATGCAAGTCAAGCGCAAATTGCAGCGGGGCGCAGTCCTTGACCCTATGCGGCGCTTATGTTACGGTCAGGCAGGAGCCTCTAAGAAGCCGTCGTCCGGCGGTCGCATGGCCGACATCCTCAAAGTAGACAATCAACGACTGGGTTTTGTACTGGAATATGCCGTTCGCCTGATCCTTTCCGGAAAAGTGGTCGCTTTCCCCACGGACACTTTTTACGGTCTGGGCGCCGACCCGTTCAATTTGGCGGCGGTGAGCGAGGTCTTTCGCATCAAGCACCGCACGGCGGACCGACCGCTGCCGCTCCTGGTGGAGTCCATTGATCAGGCTGCGGAACTTGCGAACAATCCCCCGCAACTTTTCTTCACTCTGGCGAAGAAGTTCTGGCCGGGACCTCTCACCCTGGTGGTGCCCGCGTCACGTCAGATTCCGTTGAAAGTCACAGCAAATACCGGCAAGGTCGGTCTTCGCTGGCCGCGAGCGCCTCTGGCGGTGGCTTTAGTAGCAGCCGCAGCACGCCCCATAACGGGCACGAGCGCCAACCTTTCAGAAATGCCGGCCTGCTCCACGGCAATCGAAGTGGACAGCCAGGTCGGCAATCTCTTGCCGCTCATCCTCGACGGAGGCCCTACCCAGGGAGGGCTGGCTTCTACCGTCGTCGAACTTGCTGGCGAGCGCGCCCGCATCCTCCGTCCGGGTGGTGTCCCTGAATCTGAATTGAAGGAGTTCCTCGGCTGATCCCCACGCGTTTCCGTCCTTGGGTTCTCGCCGGAGTTGTGGTGACCTTGCTGGCCGTTGCTCTGGCCGAACGGTTACTCTACCGAGCCATCCGAAAGCAAGCCACGCGCGACGAGGCCTGCTCGGCGGATGCTCTAGTGGTTTTTGGTGCAGCGGAGTATAACGGCGTGCCCTCGCCGGTTTTCAAGGCCCGGCTCGATCACACGCTGGCTCTTGAGGAGAAGGGACTGGCGCCCCTTGTCATAACCACCGGTGGCCGAGGCGGCGATCCGCGTTTCACCGAGGCCGGAGTGGCGCGCGACTACTTGATCCAGCAGGGCGTGGCTGAGGCCAAGATTTTCTCCGATGCCCACAGCCAGACCACCTACGAAAGCGTGAAAGCCGTGGCACAGCTTTTGAAACAGCGCCATAAGCAGACCTGCGTCGCCGTGAGCGACGGTTTTCACCTCTATCGCATCAAACTCATGTTTCGCTCACGGGGAATTGCAGCCTACGCCTCTCCCGCTCCCGCCAGCCCCATCGAAGCCGACCTCTTCGAGCGCACGCTCCATTCCCTGCGCGAAATGGCGGTTACCAGCCTGTGGTATGTGGGAATTCGGCGCTAGATTATGAAGCCACCTGGAATTATGGGCGCACGAGCTTGCCAAGCACGACAGCGCGGCGCGCGCCGGTGACGCTGGGGAGGTTGCCGGGTAGGCCGTGCATCGTACGGTCGGCGAGCACCGCGAAGGCGATGGCTTCTTTGGCATCCACCGGCAGGCCGTACTCATCGGAGAGTTCCACTCGCTGGTGTGGCAGCAACTCGCCCAGCCGGCGCATTAGCAACTGGTTGTGGGCACCGCCGCCAGACACGATAAGGCGGTGAATCCTCGCGCGCGGAAAGACAAATCGGTCGAGCGCGTCGGCGACCGTTCGCGCGGTGAGCTCGGTCGCGGTGCGCAGCAGGTCCCCAAACCGCGCGCCCTCGCGCGGCGAAAAATACTGATCCACGAACCACGCACCGAATTGCTCGCGCCCTGCGCTCTTTGGGGGTGTCTGTGTGAAAAAAGGAAAGGCTAGCGCTTCCTCCAGGAGTGGCTGGACCACTTTGCCCGCTGCGGCGAGACGCCCGCCGGCGTCGTAGTTCTTTCGGCTGTCTGTAGAGCGCCGAACCAGGGCATCCATCACCATATTGCCCGGTCCAGTGTCGAAGCCAAAGACCTCCTCGGGCTTGGCTCCGGCGGGAATCACCGTCACATTGGCGATGCCGCCGATGTTCAAAGCGACGGTGCCCTGGGTCGAGTGCCGTAGCAGCAGGTAATCGACCATCGGCACCAAAGGCGCGCCTTGGCCGCCGGCCGCCATGTCCGCCACTCGGAAATCCGCGACGACCGGCGCGCCAATCGCTTCCGCAATCAACGCCGGTTCCCCGATTTGCAGGGTCGAAGGTTTCGCCACGAACCCGAGATCCGGCAGCGCAGTGTCCGACATGTCTTGCAGCTCGGGGAGGCGCGTCACGTCAACTCCGAATGCAGGTTCTTTCCCCTTGACGCCACCCGTGCCGACCGACCTCAGTCCGCCCGAGTGGAAGATCGTCTGGCCATGTGATCCGACAACGAAAAGCCGAGTTGGCGATACCCGTCCACGATGGCAAACTCGCACTGCGGCATCGCCAAAAGCCTCTCCAAGCAGAATGTTCAGCCGGCTCAATTCGCCTGCAGTCGTGGATTCTCCACCAGCAGCGTGGAGTAGTCTTTTTTGTAACCACCAGGGGTAGGGAAGCGTGATGAACGCGAGCAGCCGTACACGAGGCTTTTCTGGCGGCCCAGTAATGCGCACCAGGGCCGCGTCGATCCCATCCATCGACGTCCCAGACATCAACCCCACGGCAAGGCGTCCGGCACGCGCTGTCTTCTCAGGCAATTCTCAACTCCTCAGCGTGAAATTGTTTGGAGAAATCTGCGAAACGCTGCACAAGTTCGTTCAACGCGGTTTCGCGTACTTTCGCAACAGAGGGCACAAGGGCCTTCTTGGCCCTGCGAATCCGCTCCAAGGCCTGCTCCACGCGCTGGTGGGAAATCCTTCTGGAATCGATGCCCGCCTTCAGCGCGCGGAGCGTGACTTCGCAGGATTCATTGCCGCGCACGATCATCAGGTCGCAGCCGGCGTTAAGTGACTTCACCGCCGCATCGGCGGAGTCGGCCTTTCCCTGGTGGTCGTCAAGCTCAAGCAGATTTGCTACCGCAATCCCTTGATACTCGAGTTTCACGCGAAGCAGTCCTTCTGTAATGGCACGGGAATGCATTGCGGGGCGTGGCGGGTCGAAGTCATAAGCCTTATAAACGCCGGCGCTGAGTGCCACGAGCGGGAGTCGCGGAAGAAGTGCACGGAAGGGAACCAAATCCTCGCGCCACAATCCTGCCATCGGCATCGCGCAGATTGGCAGCTGGGCGCCAACGTTCGTCGAGACGCTGCCCAGGCCTGGGAAGTGTTTCCCGCAGGCGAGGATTCGGTGGCGCTCGAGGCCGCGCACGAAAGCCATGCCGCATTGGGCTACCTGGAGGGGCTCGTTGCTGAACGTGCGCGTCCCGAGCGTCTTCTCAGAAAACGGTGCGGCGAGGTCGAGCACCGGCGCGAAGTTGGTGTTGAATCCCAGGAGCTTCAGCGCTCGGCCGGCGAGTTCTCCGAGGCGCGCCACGGCAGACGGGCTCTTTTGCGCCGCGCCGCGCGGCGAGGGCAAAGGCGGGAAAAACGCGCGCAGCGGATCCACTGCTCCGCCTTCTTCTTCGATAGCCAGATAAGGCACGACGGGAAGCGCGCGGGAAATCTTGCACAACAATTCCGCCGTGGCTTCCGGCGTGCGAGGCAGCGGAGGAGCCAACAGCACACCGGCTGGAACCGTGGCACGTAGCAAACGCTCAGTTGAGGCGTTCCAGCCACTTTCCTCAAGCCGCAGCATCAGGAGTTGGCCGAGGATGTCCTCTCGGGAAGCCCTCATGACTGGATCTGTTTCTTCAGTTCCGCGAGCAGATTCAATGCTTCAATCGGCTTCAGGTTGTCGAGGTCGGCGTTTTCGATGGCCTTCACCACCTCGGCGTTCAAAGGAGTGAAGATCGTGAGTTGCACCGGGCCCGCCTCCGGTGACTCTTGCCGCGCTGCCAGCCGCTCGCTCAGGCTGTGCTCGCTTTGCTCGTGGCGCGTCAGGATTTCCCGCGCGCGCTCAATGACCGTATTGGGGAGGCCGGCCAAACGCGCGACCTCGATTCCATAACTCTTATCGGCGCTGCCCGGTTCCACTTTGCGCAAGAAAACAATGTTGGAACCGGATTCCTTGACGGAAACGTGGTAGTTGCGCACTCCCGGCAAGAGGTCGGCGAGCTCAGTCAACTCGTGGTAGTGCGTGGCAAAGAGGGTCTTGGCGCGCGTGTGCGTCAGCAGGTGCTCGACCACCGCCCAGGCGATGGCGAGACCGTCAAACGTGGCCGTTCCACGACCCACCTCGTCGAGTAGCACCAGGCTGCGCGGCGTGGCGGTGTTCAGGATGGTGGCGGCTTCCGTCATTTCCACCATGAAGGTGGAGCGGCCGCGGGCCAGGTTATCCGAGGCTCCGATGCGGGTGAAGATGCGATCGAAGAGGGGAAGCATGGCACGCGCCGCGGGCACGAAACTGCCCATCTGGGCCAGCAGCGCGATCAAGGCCGCCTGGCGCAGGTAAGTCGATTTTCCACCCATGTTTGGGCCCGTGACGATCAGGAGGAGGTCAGCCGCGGCGTTCATATAAAGGTCATTGGGGATGAATCGGCCGGCTTGACCTTCTTCTGAAATCCGCTCGACGACCGGATGGCGGCCCTGCTGGATGAGGATCTCGGCGTCCGCGGAGAACTCCGGCCGGTGGTAGTCGCGCGCTGCCGCGAGATGCGCGAAGCAGGCGAGCACATCGAGTTCTGCCAGGATGCCGGCGGTCTGGCGAATCCGCAGGGCTTCGCTCGCCACTTGGCGACGGAGGCTGACGAACAGCTCGCGCTCCAGGGCTTGGCTTCTTTCTTCGGCATCCAGGATCTTGGCTTCCAGTTCCTTGAGCTCCGGGGTGGTAAACCGCTCAGCGTTCACCAGTGTTTGCTTGCGCTCGTAGTCAGGTGGAACCAGGTGCAAGTTGGGTTTTGAAACTTCAATGTAGTAACCAAAAACGTTGTTGAAGCGCACCTTGAGTGAAGCGATGCCGGTGCGCTCGCGCTCCCGGGTCTCAATCTGGGCGAGCAGCCGCTTGCTGTTCTGGCTCAAGTCGCGGAGTTCGTCGAGTTCAGCGTGATACCCCGGCCGGATCAATCCGCCCTCGCTGAGCAGTAAGGGTGGCTCCGGGTGGATGGCCTTCTCCAGCAGGTCGTGCACGTCGGTGAGCTCATCCATCCGTTCCTGCAGCTCGCCGAGGCGCACCGCCTGGAAGCGGGCAAGATAGGTGCGCAGAAGCGGCAGGGGACGGAGCGATTGCTTCAGCGCCAGCAGGTCGCGGGCGTTGGCAGTCTCGAGCGTCACTTTGCTGAGCAGGCGCTCCAGATCCTGGATCCCGCTCAGCACGCGACGCAGTTCTTCCCGCTCGATGGGGCATTTCAGGAATTCGTCCACGGCGTCATGACGGGCTTCGAGTTCGCGACGATCGAGGGAAGGCCGCAGCATCCAGCTCTTCAGCTTGCGCGCGCCGAGCGAGGTGACGCAATCGTCGAGGACGCCCAGGAGCGTGGCGGCGCGGGATTCCCCGAACGCGGGCTCGATTAGCTCCAGGTTGCGCAAGGTGGCGGGATCGAGAATGAGCGAGTCCTGCTGCTGGTAGAAGCGGATGCCATCCAGATGCGCCAGCGACCCGCGCTGCGTCTCGCGAACATAGTGAAGGATGGCACCGGCGGCGGCCACTGCCAACGGATGGTCTTCCAGTCCGTAGCCTGCCAGCGTCGCCACGCGGAAGTGGTCGCGCAAGAGCCGGGCGCCGTATTCTTCGCTGAAGACCCAATCGTCCAGAGGGGTCTGGGTGATCGGTGCGACGGGGGTCGAGCGGGGCTCCGAGGGGCTCGCGGACCGTGAGGCTACTAGAAGCTCACTCGGCCGCATCCGTTCCAGCTCCTCCTGCAAGCGCTTCGCGGCTTCTTCACCGGAGAACTCTGTCGCACGAAAATCGCCGGTAGAGAGATCGACAAAAGCCACCCCGGCGGCACCGCCCCGCTCGGCGACCGCGGCCAGGTAGTTGTTCTCGCGCGGCTCGAGCACCTGCGAGTCAATGGCCGTGCCCGGCGTCACGACGCGCGTCACCTCGCGCTTCACCAGCTTCTTCGCGAAGCGCGGGTCTTCCATCTGGTCGCAGATGGCCACGCGATAGCCCCGCCGGATCAGCTTGGCGATATACGCTTCGGCCGCGTGGTAGGGCACGCCACACATCGGTACCGCCACGCCCTTCTCCTTGTTGCGCGAGGTCAGCGTGATCTGGAGCTCCTTCGAGGCGACTACCGCGTCCTCGAAGAAGAGTTCGTAGAAATCACCCAGGCGGAAGAGCAGTAAGGCGTTGGGATAACGCTCCTTGATGGCGCTGTACTGCCGCATTAGCGGCGTGGAAAACTCACTCATGGGCGTGACCAACCGCGAAGGCCATTATAGCCCGCACGCACGCCAACCTTGAAATCCCGTTTTGGGGTGGCGACCCGAGGGAGCTAGCAGGATGCGGAAGAACTCGTTTTTCGGGTCCGGAAGGGCGGGGCTTCAGAGCCTGTGTGAAAACTCGGCATGCCGCGTGCTCGGAGTGGGGGCGAGGAGGCCGGCGATGAGATTTCTGCCCTATAGTCCCGAGCCAGCTTACCTGTGGCCGCCCACGGTGCGGGAGGTGCTGGGCGAGGAGCATCTGT
>Ga0315280_10002436_pt1 | contig 30155 bp, 29 predicted proteins | sample YL17G06_40_MG_FD_203697 | JGI IMG/M metagenome (GOLD analysis project Ga0315280, IMG submission 203697) | Sediment microbial communities from Yellowstone Lake, YNP, Wyoming, USA - YL17G06_40 | ecosystem: Environmental > Aquatic > Freshwater > Lake > Sediment | place: USA: Wyoming | collected... | reverse complement strand
GATGTGCGACCAGATCGCCCCAGAACGCCTATACCCTTTGGCCATTCACCATCCGATCTCAGCGAATTGAAGGCGTAGCCAGCGAACGTATCCGCGTATTCGAACGCCCCATCGCACTCCGCCATCAATGCAGCGGCGGCTGCAATCAGCGCCGGATGCTTCACAACGTCGCCTTCGTTGCCGGCCTTCTTATTGCGATCGTACATGAGCCGACCCGCTCTACGCCACCGAACTATTGAGTATATGGTTTCCGCATAACACCCCACGTCGGGCCGTGCGTCGGCATAAGACGGGTGGGCCTCTTGCTCGGCGGACCCATGTTTCCAAGCACTTGCTGTTCATTTGCATTCCGACGAGGTGCTTACCTGGTTTCCGCATAAGACGTCAACACTCGGTGCTGCTAGAGGGCGTCCACGGGGCTACGGACGCCTTTGCCGCCCCGGTTGAGCACGTGCGTGTAGATCATGGTGGTCTGGACATCTTTGTGGCCGAGCAGTTCCTGGATAGTCCGAATGTCGTACCCCTCCTCCAGGAGGTGGGTGGCGAAAGAGTGGCGGAGCGTATGGCACGTCGCGTGCTTGGCAAGGCCCGCTTTACGGGCAGCGATCTTGACGGCCCGCTGGATGATGGATTCGTCCATGTGGTGGCGGCCCTGCTCACCGGTCCGAATGTTCATCCACCGATTCTCCTGGGGAAAGAGAAACTGCCATCCCCATTCCGCAGGGGCGTTCGGGTACTTGCGGGCCAGTGCATAGGGCATCTCCACCCGGCCGAAGCCCTCCACCAGGTCGCGCTGGTGAAGCCGCTTCACCCGCTCCAGGTGCGCCGTCAGCGGCCCCTTGACCGCCTCGGGCAGCATAGTGATCCGATCCTTGAATCCCTTCCCGTCACGGACGGTTATCTGGTTGGTTGCCAGATCGAGGTCGTGAATCCGTAGGCGCAGGCACTCCATGAGGCGCAACCCCGCACCGTACATCAGGCTGGCCATGAGCCATTTGTCGCCGCCGAGGTGGCCGAGGACGGCCTTTACTTCCTCCCGGGTCAGAACGACAGGAAGCCGTTTCGGTCTGCGCGCCCGGATGACTTCCCCGAGATCGCCAACCTCCCGACCGAGGACGTGGCGGTAGAGGAACAGCAACGCGCTGAGCGCCTGATTCTGGGTCGAGGCGCTCACCTTCTCTTTGATCGCGAGATGGCTCAGGAAGGCGTTGATCTCCGGCTCGGCCATCTCCGCGGGGTGCCGGACATGGTGGAAGAAGACGAACCGCTTGACCCAGGTGCAATAGGCCTGTTCAGTCCGGCGGCTGTAGTGGCGGGAACGCAGGGCTTCACGCAGGCGATCGAGGAGCTTCGGTTGGTGCTCCGCCGGGGGTGGGGCGGCCGAGGGAGACGGGGTGGCCGCGATGGCCCTGCTGGGGCTTGGCGCAGGACTCGCGTGTTTCAGGGGGCCCGGAAGCGGCACGACCCGCAGGGCGGGACCGTTCCGTGGCGGGCCGCATGAATCTGCTGGCGCGGACATAGCGTCAGAGCTTGCCTGTGCGTTATCCCCGGGGGCGATCATGGGATTGCCCTCCTGCACGGATACCGGGGAACCGCCGAGGTGGGCAGAGCCTACCGCCACCCGGCAGTCCTGTCAAGGCAGGCGACGACCGGAGACGTGGACCTGCACGCCTCCGGACATCCGTGCTGCCCGGCCGATGAAGCCTTCATCCCACGGCACGCATTGACCATCCCGCAGTTCGTCCTGCAAATCATCTACCATACATGCGTTTGGTTGTCAAGCCAAAACAATGAACCGCCCGGCGATGGGGAGCCATGTGCTTTGGGCCGCCGAGTGTCAGCGCAACACCTTGAGGATGTCCTCCGGACCCAACCAGCGGACCCCGCCGAGCGACCGAGCCGGTGTTGCGGCCGCCGTCCAGATGGCATGGCATACCTGTCGCCCATGCGCGGGGGGAAACTTCCCGGTCTTCTGACGGAGAGCCGATGACAGGCGGCCCAGATCCACCTTGGCGGACCTCTGCACTTCGCCGATCAACAGGGCCTTCCTGTCGGCGCTCTCGGCGACCAAGGCGATCTCCAAAGGAGATCGGTCCTTGCCGGGACCCCACCAGGACCACGCCTCGCCCCAGACCCGCTTGAAGTACCGGCTCCGCGGGACGCTCTCCCGGACGAGATCCTCCCAAACGCTGGCCACGTGGTGGGGAAGGGTGGCGCCGATCTCCCGGGCCACCCGGGCGACCTGCCCCGCTTCCAGGTGGGAACGGTTCGGCTCCACAAACCGGAACCCAAAGCCGAGGAGGGGATCGGCGATCCGGTAGAGGGGGCGCTTGGTATCCCGGACCGAGGCCCCAAACGGCACGTCCCGCCGGATCAACCCCAGACCGAGCAGCCGCTCCAGGGGTCGGGACAGGGAAGTCGCAGGCTTCCCGAGGCGGCCGGCGATCTCGGAGAGACGGCAGCAACCCCTGGCCGATGAGGGCGAGGACGGAGGCCGCCTGGGCGATGTCCCGGAGGTCGCCCAGGAGGAGCCGGGATTTCCCGCAGCGGCGGCCGTAGAGCACCGCCATGGATCTTGGACTTCGGACCTTGGACGTTGGACCCGTGGTCCGTGGTCGGTGGTCATCCACCCAATAGGCGGGGGGCGATTGTGCCGATCTCGGCGGGGGTGCGGGCGATGGCGACGCCGGCCTTCTCCAAGGCGGCCACCTTGCTCTCGACGCTCCCCATGCCGCGCTGGACGATGGCGCCGGCGTGGCCCATGCGCTTGCCCTCGGGCGTGTTGCGGCCGGCCACGTAGGCGACGACGGGCTTCCGGAACTCCCGGGCGATGTACTCCGCGGCCAGCTCTTCCTGGACGCCGCCCACCTCGCCGACGATGGCGACCAGCCTGGTCTGAGGATCAGCCGCGAAAAAGCGCAAGAGCTCTGGGAGGTCGGTCAGGACGACGGGATCGGCCCCCATGCCGACGACCGTGCTGGGCGCGATGCCCGCCTTGGCCAGAATCCCGCCCACCTCGTAGGAAAGCGTGCCGCTCCGCGAGATGACCCCTGCCGGGCCGCTCGTCTTGGGGAAGAGGTTCCCGGGGATGATCCCCATCTTGGCCTCACCCACCGTCAGGATCCCCGGCGTGGTGGGGCCGAGCAGCGTGGCGCCGACCTTCTTCGCCTCGGCCTTCATCTCCATGGTGTCGTGGACAGGCACGTGCTCCGTCACGACGACCACCAGCCGGATGCCGGCCTCCAGCGTCTCGAACACAGTGTCCTTGACCCCGCGCGCCGGGACGAAGAAGACCGAGGCCTCGGCGCCCGTCTCGCGGACCGCCTCGAGGACGCTGTCGAAGACGGGGACCCCCTCGACCCTCTCCCCGCCCTTTCCGGGCGTCACCCCGGCCACGATCCGGGTGCCGTACTCCAGCATCCACTTCGTCTGGGCCCGGCCGATCCTGCCGGTGATCCCCTGAACCAGGACCCGCGTGTTCTTGTTGAGGAGGATACTCATCGGCTTCCTCTCTCCGCTGGAAAGCTGGCAAGCTGGAAGGCCCAAAACGCGTTCGTGGCTTTCAAGCCTTCTCGCCTATCAACCTGGCGCAAAGCGCCTCGACTGCGGCTTCGGTGGTAATGTCGGTGACGACGGTCACACCGGCCTCCGAGAGCGTTGCCCACGTCTCTTCCTGGCGGTTGCCCAGGGCCTTGGCCACGACGGGAATCTTCACCTGCTTTTCCCGGAGGACCCGCACGACCCCCTTGGCCCCCTCGTGGATCGGGTTGATCCCGCCGTACAGATTGATCAGGAGCCCCCGCACCCCGGGCTTCTCCAGGACGAGCTGGGTGACCTTGTACATCAATTCCTCGGTGATGCCGCCGCCCGTCTCCAGGAAGTTGGCGGGCCGCAGGCGCTGGCCCACGACATCCATGGTGGCCATCCCCAGGCCGGCGCCGCTGCTGATGATGGCGATGTCCCCGTTCAGGTCCACGTAGGAGACGCCGATCTGCTTGGCGGCCCGCTCCAGGGGATGCTCCATCCGGGCCAGGGAATCCCCGGGCAACTCCGGATGGCGGAACAGGGCCGAATCATCCACGTCCAGGACGGCATCCACGGCCCAGAGGGCTTCGTCGGCGGTCACGACCAGCGGATTGACCTCGGCGATCAGGGCATCGGTCTTCCTGAACACCCGGAAGAGCGAGACCAGCACATCCGCGATCTTCACCATCAAGTCGCCACGGAACCCCGCCTCGCGGGCCAGGCCGCGGGCCTGATATCCTCGCAGCTCATCCGGAGGGACCACGGTCAGGCGGAAGAGGGCCTCGGGCCGTTCGTGCGCGATCATCTCGACGTCGATGCCACCCACCACGCCGAGGATCACCGTGATGGCCCCGGCGGCCGGGTCAATGGTCGCGCCGACGTACAGCTCCCGCCCGATGGAAACCTTGCGGGCCACCATGACCGATTCGACGCGGAGGCCGCGCACCGACGACCTCAGGAGGGTCCGTGCCTTCTCCCGCACCTCTTCCGGCGTCTCGGCCACCGCGATCCCGCCGTGCTTCCCGCGGGATCCTACCAACACTTGGGCCTTGATGACGATGGGGAGCTGCACGCGCTCCAGCGCGGCCACCGCCTCGTCGGCGGTGCGGACCACGGCGAAGGGCGGAACGGGAATGCCGGCCTGCTGGAACAGTCGTGCCGCCTCGTGCTCATGCAGTCGCATGGCTCACCGGCTCCTGGACGGAGGCGGCCTCGCCGAGCTCCAGTCCCTTGCGAAACGCCTTCAGGTTGAGGTCGATCGTCTTGGGGGGAACGTTGTCCCGGATGGCCGCCTCCATCCCTGCGCGGCTCACGATGCCGGTCTTGGCCACCAGGACGCCCAGCATGACGATGTTGGCGACGATGGTCCTCCCCAGCTCCTGCGTGGCCAGGTTGGAGGCGGGGACCCCCACGAGCCGGACGTCCTCCCGGTTCACGTCCTTCACCAAGTCGCTGTCAATGATCAGCAGGCCGCCGGGCCGCATGTCCGGGCCGTACTTCTTCATCGCCTCGTCGGACATGGCCACCATGATGTCGGGGTGGGTGACCCGGGGGTAGATGATGGGTTCGTCCGAGACGACGACCTCGGACCGGGCCCCGCCGCCCCGGGCGGCCGCCCCGTAGGACTGCGTCTGGACGGCGCGGCGCCCGTCGCTGACGGCGGCCGCCGTCCCCAGGAGAACCCCGGCCAGGACCACCCCCTGGCCGCCAAACCCCGCGATGCGAATCTCCGTGCGTTTCACCGGCTCTCCTTCTCGCCTCTCGACTCGCGGCTCTGCTCTTCTTCCCTATCCCTATCGCTATCGGCTCTTCGCTCCTGGTGCTCGGTGCTCATGACGCCATGGCCCTCTCGCGCATTGCGGCGAGGGTCTCCATCAGCTCCGGCTTCTCGATGTCCACCAACTCGCCGACAACGATCTTGTCCCGCAACTCCTCCGGCGACATATCCTTTGCCCGGGTCGCGCTGACCGACTGCTTCTTATACCACTCGAGCATCTGGACCGCGGTCCCCATCCCGGTCTTGCGCCCGAACTCGACCGGGCACTGGGACAGGACCTCGACGAACGCGAAGCCCTTCTTCTGGATGGCCTTCTTGGCCGCCTTGACGATCTGGCGGGGGTGGTATGTGGTCCAGCGGGCCACGAAGGAGGCGCCGGCCCCCTTCACCAGCTCGCAGATGTCGAAGGGGTTCTCCACGTTGCCGAAAGGCGTGGTCACGGTGGTAAGTCCCAGCGGCGTTGTGGGGGCCACCTGGCCGCCCGTCATCCCGTAGATGCCGTTGTTCACGCAGAAGACGGTCATGGCGATGTTCCGTCGGGCGGCATGGATCAGGTGGTTGCCGCCGATGGCCGTGAGATCCCCGTCGCCGCTGATGACCATCACCCGCTTGTGCGGCAAGGCCGCCTTGACCCCGATGCCGAAGGCGATCGGCCGGCCGTGGGTCGTGTGCAGGACGTCGGCGAAGAAGCTGGGGCTGGGGATCCAGGCCGCGCAGCCGATCCCCGACACGAAGACGAAGTCGTCCAGCGTGAGGCCCAACTCCTCGATGGCGCGCAGGATGCTCTGGGTCAGGATCCCGTTGCCGCACCCGGGGCAGTTGGCCGTGGTCTTGGCCGATGGCCGGATGTATTTCGCCAGGGGGTGCTCGTACGCTGCCACGCTCATGGTCGCACCTCTCGCACCGCCTTGAGGATGTCCTCGATCTCGTGCAGCTCGCCCAGGACCCTGGGCCGCAGGAAACTGACGTGGGCGCGGCCGGCGGCGGCCGCCTGCACGTAGTGGAAGATCTGACCCAGGTTGTTCTCCAGGACGATCAGGTAGCGGGCCCGCTCCGCCAGCGCCGCGATCTCCCGGTCGGCAAACGGCCACAGAGTTCCCAGCTTGAACGACCCCAGCGGCAACCCGTCGGCCCGGCCCGCCTCCACGGCCGCCTGGGCGCAGCGGAAGACAGACCCATAGCTCACGAGGACGATCTCGGCCCCCTCGGCATCCGACGCCACCCGGACGATCTCGTCCCGGTGCTTCTCGATCTTGTCATTCAGCTTCCGGATGAACAGATCCAGGGCCTTGGCATCAATGACATTCCGCCGGCCGTATGCGTCGTGACAGGAACTCGTCACGTGCGCCTTGTGGCCCCGGCCGAAGACCGGCATGGGGGCCACATCCTCGTCGAGGAAGGCGGGCAACGTCTCCACGTCCTTGTCGGGGGGGAAGAGCCTGCGGTCCACGATCGGGATCTGCGCCACCTCGGGCACGATCAGTTCCTCGCGCATGTGGCCGAGGAAGGCGTCGGTCAGGACGAAGACGGGGGTCCGGTACCGCTCGGCCAGGTTGAAGGCCTCCACTGTGTAGTCGAACGTCTCCTGGACCGAGCTGGGGGCCAGGGCGATGATCTGGTAATCCCCGTGCGAGCCGCGGCGCGGCTGGATCACGTCCCCCTGCAGCTCCACGGCGGGGATCCCCGTGGTGGGGCCGCCCCGCATGACGTTCACGATCACGCAGGGGGTCTCGGTCCCCAGGGCGAACCCGATGTTCTCCAGCATCAGGCTGATCCCGGGACCCGAGGTGGCGGTCATGGCCTTCATGCCGCCCCAGGATGCCCCGACCACGGCCGCGATCGAGGCGATCTCGTCCTCCATCTGGAGGAAGGTGCCGCCCACGGTCGGTAGCCGCTCGGCCAGCCGCTCGGCCACCTCGGTGGCGGGCGTGATGGGATAGCCCGCCGCGAAGCGACAGCCCGCGGCCAAGGCGCCCTCGGCACAGGCGACATTCCCCATCATGAAGTGACGTCCGGTCAGGACCGCACGCTTGCCCATGAGTAACTCCATTCGGAATGACAAATTACCAATGACCAATGACCAATTACGGTACCTCCATTGCCCGTTAGGGGTTGGTCACTTGTCATTGGTCATTGCCCCTGGTTCGCTTGTTGCACCGCCGCTGCCGCCTCCGGGACTTCCTGAAGCCGGACGACGACGGCCATGTCGGGGCAGTAGATCACGCAGTTCTCGCACTTGGTGCACGCCGTGACCTTCTCCACGACGGGGAGGCGGATCCCCCGGGCCGTCAGGCGCTCGGCGATCTTGAAGACGTCCTTGGGGCACAGGGCCAGACAGATCCCGCAGCCGTCCGCCCCCTTGCACAGGTTCTCGTTGATCGAGATCACCACCGGCTTGGGCATGTGACTCCTCTCACAGTCCGATGTCCAACGTCCGATGTCCAACGTCGAACCTCGAACAGTGAACAGCGGCGCGTCACCAGGGCCGGATGCGGCCCGCCTCGTCAAACTCCAGGGGTCGCGGCCCTCCCGCGAGCGTCAGCCCGGCCTTCCTGGCCTCGGGCAGGAGCGCCTCCGATATTTCCATCTCTTCCAGGTGGAGCGTGTTCTTGATCCGCACGCAACGCACCTCGCCCGGCGGGGTGTCGCCCACCGCCACCTCGATGGCTTCCCGGTCGGTTTCCATGATCACGGGCAGGCGGCCGGCCGACCAGAGGCGCGTGGTGAGGACGTTGGTGTACGTCGCCTTGTAGTCGATCGAATCCACCAACCGCCGCGTCGTGATGTCCGCCAGGCCGACGCCGTTGGCATTGCCATGGGTTTCCGGGGTGAGGCCCAGGATCACGATGGCCGAGACGGCCGGGTGCCCCATCTCCATCTTCCCCCCGACGCGGGGCCCGATGCCGATCACGTTGTTGTCCATGCCGGTCCCGCTGATGTTTTTCCCCATCTCGTCCACGATGAGGACGTCCAGCGGATCGAAGGGAATGCGGGGCAGCGCCTGCCAGGCGCGCTTCAAGAGCTCCCGGTCGGTCTCCTCGAACCGGTCCGGAGGGACGACGTGGATCTCGGCCGTCTCATCCAGGGAATTCTCCAGCACGGCAATGCCGGCCAGGACCGGGGCCCGGGCCAGGATCAGCCGCGCCGCCTCGACGAGGGTCGGGCCCAGGCCGGCCCGGTGCATCTGCTGGGCGCCCCTGTGCTTGCCGAGGCCCACCGCCAGCATCTTGCACAGGCCGCTCTCGACCTCGCCCCGGAAGGCCGTGTGCGGTTTTACGCGATTGATGACGATGATGCCGTCGGCGCGCAGGGCGTTCTCATCCAGGAAGACCGGGGTGCCGTTCCCCGTCCGCCCGATCTCCTCCACCGCCATGGACGAGACCACCGGGCAGTCCATGCTCGCCTCGGAAATACCGAGTTCGGCCAGCAGGTTCTTCTGGCCTTCGTCCGTCGCCCCGCCGTGGCTTCCCATGGATGGGACGATGAAGGGCTGCCCCCCCATGGCCTTGACCGCATCGGCGGCGGCACGGGTCATGGCGACCAGATTATTGATCCCACGGCTGCCGGCGGTGATGGCAACGCGGGCGCCGGGCCTGAGCGTTCCCGCCGCACCCAGCCTCTTCAGGCCGGCCGCCACGGCCCCGCAGGGATCCTGGAGGCGCGTCCGATCGAACTGTTGTCTCACACGAACGACATTCAGCACGGCCATGGTTCAGCCCTTTCCTCTAGGCCCTCATAAATCGCAGCTTCGCTGGTCTCGTCCCCGGAGCCACCCCTATGGATCCCGGGCCGCGACGGCACTCAGCCTCTAGGCTGAGTGGGGCCGTCTTGCTCCGGGTCGTCGGCCTGCGGCCTCCTCCGCGCCGCCGGTTCGCTCGCGCGAACCACGGCGACGACCCGTTGCAGGGTGAAACGCAACGGGTGCCCCGCCGCGGCCCCGGGCACCCCCTGGGTGCGGCCCGTGCTCTCGGGGCGCCTCCAGGAACTCGCCCACGCGTTGCGAAGCTGGGATCCAGAATGCTACCGCTTCGGCCGGTTGGCCGGGAAGCGCGGCTCCCTGCCCTCCAGCACGGCCACCACGTCTTCGGCCACCAGGCTCATCCGCCGCATGGCCTCGTCGGTGTGGGCGGCCATGTGCGGCGTGCAGACGAAGCGCCGGTGCCGGAACAAGGGGTTATCCTTGGCCGTCGGCTCCTCCTCGAAGACGTCGGTGCCGGCACCGGCGATCCACTGCCGCTCCAGGGCCTCCAGCACGGCCTTCTCGTCCCAGAGCGGTCCCCGTCCCAAATTCAGCAGGTACGCCGTCGGCTTCATCATCCGGATCCGCTCGTGCCCGATCATGTGCCGCGTCTCGGCCGTGAGGGGCAGATTCAGCGAGACGTAGTCGGCCGTGCGGAGCAACTCTTCCAGGCTCACCCGCTTCGCCTTGGTCTCCGCCTCTACGTCGGAGGGCGGCGCGACCACGTCGTAATAGAGGACAGGCATCCCGAAACCGCAGTGGCAAATCCGCGCCGTCGTCCGCCCGATGCGGCCGAAGCCGACCACCCCCAACGTCTTGCCGAAGAGTTCGCGGCCGATGTACTCATACCGCACGTTCCACTGCCCCGCCCGCAGCGCCCGGTCCGCCTCCAGCATGCGCTTGGACAGCATCAGGGCCAGGCCCACGAAATGCTCCGCCACCGATTCGCTGTTGGCCTCGGGGGTGTACACGACCCGGATGCCCTTCTCCGTGGCCGCGGGCACGTCAATGGTCTCCAGCCCGACCCCGTGGCGGCCGATCACCTTGAGCCTGGGCGCCGCCTCCATGATGGTGCGGGTCACCTTCCCGTTGGCGCGGATCACGATGGCGTCCACGTCCTTGGCCAGAGGGAGGATCGTGGCCTCGTCCGGGGCCGGGGCCGTGACCACCTCGCCATGCTGCTGGAGCAGTCGGGTCCCGGCCTCGTGCATGGGCTCGTAGAGCAGAAAGCGGTACTTCGACGTGTGGTGGGTCACGACTCGCTCCCTGGCTGGCGGATCAGCCGGCGCCTCATTCGCGCCCTCGGTCCCGGCCATCCCTGGCGACGGAACCGGCAAAGGCTCCCAAGGCCTCCCGCTCGGCGGCGGGGGCCGGTTGCGCCCCCAGATGGGACAGGTAGCTCTCCTTCGCCACTCGGAGGTGCTCCTCGGTCAGGCGTGCCAGGCCGTCCCCGTCGCGGCGACTCAGCGCCTCGACCATCTGCCGATGTTCGGCGACGCTTCGGGCGATCCGCGCGGCCTCCACCCAGGCGTTGAATCGCACCGCGTGGATCTGGCGGCGCAACTGCCGGATCATATCCAGCAGGCAGGGATTCCTGGCCGCACCGTAGATGGCATCGTGGAACTGGTCATTGGCCCGCATGAGGGCCCGCACATCTCCCCCCGTCGCCTGTTGGGCGTGCGCCGCCTCCAGCCCCCGCACCCGCTCGATTTCTTCGGGGGTGATGTGGTCGGTGGCCAGGCGGGCCGCCAGGCCCTCCAGAGCGCTCCGCACAGCGTAGACGTTCTTCACATCCGCCGGCGAGATATCCGAGACGACCGCGCCTCGGCGCGGGAGGATGCGGACCAGGCCTCGCTCCTCGAGACGCCGGAGCGCCTCCCGGATTGGCGTCCGGCTCATCTTGAGCTGCTCGGCAAGCTCTTGCTCGACGAGTCGCTCCCTGGGCTTGAGCCGACCGGTCAGGATGGCGCTCTCCAGATAGTCGTAGGCTCGAAAGGAGTCCATGCCTTCTTCTTCCCTTGCTTCGGACCGGATCGTATACAATCCGGCATGAGAGAATGTATACAATCCTTTGCGATGTAGCAAAGGCCGCCCGGCAGTTGTCAGATCGTCTGGAAGAGCTTACCTTGTTCGCGGAGGTGGTTCTCCCCGCCGGTTCGAGGTGATGGCAGGCAGCCGTCCGTCCGCGGGCGTGCGGGTGCCCCCCTCGTTACGGAGGGCTGCGATCCCCGAGAATGGGGATATTCGCGGCCTCCTGAGACAGGTCCGGCGGGTCGAGGCGTCCCACTGCGGAAACGCAGAGACGCTCTTACTTGACACGGCCGCAAGGCCGGTGATATCGTTTCGTCGCCTAAACCTGGTTCACTATTTGAAACGCATCCCGGCAGCGAGGCCTCGGCATCCTGGGTGACTCGACGGCTCGGGCGGTTGGGTCGGGCAGCCCGTCCGCTGAGGAGGAGAGGGAACCCATGGAGGGACATTGAGATGGCCGCCAGCGTCGCATTGTTCCTCTTCGGAGGCATCACGCTGCTGCTGTCCTTCCAACTTCCCATGGGCACCCTGCACATGCCCGGATCGGGACTCTTCCCCCTCTTGCTCGGCCTGCTCCTGATGGGGCTCGCCGCCTGCCAGACGCTCCTGCTCTGGCGGAGGGCTGGGGCGGGGACTGCCGAAGCCCCAGCCGAGGGCCAGGCCGAAGGGTCGGCCCGCCAGGTCCTTATCTTCACGGGGATCGTAGCTCTCGCAACGGCTGTCCTTGAGCTTCTGGGCTTTCCTCTGGTGGCCTTCCTGCTGATGCTCGCTCTCCTCAAACTCCTGGGCGTGCGGCGCTGGCGCGACTCGGTGCTCATTTCCCTCCTGACGGCGGGAGCATCCTACATCCTCTTCGTGCGGTGGCTCCAGATCCCCATGCCCAAGGGATGGCTCGGGCTCTGAGGGTCGAGACATGGACATGATCCTGGGGTCTCTTCAGCAATTGTTCTACGGCTTTGGCGTGGCCTTGACCGCCCAGAACCTTTTCTATTGCCTGATGGGGGCCATCGTGGGCACGCTGGTAGGTATTCTCCCCGGGCTGGGGCCCATCGCGGGCATTGCCCTGCTCATTCCCGCCACCTTCGGCCTCAACGCGACCTCTGCGATCATCATGCTAGCCGGCATCTACTACGGGGCCATGTACGGGGGCTCCACCACCTCCATTCTCATCAACGTCCCCGGCGAGACGGCCTCGGTCATGACCTGCATTGACGGTTACCAGATGGCTCGCAAGGGACGGGCTGGACCCGCCTTGGCCATCGCCGCCATCGGCTCTTTCGTGGCGGGGACCCTGGCAATTTTCACCATGGTGTTCCTGGCCCCACCGCTGGCCGAGGCGGCGCTGGCCTTCGGGCCGCCGGAATTCTTCTCGCTGATGGTCTTCGGCTTCGTCGTCCTGAGCAACGTGACCGGCGCCTCTCTGGTCAAGGCGCTCATGATGGCCGTGGTCGGCCTCATCATCGGGACGATCGGCATGGATCCGGTGACCGGCGATGCCCGCTTCACCTTCGGCACCGTATCCCTCCTGGGCGGCATCGAGTTCGTCGCCGTGGCCATCGGTCTGTTCGGCATCGCCGAGGTGATGGCCAATGTCGATCAGCCGGCCGAGGTCATGGAGCAACAGGTGCTGGTCCCCCGATTCCGCGACCTGTACCCGACCCTGCAAGACCTGAAAGATTCCCTGGGCGCCATTTTGCGCGGGACGGGGATCGGCTTCGGCTGTGGCCTGGTGCCCGGCCCCGCGCCTGTGATCGCCACCTATGCCTCCTACATGGTCGAGAAGCGCGTCGCCCGCCATCCTGAGGAGTTCGGCCACGGGGCCATCCAGGGCGTGGCCGGCCCCGAGTCGGCCAACAACTCGGCCTGCCAGGCCGCCTTCATCCCCCTCTTCGTCCTGGGCATCCCCTTCGCCCCTCCGACGGCGATCCTGCTGGGGGCGCTTCTCATCCACGGGATCAACCCGGGCCCCACCATGATTAGCGAGCATCCGGATCTCTTCTGGGGCGTGGTGGCCAGCATGTACATCGGCAATTTCGTCCTCCTCTTGCTCAACCTGCCCTTCGTGCCCCTCTTCGCCAACATCCTGCGCATCCCCAAGAAGGTTCTGCTGCCCCTGGTCATGGTCTTCTGTCTCACCGGCATGTACAGCGTGAACAACTTCATGGTGGACCTGTGGGTCATGCTGGGCTGCGGGGCCCTCGGCTATCTCATGCGGAAGTGGGCGTACGAGGGGGCGCCGCTGCTCCTGGCCCTGGTCCTCGGACCCAAGATGGAGGTCGCGTTCCGCCAGAGCCTCATGATCTCTCATGGCGCCTTCGCCATCTTCCTGGCGCGCCCGGTGTCTCTGGTTTTCCTCCTGGGCACCCTGCTGTTTCTGCTTATGCCGCTCATCAAGGGAGCGCTTCGGTCCTCTAGTCGGAGGGCAACCGCCAAAGCGTAACCGGCATCAACGTGATCTCACGGAAGGAGGCTTATCATGCGTAGGGGAATCGGTGTCATCCTGAGTCTCGTCCTGGCCCTGGGGATCGTCGCGCCGGGCCTTGCGGCCGAGTTCCCCACCAAGGAGGTGCAGATCCTCATCCCGTATGCCCCCGGCGGGGCCACGGACCTGGTGTTCCGGGCCCTGGCCGCCAGCACCTCCAAGTACCTGGGGAAGGCCGTGGTCGTGGTGAACAAGGCCGGCGGAGGCGGAGCCGTCGGCTTCACCGAGGCCGCCCAGTCCCGTCCCGACGGCTACACCCTGGTGACGGCGATCACCCCGCTCACCATCCTGCCCCACCAAGTCAAGACCGCGTTCACCTACAAGGACTTCGAGCCGATCATCAATGTCGTCGAAGATCCCGCCATGTTCCAGGTGCGGGCGGATTCGCCGTGGAAGACCCTCCAGGAGTTCCTGGACTACGCCAAGAAGAATCCTGGGATGATCACGGTGGGCAACTCCGGCGCGGGCGGCGGCGTGCACCTCATCGCCCTGGCCTTCGAGAAAGCCGCCGGGGTCAAGTTCAACCACATCCCGTTCGCAGGCGGCGGCCCGTCCGTGACTGCCCTCCTTGGCGGGCACATCCACGCCGTCTCGGTCTCCCCGCCCGAGGGGATCGCCCACGTGAAGGCGGGGAAGCTGCGCATCATCGCCCTCTTCTCCGCAAAGCGGATGGAGGCTTTCCCGAACGTTCCGACCGTACGGGAGCAGGGGGTCCAATTTGTCATGGGCCAGTGGCGGGGACTCGCGGCCCCCAAGGGGACGCCCCCGGACGTCATCAAGAAGCTGCACGACGCCTTCAAGCAGGGCATGGAGGATCCCGCCTTCGTGAAGAATGCCGCCGACATGACCGTCCAGCTGGCCTACTGGGGGCCGGCGGAGTTCGGAAAGGTCATGGCCCAGGATCACGAGCGGTACGCAAAGCTGGTGGAGGAGATCAAGAAATAGCAGTGCAGTGAGGCGGATGTTTCACCTATCAAGAGGAGGGCACTATCCATGAAGACCGCGCGATGGGCATTGATCCTTCCCTTTCTCGCTCTGGCTCTCGTTCTCGCCGGCTGCGCGGAGACCATACAGACAGCCGCCCCCTCGGACAAGGTCGTGATCCGGCTGGGCAGCCCCTTCAAAACCGGCCACATTCTGGTAGATGCGGCGGAGAAATTCAAGGAGCTGGCCGCACAGCGCAGCGGCGGCCGTATCGTGGTGCAGTTCGACATCGGCACCAAGTCGGAAGAAGAAATCAATAAGCTGAACAGTGCTGGCGCGCTCGATATGCAGTCCAACGGGACGATGTACATTGAGAAATACGCCCCCGCGTACTACTTCGTGTCCGTTCCTTACGTCATGAAGGACTGGGATCACTACATGCGCGTCTGGAACGGTAAGCTCGGCCAGCAGGCGCAGACCCAGATGGAGAAGAACGGCAACCTGAAGTTTCTGGGATCGATCAACCGCGGGGTGCGACAAACGACGGCGAAGAAACCGCTCTACACGCCGGCCGACGTGTACAACCTGAAGCTCCGGCTGCCGGTCCTTCCCACCTGGGTCGCCGTCTGGAAAGCCATCGGTGCAGACCCGGTTCCGCTCCCGCTTACGGAGCTCTACTCAGGATTGAAGTCGGGTAAAGCCGATGCGTCCGAGGGTGATGTGTCGCAGATTACTTCCTTCAAGCTCGACGAAGTCCAGACGCACCTCATCATGACTAACCACATGGTGACGATCGGGGGATTGCTCATCCACAAGCCATTCTTCGACAAGCTGTCGAAAGCTGACCAGGACATAATCGTCCAGGCGGCGAGGGAGGCTTGCGACTTTGCCAATGCTAAGATGAAGGCCACTGAGAGCTCGTACCTTCTCGAGCTCCAGCGCAAGGGCATGCAGGTCGTGATCCCGGATGCCGAGTCCTTCCGGGCGAAGGCGAAGCCGGCCGTCGATGAGCTGTTCAAGAAGGAATGGAATGTGACGACGTGGCAGGAGGTCCTGGCGCAGTAGCGGGCCCAGAGCGATCTATCGTCGGGAGGCTTCACCGGTGCCGTCGAACACAACAGTGGAGCGCCGTGAAGACGTAATGATGTCTGCCAACCGATACTCGGCACCGGCAGTGGACGCCGCCCTCTCCATCCTGGAGACCCTGGGCGGCGTCGACGAGATAAGCCTGACCGAGCTGGCCCACAGGGTCGGCCTGGGGAAGAGTTCGGTCTTTCGCTTGCTGATGACGCTCGCCCGGCGCGGCTATGTGGAGAAGAACCCCCAGACCGAGCGGTATCGGCTTACCTACCGACTGTACGCCGTGGGGAGTTCCGGCGCCGACCGCCTCGGTCTACGGGAAGCGGCCAACCCCGTCATGCAGCGGCTCGCAGGCGAGACGGGCGAAACGGTGAACCTGGGGCTGCTGGACGGGATGCGGGTCGTGAACCTGCACAAGGTGGAGGGCCGCCACCTCCTGCGCATGCACCTGGAGTTGGGCGGCGGCGCGCCAGCGCACGCCACCGCGCTGGGGAAGGTCCTCCTCGCCGCCCTGGAGCCGGCCGAGGTGGCGCGGCGGCTTCGCGGTCGCCGACTGGAACGCCTGACCGCGCGGACCATCGGCGACCGCCGCTCCCTGGGAACGGCGCTGGCCAGGATCCGGAAACTGGGCTTTGCCCTCGACGACGAGGAGTGCAGCCTCGGCCTCCGTTGCGTGGCGGCGCCGATCCTGAACCACCTGGGCTCGGTGGTGGCCGCATTGAGCGTCTCGGGCCCCAGCCAGCGCCTGTCGGACCAGATCCTCCCGCGTCTGGCCGAGAGCGTGCGCGCCGCGGCACAGGATGTCTCTCAGCGCCTCGGCTTTCCCATCGGATCGCCCAAGAGAAGGAGCAAGCGGAAGGGCGGATGATGGGAGCCTGACTACGCAGACTGCATGGCTCACGCAATCAAAGGCGCAGGTGAGAAAGGGAGGTGAAGGGATGAGATTTCAGGGCAAGACCGCCCTGATCACCGGGGGCGGACGAGGGATCGGCGCCACCACCGCTCTGATGATGCTCGCCGAGGGCGGGAGGGTGGGGGTCGTCGATGTGAACCAGGACCATTTGAAGAAAGTGACGGAGACGGCCCGGGCGCGGGGCTATCAGCTCAAGACCTTCGCGGCGGACGTGTCCAAGACAGACCAGGTCCAGGGCGCCGTGGATTCTTTTGTCAAGGAATTCGGCCGCATCGACATCCTGGTGAACAACGCGGGGATGACCATTCCCAGGCCCTTCATGGAAAAGACCGCGGAGGATTGGATCAAGACGCTGGAGGTCAACCTCATCGGCGTGTTCCTCTGCTCCCAGGCGGCGGCCAGGCACATGCTGGCCCAGCAGTCGGGGAAGATCGTCAACATCTCCTCGATCCGGGGTGTTGCTCATTGCGGCCGCGAGGGGGTCATGGACTACAGCGCCGCCAAGAGCGGCGTGATCAGCCTCACCAAGACCATGGCCAAAGAGCTGGCCCCGCACATCAATGTGAACACCGTGGCGCCGGGGCATACCCTGACCGAGATGACCGCCCCTCTGCCCGACGCCGTCAAAAAGGGCATGATCGAGGGATCATATCTCAAGAGGATGGCGCAGCCCGAGGACATCGCCAAGGCCATTCTGTTCCTGGCGTCTGACGATGCCAACTTCATCACCGGGCAGATGATCCTGGTGGACGGTGGATTCAGTTTGAAGGCGGGATGACGACGGAGAGGCAGTTCGGGCAGCCGCGAAGCCCGGGAGGGCGCCGGGGGCGTCAATGGCGCTCATGCTGGATGGCCTCCGGTGATTCGGCTTTCCTGTCCGATCCCCCGCGAGAGGAGGTGAGACGCGTTATGCCGGTTGTCACGATTCGGCTGCTTGAAGGCCGGACGCTGGAGCAGAAGCGGGAACTGACCAAGGTCATCAGCGAGGCGGTCTCGCGGATCGCCAAGACCCCCCTCGACGGCGTCCACGTGATCTTCGAAGATGTCCAGCGGACCAACTGGGGACGCGGTGGAGCTCTGTTCGTGGATCGGGATCCGCGCTGACCGTTCGGTGAGGAGGGTTGGTCAATTGGTCAACAGGTGGATCGCCCTTACCCCTTGTGGGGGAGGAGGAGGAGGAGGAGGAGAAAAAAATGAGACGAGGGGCTGGAATCGCGTTCCTGGCGATAGTGCTGACATGGGCGACGTGGGCCTGGGGCGGAGAAAAGAAGGAGGTCCGGATCTGGCACACGGAGACCGAGCCGCAGTCGGTGGCGGCCTTCCAGCAGATCATCAATGACTTCGAGAAACTGCACGCGGACATCACGGTGAAGCAGGAAGCCCTGGCCTGGGGCGACCTGGAGGCCAAGCTGACGGCAGCCCTGGCGGCGGGGGCGCCCCCGGATGCCAGCCATGGACAGGCCGTCACCTGCGCGTCCTTCTACGCCAAGGGCCTCCTCCGGGATCAGGAAGACATCGCTGCCGCCATCGGGCGAGACAACATCTGGGAGGCCGTCCGGCGCCAATGCCTGCACGACGGCAAGTACTATGGGATCCCCCACTCGGCGGCCACATCCCTCTTGATCTACCGCAAGGACGTCTTCAGACAGAAGGGGTTGAAGCCACCGGAAACCTGGGATGAATTCATCAAGGTGGCCGAGGCCATGATGGAGCGGGACGCGTCCGGCCGGGTGACCCGGTACGGCCTGTCCCTGCCCGGCGTGGGCCTTTTCATCAACATCGCCGTCGGAGAGCTCACCAAGGCCAACGGCGGGCGGCTTTTCGATCTCAAGACCGGGCGACCCACCTTCACCGAGAAGCAGGTCGTCGAGGTGCTGGATTTCTACAAGAAACTGAGCGCCACCGTCCTGCCCCCGGGGTGGCTGGGCCACGGCTACCTGGACACCTTCGCCAATCTGGCGACGGGGAAGGCGGCCATGCTGTACCAGGGCTACGGTCGGGGCACGGGGTACATCGAGAAGTACAGCCCGAAGGAGATGGCCGATCCCGAGCACTTCGGCGTGATGGTGAAGCCTCACGGGCCATCCGGGAAGGAGACGGCCGCCCAGATCGACGCCGAGCCCTGGATGATTTTCAAGAACGCCAGGCATCCCGAGGAGGCGGCCGCGTTCCTGAAGTTCTTCTTCAAGGAGGAGAACTACATCAAGTACCTGCACACGGTGCCCATCCACTTGCTGCCCACCCTGAAGTCGGTCCGGGTGAACCCCGCCTACCAGGCCAACGAGACGGTCCGCAAGTGGAAAGAATGGCAGGACATGCAGTACCGCTACTTCGAGACCGCGCAGGCTAAGCCGACACTGATCGTCGAATGGGATGACCTGCGGCTGCCCTTCGGCCTAGAGATTCTCGGATCGGGCATCGTCCCAGACATGGTGACAGACGCAGTGAAGGGGATGCCGTCGGCGCAGGCGGCGGCCAAGGCCCAGGCCCGCGCCGAGGAGTTGATCACCAAGCTCGGCCACAAGCGCTGGTAGGCTGCCGCCGAGCGCGACGCGAGGACCATGCCCGGCCCGCCTGATTTAAGATTGCAGGCAGTCGTCCCCCCGGAGGCGTCTTCCCAAGCCGGGGCCGCCCCCGGGGGGATGCGGCTCTATTCGCAAGCGACTCGCGCGGGCGCGACCAGACCGGGGCGGCACCAGCAGTTCGTGGGCTTGCTCACCATCGCGCCGGCCCTCATCCTGATCCTGTCCCTCATCCTCTACCCCGTCGCCTACTCCATCTGGCTCAGCCTGTTGGAGAAGCATTCGTTCTTCCCGCAGCAACGGTTCATCGGCCTGGAGAACTACGTCTACCTGTGGGGCGACGAGGAGTTCTGGACCAGCCTCTGGCTGGGCGTGGTCTACTCGTTCTGGACGATCCTCTTCCAGATCCTCCTCGGCGTGGCGGCGGCCCTCATCCTGAATGAGTCGTTCGTGGGGCGCGGCCTGGTGCGCGGGATCGTTCTCTTCCCGTATATGATCCCCACCATCGTGGCGGTGATCCTCTGGAAGTGGTTGCTCAACGACACCTACGGGGTCGTGAACTACTGGCTGCTGGCCCTGGGGATCGTGCGGGACCCGATCAGCTGGCTGGGCACCGACGAGATCATGCTCTCCACCATCGTGATGAGCATCTGGCAGTTCTTCCCTTTCGTACTGCTCTCCATCCTGGCCCGGTTGCAGACCATCCCCGAGGAGCTGTACGAGGCCGCCAAGGTGGACGGGGCCTCGGCCCTCCGGCGCTTTACCCATGTCACCCTGCCGCAGATCCGGGGCATCCTGTTCGTGGTGATCCTCCTGCGCAGCATCTGGATGTTCACGAAGTTCGACACGGTGTGGCTGATGGGCGAGGGGGCGGGGGCCGGCCGCTACATCCGGACGCTGCCGGTGTACGCCTACATGCGGACGCTCACCTACTATCAGGCCGGCCTGGGGGCGGCCCTGGCCGTCATCATGTTCGCGATCCTGATTGTGAGCACGGTCCTCTACTTCGGCCTGTTCCGCGAGGAGGCGGACATCGGATGAACCGCTGGCGCGTGCGGTACCTCTCGTCCCGCGCCCTCCTGTACGGGGGGGCACTGTTCCTCGTGCTTCAGGCCGCGTTCCCCTTCTTCTGGATGGTGTCCACCTCGTTCAAGCCCCCCAGGGAGATCTTCGCCCAGCCGCCTGCCTTCATCCCGCAGGACCCCACGCTGGAGAACTTCCAGCGGCTCTTCACCGCCACCAACTTCCTCATCTATTTTTGGAACAGCCTGACCGTCTCGGGGCTGGCGGTGCTCCTGACCATGGCGGTAAGCGCGGCCGGAGCCTACAGCCTCACCCGCTACCGCTATCCCGGGCGGGAGAAGATCGCTGGGCTCATCCTCTGCACCTACATGTTCGCCCCGATCATGGTGGTGATCCCCTTTTTCATCCTCGTGAAGAAAATCGGCATCGAGAACACCCACTTCGCCCTGGTCTTGGCCTTCACCTCCTTCTGCCTCCCCTTCACACTCTGGCTCATGCGGGCCTTCTTCCAGACGATCCCCATCGAGCTGGAGGAGGCCGCGATGGTGGACGGGGCCGGGCGGCTGCGTGCAGTAATCTACGTGGTTCTGCCCCTGGCGCTGCCGGGGATCATCGCCACCTCCATCTTCACCTTCATCCTGGCCTGGAACGACTACATCTTCACCCGGATCCTCATCTCCTCGGACGAGCTCAAGACCCTGCCGGTGGGCGTACAGGACCTCTTCCACTCCGCCCTCATCGACTGGGGGCTGATCATGGCGGCCGGGATGATGATCACGATCCCGGCGCTCATCTTCTTCGTGACCGTGCAGCGGTATCTCATCCGCGGCTGGGGCGCCGGCGCCGTCAAAGGCTGACCCCCTGGAAAGCAGAAAGAGGCCATGGCGCGTTTTCGGTTTGTGCTCCCGGGAGCGGGAGAACTTCTCGCCCTCTTCAGCAAGACCGGGAGGCTCCGAGGCCGTGGTGAACATTGGGGGGACGGCGACCGAGCGTGGCTGTGCCGCAGCGCCGTGATCCCGGGAGAATCCTGTCCAAAAGATCACTTGACTGTGAGAACCGGCTGCAATATGAAGATGGCGTTCTCTGGCCTGGCTCCGGGAGGGGCCCGCGATGATCGCATCCGTTCCCTATTCGGCCGGGCTGGCCGAACGCCTGGCCGCATTCCGCCTGAAAGACGTCCCCCCCGAGGTCGTGGCCCACTCCAAGCTGATCCTCCTGGATACATTGGGCGCCATGCTGGCCGCCTCCTCGCCGAAATACTCGGCCACGCGAATCCTCGTGGACTTCGCCCGCCGGCTGGGGGGCCGTCCCGAATCCAGCCTGGTCGGCCAGACCTTCAAGACCTCCTGCGTGAACGCGGCCCTGGTCAACGGCACGTTGGGCTATTACTGCGATATCGAGCCGCACCACGTGGGGGGGATCCTGCATGCGCCCGCGGTCGCGGTGCCGACCAGCCTAGCCGTGGCCGAGAAGGAAGGCGCCACCGGCGCCCGCTTCCTGGAAGCCATGCTCCTCGGCGTCGAGGTGACCTGTCGGGTCAGCTACGCCATCAACCCCACGGCGCTTTATAACCGCGGCTTCCACCCGAGCGCCGTCTGCGGGGCCTTCGGCGCCGCGGCTGCGGCCGGCCGCCTCTTCCGCCTGCCCGGTCCCCGCATGGCGATCGCCCTCGGCCTCGCCATGCAGCAGGCCTGCGGCCTCCTGGCCTGGGCCAGCGATCACACGGAGAACTCGCGTCCCTTCAGCCCGGGCTTGGCCGCGCGGAATGGGACGACGGCCGCCTACCTGGCCTCCCTGGGCTTCGGTGGCCCGCCCGACCCCTTCGAGGGCAAGTACGACGTCTTCACCGCGTTCTCGGGCGAGCGGCACCCGGAGGCCCTGCTCGCCGACTGGGGTAAGCACTACTACCTCCCCGAGTTGGCCTACAAGCGCTACTCCAGTTGCTCTTTCACCCATCCGGGCCTGGACGCGCTGCTGGATCTGGCCCATCGCCATCAGTTGCACCCCGCCGACGTGCAGGAGATCGTCCTTCGATTCCCCAAGGCCGGCGCGCACATGATCGACAACAACGAGCTGAAGTCCCATTGCGCCCAGTACATCCTGCCGGTCGGCCTCGCCTTTGGCGGGGTGATGATTGACGACATCCTGCAGGATCGGATGCGGCATCCCGAGGTGGCGCGCCTCTGCGCCCGCACCCGGATGGTCGCTGACCCGGAACTGGACAAGGGGTGGCCGGAACGCTACTCCTCGATCGTCGAGGTCGCGACGACCGACGGTCGCCGCCTGTGCAGGCGCGTGGATCACGCCAAGGGCACGATGGAAAATCCCTTGACCCCCGAGGAGATTCATCAGAAGTATATGAAGCTGGCCACCACCGTGACGTCGGCGGGGCACGCCGAGCGGATCGCCGACGCCGTTCGGCGCGTCCAGCGCGTCGAAGACGTTCGCGGCCTGGTCGCCATGCTCCGAACCCTGAAGCCAGCGGCCCCGAGGCGGGGGGCCAAGAAGGTGTCGGTTGTCTCGCGCTGAGACAGCCCACCCAACAAGAACGACGTCAGCGAGGGGGGAGCGTCGATGAATCGGCGGGGGGTGGGGATCGTCGCGGACCGGGGACCCCGCGAAGCGAGGCGAGGAGCCCACGGCCGGTCACGTGTTCCACGCGGACCCTGGCCAGCCCGCCCCGTAGCGCGGGATCGCCGGCGAACCAGACGCGAAGATAATTGTCGCTGAGACCTTCCAGCAGCCCGTCCGGCCCCTCGCGGTCCAGGACCACGACCGTGAGGGTCTCGCCGAGGAAACGGCGCCGGAACGCCTGGGCCTTCCGGAGGGCCAGGGTGCGCAGGGCGCGGCTCCGCGCCGCTTTCACCGCCTTGGGCACCTGGTTCGGATGCTCCGCGGCGTCGGTCCCCGGCCGACGGGAGTAGCTGAAGACGTGCAATCCGGCGATGGGCAGCGCCTCGAGGAGGTCGTACGTCCGCCGGAACGCCTCGTCATCCTCTCCCGGGAACCCCACGATGACATCGCCGCTCACCGCGATCCCCGGAACCTCGGCGGCCAGGCGCTCGACCAACTCCCGGAACTGGGCGGCGGTATGGCCGCGGCGCATCCTGCGGAGGATCCCTTCGTCGCCGCTCTGGAGCGGCAGGTGCAGGTGGCGGCAGAAGCGGGGCGACTCGGCCAGGAGGCGGATGAGGTCCGGCTTCACCTCGTGAGGATCGAGTGAGCTCAGCCGCATGCGGGGCGCCCCGTCCAGGGAGGCGATCCGCAGGCAGAGGTCGGACAGCGACGTCGGGGGCGCGAGGTCTCGCCCGTATGTCCCCAGGTGGATGCCCGTGAGGACGACCTCGGGAAATCCCGCGGCATGCAGACGTCGAATCTCGGCGAGGATCCGGTCGGGCTGCTGGCTGCGATTTCCGCCGCGCACCTCGGGAACGATGCAGAAGCTGCAGCGATAGTTGCAGCCGTCCTGCACCTTGAGGAACGCCCGCGTCCGGTCGGGATCGATCCCCGGACCGTAGTCGTCCACCTCGCGGCGGCCTCCGGACCCTCCGACAAGCACCCGGGCGCCGCCATTCTTCCTGGCCTCCCGGAGGTGAGCCAAGAGCAGAGGCTTCTCCCCGTTCCCCAGGACCAGGTCCACACCGGGGATCGCCGCCACCACATCCGGGGCGGCCTGGGCATAACAGCCCGTGACCGCCACCAGCGCCGAGGGGTTCCGGCGCACCGCCTGCCGCGCCAGCCGACGGGAGTCCGCATCCGCCGCGGCCGTGATGGTGCACGAGTTGATCACGTACACGTCGGCCGCGGCGGCGAAGGGGACGATCCGGTACCCTTCGGCCTGCGCCCTGCCGCGCAGCGCATCCGTCTCGAACTGGTTCAGCCGGCACCCCACCGTGGCAAACGCGATCCGCATCCCTCAGCTCTTTTCACGATCTCCGATAGCGAGATCCGATAGCGCCCACTCTATCCCTATCCCTATCCCTATCCCTATCCCTATCGGTTCTCCCGTTCGATCCCCACGCCCACCACGATCCGTTCGAGCTCCACAAGGTTCATCACGTCCTCGCGGTTGTACTCGAGAAGCAGTCGCAGGGCGTCCTGGTCCCCCTGGGTTTCGTACCGCGCCCAGAGATACAACGCATCCCAGCCGTTCATTCCCCGGGTGGCTCGGGCGATCCCGAAGCGCTCTTCCATGCGCTTCAGGCCACCCTTCAATCCGACGCGCCGGCACTCCCGGAGCAAGTCCAGCGACCGGAAACGGGACCGCAACTCGAGCCGGGTCTGGCGTTCGAGGATCGGCAGGTCGAACCGGTCCCCGTTGTAGGTGCAGAGGGTGTCCACACCCTCCAGCGCCTGCCACACGGCCACATCGGTGATCTCCCCACCCACGAGCTGGCGGAAGCCGCGGTCCTCGCGGTAGATCCCGACCACCGTCACCTGACCGCCGGCGCAGGTCTCGATGTCGAGATAGGCTTTCATCGCTCCAACGGACCGAATTACTGAACCTCGTAAATCAGGGTGGCAGCGTTCCAGATGCAGAAGACGTCACTCGCCTGTCTCGGGCACTCTCCGACGTTGGCGAGAATATCACAAGACCCCGCTGATTCAACCCTGAAAACCGGATCCATCGGTCGCCGCTTTCCTCAGTTCGCTTCCCGGCACGGGCGCGGAGCGCAAAGGAGGGAAACATCTCGCGGGGTTCCGACAAGAGCTGGAAGCATAGCCAGCGACTGGGGCTCGCAGCGCAGAGCTTCGAGGACCAAAGTGAGTCGAGGAGAGACCTGCCCGGTCATATGCCCTCCCCTGCGAGATCTCTCTTGCGAATTGCCGACGGTATGCGTATCCTCTGACGCCAGCGGAGGCTACGCCATGCCTGACATGCGTGTGCGGCGGCAGTTCGTACGATACCCGGTCCAGCTCCCCATCGTGCACGAGGCCGCATCCCCCGCATCCACGGGAAACAGGGCAGGCTGGACCCGCGATTTGAGTGAGGGGGGGGCCTGCTTGGAGCTGGACGAGCGTCTCCCCGTCCCGAGGCTCCTCCGCATCCGCCTACAGACGGACCACGGTGCCATCGAGGTGGAGGCCCAGGTGGTATGGGAGGTTGAAGGCCGGGAGTCCGGCGAAGGGAAAGGAGGGATCCTCCACGGCGTGGCCTTCACTCATCTCTCCCAGGACCAGCTTCAGGCCCTACGCGGACTGCTCCTGTCTATCGAGCATGAGCGAAGAGCCGGCATCCGCCTGCCATTGGACCTCCCCGTCACATGTCAACCGAAGGATCCAAGAGCAGGGCCGCTCCAAGGACGCACAGGGGATGTGAGCCGGGGAGGGCTCTTGCTGCGGCTGTCCCAAGTTCTAGCGCCCGGGACGGCGCTCCAGCTCACACTCGATCACCCCAACGGTCGGGTCACGGCAGAGGGGGAGATTGTCTGGGCAGAGTCTCCGGAGAGACGAGCCGCCGGGGAGCCGATCCGGCACGGATTGCGCTTTAACGCCCTTGGCTGGTCCAGGTCGCTTTCCCTGGCCCTTTTGATGACCGAGTCAGCTCGGTCATCCTCACACCACTGATCCCTATTGCTGGAAAGCACTTGACCGCAACTGGCGCCACCGGAGACCACACCATGCCCGATGCCTCGGAGCAGCGGCAATTCGCTCGATATCCTGCCCAGCTCCCCCTCCTATACAAGGCGGGATACCCGGCGCCCATCAAGGCCGGCGTGGGTTGGACGCGCAACCTGAGCGCAGGGGGCGCCTGCCTGGAACTGGCCGAACGCCTCCAGACCGAGACGCCGATCCGTGCCCGCCTGCGGACGGACCGGGGGGCAGTTGATGTCGAGGCGGAGGTGGTCTGGGCCGGGGAGCCGGCGCCGACGGAAGGAGGCGTCCTTCACGGCGTGGCCTTCAGGCAGATGGCGCCGGAACAGCTCCAGGCACTCCAGGCTCTTCTCGCGACCGAAGGCGAGAGGCGGCGGGCCGGGGTCCGTCTGCCGTTGGAACTCCCCGCGACATGCCGGCCCAAGGGGCAGGCGGGTCCACCTCTTCGGGAACGGACGGAGAATCTGAGTCGCGGAGGACTCTTGCTCCGCCTCCCCCAGCCTCTTCCTGTGGAGACGGTGGTCGACGTCACCCTGCATTCGCCCCATGGGGCACTCACGGTAGAGGGGGCGGTCGTCTGGGTGGATCCACCGGCGCGCCGGACGCCCGGACAGCCGATCCGGCACGGCCTTCGGTTCACGGCCCTCGGCTGGTCCACCGCCCTGTCTCTGGGGCTCGTCCTGGCGGCGTCTTGGTAGACCTCGCCTCCCGCATCTTTTCCCGCTCCCGCGGTTGACCGTGGTCCGGCTGCACGAGACCGCGGGGCTCGTCGGCCAGGCGTCCCGCTGGCGGTCCCTCCATCCCCTCACGCCTGGAAGGGCAGCCGCAATCGCCCCGGGTTCGGGACAGCATTGAGGAATGAGACCGCCAGGAATAGGGTTGTGTGGATTACGCAGACGAACGGAAACCAGATGATTCCCCTATCTGACAACTGGGTGGATTGCGTTCGGAGAGCATCGGGCGAACCTCGACCCGATCCATAAGAAGCTGTGCTAACCCCGCTTTGCACTTGGCAAGGACAACCGCAGGCTTAGCCCGGAAACAGATCCGGCACCCATCTTGCTTCCTCATTCCGGGAGGGTGCTTTCTGGAGTATCCTCGGCCACCATGGGGGAGGGGAAAACCTTGTTGTCGAGCCGGATGGCCGGCACTGAAGTTCTTACCCGGCGCAGCTTTTTCGCGCTACGTCGCCAAACCAAACCGACAGGATGCCGCCAATGACGGATCAGTTGGAGAAGCGCGCAGGTTCTGAAGGAGCTCCTCCTTTTCACGGGACGGAGCAGCGGCGGTACCCGCGGTATTCGATCCGGCTCCCCCTGCTGCACAAAGCAGAATCATCCGGGGCCGACCGGGCGGAAATGGGCTGGACCCACAACATGGGCGAAGGCGGGGCCTGCGTGGAACTGACAGAGCGCCTTCAACCTCAGGGCCCGATCCGCGTCCGTCTTCAGACGGCCAAGGGCGCCATCGAGTTGGAGGCAAGGGTGGTCTGGTCGAGAGAATCCGGCTCAACGGGGGGCGGCATTCTCCACGGGATGGCCTTCACGCAGGTCGCCCCAGACCAGCTCGAGCCTCTGCGCGACTTATTCCTCTCCGAAGGGCCGGTGCGCCATGCCGGGGTTCGGTGGCCGTTGGATGTCTCCGTCACCTGCCGACCCCAGGATCAGGCAGGGCCGCCCCTCGAGGGCCGGACGGGTGACGTTGGTCGGGGGGGACTCCTGCTTCGCCTCCCCGAGACACTGCCTCCAGGCACCAGACTCGAGGTCACACTCCATACGTCTCAGGAGCCCCTTACGGTCTTGGGCGAAGTCGTCTGGGTGGAAGCTGTGGAAAGGCAGGTCCCGGGGGATCTGATCGGTCACGGCTTGCGCTTCACTTCCCTCGGCCACTCCATCTCCAAGGCCCTCGGCCTCTTGCTGGCGGAGCCGCTCTAGCCATCGCCGCCGGTCTTCCCCACTGATGGCGGCCGCACCTGCGCAGGAGCACCCACCTTTCCCCGTCGCGCGTCTTCCCCTCTGGAGACTCCCCCGGCCGGGATGGTCTCGGCCATCCCGCCCGTTTGTGGCGCCGCCATGACCCACCGGCGGCGGAGCCTGGCGCAGGATCCTGGATGCCGCCGGCGTCTGATTCGGACACACCGATCGGCCGGCCGAGGCTGCAATCACTCCCCCCAGATTCGACTGCTGTTTCCCATGTTGCCCAGAACCAGCTTGACACTCGCAAGGCCCACTGGGACAATCCGAGCCGCCAATTCTCGCTCCCCCACGGGGCTGTCATCATGCGCATTGGGATCATCGGCCTGCCGGCCACGGGAAAGACAACGCTGTTCGACCTGCTCTGCGTGGCGGGCGGGGGCCACGTCAGCCACCACGGCGCCAACGAGCCGTCCGTGGCCGTCGTAAAGGTGCCCGACCCGCGGCTGGAGCGGCTGGCGTCCGTGATGTTCAAGACCAAGAAGGTCACGCACGCCATCCTGGAGTTCGTGGACTTCGTGGCCCTGACCCGAGGCACGGGGAAGGGCGAAGGATTGGGAAGCCATTACCTGGCCCAGATGCGGCTGGTGGATGCCTTGGTGCACGTCCTGCGCGACTTCGACGATCCGGGCGTCGCCCACGTTGAGGGGAAGGTGGACGCGGCGCGCGACGCCGTCCTCGTGAACACGGAGCTTCTGCTGGCAGACCTGGACACTGTGGACAAGCGCATCGGCCGGTTGGAGGCGGACCTCAAGAAGATCAAGAAAGCAGAGGCCGTCAAGGAGCTGGATCTCCTCAAGCGGTGCCGCGCCTGGCTGGTGGAAGAGAAACCCATCCGCGATCTCGATCTCAGCGAGGACGACCGGAAGGTCCTGCGGGGGTTCGCCCTCCTCACGGACAAGCCCATGCTGCTCCTCCTCAACATCGCCGAAGGGAAGCTGGGCAATCCAAGCCCGACCCGGGAACGGCTGCAGCGCGCCCTGGGGGGAAAGGGCGTCGCCGTGCTCCCGCTCTGCGCCAAGGTGGAGCTGGAAGTTGCGCAGTTGCCGCCCGAAGACGCGGAGGCGTTCCGCCAGGATCTCGGCCTCCAGGTGGGTGGCTTCGCCGCGGTGCTCACGGCGTGTTACGATCTCCTGAGCCTCGTCACCTTCTATACCGGCGAGGGGGCCGAGGAGACCCGCGCCTGGACCATTCCCGCTGGCGCCACCGCGCTCAAGGCCGCGGCAGCGATCCACAGCGATCTGGAGCGGGGATTCATCCGGGCCGAGGTGATCAATTACGCGGAGCTGGAGGCTGCCGGTTCCCTGGCGACCGCCAGGAAGAAGGGCATCCTCCGGGTCGAGGGCAGGGATTACCGGGTGGCCGACGGGGATGTCATCATGGTGCGCTTCAATGTCTGAGCGGCCGAAACCGAGTGGTGAATGCGGGCCGCAGGAAATCCTGCGGCCCGCATTTCGTTTGGCATCTGGAAGTGACACCGGCGCGCCGATCGCCCGGGACGCGGCACCCCCTCCCCGGCCGGAGATCGAATCGGGGGGAGCCTACCTGCCGGGGGATGGGGGTGGAGGTGGCGGCGGAAGTTGGGTTGTCGCTCCCCCGGGGGGCGGCGGCGCGGAGGGTGCGCCTGCTGCTCCAACGCCACGCGCGGGCGGCTCTCCTGCCGGCGCGGTCTGAGGCGTTGAGTAGAACGGTGGGAGGGTCGATTGGGTGCGCTCGATCCTGTCCACCTGCGACTTCGGGATCCGGAGATCCCCGCCGGGACGCTCGACCACGACCGAGTCGCCCTCCTCGTACGCCTCGCGTCCCCAGATGCTCTGGCCGTTGGTGAGATAGACCGTGTCCGCCCGCGCATCGGTCACCAAAACGACCCCCGTGAGCGCGACGACGACCATCCATATCCTGCGCATTCCCTGGCCTCCTCTCTGCGCCAGCCGCCTGCGGGCGCCACCCGGGAACCGGATGGACATCTTCCCCGCAACTCGCTCCCGCGGAGAGCGTTCGGAGCCTCTCGGACGACATCCGCAGTTCCGTTCCACCAGCGTCCCGTCCGCATCCCCCGTCGGCGTGCATCCTGAATCTAGATGCCCCCGGCAAATACGTCAAGGTCTTTCCCGGGCGCACGCCGGACGCCCGGGCGTATTGACATTGCCAGGGAAATGGACTACACAGTCTCAGGCGCGACCGCTTTTGCTGCGGCTGGGGGGAGGGGGTGTGAAAGTGCACGGTCCAGTTGCCGTCGCGTCGCGCTTGCAGGGAAGATGCCGAGAGAAATCCCTCGAGGAGGCACAGTTGTGAGCCGCGCGCCGGGTACGTCCAAGGCCCTCCCACGGAAAACACCCCGGCCGGCTGCCGCCTTCATGGACCGGCTGCATTCGCGCTTCGGCGTCAGCCTCCCGGTCCGCTGCACGCGGCTGACCGGGCGCGCCCCGCACGCGTGGCGCGGGCGCACGGCCAACGTCAGCGGCGGCGGGCTCGCCGTGGATCTTCCCATCCGCTTGTCGCCGCACACTCGCGTGGCCATCGAGATCCGGACCGGCGTCGGGCCGTTACGCATGGAGGCGGATGTCCTGT
>Ga0315280_10002435_pt1 | contig 30160 bp, 25 predicted proteins | sample YL17G06_40_MG_FD_203697 | JGI IMG/M metagenome (GOLD analysis project Ga0315280, IMG submission 203697) | Sediment microbial communities from Yellowstone Lake, YNP, Wyoming, USA - YL17G06_40 | ecosystem: Environmental > Aquatic > Freshwater > Lake > Sediment | place: USA: Wyoming | collected... | reverse complement strand
TCATTTTCGCCGACTCCGTCTACGGTTTGAAAAGCGTTCTGACATACACGAGGCGCTGCTATGCTTAGGCTGCATTCTCATATGTTGGAGTTTCCTCTCATGAAGGTTTTGTTAGAGTCTCTTAGTAATTGAACACCTGAAATAGCAGAACAGAGCCCAACAGAACCCACACGAAATCCAGAGAACCTGAGACTACCTGGCAGCAAGAGATATTCTGGTGAGACCGAAGTGCGTGCCCACATACAGATAGTTCCCCACAACCAGGAGGACGGTTATTTTGTCTGCGGCAAGACCCGTCCCCTTCGTGTAGGTTGTCCACTTCTGACCGTCAAAGTGAGCGAGACCACTGCGCGTGCCAGCGTAAACGTTATTGCTTGAGTCCGCAGTTAGACAAGTTATGAAATTGCTGGGAAGACCATCCGCGGTCGTATAGGTGGTCAGGGTCATAATACCTGAAACTGCAGAAATCCCGCCCTGTGCGTAACAGAGACCATCCTCAGTGCCTATCCAGACACCCGCAGAATCCGGGCATAGAGCGGTCACGGTGTTAGAGGGCAGCCCGTTAGCGACAGTGAATGTCTTGAATGAGACAGGCTCCTGCCCGCCACGGCGTATTATATCGGAGCGGCTGAGTGCGCTCAGCCCGCAGCGCGTGCCAAGCAGAACCTCAGACCGGGTTAGAAGAACAGAGTTGATATAGTTGTCAGCCAGTCCGTCCTTTGTTGTGAATTTTCTCCACGATACGCCATCAAAGACTGCCGCGCCCGCTGGCGTTCCTACCCATACCTCTTCAGCAGCGGGAGCAGAGGCAATTGAAACTATCCAGTCCGCAGGCAGCCCGTCTGCGGTCTGAAAGAGCGAGACCTTTCCCTGGTTCTGCCTGACCAGTCCGCCTGCAGTCCCAAACCAGATTGTGTCGCCTGACGCCAGTATGCAGGTAACGTTCTCCTTCGCCAGATATGCCTTCCCGGTCTCGTCCTCTGGAATCACCTGCTTCCATTCTTTCCCATCAAATCTGGAAACGCCTGAGAGTGTGCCGCAGAGAACCGCGTCTCTGGCACCTGCCAGCGCTGTTACAGACTCTGAGGGAATTATCGGGGAAGTCCAGATTTCAAACTTCACAGCAGTCCGCGCTGTCCGCTTTACCTGCTCCTTTGCCGGCCCTTTTGGGGATGGGGTTATCCGGGTAGAAGAGGAGGACACCAGCGCGTTGAACCTCCTGGTCAGCCGCTCACTATACGGGGTGTCACCGTAACTGCGCACAAACGAGTCAACCACAGCCCGAATGCGCTCAAGTGTAACCTCCTCTTCACCAGGTTTGAGATTCGCCGCCTCCTTCTCCAATCTGGCAGAAGCATAATCAAACTCATCCTTTGCGCGACCTAAATAAATTGCCCTCTGCTTCTGCGCCGGTATCTTTTCAGTCCAGTATGCTGATTTCCTGAAACGCTCAGGATACGCATCCAGACAGGCGAGCGCCTCCTGAAACCGCTCGGCAGCAATGAGTTCGTTGAACTTTCTCATAAGGTTGTTGTATCCCTTTTGCGCATCTGCCTCAAACTTCTGCGTCAGTTGCTCTATGCGGGCGTCTATCTGCGGAATAAGGGTTGTCCCATCAGCTTGCGCCCGTAGCGTTCTGAGCCTGTCTATGATTGACTCAAAGTCATAATTATCCGCACCCGCCAATTTTTCTATTTCTGCCAACGATGCTTTTAGTTGCTCCTCCTTCTCGCCGCGCGAGAGAGAGATTTCTACAGGCGGACTCTCTACGCCTCTGCGCAAGAGGAATATGACGTCAAGCGCAAGACAAACTGCTCCTGCGGCAGCGACAAAAAGGAGAATCCTGCGCAGTCTTGGCTTCGCAGAACTGCGCAGTATAGCCTTCTCTTTCAACTCTATTGCCGGCTGCTGCGCGCCTTCCGGACTCTCCCGCCTTATCCTGAATTCAGAAGAGCCTCTGCGGGCAGCAACTCTTCTGGCGGATTCTGTCTCAGGCGTAGCCGAAATTCGTCTCCTATCAGGCTCCTCAGCACCGGGGGTCGCCGCCTGCGGCATCTCCTGTGCCCTCTTTGATATGAACTGTGCCTTCAGCGGCTCCAAATCTTGCACCATTTCCATCACCGAGGAGTATCTAACCGCGTGGGCAGCAGTCGCCTTCATAAATATCCTGTCCAGCGCTGCGGGTGCGTCAGGGCGAAGTTCTGTGATTCTCTGTCCCTTCGGCAAAACACCCGTAACCATTTGAAAAAGCATTATACCAAGCGCGTAAATATCGCTGCGAGCATCAGGCATTCTGTTCTCTTTCTGCTCTGGCGCCACATACACGTAGTCCGCGCTGATGTCTGTCCCCGAAGGAGTGCTGACCCTGCCGAGGTTCTGAAGGAGAGAACTGACCTTTGCGCCCTCCGCCTGAGATATCTGCCTGTAGAGAGAGTCAATCTCGTTGCCAGTAACTACAGGTCTTGTCTGGGGCGAAGGCGCAGCCAGAGTACACCCTGACTGCCCACGCGCTGCCACGGTCCTGAAGGCAAGATACTGCTTCAGAGCCAGCACAGAAGCGCCAAGACCAAAGCCGCTTATCTTGACCCTTCCACCAGAGTCCACCAGCACGCTCTCAGGCGTCAGATTCAGATGGAACACGCCTTCCGAATGCGCCGCGTTCAACGAATCCAGAAGTTGAGAAAATATCAGAACCGCTTCTCCGGGTTGGAGTCTGTTCCTCTCTTTCAGAATATCACCGAGCGAACGAGACTGGAACTCTTCGCAGAAAAAGCAGAAAGGCTCTGTCCTCAGATTGCATAGTCTGCAGAACAGATGCGCGGAATGACGGCTGCGCGGAAATTTCGCCCTCTTTGACTTCAGAATAGAAGCGAGCGCAGAATCAGTCACTATCTCCAGAACGCCCCTTTCCGACTCCTTACCCGCCTTCTGGACAAGCCATTTCTCAGTAAAAGCGCCGCTGGAAACTCGCTCTATGAGTCTGAAATCCGCGATGACAGAACCCGGTGATAACTCCATCTCAGTTCCCTTGAATCATTCTCATTACCGCTGTGCGCTCTCGCCTTCCTCAATATATTCTATCCTCTCCGGTTCGCGATTCAACCTGAAAACCGCAACTTTATTGAGTCTGACCTTATACGTGATGACTGCACTCGCCCGCGGGCATTTCCGGGTTCTCGGCAAGATGGTCTGAAAGCGAAGAGGAAACGCGATTGTTAGGAAGCGACGTGCACCGATACAGGTCAGCCGAGAACGGATAAAAGAAGTGGGCCTAGTTAGATTCGAACTAACCACCTCACGCTTATCAGGCGTGCGCTCTAACCGACTGAGCTATAGGCCCACTAACCCTGCTCGCCAATGTCTCTTGGCGCTTATTTCTTATTGCGGCAAGTCGGAACTAACACTCCGATTTCTTTGCCCGCAAATATTACCCCTTCAAAACCGCTTTGTCAAGTCCAACTCCGCGGATATGGGATGACAAGCCGCGGACTTCAGTCCGCGGATAATTCACAAATAAAAAATCAAAATGAAAAATGCAAAATCGCAATCCAAAATTCAAAATTACCTTTGCAGATATAGCAGGGCAATCTCTATAATAGCCGCAACTTTTGCGCTGAACTGCCTGCAGCGCGGGATGTTAGATTTCGCATAGAAAGGAGGTGCACAAATGCCGTTGACTATTATCTCTCTTCGGGGTACAAGACCAACTCCGTGGGGTGAGAATAACCTTACTGCGGTATGGCGCAACGCATTAGCGGAAAGAACCAGGGAAGTTCATCCGGGTGGACAAATTCAAATAAACGAAGGAACTACATTTGACGTTGAGATCATCTTCCTGTTCCTGACGAGAAATGCAGGTGGAGCAGATCTTGACAATCTTGCAAAGCCAGTGCTTGACACTTTGTTCTTGTCCAATAATGTTCAGGTAGAACCGGCTGGTGTTTTGTTCAACGTGGATGATAACCGTGTATCCAAACTGTTACTCAAAAAAATCGCCGTTCAGAGAGACGAAGACGAGGGAACTGAGATAATCATTAGTTGGTGAGTGACGTTTTGGAATTTTCCTGAAACCTGATACCTGTTCCCTCATCTTGCAAGGGAGCGAAGAAGGGTGAGCGCGGCGACGGAGGCGGTCTCTATGCGCAGAACAGGAAGAGGCATAGAAACGGAAATCAATCCGCGGTCCTCCGCTTCCTTCAGTTCTCTTTCCGTGAAATCGCCTTCAGGACCAATCAAAAATAGAATTGAAGAAAGATTGGCTCTTTCCTGTAAAACCTGAATAAGCGGTGCCGCTCCGAGCGGAGTGAATATCAGTGAAAGTGAAAAGTCCTTCGCTGTCTCAATCACTCGGCTGAACGCGAGAGGCGCTGTTATCTCCGTCAGAAAATTTACACCAGATTGCTTTGCCGCGGAGACCGCGATTCTGCGCCATCTCGTCAGCCTACCTCTCATTTTGAGTTCACCCGGCAAACTCCTTTCGCAAACCATCGGGATGAGTTTACTCAGAGCGAGTTCCTGACACATCTGGACTATAGTGTCCTGCCGCTCTCCCTTCGGAAGCGAGGGCGCAAGTGTCACCTGCGGAAGAAGCGGAGAATCTGTCTGGAGCAGAGTCAGGGCAGAGAGGGTGACGTTTTTTCCTTCTCCCGCGCGAAGAACCTCGGCGATTCTGTGGTTTCCAGCGCCGTCAAAGATTTCAACCTCCTGCCCTTCCCTGTCAAGGCGTAGAACACGCAAGTGATGCGATTCCTGCGCATCCAGCGTGCTGACTTCAGATGCGATATTTTCGCAGAAGAACCTGTACAGTTTGACAGTCATTTTGCACCTGCGAGAAGGGATTCCATCCGGGACGCGTTTTGTGCAGCATAGCCGCGATGGCAGTTATTGAAAAAGACAAAAACCCTCTGCGCCTGCTGAGCAAGTGATTTTATTTTGGGCACCCACTCTTTAAGTTCGGTTTCACTGTATAGATAATTATATCTTTCTTTTTCGCCTTCGGAATACCACTTTGATTTGTCTCTGCTGTGGAATCTGATATAAGCAGGGTTTGCGGTGAAGGAGATTCTGTTATCGGGGAGTTCTGGAAGAAGCGGCTCATCGACACAGCAGTAAGCGCAGTTATTGAGGGCAAGGAGGTCAAAAATCTCCTGCTTCTGCCAGGCGCTGTTTCTGAACTCAATTATGAGCGGATATTCTGGGAGACGGGAGCGCAAGTGCGTTATATATCTTCTGCTCTCTGAGAGATTTTTGAAACTCCAGGGGAACTGGGCGAGTATTCCGCCGAGTCTGGCGCTTTCACGAAGCGGGTCAATCGCTTTTTTGAACTCGTCAAAGACCGACTCTCTTTCTACCTCGTGCGTCATCTCTTTGTTTGCTTTGACGACGAAGAGGAAATTCTGCGGCGTTTCGCGCACCATACGGGCGAAGACGCTGGGGTCAGGGATTCCGTAATAGGTGAAGTTGAGTTCAACAGCGCTGAAACGCTCTGCGTAGAACGGGAGCATCTCGCGCTTCCTCATAGAAGGCGGATAGAAATTGCCTTTCCAGTCTTCGTAATAGAAACCCGATGTGCCGATGAGCACCCTTTGAGCGCATTTCTTCTCTTCAGAAAAATTCAGTTGTTCCTGTTTGTAGGGTTCCATTTTGCGGTTCCTCTGAGCGCGTTAGTATTTTATCTCCCCGTGAGTGTATATTCAAGAGCGCGCCATACAGGGGCGCGGCTAAACTGGGAAAATTGGTTTTACTGTGACAATTCCGTGACAATCAGAGTGTAATATGAAGAAAAAAGAAAACCCTAAAACTGGAGGAGATTATGAAGAGCGCGCTTAGAGGTGGGGCTGCGTTATTAGTTATTCTTATTTTCTGCGCATTTCTTGTGGGTTGCAAGTCTGCGCCGAAGGCGGCGGTTCAGCCGAGTGCGCCGGTAGCGGCGAAGGCGGAGGCGGCGCCGCCAGCGGCAGCGCCTGGTCCAGCACCAGCGCCGCCTGAATCTGCCAGGCGAGAACTTTCCGAGGAGGAGGAGACAGCGCAGATAATGAAGGTTTATGGTATAGAGGAGGGCGCCAAGAAAGGGACTGCTGAAAAGTTTTACCAGTCTGGGCTCGCTCTTTACCGGGACCTGCGGTATGCGGAGGCTGCGCGCGATTTGAGAGTTGCGACAAGACTGGACCCTGCGCACGAGAAAGCGAGGAAACTCTTATATGAGGTTCTCTGGATTTTAGGCGACAGAAAAGGCGAGATAGAGGATGTGGCTCGCTCTCTTGTGGAGAGGCGCGAAGCGCGCATAAAGCAGGCTGAGATAGAGATGGAGCGGCTCTATATTGAGGCGCGCAGGCTTTTTGACGAAAAGAAATTTGATGAGGCGATAGAAGCGTTTGAGCAGGTTCTTGAGATTATAAGGTGGTTTCCTTACTTTATAGACAAGAAGGGCTACGAGGATGCTGCGAAGACCTGGATAGAGCAGGCGCGGTTAGAGTCCCAGGCGAAGAAGTCATTTGAGACCGCTGAACTCAAGAGAATGGCGGAGGAGCAGAGGCGGACGGAGCAGGCGAAGGACTACAGATTCGTAAGGGCAAAGATTCAGACCCTTATGGAAAAGGCTATGGAGGCGTTTCGTCAAGAGAAGTATGCTAAGGCTGAGAAACTGCTCTCGGATGTTCTGGAGGTGGACCCGACAAATCAGGAAGCGATAAAACTGAAGGCGCAGGCTACAAAGTGGCGTCACCTTGCAGAGTCTATGCGCAATGTGAGGGATAAGGTTGAGTACTGGAGGCGTGCGTTTGAAGGAGTTGACGCGGCGGCTATACCATACACTGACCTTCTGCGATTTCCAACAAAGGCGGAGTGGGAGGTAATATCAAAGCGGCAGATTCCGATTATGCGAATGGTGGAGAAAGAAGAAAGCCCCGCTGTAATCAGGATAAAGAGCAAACTTGACAACCAGTTGGTCACTATAAACTTCACCGAGACAGCGTTTGAGGAAGCGATAAACTTTCTTCAGGAGATAACAGGGCTGAACTTTATGATTTCCAAGAGCGCTGCTGAGGCGGCAAGAGACCTCAAGGTGACCTTGAGGCTGCGAGAGATTCCCCTGAGGAACGCGCTCTCACTGATTCTGGGTGGCAAGTCAGACCTGAGGTGGCGAATAAAGTATGATGTCATCTACATATGCACGGAGGAGGCGGAACCCGAGGAACATTATCTTGAGTTTTATAACATATCAGAGATAGTTCAGAAGGTTCCAGATTTCCCTGCTCCCGAGATAGCGCTTCGGGATATACGTGAGCCATGGGGGCAACCTGGTGCAGCTGCCGGTGCAGGTGCCGGTATAATCCCGATTGGAACAGAGGAAGAGGCAAAAGTCGGCGCGGGCATAGAATGGCCGAAACTTGAGGAACTAATAGGAAAGGTGCTTGGCGAGGAGGTACCAGACGAGAACATAAAGTATGCTGGCGGAATGCTTATAGTCAGGAAACCTCTGGAAGCGCACAAGAAGATTCAAAAACTCCTGGATACTCTGCGGAAAACTGTGGGAATTATGGTCACGGTTGAGGCAAGATTTGTTGATGTTCAGGACAACCTCCTGGAGCAGATAGGGGTTGACTGGCGTGACCTTGAGGACCCGATGATACCGAATATTGGTAGAGCGGGCTACTGGTACACCCACGCAAACGGTGCAGGTGAAACTACAAACGAAGTGCGCGGTCGCCTTGAGAACCTTTTCAGTTACCCGGGCGGGCTGAGCGCCAGTTTCCCCTTCAACATAACTGCAACAGGCGGAACAGCAATACAGTATAACCTCACACACGGGTTTCAGGTTCAGGCAATACTGGACGCCGTGAAGAAGAAGCAGGAAGCGACACTTCTTTCAGCACCGAGAATAACTGTCTTCAACACGCAGCGCTCACATATAATGGCTATCTTCCAGCAATCGTATCTGGCAGATATTGATATAAACCAGATAGGCATTCCGACGCTGCAACCTGTTATCGGAATCCTCAACTTCGGCTCAATTCTGGAGGCGAGACCTGTCGTCAGCCAGGACAAGAAGTACGTGGTGTGCGAGATAAAGCCTACTATGGCTGTCAACTGGACTGGTGAGATGGACCGCGAGGGAAGAGACGTTATACTGCAGGGAGGTAATACTCGTGTCCACATTCATCTGCCTTCCCTGAGCCTGACAAAACTGAGAACCACAGTGATAGTGCCAGATGGCGGAACAGTCATAATCGGCGGACTAAAGGATGTGCGAGACACGCAAATGGAGACGACTATACCGATAATCGGACATATTCCCGTGATCAAGAACCTCTTCAGAAGAAAGGGCACGCTGAATCTTCGCAGAAGTCTGATTGTGCTTCTGAAGGCTGATATAACAATTCTGCGCGAACAGGAACTCCAACTCTTCGGAACAAGTTCCTGGTAGCGGCACAAGCAGGTGTCGCAGCCGGGACAGGTAGTGACTCTATCAAGTCAGCCCGCCTCAGGCGGGCTGAACTTTTCCCTGAATTCCATCTGATTTCAGACCAAATCAAGAGGGAGAAGGAGGAGAGTAATGAAACGTTTGGCCGCATATATTCTGATAGTAATCTTCACCACCATATCAGTTGTGCCTGCGCAGGAGTCTGCCGAGCAGGAGGAACTGGCAAAGAAAGTGAAGGAGATGCAGAAAGAGGTCTCAAAGATATGCGGCAAAGATTTCAAGAAGGATGTGCCAGTCGGCGTGAAAGACACGGAAGAACTGAAGAAGTTTATCCTGGAGGAGATGGAGAAGAAATCGTCAGATGAAGAGATAATAAAATCGCAAAAGGTTATTGAGAAATTCGGATTGCTGCAGAAGGGAACTGACCTGAAGAAAATCTTTGTGGATGTCTGCACCGAGCAGGTAGCGGGACTCTACGACCCGGAAAAGAAAGAACTCTTCCTTATGAAAGGGAAAGGATTCGGAGCAGGCGCGGCAGAGGACGATATGGCGGCGGCGCACGAACTGACCCACGCGCTTCAAGACCAGTACTTTGATTTGCTCTCTTTCATCAGGTCTGTAAGAAATGACGATGACGAGTCACTTGCCCGGGAAGCGCTTGTTGAGGGCGAGGCGACGCTCCTCGGGTTTCGTTATGTGCTCCTCAAGGGGGAAAGGTTCACGCGAGAGAGAGCAGATTCAGCGCTCAACAAGGCTCCTGCGATTGTAAGAGAATTGCTTATCTTCCCCTATGTCCGCGGAGCATTGTTCTGCCAGCAGATTCTGCGAAGAAGCGGCTGGAAAGGGTTTGACAGCGCATTTGAAAATCCCCCGCTTTCAACAGAGCAAATCCTGCATCCCGAAAAGTACTTTGAAACCACGGATTATCCGACAGCCTTGAAAATGCCTGAACTCCTCAAACAGTTTGAAGGTGATTGGCAACTTCTTGACACCAACTCGCTCGGCGAGTTCGTAATAAGCGTTCTGGTCAGCCAATTCCTGACCGCGGGGGATGCTAAGAAAGCATCCGAAGGCTGGGATGGCGATAAATACCAGGCGCTTGAAGAGAAGAAGACAGGCAAAATAGTAATCGCCTGGGTCTCTACCTGGGACACAAAAGAGGATGCGCAGGAGTTTGCAAAACTTTATGCTTCGGTGCTGGCAAAGAAATACAACAAAAAATCCGAAGCGGCTCATAACGCTTCATTCATATTCATTAGCGGCGACTCCGAACTCGCCTGCGTAGAATCCTGCGGCACAGAGGTTATCGTGGTTGACAGCGTAAGCAAGGCGCAACTGGAAAAGATAAGACCTGAACTTCTCAAAACAGTGAAGGTCATCTCTAATGAGCAGAAACTTGACGAGTTTGCTAAGCAGCCTTTTTCAGTTCCTGCACCGCCTGCAGAAGAGTCCAAGAAAGAGCCGCAGAAGAAACCTGAGCACGAGCGCGAATTTTAGCCCCAATTGCACCCAGGACAAACTACTGTGCGAGGTATGCTCGGGTCTGCGTGCAGAGGAACAGCCGAGTATCTATCCGACCGGTTTCGGCACCTCAGGATTGAGAAAACCAAAGTGTCTCAGGAAATCATAAAAGCCAAATCCCCAGTAGCGGATACTCTTGAGCACACTGGTTGTTATTCTGTTATTCTGCTCAAAGTATTCCGCTACTGCGACAGACTGACTGATAAACCCGCGCTTCTCACATTGAGCGACAAATTCAACATGGTCAGAGAAAAGGGATTCCATATTATTTGACTTTATCACTCTGAACAACGCAAACCTCGGTCTTACGCCGAGACCGCCAGACCAGCTGGACGAACTTGTTACGCTGAAGCCGTTGTTCAGAACTGTCGTGAAAACGACAAAGCACTCGGAAAACAGTCTGGAACCGCTCAAAGATACTGTGGCGTAACAGTTCTTCTGAGTGTTGATTAGAGCGCGATAGACGTTGCGGACAGACAACTCCGGCACTATGTAGTCGCAGATAGTGTCAAACCCCAGCCACCTCAGTTCAACAGTGGCTGATTTGAAGAACTCCCACGGGTCAACGCCGGGATTCGCCATAGTGCGCAGCAAAAGGCTGAGGTAACGAGACGTATCCATAACCTGAAGGTATGTCAGCCTCACCCGCAGATAAGCCGCTTTGATATTCTTCACCACAAGGACCGCAGCAATAATCCCTAACGGAACAAAGAGAGCGCCAGCCAGATGAGGCTTGATTATTTGCAGAAGCGCAAGATACCCGACAACTGTTCCAACGACAAAAACCGCTATCAGTTGAAGCGCTCCGCCGACAGGAAATACCACCCCAGACGACTCGGCTATGTAACCCTGAAGATGTCGCGGAATTATCGGGCTCTGCTTCTGAACAAACTCTTTTTCTAAGTCCTTACGAGTGACCATAACCATCCGAACCACCCAAACCAGCAATCACTTTACCACGCCCTGCCGCAGATGTCCACACCCTTACCAGTCCAGACCATCTTTGAGACGAAACCAAGCGCTTCATCTATTTTATCGGCAAATCTCCTCTTTCTCTTCCTCTATTTTCCAAACTCGGTTTTCTGACTGGAATTTTTTTGGAAATCGCTATAAACTTTCAATTCGCAGTATGGCAAATGCACCAGCGACATATTGAGAGGAAATAGAATGAACCCAACTTCTCAGAGCCGACGAACAAAAGAACTGAGAATAAAAGACTACGACTACATCTGGCATCCGTTCACGCAGATGTCAAAATGGTTCCAAGAGGACGCGCCAATAATTGACCGCGCAAGGGGCATCTACCTGTTTGACACAGATGGAAAGAAATACATAGACGGCGTCTCCTCACTCTGGACAAATGTTCACGGACACAGACGCAAAGAAATAGACTCGGCCATAAGAACCCAGTTGGAGAAAGTGGCGCACACCACATTTCTCGGTCTCTCAAACGTCCCCGCCGTCCTTCTCGCGCAAGAACTGATTGAAATCGCTCCGGCAGGGCTCTCTAAAGTTTTCTATTCCGATAACGGCTCAACAGCGGTGGAAGTCGCGCTCAAGATGGCATTCCAATATCACAGACAGGATGAGCCGTTTTCCAGAAGGACTAAATTTCTCCATTTTACCTCCTCTTATCACGGCGACACAATCGGCTCTGTCAGCGTTGGCGGCATAGATACCTTCCGCTCCATCTACAAGCCGCTTCTTTTTGAAACTGTCGCAGCGCCGTATCCGTATTGCTACAGATGTGTCTTCGGAAAGGATAGAGAAACCTGTTCGCTTTACTGTGTCAGCGAGGTTGAGAAAATCATCGATGAAAATGCGCGCGAAATAGCCGCTGTTGTCATTGAACCCCTCGTTCAGGGCGCGGCAGGTATGATAACCGCACCTCCAGGACACTTGTCACTTATCAGAAAACTCTGCGACAGATATGGTCTCTTCCTCATCTGCGACGAGGTTGCGACCGGCTTTGGGCGGACAGGCAAGATGTTCGCCTGCGAGCACGAAGGCGTCACGCCGGATTTCCTCTGCCTCGCCAAAGGTCTTACAGGGGGATACCTGCCGCTTGCCGCCACTCTCACAAGCACAAAGGTATTTGACGGCTTCCTCGGCTCTGCCGAGTCAAAACGCACATTCTTCCACGGACACACCTACACAGGAAACCCGGTCGGCTGCGCCGCCGCCCTCGCAAATCTGAAACTCTTCAAGAAAGAGAAGACGCTTGCGCGCCTTCAACCAAAAATCAAATACGTCGCAGCAGAACTTGAAAAGTTCAAGTCTCTGCGCCATGTCGGAGATGTGCGCCAGTGCGGGTTTATGTGCGCAATGGAACTGGTGGAAGATAAGCAGACAAAGAAACCATTTGCGGTCGCACAAAAAGTCGGTCACAAGGTAATTCTTGAGGCGCGGCGTCGTGGCGTCATCCTTCGCCCGCTTGCAGACGTTATCGTTATTATGCCGCCGCTTGTCATCTCACAGAAGGAACTTTCCACGCTCCTCAACGTCACATTTGAAAGCATCCGCGCAGTCACGGAACAGTGAAGAAACACTCGCACAGCCGGTGCCGCATCAACTCTACTGACCAGCAAAGACCAGAACGAGTTTTCCACCATCTATCGCAGGACCGGTAACTATGATGGGCTTCCCTTTCTTCAGAGGAACTGTCGTGTCAAGGATGACCTTCTTCTTACCCCCGCTCTCTTCTACTATCTGCACTCTGAGAGAGCAGGTCTTGCCATCTCGCTGCGGTGTAAGCGTCATAGAATACTCTTTCGTAAGCGCCACAGAGACCGCTTTCCCCGGCTGCGCGGAAAGCGTGTTTGCACCTAACGCCTCAAACTTCGTGTAACCGGTCTGTTTCAAAACAGCGGCAAGAGACTTGAGCGAATCGGGAATTTCCGTCTCGCCTGTCTCGCTCTTAGATGCTTTTATCAGGAAGTAGGAGAACTTCACCGCTTCCTGCGCCACAACTGCGCAGGGAAGAAAGCAAAAAACTACCGCGCATAGAACGGGTTTGACCGCTCGCATCCTTACCCTCCTCCCGGTGATTCAGTGACAGGAGTCAATTTTATTATGACGAAATCGGGATTGTCTTCCACCAGAAGCGTGTAGCGCGCATCATCATAGTCATTGATTACAACTGACGCCCCTTTTACCTCAGGCGCTGGAGCGCTCCCCACAGTAAGAAAATATCCGCCTACCACCAGCAAGACACACGCTGCTGCCGCAACTGTCGTATAGAAAGCAACGCGTCTCAGCCTCCGTCTCGCATAACTCCCCGCCGCTACGCCTGTCGTCTTCTCCTTTATACCCTGCCAGCAATCCCGCCACTGGTCCTCAGTCACCTGCTCGGGAACAAGAAGCGAACGAAACCCCTCCAGGCGGGAAAACTCCCAGAACTGGCTCCTGCAAGCGGAGCAGGACCTCAAATGCTCCTCTACCTCCTTCGCTTCGCCGGAAGGAAGTTCCCTGTCCAGGTAAGCGCTCATTCTCATACTCATATCTTCGCAGTTCATCTCTTCTCTCTTTGCAGATGTCCTTTCAAAATCTCCCTCAGTCTCTGCCTTGCATAGAAGATGCGCGACATAACTGTCCCTACCGAGCACTCCAGAGCCTCGGCAATCTCCTTATACGAAAGCCCCTCAAAAAAGCGCAGTGTGAACGCTGTACGCGCGTCCTCTGATAACTTATCTATCGCCTCCCTCAGGTCCCTTTTCAGTTCTTCAACCAAAACAGCGGAGGCGGGCGCGACACCTTCGCACCCGACGCTCTCTTCTCCCAGCGACTCCTCCAGCGCAACCTCCCTGTGCTTTTTCTTTTCCCTCTGGTAGTCCAGACACCTGTTTATCGCTATTCTGCACAGCCACGTGTAAAACGAAGACTCCTCCTTGAAACTACCAATAGACCTGAACGCTCTCAGAAAAACATCCTGGGTCAGGTCCAGCGCCGCTTCCGGGTCTAAACACCATCCATAGACGACCCTGTAAACCCTGTCCCTGTATTTTCTGAAAAGCGCTTCAAACGCGCCCTCCTCGTGCGCGCGCGCACGCGAAACCAGATCCTTATCGCCGGAATCAGAGTCCGGCGCAGTTCCTTCTCTCATCGCTTCTTTCATAAAATTAGACGTCCAGAATTCTAACTTATTCAGATTACTAATTTGCTAAAGGTAAAACTTTTCCGCACAGTTTGCCTTTTGAAAATCCTGTAAATTGCCATTTTTAGTAACTCAGGCCGTAAATAGAAGTTACGCGATTTTAGCCCCTTCCAATTTACAGGATTTATATAATATACCCCCGCGACGAAAATTCTGCGAGAAACACGCAAAAACCTCGCGCGCGCGCGAAAAACATGAGTCAATTTTAGCCGCCGCATTTATGCGGCGCAATTGATTGTCTATTCACATACGTGACTGCTGCTCTAATATCCGCGTCCGTGTTTAGAAACCTTACCCAATAACCGCGCGACTAAACCGGAACCCTTTTACTCGCGCCGTTTACGGCGCGAGTACCCGCCTCGTAAACGAGGCGGCTAAAATTTTACGCAATTCCCGCGAAGACACTGCTTTGAATCCACGCACCATCCGGCTGTGTCTGTGATTATGCCTCCCAACCACAATATGCACGTGTTCAGGCATCACCGCTAATGCCATTATGATGTAATTGTTCAGCCGCGCTTGTTCCATTATCGCGTTTTTCACAATTTCCCGCATTCTGGCGTCAAGTCCAAAAGGTTTGTGTTTCAGCGCGTCTTGCGCAGCCGAAATGTATTTGCGCAATTCGCTCCGTTCTGGTTGTATAACGCATCGTCCGCGTTTTTCAATCCCGCCAAATTCCCGCATTGCAGGCGACCAGACCTCTTTTGACCACGCTCCGCGCAAATCGTTCGGAAACCACCAGCCGTAGCACGTCCACACCAGATGAACCGCCAAAATCATCACTGTTCCCCTTTAGCCGCCGGGTTTGCTCGGCGAGTCTCCATTGCGCCGCAGCGGACGGTAGAAGCAGACTCATTATTACTTCTGCCTACTTACTCTTTATTTTCTCCTCCACAAGGTAGATTTCAGAACCTTTGCCGGCAAGGTAATGTAGACTATCAGAAGAGTCAAAGATAATCCTTCCTCCTCCTCCAGTAACAATACCATCGTATCCTCTTCCCTCTCTTTCATCCACGACCACAAACCACTTGTCGCCTGCTTTGGCTGCATAAGCAATACGCTTGCTGTCAGGGCTGAAGATTGAAGTGCCTTTCATGATGCCATCGTATTGCTTTTCCTCTTTTCTATCCACAACCACAAACATCTTGTCGCCCACGTTCGCTGCATAAGCGATGTGTCTGCTGTCCGGGCTGAAGATGACAGGGTCTTCGCCGATGGCATCATATTGCTTCTCCTCTTTCCCATCTACAACCACAAACCACTTATCGCCTGACCGAGCAGTATAAGCGATACACTTGCTGTCAGGGCTGAAGATGGGATAGCCCTGCCCGATTCCGTCGTATTGCTTTTCCTCTTTTCCATCCACAACTACAAACCATTTATCGTTGGTCTTAGCTGCATAAGCGAGACGCTTGCTGTCGGGACTAAAGGTGAGAGTGGCCGGCCCGATGTCATCGTATTCTTTCTCCCCTTTCCCATCCACGACTACCAACCACTTGGTGCCTCCCTTCGCTATGCAAGCGATGCGCCTGCCGTCTGGACTTACTTTGAAAAACTGTTTCAGCCATGAAGTATCAACTTTGGCGATAAGTTTTTCAGATACCTGTCTGTCGGGGGATTCTTCCTGCGCCTGAATTGTTATGCTGGTGAAGATAATTAGAGCGGTCAAATAAAGCGCTGTGCTTTTCCTTGCCATTTTGTGCCTCTCTTTCTCAACTGTTGAATCGGGAGATTCCGCCGCATAAATGCGGCGGCTAAACCTTCGTAGTGTAATCGTAACGCCTGATGCGCGCTGCGTCAATATAAGAATTTCGCCACACAGGCGCGGCGCCTAAAAGTCCACCACGCCTGCCGGCGTGGTGCTTCCGGCAACTTCCAATTTGGGGGGCGATAGACCTTCGGGTTAGATTTTTTTTTGTGTCAGATTGACAAGAGGGTGAGTGAAGATTATAATAGAGCGTTTACTGGCATTCTTCTAACCACGAAAACACTACTGGTAATTCTTTGGGAGGATTGAAGAAATGGCGAAGAAGCAGTTGGTGTTTGACACGCAGGCGAGGGAGAAACTGAGGTTGGGCGTTTCAAAGTTATCTCAGGCTGTCAAGGTGACGCTCGGTCCCAAGGGCAGGAACGCTGTACTTGATAAGGGCTGGGGAAGTCCGACAGTTACAAAAGACGGCGTCAGCGTGGCGAAAGAGGTTGAACTTGAGGACAAGTATGAGAATCTTGGCGCGCAACTGGTGAAAGAGGTTGCCTCAAAGACCTCAGATGTTGCAGGCGATGGCACCACGACCGCGACTATTCTGGCGGAAGCAATATTTGTTGAGGGTCTCAAGAATGTTGCCGCCGGAGCAGACCAGATGTCGCTCTCAAGAGGCGTGAACACAGCGGTTGAGAAAGTGGTTGAGCATCTCAAAAAAGCGAGCCGACCAGTGGAAGGCAAAAAGGAGATTATGCAAGTCGGCACTATCGCGGCAAACGGAGATGCGGAAATAGGAAAACTGCTCGCCGAAGCGATGGATAAAGTTGGGAAAGACGGAGTAATCACTGTTGAGGAAGGGAAGTCGCTTACGACAGAGTTGAAGGTAGTTGAGGGAATGCAGTTTGACCGCGGGTATTTGTCGCCTTACTTTATTACGAATCCCGACGCAATGGAAGTGGTCTTAGAGGAGCCGTTTATTCTGATTTACGAGGAGAAGATTTCAAACATAAAGAAACTGATACCGCTTCTTGAGAAGATTTCCAAGGCTGGCAAGCCGCTTCTTGTCATAGCGGAGGAAGTTGAGGGCGAGGCTTTGGCGACGCTCGTCGTGAACAAGTTGCGCGGCATTCTTCCCTGCGCCGCTGTAAAAGCGCCTGGATACGGCGACAGAAGGAAGGCTATGCTTGATGACATAGCGATTTTGACCGGCGGGCGCGCCATATTCAAAGACCTCGGAATAGAACTGGATTCTATCCAGATAAAAGACTTAGGGCGCGCAAAGAAAGTGACAATAACAAGCGAGAACACGACGATTGTTGAAGGCGCAGGCTCCGCAGGTGATATCAGTGCGAGAGTCAAGCAGATAAGGAAAGAGACTGAAGATACAGATTCGGACTATGACAGGGAAAAGTTGCAGGAGAGGCTGGCGAAACTGGCGGGCGGGGTGGCTCAGATAAGTGTCGGCGCAGCGACAGAGACTGAGATGAAGGAGCGCAAAGCCAGAATAGAGGATGCACTTCACGCGACCCGCGCAGCGGTTGAAGAGGGGATACTGCCCGGCGGCGGGGTCGCGCTCCTTCGCGCAATATCAGCGCTTGACAAACTGAAACTTGAGGGGGATGAGAACGTCGGAGTTGATATAGTCCGGAGAGCGCTTTCTGCGCCGGCAAAGCAGTTGGTGAAGAACGCTGGCTACGAAGGGGCAGTGGTGGTGAAAAAGATTCTCGCGTCCAAAGATGAAGGGTTCGGCTTTGACGCGGATAAGGGCGAATACGTCAATATGTTTGAAGCAGGCATTATTGACCCGAGGAAAGTTGTGCGGCACGCTCTGATAAACGCTGCAAGCGTCGCTTCTTTGCTTCTGACTACAGAAGCGCTTATTACAGAGATGCCGAAAGAGGAAGAGGAGAAGATGCCGCCTATGCCGCCTGGTGGCGGAATGGGGGGAATGTATTAGAAAAGTAAAAAGTCAAAAGTAAAAAGTAAGAAGCAAGCCCCGCACGCAAGTAGCGGGGGAAGTTAGAAGGCAAAAGGAAAAGGCAAAATCGGGAGGTGGATATGGCTTTGAAACTGAGACCATTGGACGACCACGTTGTGGTGAAACCTTTAGAATCTGTTGAGAAGACGGAAGGCGGGATAGTTCTTCCTGACACAGCGAAAGAGAAGCCGCAGAAAGGCAAAGTGATTGCGGTCGGACCCGGCAGACTGCTCAAAGATGGCAAGCGTCTTACGCCATCGGTCAGCGTCGGAGATACTGTTCTCTTCGGCAAATACTCAGGAACAGAATTGAAGATTGAAGGAGAAGAACTGAATATTATGCGGGAAAGCGATATTTTAGGAAAACTGATAGAGGAGAAACTGGAAAAAGCGAAAAAGTGAAAATCCCGCTGCAAGTAAATTACACAGAGTTTCAGGAATAACCTATTCTAATAAGGAGGCACCTATGCAGGCGAAGCAGTTGTTATACGGTGAGGAGGCGCGCAAGAAACTTCAGCGTGGAGTGAGGCAACTGGCGCTGGCAGTGAAAGTGACTCTCGGACCGACAGGCAGAAACGTCATTATAGAGAAGTCCTACGGCTCTCCAAACATAACCAAGGACGGGGTCACAGTCGCAAAAGAGGTTGAATTAGAAGACCCATTTGAGAATATGGGCGCCAAAATGGTCAACGAGGTGGCGACAAAGACATCCGATATCGCAGGCGACGGCACAACCACAGCCACAATTCTCGCCGAGGCTATACTTGATGAAGGGATAAGGGTGGTCTCCACAGGCGCAAATCCGCAGTCTCTCAGGCGCGGAATAGAGAAGGCTGTCGCTGCCGCTGTGGAAGAGATAGCCAAAATCGCCAAAAAAGTGAAAGATAAGTCAGAGATAGCGCAGGTCGGCACAATTAGCGCAAACTCCAATAAAGAGATTGGTCAACTATTAGCAGACGCTATGGAAAAAGTTGGGAACGACGGGGTCATAACTGTTGAAGAGGCCAAATCCACTGAAACGACCCTGGACGTTGTGGAAGGGATGCAGTTTGACAAAGGCTATATCTCTCCTTACTTCATCACAGACGCGCAGAATATGACCTGTCTTCTTGAAGAGCCTTACATCCTGATACACGAGAAGAAGGTTGCAAACCTGCGTGAACTGCTTCCCATTCTGGAGAAAGTTGCCCAATCTGGCAGGTCGCTACTGATAATTGCCGAGGATGTGGAGGGCGAAGCGCTCGCTGCGCTGGTCATAAACAAACTCCGCGGAGTGCTGAAGGTCTGCGCTGTGAAAGCGCCCGGGTTCGGCGACAGGCGAAAAGCGATGCTTGAGGATATAGCGATTCTCACAGCGGGCAAAATGATAAGCGAAGACCTCGGAATAAAGATGGAAAATATCACTCTCGCGCAATTAGGGCGCGCAAAGAAGGTAACTGTTGAAAAAGACGCGACCACAATAGTTGAAGGCGCTGGCAAATCGGATGACATAAAAGCGAGAATCCAGCAGATAAAGACTCAGATTGAGCAGTCCACATCAAGTTACGATAAGGAGAAACTGAACGAAAGGCTGGCGAAACTTGCAGGCGGAGTCGCGGTCATAAAGGTTGGCGCATCCACAGAGGCTGAGATGAACAACAAGAAAGGGCTGGTTGAGGATGCTCTGCACGCAACGCGCGCCGCTGTTGAGGAAGGAATAGTTCCAGGCGGCGGAGTCATCTGCCTCAAACTGATTCCCGCTGTAGAAGGTGTCAGACAGAAACTGAGAGGCGATGAGAAAATCGGCGCGGAAATAGTTATGAAGGCGCTTGAACTCCCTATGCGCACCATCGCGACAAACTCCGGGGTTGATGACTCTGTGGTTGTCGCGGAAGCGCTTGAAAAAGGCGGAAATATCGGCTTCAACGCCCAGACAGGGAAGTTTGAAGATATGTTCGCAGCCGGGATTGTTGACCCTGCGAAGGTGACTCGCGTCGCGCTCCAGAACGCTGCCTCTGTTGCAGGTCTTATGCTGACAACCGAGACCCTGGTGACAGAGATAAAAGAGAAAGAGAAGGAGATAGAAGGTGTAGTAAGATAGAAAGTATGAAGTGTGAAGGATAAAGTATGAAGTAATAAAGCCGCGAAATGGGTTGTTTAGCCGCCGTCCGCCTCAGGCGGATTAGTCGGCGGGTATTCCGCCCCGCTGTCCGGTGGGCGCGCCTTTTACTCCATACTTCACACTTTATACTTTTTTCTTGCGTTGGCGGTGTATGAGTGGCAAGAGATTATTACGAGATTCTCGGCGTATCCAGAGACGCGTCTGGTGAAGAGATAAGGTCTGCATACCGCAAGGCTGCGCTCAAATATCATCCTGACCGCAATCCCGGGGACGAAGATGCTGAAGAGAAGTTCAAAGAAGCGGCAGCAGCGTATGAGGTTTTGAGCGACCTTGAGAAGCGCCGCAGATACGATATGTTCGGGTATGAAGGGCTGCGTGGAGTTCCGGTTCGCGAGTTTGACACTTTCGCCGACATATTTGAGGCTTTCGGAGACATACTTGGCAGAAGCCCTTTTGAGGATGTTTTCACCGACTTCTTCGGCAAGGGGCGCACAGTCGGAGAGGAAATCCGCAGGCGAGGCGCAAACCTGAAGTGCCAGGTGGAACTCACCCTTGAGGAGGTCGCTGAAGGCGCGGAAAAGACGATAGAACTTACCCGCCCACTCAGATGCCAGACCTGCGGCGGAAGCGGGGCAAAGCGCGGGACATCGCCTTCCCGCTGCCACTCCTGCGCAGGAAGAGGAGAGGTTGAGCAGGTGCACGGTTTCTTCTCTATTCGCACGACCTGTCCGCGCTGCGGAGGCGAAGGCAAAGTTATAGAGTCTCCCTGCCCGGACTGCAGGGGCACAGGAACCATAAAAGGCAAGAGGGAGATAAAGGTCAGGATTCCGCCCGGGGTGGAGGCAGGCTCGCGCCTGAGAATCCAGGGCGAAGGCGAAGATGGAGTTAGAGGCGGACCAACAGGCGATCTCTACTGCTTCATATCAATAAAGAAGCACCCACTTTTTGAGAGAGACGCAGACGACATAATCTGCAACTTGCCTCTCACGTTCACCCAGGCTGCTCTGGGTGCGCATGCGGAGGTCCCGACTCTGAAAGGACTCAAAACGATAAAGATACAGAAAGGAACCCAGCCGGGAGAGGCAATCCGCCTCAAAGGCGAAGGACTTCCAAACCTCGGCGGATACAGACGCGGAGACCTGGTTCTTCGCGTCTTCGTTGAGGTGCCCAGAAAGTTGAGCAAGGAACAGGAGAAACTTCTTGGCCAGTATGCGCAGACCGAAGAGGAGACCGCTTCCTCTTTCCGCAGGGAGTTTTACAGGAAATTGAGGAGTCATTTCAAACTGTAAGAGGGCCAGGAATGGAAAAGAACGAAAACGAGTATCAGCGGTCAGAGCATAAGAAAATAAGACGCAAGTCCCAGGAAAAGGAACCTCAGGAAGAACCAAAGAGCGAAGGGTTAGAAAGCGCTGAAGGTGCGCTATCCGCAGCCGCGCAGGCGGCATCTGCTGCGGAAAAAGTGGAAATCTCAAACGAAGAAATCCCTGAACTGCGAAAGAAGGCAAGCGAATATGATGAACTTCTTGACCAGTGCAAGAGGATAAAGGCTGAATACTCAAACTATCAGAAGCGGATTGAAAAAGAGAAAAAAGAGTGGAGCAAGCGCGCACACAGAGACGTTCTTCTCAAAATTCTTCCTGTGATTGACGACCTCCAGCGCATAAGGAAAGCCTGCGCCGCTCGCCAGGATGCAGAGTCTATCCGCGGGGGCATAGAGATTCTCTGCGCTTCTGCTGAGAAGATTCTAAACAGTCTCGGAGTAAACGTGATAAAATCGGTCGGAGAAAAATTTGACCCGAATCTTCACGAGGCTATTCTCTCCCAGGAGACAGACGAGTTCGCTGATGGCACTGTAATATCTGAGATAGAGCAGGGCTATCTGGTCGGCGATGATATTCTTCTTCGCCCGTCCAGGGTGGTCGTAAGCGTGAAGCCTCAAAAAGATAAGCCCCAAGTATAAAGTGTGAAAATTTTTGTTGAAATAGAACAAGTGCAAGTTATCATTAGGAGTCGCTATGCCAACTTATGAATATGAATGCGAGAAGTGCGGGAAGTTTGAGGCGTTTCAGAATATTACCGCGAAGCCGCTCAGTAAGTGTTCGCGCTGCGGCTCAAAAGTCCACAGACTGATAGGTGCGGGAAGCGCCGTCATATTCAAGGGTCCAGGCTTCTACGAAACCGATTACAAGCACAGGTTAGTCAGAGGGACAGCAGGTTCGGAAAAGGCATCCGTGGACAAGAAAGAGGAGAAGGGCAAGAAGGAGCAGAAGAATTGAACCCCTCCCCTTCAACGGGTTCTGGCAAGTACTTCGTCTGCAGGTACTGCGAGCAGGTAGTAAAGTGCTCAAAGGGGGAAGAGCGTGGTAAGTTTTATCCCTTCTGCTCTGAAAAGTGCAAACTCGCCGACCTCGGTAACTGGCTCCAGGAGAGATACAGAATTCCCGGACCTCCTGCTCGCGTTCCTGCCGATGAAGACCAGAAGAGTAAAAAACAGTGAGTCCTTTTTGAGGTCAATTTGTGTTCTCTTATGAGGGAGGAGCAAATGGGAGACTTTGCTAAAGAAAATAGAGGCATCTTTGAGGGACTGAAGGTCCCGTTCTGCCTCAACGCGATTCTACTGGCGTTTATGGGCTATGTCATCTTCGTCGCAGGGGCAAAGTTTATAGAGTTGGCGACTCGCCAGGATGCCGCTTACTCAAAAATAGTCCTTGACTTGAGAAGCAGGCTCCTGACCAGAGTCCCAATCCTGAAGCAGCCAATAGATGAACTCGTTATCTCTTACGCATTCATCGATTACAAGCAACTGGAAAAAGCCAACCTTGAAGCGGGACAGAAGTACTTTGACTGGGAGCAGACTAAAATTGAAGAGATAGTGCGCGATGAAAATGTCCCAGCCTACAAAGCGAGAGATGTCCTTCGGGAGCGCCTCCACGAATTCTCTCCAGTAGCCTGGTGGATGTATCTGGTGTACGGCTTCTGGTTCCTTGTTGTATGGTCGTTCTTCGCAGGCGCAACAAACAGGGTCGCCGCGTACAGAATCGCAAGAGACGAGTCAATAACTATGCGCGAAGCACTTCTCTTTGCAGGTTGCAACTGGAAAAGCCACTTCCTTGCCATTTTACTTATTGCAATCTTTATCGCAGCCTGCTTCTACCTCTCTGCTCTCGGCGGACTCATCTGTAGAATCCCTTACGCAGGAGAAATCATACTCATACCGGGCTTCCTCCTCGTTCTTCTCGCCGCATTTCTCATCATACTCCTGCTTGCTGGTCTTCTCTTCGGCTTCAACATCATATCCGCTGCAATCAGCGTTGATAAGTCAGACTCCTTTGACGCTATAAGCAGGTCTTACAGTTACGTTCTCGGCAGACCGTGGCACATTTTACTTTTTACACTTCTGCCTATATTGTTCCTCTTCTTCTTCCTTTACTTTTCCAGGTTCTTTTTGCAGGTAGCGCTGGATTCAGTCGCCTACGGTATGGGTGACAAGTTCAAGCCCATAATGACATATATGAATTCAGGAGACTACGCCATACTTTCCGGGCTAGATATAGATGTGACGATTCGCATAAGCGCGGTCGCCCTGCGCATCATATATCTGCTGACACACTTCTTCATAGTTGCAACTGCAATAGCATACTGGCTCAGCGCCAACACAAAGGCTTACTTCCTCCTGCGAAAAGATGTCGACGGCGACGAGGTTGACGAGATGTTCCTGGAAGAGGAAGAGTTACCGCTTGAGGAGAGGGAGGAAGAGATGAAGCCAGAAGCGGAAGCGCCAGAAGGGACGAAGAAAGACCAATGCGCTGAAGAAAAACCTTCTCAGGCAGAGCCAACCCAGGAAACCTCGGAGTAGCCAAGAGCCAAGAATCATAATTAGTTTGCGCCTGTGGTCAGGTTTCATATGATAAGAATCTCTCTCTACATTTTCACAGTGGTGGTGCTCGCTTCAGTGCTTCTTCTGTGCGGAAGTAAAGTAGAGGTATCCGCGCTTATCTGGCGCCTCCACAGCGCAGACCTCGGCGCTTCTTATAAACTTCAGTCGCTTGGAATCCCGGCGCGCAAAGAGGTCCAAAAGTACTGCCACCTTCTCCTTTTCCCTGCGCTTGATGACGGCACACCCGGGGCACTCTCCAGGTTCCACGCACTCGGAGAGACCGGGCGATTAGCACTCAACAACTATTTCGCGAACACTCTATCCGAGATTGGAATTGAGATTCCAGATTCTTCCTCGCCACATTTCGTCCAAACTCTACCCCGGGATGTCAGCCACATCTTCTTCCTGAGCAAAGATGGCGAACTTGAAGTCTCAGGCGAGTCCTTTGAGGCAAACGCGCCATCCGCTCAAAAGGCGGCTCTCTTTGGGGACAGAGAGACGCCGTTTGCGACCCTCCTCGTAGTTCTGGAGAGTCTCGCAAAAGAGAACACGCGCACGGTCTATTTCGCCGCCAGAGCGGGCAATCAGTTCTCTTTCGCCAATGTTGAACTGACCACACCGGCTTCGCTTTATACACCTCTTCCTAACACGCTCATCGCGCTCTCAGACGAAAACTCGTTCTTCAATCACGTAAGAACGCAAGATAAAACCGAGTTCCTTAGAGCAATTGACTACGCGAGAGAAGACTCTCCAAATCCAGACTTCCTCGTCAGATTTGTCGTCGCCGAAAACGTCCACCTGGAAACACTTTTCAATCTGATAACATTCTGTCTGGAAAACAGGACTCGTCCTCTTTTCAAACTTCTCACAGACGAAGACGCGTCCATTCTGGATAAAGAGGCAGAACATCAGGGGCTGAAGCGGTGAATCACCACATTCTGCGTTATCTCGCAATCTCAATAATTATCGCATCCGCAGCGCTTGCATCTGCCCTGGCGCAAGAAAACAAGAATTTTGAAAAGGGATATGTGCTCCTCAAAGAGGGAAAATATAGTGAATCTATAGAGTATTTCAAAAAAGCGCTAAAAGAGCGCGAAGACCCCGCAGTGTATCTCAATCTCGGGAGCGCATACTACGCTCTCAAGCAGTATGAGGAAGCGTCTGCCGCCTACAAAAAAGCACTCGCAATCAAACCCGATTACAAAAAAGCGCAAGTGGGACTTGCCACCTCTCTCCTCGCGCAAGGAAAAGACGAAGAAGCGCTACAAACTTATCTGGAGTGCCTCGCACAAAGCGAAGAAGATTCCCAAATCCACCTCGCAGTCGCCTCAATATATCACTCCCGAAACAACCTGACAGCGGCAAAAAAGGCTGCCGAAAACGCAATCCTCTGCGACCCGAAAAACCTGCAAGCGCAAATCTTCCTCGCATCCCTCTTGATTGAATCGCGCGAATACGAAAGCGCTCTGCGCACCATTGACGATGCACTCCAGGTCTCCCCTCTGAACGAGAAACTTTATCTCCTGCGCAGCGCCTGTCTCATCCAACCAGGAAGGTCTGATGACGCAATAGACTGCCTGGAACTCGCTATCCGCCTTGGTGCACAGGAATATTCCGCTTTCCGCGCACTCTCCGACCTCTACGCAGCAGAGAAAATGTATCGCGAAGCGGCACAAAATCTCAAAAAGGCTCTCAAACTGCGCCAGTGCTCACAGACAGAAGAGCGCAAACTGGCAAACTACTACATTCAAGCAGGGGAATGGACTGACGCGCTCACAGTGATAGAAAAACTAATAAATGAGGACACTGAGTCAGCGGAGAACCACCTCCTCCTGGGCAATCTCCTGTCTGCGCAAAATGATACTGAAGGCGCGTCGGCAGCGTATGAAAAGGCGTCTGACCTGAACACTTCCTCTCCAGATGCCCACATCGCGGCAGGAAATCTTCACCTTGCGCACAAATCTTATGACAAAGCAGGAGAAGAGTTCCGTAAAGCGCTTGCGCGCGCGCCCGATAACACCGAAATTATGCACAGACTCGGCAACGCTCTATATAGCGCTGGCAATTATGATGAGGCGCTCAAAGTTTTTGAAAAAATAATTTCGCTTGACCCGACCGACTCTTCCGCCCGCGCAATCCTTGATAACCTTTCCTCTCGCGCGCGCTAAAAATTTTCCATAAAAATGCGGGAATGTCTTCAGACAATTGCGTATAATATTACAGGTATAAAAAGGAGAAAGTGTTATGAGAGACGCAAAATTCTTTCTCGCGCTCCTCGGGGCTGCGTTTCTTATCTGCGCCTGGGCGTCAGCCGATGTGGTCCACCTCAAAGAGGGAGGACGGCTTGAGGGAAAGATAGTGTCGCAGTCTCAAACAGAACTGAAGATAGCGACAAAGTTCGGAATCCAGACTGTGCCGAAAGAGTCTATCGCCCGCATTGAGCAGACACCAACAATTCTTGAAGAATACGAAGCAAGACGCAAGGAGATAGCGGAAGATGATGCCGAGGGGCATTTTCAACTCGCACTCTGGTGCAGAGAGAACGGGCTCGCGGCAAAATGCGAACTCGGGTTGCGCGATGCGCTCCTTATTGACCCGAACCACGAGGGCGCCCGAATAGAACTGGACTACGTTTTCTACGGCGGAAAGTGGGTCCATACCTCAAGCCTTGAGCAACTCTTCAAAGAGAAAAATCTGGTTGCATATAAGGGGCGCGTAATCACGCGCGAGGAATACTCAAAAAGAATCGTTGAAGAGGCGCCGAAACAGCCGGAAACGCCTTCCCCTGAGCAGACAAAGCCTGGAAAAGTCCCCGAGCAGGAAGACCCCGGCGTTCTGTGGCAGGAAGCGTTCAAAATAACAAGCACCCATTACATCGTCAAATGCAACTGCGCACGAAAAATTGCGGAACGCTACTCAAGGCTTATGGAGCAACTCTACTCAAAATACAGGAGACTCTTCAGCGGAATCCCTCTCAGTTCAAAAGGTCGCAACGAAGTCTGGGTGTTTCGTAATCAGCAAGAGTTTATGACTGAAACAGGGCGCGCACAGGATGTCGGCGGATACTTTGACCCACAAACAAAAATAGTCGCGACATACCGCGGTCCTTACGGAACTATAGGCAACACAGATGGCGTCCTCGCGCGACAGGGATTCTATCAGTATCTCACCCTGATAATGACAGACCCCACAAACGCGCCTGCCTGGCTTGTTGAAGGCTTTGCCTGCGCATTTGAGTCATACCAAATATCGCAGTCAGGCAATATCACGGGCACTCCTGTGCCGCGAGAACTTCTCATCCTGCTGCAACAGTCCTTCACAAAAGGAAACTACATAAAGGTGGCTGACCTGATAAGAAGAGGAATACAGAGATTCTCAAAGGATGAGGAGGCGCACGCCTGGGGGCTGCTCTATTACCTACAGAAGAGCGGCTCAAAAAACACCGAGATTCTTGATGAATACTTCAAATCAGCGCTGGAATACTCCGCAACAGGCAGTATAACCATCCCTCAACCGCCTTCCACCCCGAGACAGCCGGGTCAGTCCGGTCAGCCCAGACAGCAGGGAAGAAGAGTGAGCCTGGCAGAGCGTTTTGAGCAGTTGGTCGGCGATATGAACGCGTTTGAGGCTGCCTGGAGAAAATGGATTCTCAAACTTGAAGTTCCTCCCGCAGGCGAACTCTCTGTAAATACTTTCAAGTCAACCAGGTTCGGCTTTGAAATAACCAAGCCCGCAGACTGGGCGTTTGACACAACAGGAACCCAGGCAGGATTCCAGGTCTGTGTTCTGAAGAAAAATTCAAAAATCTCCGTCCTCGTATTCGCAAACACCTCCTCAGAGGACGCAAAAACAATCGCCGATGTAAGAGCACAACAACTGAACAGAGACTACACAAAGATTGAAAAATCCGAGACCACGATTGGCGCCGAGCCGGCAGTAGAACTGGTCTTCTCCGATGAAGACAGACGCCAGAAATTCGCAGGTGATACAAGCGCGATAAAAAAATATAAATACGTCTTCATCGCCAGCAAGGAGTTCGTGTTTTTGCTGTCCTGCGAAAGTTTCGCCGTAACCTTCGCAGATGATATAAAGACGCTTGACCAGATAGCGGCAACTTTCAAACTCATTACAAAGTAAGACCTCAAACTGGCGATTGTATTTCTCCGCCTGCTTGGAGAAATGAAAGTTGAATCAGAAATTAAGATTGCTCACGCGAAGAATCGCATTACTACTTCTCGCCTGCCTGCTGGGAATTGTCCTGTTATCGTTTGAAGAGGGAGTTCTATATAGGCTCGTTTCCAGCGGGTTTGGTAGGGTCGGTCCCAGCCTGTATAACAGTTTCTTTAGCACCTTCTTGAGCGACTTCAGCGAATATACAGCTTTCTTGAGACCAGGCTTCATCCTTTTTTGCCATTTTGTTACAGGTGTAGTAATCGTGCTCCTGGCCCGGCGCTTGATAGACTCATTGATCGCTGCAGGTATTTCTACTTTCTTGTATTCTTGGCACGGATATATGGAAATCAGGTCAATGTTTGGGAAGGGAGACGGGCCACCGCCACTCCGCTTTCTATCAGACGCATGGTTTGTTATCTCATGGCAGTGGTGGATGGTTTTCGCCGCCACAGTGGCTGGTGTTATGTTCGCATTAGTTGTCCGTTTTCTGCTGAAGCGTCGGCACACGAAAACCGGGATGTCCAGCGCAACATAGTTGCAGTCTCAGATTCTTCCCGGGCGGCGGATCGTTTTGAGTTGAGTTTGCTAAGCGGGTGCGCCTTTGCGTGTCAGTTCCGGCGTGGATGTCCTCAAAGAGCCTGTCAGGTTTGTGAAAGGTGTTGGCGAGGTTCGCGCGCGCGCACTCGCGCGACTCGGAATAAACACTCTGGGAGACCTTCTGCGCCACTTTCCAAGAAGATACGAAGACAGAAGCAAAATCCTTAGAATATGCGACCTGAAAGTGGACGAGACCGCAACTGTCATCGCTACTGTGCGCAGCGTGGTTTCTTCCGGTTTTTTCAGTCGCACTCCATTCGTCAAACTGAAGATTGAAGACGAAACAGGCGCTGCCGAGGCTATCTGGTTCAACCAGCCTTATCTTGCCGAAAAGTTCAGGCGCGGGCAGACTCTGATACTTTCGGGAAAAGTCAAAATATATAAAACACTCCAACTTGTTTCGCCAGCCTACGAAGTCATCTCGGAAACGCTTGACGATAGGTTCAATGCAGAAAAACTTTCAAGCGAGTTCGGCAGAATTCTGCCCATTTACCCGCTTACAGAGGACATCTCCCATAGGCAGTTTCGCTCTATCGTCAGAGAAGCGCTGAAGTGCTGCCGCAAAAGGCTTAGCGAATTTATTCCGCCCAATATCCTGAGCAGGCACAGGCTGCCTTCTCTGGAGTCCTCGTTTGAGTCCGTTCACTTCCCGACAAGTATTGAGGAGAAGGACCACGCCCTGCGAAGATTCAAATACGAAGAACTATTTCTGTTAGAGACTGTGCTGGCGCTGAGAAAGGAGAAACTCTCGCAAGAGAAGTCTTTCGCGCTCTCCGTGAACGAGAAGATTGACTCGCGAATCCGCAGGCTGTTTCCTTTCAAGTTCACGCGCGCTCAGGAGAGAGTTATCTCAGAGATAGTCTCTGACCTTACAAGCGGACGCCCCACCAACAGGCTTCTTCAGGGCGATGTCGGCTCAGGCAAAACAGCGGTCGCGGTTTACGCGCTTCTCGTCGCAGTCGCCAACAAATATCAGGCAGCGTTTATGGCGCCGACAGAGGTTTTGGCGGAACAGCACTACCGCACACTCAAAACCTATCTCTCAAAAAGCCGCGTCAGAATCATCCCTCTCACCTCTTCGTCACAGAAGGTGCGGCAGGTAAGTCTCGCTACGATAGCGCGTGGCGAGGTGGATATAGCGGTCGGCACTCACGCGTTGATTGAGAAAGATGTCGTCTTTAAACGCCTCGGACTGATAGTGGTTGATGAGCAGCACAAGTTCGGCGTGATTCAGCGATTCAGCCTTGTCCGTAAGGGTCTTGTTCCGCACGTTATCGTAATGACCGCTACCCCGATTCCGCGCACTCTCGCTATGACAGTTTTCGGCGACTTAGACACGTCTATCATTGACGAACTTCCGCCGGGAAGAAGACCGGTAAAGACCAGTTTTATCAAGAAGGAGAGCGCTAATAAAGCGGACGATTTCATCCGCACAGAACTGCTTCAGGGGCGGCAAGCGTATTTCGTCTATCCTGTCATAGAAGACTCGCTTGAGAGCGACCTGAAGGGCGCTGTCAGAATGTGCGAGCACCTCAAGCGCCAGGTCTTTCCTGACTTCACAGTTGGTCTGCTCCACGGGCAGATGAAGTCGGAAGAAAAAGAGAAAGTGATGGCAGATTTCAGGTCGGGAAAGATAA
>Ga0315280_10002433_pt1 | contig 30175 bp, 28 predicted proteins | sample YL17G06_40_MG_FD_203697 | JGI IMG/M metagenome (GOLD analysis project Ga0315280, IMG submission 203697) | Sediment microbial communities from Yellowstone Lake, YNP, Wyoming, USA - YL17G06_40 | ecosystem: Environmental > Aquatic > Freshwater > Lake > Sediment | place: USA: Wyoming | collected... | reverse complement strand
AATTCTTGCCCAGGCAGGAAAATTGAGTCAGGTAACTATTGCCACCAATATGGCTGGTAGGGGAGTGGATATAATTTTGGGAGGTAATCCTCAAAACCCAGAAGAGGCAAAAAAAGTTATTGAACTTAGTGGTTTTCACGTCATTGGCACGGAAAGACACGAGGCGAGGAGAATTGATAATCAACTAAGAGGAAGGTCAGGAAGACAAGGAGATCCTGGCTCCAGCCAATTTTTTGTTTCTCTGGAAGACGATTTAATGCGAATTTTTGGCGGAGAGAGAATAAAGTCGTTAATGGGAGCATTAAAAATTCCCGAAGATCAGCCGATTGAAGCTAATCTTATTTCTAGGGCAATTGAAGAAGCCCAGTCAAAAATTGAAGGTCTGAATTTCGATTTAAGAAAGCATGTTTTAGAATACGACGACGTAATGAATAAACATCGAGAAGTCATTTACAAAAAGAGAAGGGAATTATTAGAGATTAAAGATTTAAGATCAAAGATTAAAGATTGGATGAAAAGTCCGGAAGAAAAAAAGGCACTCGAAGAAAAAATAAAAGAACTGGGAGAAAATTTTGATCAGGCAGCTAAATTTATTAGTTTAAGAACCTTAGATATGTTATGGTTGGAGCATTTGGAAAATATGGAATATTTAAGGGATTCAGTCAGGCTAAGAGCTTATGGTCAGCAGGATCCCCTGGTGGAGTATAAAAATGAAGGTCACAAAATGTTTCGAAAATTGCTTGAAACATTGGAATCAACAGTTGCCAATACCATTTTAAGAGTGTCTCTTGCCCCAGTTCAAAAAGCTCAGGTTAGTTCTTCTCCTCACTATGTCGCCGGGCTGCGGAGAAAAGTTGGCAGAAACGATCCCTGCCCCTGCGGTTCGGGCAAGAAGTACAAAAAGTGTTGTATGCCGAAATATGGTTAAAACGAGCGAAGCGAAGCCCCGTAGTGAAGCGAAGCTTCTACTACTGGGGTACAAAAAATGTTGCTATCCAAAATTTGGATAGTCGCTCGGCAACGTAATATCGATAAACATCCCATATCGGAGAGGGGTCGGGAGAACCCTTCGGTTCTCCTGTCTAGGAAAATATTAAAAACCGAGGGTTTTTAAGGAGCGGTGTTAGCGCGTGTCGCCGAAGGCGACATTTAATAATTCGCGCGTGCCGCGACCTCACTTGGTATTACCACTATGTTTTTCTTTCCAATAGGTTGTCTAATATTTTTAGCTTTTATTTTATTTTTGCCCATTTTGTTCATTTTGGGTTATTTTCATGTTGTTACCCTTGGCTTTGAAAAATTAGGGATTTCACCCGAAATAACCATATTTTTACTTTTTTTAATTCTCATTGGCTCGGCTATTAATATTCCGCTAACTAAAAAGAAGTTAGTTTATAAAATAGAGTCAAGATTTTTCGGGTTATTTCCGACACCAAAAACCCAAATCCAGGGTATAGCTATCAATTTAGGGGGAGCAGTAATTCCTATTTTACTTTCTTTTTATTTTTTATTTTTGGTTTGGCGAGCCGGTTTTTCTCTTCAGCCAATTTTAATTGCTACAATTTTAATGATTATAATTTGTAAATTTTTAGCCAGAATTACCCCGCCCTTTCGCGGAAAGGGCGGGGTTTCTTTACCAACTTTTATTCCACCAATTTTTTCGGCTATTTTCGCCTTAATTTTGACTTCTGAATTTGCCGCCCCTACTGCTTTTATTTCCGGGGTTTTGGGAACATTAATTGGAGCTGATATCCTAAATTTAAAAAGAGTCCAAAAATTTGGCGGATTTGTCTCCATTGGCGGCGCCGGAGTTTTTGATGGAATATTTTTAGTAGGAATTATTTCTGCCCTTTTAGCCGGCTTTTAAATGTGATAAAATAACTAAATATGCCAAAAAGAAAAACCTATCTAATTACTGTTATTATTTTTGTTTTGGCTTTTTTTGTCGGGAATTTAGTTTATCCCCAATTTTTGAAATTGCCTCATTTTCCAAATATTCCTTTTAAGTTAGGACTGGATTTGCGAGGCGGAACCCATCTTTTATATCAAGCTGACTTATCTAATGTCGAAGATAAAACCCAAGGAATGGAAGGATTAAGAGATGTAATTGAGAGAAGAGTTAATCTTTTTGGGGTAAGGGAACCTGTCGTCCAGGTTCAGGGCGAAAGATTAATTGTCGAATTAGCCGGAATCAGTGAGCCGTCTGAAGCAATTAAAATGATTGGCCAGACTCCTTATTTAGAATTTAAGGAGCAAAAAGAAAATTATGAAGAAATTTTAGAAAAAAATCGAAAAGTGGCCGAAACAAAAGAAGGGGAAATTGAAGATCCTTTTAAGGAAACTTCTCTAACTGGAAGATATTTACAAAAAGCCGAACTCGGCTTTGACCAAACAACTGGGAAATCTCTGGTTTTACTTCAATTTAATGATGAAGGAGCAAAAATTTTTGAAGAATTAACTTCAAGAAATGTTGAAAAGCAATTGGCAATTTATATTGATGGTTTACCAATTTCTGCTCCAGTTGTCCAGGAAAAAATTTCTGGAGGCAAAGCTCAAATTAGTGGCAAATTTACTGTTGATGAAGCTAAAACCCTGGCCAGAAATCTAAATGCTGGAGCCTTACCAGTTCCGATAAAATTAATTTCTCAAGAAAGCATTGGGCCAACTTTAGGTCAGATTTCTTTAGAAAAATCTCTCAAAGCCGGAATGATCGGATTTTTAGCCGTAATTTTATTTTTGATTCTTTTTTACAGATTGTCGGGAATTTTAGCTTCCCTGGCTTTGGGAATTTATATTGCCTTAGTTTTAACTATTTTTAAATTAGTTCCAGTTACTCTGACTTTAGCTGGAATCGGTGGATTTATATTATCTATTGGTATGGCTGTTGATGCTAATGTTTTAATTTTTTCCAGAATGAGAGAAGAACTGAGAGAAGGGAAAAGTTTTTCTCAAAGTTTGGAAGAAGGTTTTAATCGGGCCTGGCCGGCTATTAGGGATGGTAACTTCACTACTTTGTTAGTGGCAGCAATTTTATTTGGTTTTGGGAGTAGTTTTATTAAAGGTTTTGCCACTACCTTGACCATTGGAATTTTAATTTCAATGTTTTCAGCAATTTTTATTACTAAAAACTTTCTCAAATGTTTTCTTGGGACAAGACTTGAAAGAGTTAAATGGCTATGGAGATAAAACCCCGTTAGAAATTCCTAAATTACGGGGTAAATAAACTAAATAATATGGAGATCAAAAAAACAGCAAAAATTTCTAACGGGGTAAAACAAACAAAAAAACAATTTTTCACAGCCGAATCGGTAACTCCCGGCCACCCGGATAAAATCTCAGATGCTATCGCCGATTCTATTTTGGATTCCGTAATAAAGCATGACAAATATGCCAGGGTGGCCTGCGAGGTTTTTATTAGCAAGGGTTATGTAATCGCTGGCGGTGAGATAACAACTAAGACCTGGATTGATATTAACAATTTGGTCAGGGAAGTAATTTTAGATATTGGCTATGATAAACCAGAATATGGATTTGATGGTCATACGGTTGGAATATTGAATACGATTAGCGGACAATCGCCTGATATTGCGAGAGGAGTGAGAAAAACCGGAACCAAAAAACAAGGAGCAGGTGACCAGGGTATTTCCTGTGGTTATGCCTGCAAAGAGACCCCGGAATTAATGCCCCTGCCAATAATGCTGGCTCACAAATTAGCAATAAGATTAACTGAGGTTAGGAAAAGGAAAATTTTGTCCTATTTGAGGCCGGATGGGAAAAGCCAGGTAACCTTGGAATATCAAAATGGGATAGCAAAAAAATTAGATTCAGTTGTCATTGCCGCTCAGCATGAGCCCGATGTTTCCTTAGAGAAAATTAGAACTGATATTATTAAAAAAGTGATTAAGCCAGTTTGTGGAAAATTTTTAGATATGCGGACAAAATTTTATATTAACAGTACCGGCCGCTTTGTTATCGGTGGACCAGTTTCTGATACCGGAATGACTGGCAGAAAAAATGTTGTCGATGCCTACGGTCCCCAAATTCCAATAGGCGGTGGCAGCATGTCTGGCAAGGACCCGACAAAAGTGGATAGGTCAGGGGCTTACATGGCAAGATATATTGCCAAAAATATTGTTGCCGCTAATTTGGCTGAAAAATGTTTAATTCGCTTAGCTTACGTCATTAGTGGAAGAGAACCCCTGGAAATAAGCATTGACACCTTTTCGACTTCAAAAATTCCTGAGGAAAAATTATTAAAAATTATTCCCAAAGTTTTTGATTTGTCTCCAGGAGGAATAATTAAACAGTTGGATTTATTGAGGCCAATTTATCGAAAAACTTCTTGTTTCGGCCATTTTGGCAGGGAAGATCCTGATTTCACCTGGGAGAAAACCGACAAAGTTAGAGAAATTCGTAGATATTTATGAATTTTGTTAAATATCGAAAAATTTATTTCATTTTCTCTGGATTTTTAATTCTGGGAAGTTTAGCTTGTTTAATTATTTTTGGCTTGAAGCCAGGAATTGATTTTACCGGAGGAAGTATTTTGGAAATAGAATTTAAAGGAGCTAGACCTTCAAATCCGGAAATAAGAGAGAAGTTAAACCAATTTGGTTTAGGCGAAATTATTATTCAGCCAATTGGAGAAAAAGGAGTAATTCTTAGAATGAAAGATATTTCTGAAGAGACGCATCAAGAAATTCTCAAAAAAATAAAAGAAACGGGAGAATTGGAAGAAAGAAGATTTGAATCAATTGGACCAACAATTGGTCGAGAATTAAAAGAAAAAACTAAAATTGTTATAATTTTAGCGTTCCTATCTATAGTTTTATACATTGCTCTGGCTTTTAGAAAAATTTCTAGACCCATAGAAAGTTGGAAATATGGAATTGCTTCTTTAATTTGCCTCTTCAACGACGTTTTTATACCCCTGGGGATTTTTTCTATTCTAGGAAAATTTTACGGAGTTCAAATTACCATCCCCATAATTTGCGCTCTTTTAACTGTGATTGGCTATTCGATTAATAATGTGGTCGTAGTTTATGATAGAATAAGAGAAAACCTTCTTCGGGCAAAAGGAGAAGTTTTTGAGAAAACGGTAGATTTTGCCATTAATCAAACCCTAACTCGCCAAATTAACACTGCTTTAACGACTTTATTTCCTTTAATAGCAATTTTCTTTTTAGGCGGAGAGACTTTGAAATATTTTGCCCTAACCCTGATTTTGGGAATTACAGCCGGTACTTATTCTTCAATCTTTTTAGCCAGCCCAATTTTAGTTAGTTGGCTAAGTTGGAGAAAGCGCTCGGTAGGCTGATTCAGAAAGATGTCTTCAGGCAGATTGCCTCGCTTGACCACGCAGTGTATTGCTCGGCAAGTTGGTTTCAGGGTCGCTCGCTCGCCCCAGCGAGGCTTGTTCACTGAAGTAAAAACCCTCGCTCTCCGTCTTCGACGGAACCATGCCCGCTCGGGTCTTTAATTCACCCTGAAACCACTTGCCTCGCTCCTACAAATTCATCGGCTGCGAAGCGAAGTCCCGTAGTGAAGCGAAGCTTCTACTACTGGGATGTCACACCTCGGCAACTGCCTTCAGACAAGAATTCTTATTCTTCAATCTTTTTAGCCAGCCCAATTTTAGTTAGTTGGCTAAGTTGGCGACAAAAGGGTTAGTTAGTTGACAGCAGGCTTTAAAAATGTTTCAATAAAATAATATGAACCCCGTTAGAAATCTCATATCAATAAGATTGATAACGGGGTATCAAAGTAAGAAAACTCTATGAAAATTTCTAACGGAGTAAAATTTAATTACCAAAAAATTTGTTTGGATTTAGTTAGAGATTTACCCCAAAGACAAAAAGAGGTTCTTTTGCGTCGTTTTGCCTTGCAAGCCTTAGCTTCTAGCGAAGGCGGAGTAGAAAGAGAAACTTTAGAATCCATTGGCCGGGATTTAGGTATTACCAGAGAAAGAGTTCGTCAAATTGAAGAAGATGGATTATTAAAATTGAAACCAAAAGCAAGAAAATATCAAAAAATTTTTCAATATTTCAGGAAGTATCTTAAAAAAAAGGGAGATTTAAAAAAAGAAACTGTTTTATTAGAGGAATTGGGCAGTAAAAAACAAATGCCCCAGATTTACTTTTTATTAGATCTGGGAGATGAATTTGAAAGATTTGGAGAAACGGATGATTTTTATTCTTTATGGACAATAAATCGAGATTCCTTAAATTTAGCTAAAAAAGTTATTGACTCTTTTTCTAATCAACTCAAAGAAAGTAAGAAACCCCTAACCTTAAAAGACTACAACCGACCCACCACCCTCACGCCACCACCTAAAAGACAATTTTTACTTTCCTATTTAGAGATTTCCAAAAAAATTCAAAAAGTCAATGAACGTTCGTTCATTTCCACCCTTCGCTCTGCTCGGGTAAATGAAGAAGACCTCTTTGGCTTAAAGGACTGGCCAGAGATCAATCCCAGGGGAGTGAAAGATAAAGCCTACTTAGTATTTAAAAAAGCTAAAAAACCCCTCCATTTTAGCGAGATAGCTTCTCTTATTCCCGGATCTCTCTTACAAACCGTTCACAATGAGTTAATTAGAGATTCCAGATTCGTTTTAGTTGGTAGGGGGGTTTATGCTCTCCAAGAATGGGGATATTATCCTGGCCTAGTTAAAGAGGTAATTTCCAGAGTTTTAGAAGAAGCTGGAAGACCACTGACCAAAGAAGAAATCCTGGAGAAAGTTTTAAACCAGAGGTTAGTTAAGGAAAATACAATTTTGCTTAATTTAAGTAATAAAAAATATTTTTCAAGAGATTCCCAAGGAAAATTTTGGGTAAAAGAAGCCTAAATGCCACCTGAAATTTCAGAATTTTTAAAAAACATTTGGAACCTTATCCAACCAATTTTGGATTATGTTTGGCTATTTATTAAAGCCTGGTGGTGGGTTCCTTCACCTTTTATTTTATGGAAGCCAGCCCGTTATTTTTGGCTTTCTTGGCGAATAGAGAAATGGATTAAGAGGCAAAATAGAATTTTACTAGAAATCAAAATTCCTGAAGAATCTTTAAAACCAATCAGAGCAATGGAGGATGTGTTTGCTGGTCTTTGGCAGGGTTTTTATGACCCTCCCAACTGGTATGAAAAATGGTGGGAGGGAAAAATAATTATAGGTTTCCAATTAGAAACAGTTTCAATTAATGGTGAAGTTCATTTTTATATTAGATGCCCCGATTACAGAAGGGACATTGTTGAAACACATATTTATTCTCAATATCCGGAAGCCGAAATTACCTTAGCCGAGGATTACACAAGATATGTTCCCCAAGATATGCCAAATAAAGATTGGGACCTTTGGGCAGCAGATTATATGTTAGAAAACCCCGATCCCTATCCAATTAAAACCTATAAAGACTTTGAGACAGAAGCAGAAAGCGAAGAAGAAAAAAGGGTTGATCCAGTAGCTAGTCTTTTAGAAAGTATGGCTAAAATAAAACCAGGCGAGCAACTCTGGGTTCAGATTCAGGCCTATCCGATTGCAGAAGAATATGCTGAGCCTTTTTTCAAGGAAGGATTAGCCTTAAGAGATAAATTAGCTAAGAGACCAGAAGCACCAGAACCAAAACCAATGGTCCAAGAAGCAGCTGAAATTTTAATTACTGGAAAACCAGCAGAAGAAGAGGAACCTCCGTCATTTGAATTGATTGCCCCGGAATTGAGATTAACTCCAGGAGAAAAGGAAATCATAACCGGAGTGGAGAGAAAAATTTCTAAACCTCCTTTCAAATGCTCGATGAGATTTATTTATTTAGGGAAAAGGGAGGTCTGGTTTAAGGCAAATTTAAGATTAGCTATAGCTTTTTTTGGTCACTATGTTACCAAAAATCTTAATGCCCTTTTTCCTTTTGGAAGGACGATTACTAAAATTAAACGAAATTGGTATAACTGGTTTTGGTTTATTGATCGGAGACTTTATTTAAGAAAAAGAAAATTATTTAGACAATACCGGGAAAGATTGAACCCGATGTTTCCCAGAGCAGCTAATAGGAAAACCGGAGAATTTATCTTAAATACTGAGGAATTGGCTTCTCTTTATCACTTTCCCAGCCGAGCAGTGGCTCCCGCTCCAACTGTTCCTCGAGTTGAGGCTAAAAAGGGAGAGGCTCCACCAGAACTACCCATTGAATAGCCGCTCGGCAAAGCTGGTTTCAGGGTCGTTCGTTCGCCCCAGCGAGGCTCGCTCACTGGCGTAAAAGCCCTCGCTCTTCTGCCTTCGGCAGAAACCGTGCCCACTCGGGCTTTTAAGCCACCCTGAAACCACTTGCCTCGCTTAAAGATTATTCGTATATTCGTATTTATTCGTAATTCGTAGGGTATGAATAACGAGATAACTTATTTTGGCGAAACAACCTTCAGAAATCAGAGAAGGCGTTTTGGGATTAAAATTGATGATAGGCGTCGGCACATTTATATTATTGGAAAAACTGGGATGGGTAAAACAGTGATGATGGAAAATATGGCTATTCAAGACATCCAGGCAGGGAGAGGGATTGGTTTTGTTGATCCTCATGGCGAGGCAGCTGAAAGAGTGTTAGATTTTGTCCCTCCTCATCGAATTAATGATGTAATTTATTTTAATCCAGCTGACACAGATTATCCCATTGCCTTCAATGTCATGGAAAAAGTAGACTTTGCTAATAGGCATTTAGTTGCTTCGGGATTAATGGGAGTTTTTAAAAAAATCTGGCCGGATGTCTGGTCAGCCAGGATGGAATACATTTTGAATAATACCATTTTAGCTCTTTTAGAATATCCAGGCTCAACTTTATTGGGAGTTAATCGAATGTTGGCTGACTCCGAATATCGGAAAAAAGTGGTAGAAAAAGTTGCTGACCCAGTAATTAAATCTTTTTGGGTTAATGAATTTGCCAGATATACCCAAAGATACGAAGTTGAAGCAACGGCCGCTATCCAAAATAAGGTTGGTCAGTTTATCTCCGCTCCTTTAATTAGAAATATTATTGGCCAGGTTCGCTCAACAATTGATATGAGAAAATTAATGGATGAGGGAAAAATTTTGATTTGTAATATCTCTAAAGGCAGGATTGGCGAAGACAACTCCCGACTTTTAGGAGCCCTAATAATAACTGAGTTGCAATTAGCCGCCATGTCGAGAGTTGATATCCCAGAGGAATTAAGAAGGGATTTTTATTTATATGTTGACGAATTCCAAAATTTTGCCACTAAATCTTTTGTTAATATTTTGTCTGAAGCCAGAAAATATAGGTTATCCCTAACCATAGGTAATCAATATATTACTCAATTGGAGGAGATGACTCCCACTGGAAAAAGTTCTGAGGTTAGAGATGCCATTTTTGGTAATGTGGGAACAATAGTCTGTTTCCGAGTGGGAGCCGAAGATGCCGAGTTTTTAGAAAGAGAATTCCTTCCCGAATTTATGGCTGAAGATTTGGTTAATTTAACTAAATATAATGTTTATTTAAGATTAATGATTGATGGACTGGCCGGACGTCCCTTTTCAGCTGAGACCCTTTCTCCCTTTCCAAAACCAAAAGAATCTCACAAAGAAAAAATTATCAAGGTTTCCAGAGAAAGATACGGCACTCCTAAAAAAATTATTGAAGAAAAAATTACTAAGTGGACTGGGTTTCTGAGATTGCCAGAGAGACCCCAAATCACTCCTCCAGTTTTATATGATGCAAAATGTTCTCTCTGCGGAAAATGGACGAAAGTGATTTTTCCGCCCGATGGTTCTCGCCCGGTTTATTGTAAATCTTGTTTAAAGAAAGCCCGCCCAATAGGCGAGGCTCGCCCCGAAGGGGCGGCCCGCCCCGCGAAGCTAAGCGAGGCCGGGGTGGAGCGGGAGAAAACCGAAGCTAAGGAAGTTAAAAAAGAAGAAACCCCAGCCCCTCCAACTATTTCCTTAGAAGAGGCAGCTAAAAGCGCACCTGTTTCTTTTTTACCATCAAAGAAATCAGTGGAGGAGAGACCAAAGAGAGAAAGAAAAGAAGTTAATGTCGAAGAGTTGAGGGAGGTTTTAGAAAAGTCTCTTAAGAAAATGAAAGGTCGATGAACTTCGTTCATCTCCACATTTCGCTTCGCTCGTGTAAGAAATGAAAACTTTAAAGGATTTTGACTTCAAAAATAAAAGAGTTTTAGTGAGGTGCGATTTTAATGTCCCTCTTTCTAAAGAGGGATTAATTTTGGACGATTTCCGAATTAAAAAAACAATTCCAACAATTGAATATTTAATAGATAAAGGAGGAAAAATCCTTTTAATGAGCCATTTAGATGAACCCGGAGGGAAAGTAGTGGAAAGTTTAAGATTAAATCTAATTCAAGAAAAATTAATGGAATACCTTGATTTATCAGTGGTAAAAGCCCCAGATTGTATTGGAAAAGAGATTGAAAAATGGATAAACCAAATGCGACCGGGAGAAATTTTACTTTTAGAAAATTTGAGATTTCACAAAGGAGAGGAAGAAAATGAGGAAAACTTCGTCAGAGAACTGGCAAAATTAGGAGATATTTTTATTAATGAAGCCTTTGGTGCCTGCCATAGAGCTCATGCCTCAATTGTTGGAATACCAAAATATTTACCTTCGGGAATGGGCTCTTTATTAGAAAAAGAAATTAGAGCATTAACCGAGTTATTGACAGAACCTAAAGAGCCCCTAATTGGAATAATTGGCGGTAAAAAAGTGGAGACTAAATCGCGAGTAATTGATAAAATTTCAGAGAAAGCCAGTTGGGTTTTAATTAATTCCTTAATTAAAAATGAAATTGAGGAGAAAAATATCCAGTTAAAATATCCTCAAAAAATTATTATTCCCATTGACGAAATCGAGGGAAAAGATATTGGGCCAAAAACGATAAATCTTTTTAAAGAGAAAATTGATAAAGCAAAAACAATTTTTTGGTCAGGTCCTTTAGGAAAAATTGAAGAAAAGCCCTTTCAAAAAGGTTCCAAAGAGATTGCTAAAGCCATTATTGAAAGTAGTGCCATTTCAGTGGTTGGAGGAGGGGAGACAGTCGAATTTATTAATAAAATTGGTCTAACTGAAAAATTTAGCCATGTTTCCACTGGCGGTGGAGCAATGTTAGACTTTATTTCAGATGGAAAATTAGTAGGAATTGCCGCCCTCGAAGAGGGCGAGCCTCGCTCAGTGAAACTGAGCGGGAAGCTCTAAAATGATGGAAATTAAGAACCTAAAAAAAGTAGCCAGCCGAATTTTAAAGGCAATAAAAAAACAAGAAAAAATTATTATCTATGGAGATGCTGATTTAGATGGGGTGGCTTCAGTTATTATTTTAAAAGAGGCGATAAAAAATTTATCTGGACCCACCAGAAATGGGTACCTCATTTCGGCTGTTTATTTTCCCGATCGGGAAGTTGAGGGTTACGGAATATCAGAAAAGGGTTTAAATTATTTAAAAAAAATTGCTCCAGCACTCTTAATTACCTTAGATTGTGGGATTGGAAACTTCAAAGAAGTGAAGATAGCTAATAAATTTGGATTTGAAGTAATAATTATCGATCATCACGAAGTCTTGGACGAGTTACCAAAAGCCTCCCTTATTGTTGACCCAAAACAAAGAGGGGATAAGTACCCATTTAAAGAATTGGCTAATGCTGGCCTTTCATTTAAGCTTTCGGAGCTTCTTTTAAAGGGAAATTTAACTGAAAATTTAAGAAAAAATTTTTTGGAATTAGTAGCCATAGCCACTATTGCCGATATGATGCCACGAGAAGATGAAAACAAAATTTTTATTGAAGAAGGTTTAAAATCCATTGAGAATTCCTGGCGACCAGGAATTCGGACTCTTTTTGAAGAGAAAACTTTTAATAGCTATTTAAATTTAAATCAAAAAATTTCTAAAATTATTTCTATTTTGAATATCAGGGATGTTGAAAATAATTTTCCGGCTAGTTTTAGATTGTTAACCAGCCCCGACTTAGAAGAATCAAAAAAGATTATTAGTAGATTAATAGAAAAAAGAGAAATCAGGAAACAAAAAATAGAAGAAATTACTCAAGAAATTGAAGAAAGGATTCAAAAAGGAGCTAACCCGATTATTTTTGAAGGAGATTCTGGCTGGGATTTTACTTTAATCAGCTCGGTAGCTTCAATTATCTGTCAGAGGTATCAAAAACCAACTTTTATTTACAAAATTCTTAAAGATGAATCACAGGGAACGGTGAGGGTCCCGGCCGGCATAAATAGCGTGGCTTTGATGAAAAAATGCTCAAAATATCCCATCACTTACGGCGGTCATCCTTTAGCTTCCGGCTTTAGAATAAAAAATGAAAACCTGGAGAAATTTAGACAATGTCTCCTACGAAATTACGAAAAAAAATGCGAAAATACGAAAAACGAACAAAAATAAATTTCGTACTTTCGCCCCAGTAGCAGAGCCTTCGGCTCGCTACGGGGCAGCCCCGAAGTGAGCTTCGCTCTACTTCTGGGGCGTAAAGATTTCATAATTTCATAGAAATACTTATGAAAAAAATAATTATTTATACCGACGGCGGTTCCAGAGGCAATCCAGGACCTTCGGCAATTGGAGCTATTTTTTGTAATGAGAAAGGAGAGGTTTTTAAAAAGTATTCAGAATATTTAGGCGATAATTTTACTAATAATGAAGCTGAATACCAAGCAGTAATTTCCGCCTTAAAAAAATTCAAGGCTCTCTTTGGAAAAAAATTAGCGAAAAACACAGAAATTGAATTAAGGTCAGATTCTGAATTATTAATAAAACAATCGAATGGAGAATATAAAATTTTGGAAACAAAAATCCAACCCCTGTTTATTAAAATCTGGAATTTAAAACAAGATTTTAAAAAAGTTAAATTTAAATTAATTTCTCGAGAGAAAAACAAAGAAGCCGATAGGTTGGTTAATGAATCCCTGGATAGTCAAAACAAACAGGGGACAATTTTTTAAAAGTATTGACAGAGCCTCTATTTTCTGCTAAGATAAAAACGCTCAAGTAGACGAGGCAATCGCCCCCCACCAGTACTGGTGAGGGGGAGGAAAGTCCGAACTTTCTCCCGCTCTTTCCGAGAAAGGGCGGGATAAAAAAGTAGCGGGTAACACCCGTCGGCCGTGAGGCTAGAGGTGCGAACAGTGACGCCGAGATCCGAAAGGGTCGAGGCGCCCTGTCATTCGACAGGGCGAACTTTGAGAGAAATCTCGAAGGTGAAACGGCTAAATCCTTACTGGAAGCAAGAACAAACCCCGCCCCTTCGATAATTTAGGAAATACCTACAAGATTTGTTTCTAAGCTGCAAAAGAACAGTTTGTATGAAATCTTGAATTTTAAAGAAGGGGCGGGGTGAAAAGTAGTTCGATTGACCCCGAGAGTAATCAAGGGGCTAGATAGATGATTGCCTAAAACAGAATTCGGCTTATTGCCTGCTTGAGCTTTTTATTTTGGAAAAATAAATAACCGGAGCTTAAACTCCGGTTAAAGACAATTTTAATTGAGCTACTCTGAAATAGAGCCCATTAGTAACCTGGCTTTCAGTACCTTTTCCTCGACTCAAATAAACCGCTTTTTCGTCCTCGTCCATCCATTCTGGTATATCTCCCACTCTCGGCAAAGGGTGCATCACCAAAGCATCGGATTTCATTCGTGCTTGGAGTTTCCTAATCATCCCAAAATGCTGGTTATAATGTCGCCTCACCCAAGGCCGGAGAAAAGGGAGAACCTTTAAGATTTTACCGAGGACCTTTTTTCTTTCCAACTGTAACCTAGTAAATATCCAGACATCTGGCTCCTCAGCATACTCTAAGATGTTACTGGTTTTAACGCAGGGAATCCCTTTCTTCTCTGCTTCAGCTAAGATATCTTGAGGGAGATTATTGCCCTTCTCTGAAATTAAAATGAATTTTTTTACTCCCCATCTAATCAAAGCTTTAGCATCGGAGTGAAAGACCCGGCTATCACTTAGTTCGCCCACTAAAGCAACAACTAATTCACCCTTTTTGAGTGCCTCTTTCTTGTTTCGCCAGATAGTGTAAATATCTAGGCCCATTTGGGTGGGGTGTTCTCCTTTGCCATCACCGGCGTTGAATAAATGAACCCGGGGAGCATACTTGTCTAAAATCTCAGCCGCTTTTTGGGCAGAACCCGCCTCGGTGTGTCTCATAATAATAGCATCGGCTTTGAGATCGGCACAGGTTCTAATTGTATCTTCTAATGTTTCGCCTTTCATAACTGAGGAAAATTTCCCAGCATTGAGAACCGGAACGGGGATACCGCCCAGTTTAGCTACCGCATTGAAGAAGCTGATAAATGTTCTAGTGCTCGGTTCCCAAAAGAGCAAGGGGATAATTTTCCCTTGGAGTGGTCTTTCTAACAGAGCAGGATTAATCGCATCGGCCTTTCTTATCCTTTCCGCTTCTTCGAAAATTATTTCTAAAATTTCTGGAGTAAACTGAGCTGCGGAGATAACATGATGTGGCATTCTCATTTTTCACCTCCTCTTTTTAATTGAATACAAAGAGCTAAGTTCTTCTAAGGGAAATAATAACTAAGAATTTAAGGTTTGTAAAGTGAGGGTAAAAATATTAAGATAAAAATATGCCCCGTAGAGGAATTTCGAAAACCCCTTCGAGGCAAAATGAAAATTTCGAAGAAATTTTACATTCGAAATTCTCCTACGGGGTATGTTGAAAAAGATTTTTAATTCCCAAACGAAAACTATTACCAAAGGAGCTTTAATTATAGGCACATCTTATTTTATTTCGGCTATTTTGGGATTAATTCGGGATCGACTTTTAGTTGGTCATTTTGGAGCTGGTTTAGAACTCGATGTTTATTTTGCTGCCTTTAGAATCCCTGATTTTGTTTACAATATTTTAATTTTAGGCGGATTAATTGTTGCTTTTTTGCCTTTATTTGCTGAATATTTTTCCAGAAATAAAAATGAAGTTTGGCAAATGGCAAACTATGTTTTAAATGCTTTTTTGATTTTTCTTATTTCAATTTCTTTCATTTTTTTTCTTCTTGCTCCTTGGTTAATCAAATGGATTTTTCCTGGTTTTGGTGAAGAGCATTACAAATTAGCCGTTCCCTTAATCAGATTACTCTTTTTAAGTCCAATCTTTTTTGGTATCTCTAATCTTCTTTCCGGAATTTTACAATACTTTCACCGATTTTTTATTTATAGTTTAACTCCAATTTTGTATAACTTAGGAATAATTTTTGGCATTCTCTTTTTAGCTCCCTATTTTGGTATTTTTGGAGTAGGCCTGGGAGTGGTTTTTGGCGCCTTTTTACACATGGCAATTCAAATTCCCACGGCCAGAAATTGCGGATTTTCCTATAAATTTCTTTTCGATTTTAAATATCCGGCCCTAAAAAGAATATTTAAGTTAATGGTTCCCCGAGTTTTTGGAGTGGCGGCTCAGCAAATCAACTTAATTGTGATTACTGCCATTGCTTCTACCATCACCATGGGCTCTATCGCCATTTTCAGTATTTCTAATAATTTTCAGAGTTTACCGGTAGGTATCATTGGCGCTTCTTTTGCCGTCGCTATTTTTCCAACCCTTTCCCGGTTCTTTGCTGAAAATCAAAAAAAAGAATTTTTAGAAAACCTTTCAGCGATTTTTCGCCAGATCCTATTTTTTATCATTCCAATTTCAATTTTAATTTTTCTATTAAGAAATCAAGTTGTCGGAATTATTTATCAAACCGGAAAATTTACTTTAAGCGATACTCAACTCACCTCAGCTTGCTTGGGAATATTTGCCTTTTCAATTTTCGCCCAATCTTTAATTCCTCTCTTGGCCCGGGCTTTCTTTTCTCTTCAAGATACCAAAACCCCAACCTTAATTACGATATCCACTGTTTTCTTAAATATTATTTTAAGTTTTTCTTTTGTCTGGCTTTTGAAATTCCCCAATATTTTTAGCAATTCTTTAATTGAATTTTTTTCTCTCTTCAGAAATGAAAATACTCCTCTCCTGGGACTGCCATTAGCTTTTTCTATTTCGGCCATCTTTCAATTTATATTTCTTTACCTCACTCTTAAACAAAAAATTAAAAAAACATTTTAAGATGGAAAATTTTCGTAATTTCGTAATCCTAAGCCATATTGACCACGGAAAATCGACTTTGGCTGATAGGTTTTTGGAATTGACAAATACCATTCCCAAAGAAAAAATGAGGCCCCAATATTTAGATATGATGGATCTGGAAAGAGGAAGGGGGATTACAATTAAAATGCATCCAGTCCGTATGACATACACCTTAAACCTTAAACCTTACACCTTAAACCTAATTGACACACCGGGACACGTTGATTTTAGTTATGAGGTTTCAAGAAGTTTGGCTGCAGTAGAGGGAGCAATTTTATTAGTTGATGCTACTAAAGGAATCCAGGCCCAAACCTTAGCCAATTTAGATTTAGCTAAAAGGCAAAATTTAGTGATTATTCCTGCCGTAAATAAAATTGATTCGCCCCAAGCCAAAATTGGCGAGACAAAAACTGATTTGGCAAAATTATTAAATATTCCAGAAGGGGAGGTTTTTGAAATTTCTGCTAAATATGGCACCAATGTTGAAAAGTTATTACAAGATGTGATTGAGAAAATTCCCTGCCCCAAAGGCAATTCTGAAAAACCTTTGAGGGCCTTAATTTTCGACTCAAAATACGACCCTTTTAAAGGAGTGGTTGCTTTTGTCAGAGTGATTGATGGCAAGGTATCATCAGGTGAAAAAATTTATTTAATTCAGACCAAAACCGAAGGCGAGGCAAAAGAAGTAGGATATTTTAAGCCGGAATTGGGAGCAACTGGTGAGTTAAAAGCCGGTGAGACTGGTTATATTGCTACCGGTATTAAAGAACCAGAAAAAGTTCGGGTTGGCGAAACCATTACAAAAATTTCAAATCTAAATATTGAAGCGTTACCAGGTTACCAGACGCCCAAGCCCATGGTTTTTGCTTCAATTTATCCTGAAAATCCTGATGATTTTGAGACTTTAAAAACAGCCTTATCCCAATTGAAACTGAATGATGCCGCGCTTACTTTTGAGGCGGAAATGAAGGAAGCCCTGGGCCGAGGTTTCCGTTGCGGATTTTTGGGAACTTTGCATGCTGAAATTGTTTCTGAAAGACTTCGTCGAGAATTTGGTTTAGATTTAGTTATTTCTAATCCTTCGGTGGTCTTTAAGGTCATTAATGAAAAAGACAGGGAAATTTTTGTTTATTCGCCACAAGATTTTCCAAATCAGAGTGAAATTAAGGCAGCTCAGGAGCCCTGGCTAAGGTTAGAAATAATAACCCCCACCAGTTTTACTGGGAAAATTGCTGAGCTTTTAAAAAGCTTAAATGGGATTCGGATTGAAACTAAATATTTTTCCTTAGATAGATTACTTTTAATTTATGAAGTCCCCTTAAAAGAAATTATTATTGGATTTTACGATAAACTTAAGGGAATGACCCAAGGATTTGCCTCAATGAATTATGAGATTTTAGGATATAGACCAGCTAATTTAGTTAAATTGGAAATTTTAATTGCCGGAGAAAAAGAGGAGGCCTTTTCAAAAATTGTTTCTGAAAAAGATGCATTTTCTGAAGGAAAAAAGATGGTCGAAAAATTAAAAGAAATTCTACCGGCCCAGCTTTTTTCTGTTCCTATTCAGGCGGCAATTTCTGGGAAAATTATTGCCCGAGAAACGATGAAAGCTAAAAGAAGAGATGTTATAGCCCCTCTTTATGGCGGAGATTACACAAGAAAGAGAAAACTATTAGAAAAACAAAAGAAAGGCAAGAAAGAATTAAAAGAAAAGGGACGAATTAGAATTCCTCCCAGGGTATTTTTAGAGATGTTTCGAGATTGACCCCGCCCCCTATGCTTTATATAATAGAGTGGAAGGCTAAAGCTTTTTTATTCGAAAATTAATATCAGAGGTGGAAAGAAATGCACTGCTGAGGGGGCGGGGTGCTACTATCTAATTAAAGGAATCAATAAAAAGGCAAACATACTTAAAATCACCAGGGATATTAAGATAATCCAGATTATTTTGAAAATCGTTTTTGGCTTAATTTTTTTCATATAACAACCCAAATTGGAGAGGGGTCGGGGCGGGTCGCGAGAGTTATCTCGCTGAGCGGAAACTCCCGACCTAGAACCCTTTAGGCAATCGTCGCGTGCCGCGACCTCGCCCTCTAATACTAATGATATCAAAATCTAGGAGATATAACAAGCCAGGTGTTCATCAAACAATATTTTTTTCAATCTTCCTTGGACTTTTATTCTTGGTGGCGGTTGGTTTCCTGGTCTTTTCTAACTGGAAGATAAGCCAAAGGAGGGCAGAATTTCGTGTTCAAATTGAGGCCTTTAAAAAAGGAATTCAGGTTTTAGAAGAAAAAAATGCCCAATTGCGAGCAGGAATATCTCAGACTGGAAAAGAAAGTTATTGGGAAGAAAAAATTAGGCAGGAAGGATATAAAAAACCAGGTGAAGAGCAAGTTGTAGTTTTACCTCCAGAAAAAAATAAAGAGACAAAAACTGAAACAGGAAAAAGTTTCTGGCAAAGATTTTTAGAGAAAATTGGTTTTTAGGCGGGATTAGTACAGTGGTAGTACGCTTCCTTCCCAAGGAAGAGATGCGAGTTCGATTCTCGTATCCCGCTCAAAATTTCTCTAGAAATTTTGAGCGAGGCTCACCCTATCTAGGGCGGACCCGTCCAACCTAGATTAATTGTCGGGGTAACTCAGTGGTAGAGTAGCCCCGTTAGAAATGCCGATGTAGCTTAGTGGCAAAGCAGTCCCGCCCTTTATGCCCTCTTAGCTTAGTGGTAGAGCAATGGTTTCGTAAACCATCGATGCCAGTTCGATTCTGGCAGAGGGCTCAGCTTAAAGGGCGGGACCGACAACAGCCTGCCCTGCGCCGAACCGTAGGTTCTGGTGCGGGGTTCAATTCTGCCCATCGGCTTGCTTAAAGGGCGAGGTAGGTCGAGAGTTCGAGTCTCTCTCCCGGCTCAACTAAAGGGGTGGGGCTATTTTATTTTGGCAGGATTTATGGTATAGTAGAAAAAGTCATGAATCCAATTTCCGAAAAAATTGAAGAATTAGAAAAAAGACTCCTCAAACTTGAGGACTGTCTTTGACGTTGGGAAAAAACAAGAAAGAATGAAGGAATTAGAAAGAGAAATTCAGAGACCCGATCTCTGGAAAGATAGGGAAAAGGCAATTAAGATTACTCAGGAGTTAAGCGAATTGCAAAAAGAAGTAAGCGAATTTGAGGATTTAAAATTAAAATTAGCGGGCTTGGGCACCGAGAAAGAAATTGAGACCTTCGAGAAGAAATTTAATGAAAAAGAGCTTCAGATATTCCTTTCTGGAAAATATGACCGGGGATCTGCTATTTTATCAATTTTTGCTGGAGCCGGTGGTCAAGACGCTCAAGATTGGGCAACTATGTTATTAAGAATGTATGAAAGATATTCTCAAAGAAAAGGATATGAAAATCAGGTCTTGCATCAATTTTTTGGCGAAGGCGGAGGACCGGAAGGAAGAATTGGGATAAAGCAGGTCTCTTTAGAAATTAAGGGAAATTATGCTTACGGCTTTTTGAAAAAAGAGTCGGGCGTTCATCGGTTAGTCAGAATTTCTCCATTTTCAGCAAAACAACTTCGTCACACCTCTTTTGCCTTAGTTGAGGTTTTACCCGAACTTTCCAAAACCGAAGAATCAGAAACCAAAATAAAACCAGAGGAATTAAAAATAGATTATTATCGGGCTTCAGGTCCTGGGGGCCAATATGTTAATAAAAGAGAAACGGCGGTTAGAATAATTCATTTACCAACCCAAATTACTGTTTCTTGCCAAAGCGAAAGATTGCAGGGAATGAATCGGGATAAGGCAATGAAGATTTTAATTTCAAAACTCCATCAATTAAAAGAGGAAAAAACTCAAAAAGAATTAAAAGAAATTAAAGGAAAAGTTGTTTCGGCTAGCTGGGGGAATCAGATAAGAAGCTATGTTTTGCATCCTTACAAATTGGTTAAGGATTTGAGAACCGGGGTCGAGGTTTCAGATATAGAAAGCGTTTTGGATGGAAATTTAGATAAATTTATTGAAGCCGAAATCAAATGGAAAAATGGTAAAATTTAAAAACGTTACTAAAATTTATTCCAACCACTCTGGAGTTTCGCCGATTATGGCCTTAGAAGATATCTCTTTTGAAGTTAAAGAAAAAGAATTTGTTTCGATTGTCGGCCGTTCAGGTGCCGGAAAAACAACCCTTTTGAAATTACTTTTAGCTGAAGAAAAACCAACTCAGGGTCAAATTTTCTTTGATGATAAAAATGTTAATAATTTAGAATCAGGCGAACTTCCCCAGTTAAGAAGAAAAATCGGGGCAGTTTTCCAGGATTATAAACTATTAAGTTCCAAAACCACTTATGAAAATATTTCCTATGTCATGGAGGTAATTGGAGCCTCAAATGAAGAAATTTTCAGAGATGTACCAAAAATTTTAGAAATCGTGGGGTTGGAAAATAGGGCAAATAATTTTCCGGCTGAGTTATCTGGTGGTGAGAAACAAAGGGTAGCTATTGCCAGAGCTATAGCCCACCGACCGGAAGTGATTTTAGCTGATGAACCCACAGGAAATTTAGACCCCTATAACACCTTAGATATTATTCGGCTTTTACTTAAAATTCAGGAAATAGGCACCACTGTTATTTTAGCTACCCATAATAAAGAAATAATCAATAGGCTAGGGAAAAGAGTGATTACCTTGGAAACGGGGAAAATCATTAGGGATGAAGAGAGAGGAAGATTTATATTGTAAATTTTAAATTTTAAAATGATTACTACTCTAAAAAGAATATTTAAATTGGGTTGGCTGAGTTTTACCAGGGATGGGGGAATAGCCGTTGTTACCTGCTTTATTTTAGTCATAACTATTTTTTTGGCGAGCTCGCTTTTTCTTTTGCAAAATAGCAGTCAATTTTTAATTTCCAGCCTTCAAGAAAAAGTTGATATTTCAGTTTATTTTAAAGAAATTATACCAGAGGAAGATATTTTAAATGTCAAAGAAGAGCTTTCTAAAATTCCCGAAGTAAAAAATGTTAAATATGTTTCTAAGGAAGAAGCCCTAAAGGTTTTTGTCGAAAGGCACAAAGATGAGCCAGTTTTAATGCAGTCACTCGAAGAGGTGGGAGGAAACCCCTTTTTAGCTTCTCTAAATATCCAGGCCTTTGAAGCCAGTCAATATCAAAAAGTGACAGATTTCTTAGAGGATCCTCATTTTAAAACTCTAATTGAGAAAGTTGATTATTATCAGAGAAAACCGGTCATTGAGAAAATTTTTTCTCTAACTTCGGCCGCAAATAAAGCTGGGATTTTACTTTCTATAGTTTTAGTTGTGGTAGCTATTTTAGTTACTTTTAACACCATCAGGTTAGCCATTTTAAATCAAAAAGAAGAAATTCAAATTCAAAGATTGGTAGGAGCCTCCAATTTCTTTATCAGGGGTCCCTTTTTGGTCCAGGGAACAATTTCTGGAATTTTAGCTGCCCTAATTTCTCTGGCAATTTTCACTTTAATTTGCTGGTTTTTAGGTCCCAAAATTGAAATTTTCTTTCCCGACCTTAATATTTTTAGTTTCTTCACTAAAAACTTTTGGACAATATTTTTAATTCAAATTTCTACTGGAGTTTTGCTGGGAGTAATTTCCAGTACCCTCGCCATCAGAAAGTATCTAAAAGTTTAAAAATATTGCGGGGTCGTCTAATTTTGGTAGGACAGATGCCCCTGGAGCATCGGATCCTGGTTCGAGGCCAGGCCCCGCAGCAACAGCACCATTCGGTGCGTTGCTAGGCACGAACCGTATGGTTCTGTGCCAGCCATCGCACCACAGAACATGTATTTTATCTACATTCTTGAAAATACAAAATGTAAATTATATATCGGATTTACAACAGATTTACGAGAAAGATTTAAACGGCATAATAATGGAGAGGTAAAGTCAACTAAGCCGTATCGTCCTTGGAAACTTATTTTTTACGAAGCATATATATCGAAAAAAGATGCAATGCGCCGAGAGGAATATCTTAAAACTGCGAAAGGAAGGACAACAATAAAAACGATGTTAAAGGAAACATTGGTTATTTAACGATGTTAGCTCGTAGTATCGAGGAAGACCAAATCGCCAATCAGGCGATTTTTTGGTGGGACTTAAAGAAGATTTCCTTCTTTTCGATTTTCGCTAGCGCTCGGTGATTGATTTTTTGAAAGAATTAATGTAAAATATAAACAGTTGAGAGTTTGGATTACAAATAGGTATATCCGCTATTCTGGATAGATGATAAATAATACTATTTGCAACTCATACGCTTTTGAGTTGCTTTTTGTTTAAAGATGACTAAAAAACAACAATTTTTATTAGAGCATAATAAATTGTCTCCTTTAAACTTGCAGGCTACAATATCCTTACTTTCACGTTTTAGAATAGAGAAAACTTCGCTTTTTAAAGATGATAATTGGTCAATAGATAAACTTCGCAGGCCATTTATTTTATGGCTTATTTCTTTGACGGCTGAAGAAAAAGAAAATATTAAGCCGCCAAAGGCGAGCCTCGCCCAGAAGGGCGGGAAGAAAAAAAATGAAAAACTCACGCAACCCAAATAAATACAGAAACAGAACAAGGCATCGCAGATTTCTAAAAAGACACAGAAATAAATAATTTCTTATTAAACCTTGAAATTTCATAACAATAAATTATTATAAATGTAAGTTTCTATTAAATTTCCTTTCCTTACATATCGAGCTTTCATTACCGAGCTCCCATTTATGGGGGCGAGGTGGAAGAAGAGGATTTTGTCCTCTTTGGATATTAATTATTAAGGAATAGATATGGCAAAAAAATTGTTTGTCGGTGGATTATCTTACGAAACCACCGAAGCGACTTTAAAAGAGACTTTTTCTCAGGCTGGGACTGTTGAATCAGCAATTGTGATTACTGATAAAATATCTGGCCGTTCAAAGGGATTTGGTTTCGTTGAAATGTCTTCCGAAGAAGAAGCTAAAAAAGCCATTGAGATGTTCAATGGTAAAGAGCTTGATGGGAAAAATGTTACAGTAAACGAAGCTAAACCTTTAGAGTCTCGTCCTAGAAGAAGCGGTTTTGACCGTGGAGATCGAGGATTCGGCGGAAACCGAAGAGGCAGCTTTTAAGAAATTTGAAAAAATCCCCCTAAAGGGATTTTTTCATTCCTACGTCGTCCACGATGACCAGCCAGTGCCCGCGAGTGAAACGCGCAGGCTTTTAAAAAAGGAAAAAATCTGCAATAATAATTCATATGAACTCCGTTAGACATTCCGATGTTTCTAACGGGGATCAAAATAACTTATTAAATCAAAATAGCGAAAATGCCTAACGGGGTGAATCAAAATTGGATTAGAGAAATTCAAGAGAGGGTTAAAAAAGTTCCCATTTCTTCAGGAAGATCTAACAAATGGGAGTTGCGCTCCCAAATTAGTTTTGATGATTTGGTTTTTGTTCCGGCTCAGTTGGCAAAAAAGCCGGTGGATTACTATTTTGAAAAAATTAACACAAAAACAGTTCTGGGCAAATTTAGTAAAAAACCAATTGAAATTGAAACCCCAGTTGTAATCGGAGCTATGAGTTTCGGAGCAATTTCAAAAGAAGCCAAAATTGCCCTATCTAAAGCCTCGACTATAGCCGGGACAATAGAAAATACCGGTGAAGGAGGAATGTTGCCGGAAGAAAGGGAATTTTCAAAATTTTTGATTGTGCAATATAGTACTGGTAGATTTGGAATTAGTGAGGAAATTTTAAAAAAAGCCAATGCAATAGAAATAAAAATTGGCCAAGGGGCAAAAGGCGGGATGGGCGGCCTTTTACCCGGTGAAAAAGTAACTGAGGAAATTGCAAAGATCAGAAATGTTCCGATTGGAAGAAGTATCCATTCCCCGGCTTATCATTTAGATATTAAAAATGTTGAGGATTTAAGAAAAAAAGTTGAATGGCTGAGAGAATTAACTGGCGGAGTTCCCATCATTATTAAATTAGCGGCTGGAGATATTGAAAATGATCTAAAACTGGTGGTTGAGGCCAATCCTGATATAATTGCTATCGATGGAATGGAAGGAGGGACTGGGGCAGCTCCCGAGGTAATGCTAAATGAAGTTGGGATTCCAGCCTTACCAGCTTTGGTTAAGGCCAGAGAAATTTTGGATAAAATTGGAGCAAGGCAAGAATTGTGGATTGGGGGAGGATTTAGTAAAGGAGCAGATATTGCCAAGGCCCTGGCCATGGGAGTCGATGCCGTCTTTTCTGCAACCTCTTTATTAGTGGCTATGGGTTGTACTTATTGTCGTTTGTGTTATTTGGGGAAATGTCCATTTGGGATCGCGACCCAAGATCCGGAATTGCGCAAAAAATTAAATATTGAAGAGGCCTCCAAAAATGTGGCTAATTTTATTAAAAATTGCACCGAGGAAATAAAGATGATTGCCGGGGCTTGTGGAGAAAATGATATCCATAAATTAAATAAAGGTCATTTAAGAGCGCTAAGCTCAGAAATCGCAAAAATTACTAAAGTAAAATTAGTTTCAGAATAATATGGCTTACAAAGTTAATAAAGAAAAATGTTTGGGTTGTGGAGTTTGTACTGCAAATTGCCCTGGAGGGACCGAGTTAAAGGAGGATGGTAAGGCAGAGGTAATTGATCAGGAAAAATTAAAAAAATGTGGCGGAGAAAGCGTTTGCCCTTACGGAGCAATCGAGAAAATAGAAAATAGAAATGCTTAATTTGACTGATGAAAATTTTGAAAAGGAAATTTCGGTTTCCCCAAAACCGATTTTGGTTGATTTTTATACTTTTTGGTGTGCTCCCTGTACAATTCTTACTCCGATTTTAGAGAAATTAGTTGGAGAATTTAAGGAGAAAATTATTTTCGCCAAAGTCAATCTTGACACCGCTCCTCTCACTGCCCAAAAATATGGCGTCGACAGAATACCTACTGTTATATTATTCAATGGCGGTAAACCAATTAGTGGATTTGTGGGAGTAAGATCAGAGCCAGAAATTAGAAAATGGTTAGAGGAAAATTTGAAAGATAATGAAGAAAAAATTGAAAAAATAATAAAAGAATCTGAAGAATACGCAATAAAAAATGGATTTAAATTAAATCCAAGCAGGGAAGTGGTAGAAAGGATAATCAAGGGCTTATTAGAAAACGAAAAGAAATACGGGGCTCGCTACTGTCCTTGTCGAAGAGTTACCAGGAATTCAGAGGAAGATAAACCAAAAATTTGCCCTTGCCAATTTGTCCAAAAAGAAATTGAAAAGGAAGGACATTGTCTTTGTGGGTTATTTGTCAAGTGAAATTTTTTGAGCTATACTTTAATAATGGCTAAAAAATCCTTACCAATGGTTGAAGTTGAAAAAATTAAAAATACTAAAATTAAGGTGGTTGGGATTGGTGGGGGAGGATGCTCCATTATTTCTGAAATTGCTCCCGGAATAAAAAAAGCTACTTTTATAGCTGCTAACACCGACCTCCGAGCTTTAAAAGAAGTTAATAGAAAGGTGGAACGTTTTCCATTTGGCCAAAGTTTTACCCACGGCTTAGGAACTGGAATGAATCCAGAATTGGGAGAAGTGGCTGCTCAAAATGACCGAGAGAGAATAAAAAATTTATTGAAGAGACAGGACTTGGTTATTTTAATTGCTTGTCTGGGTGGCGGAACCAGTTCCGGGGCAGCTCCGATTTTTGCCAAAATTTCCAGAAGTCTTGGTAATTTCACCTACGGAATTTTTACGCTGCCCTTTAAATTTGAAGGGGAAAAGAAAATAGAGATTGCTAAAATCGCTTTAGAAAAACTAAAACCTAAACTAAATGCAATTACTCTTATTCCCAATGAAAGAATTTTCCAAATTATTGACAAAGCCACTCCTTTAAAGGGAGCCCTTTCAGCCATAAATAAAACTTTATCAGAAAGTTTGGAAGGATTATTAGAAGTAATTTATCAGCCCGGTTTAATTAATATTGATTTCGCTGATTTAAAAACAATTTTACATGGCCGAGGAAGATTAGCTTTCCTGAATACGGCCTGGATTCAAAAAAAGAAAGGATCAGGAAAAGAAGCAATTGAAAAAGTATTAAATTCACCCTTGTATCCTTATTCCATTCGAGGAGCGAAAGGGGTTTTATTTAATATTGCCGGAGAAAAAAATCTTAGCCTGGAGGAGGTTAGTCAGATTTCAAAAACCATTTCTGAACTATCAAATCCGGAAGCAAAAATTATTTTCGGGATTTCCCACACCCACCACGGGGGCGGAGAAGCGAAATACAAAAACCTCATTAAAATTACTTTGTTAGCTACTGGCTGTTTAACGAAGATTTTCAGCCCAAAAAGACTACGACCCAAGGACGGGAGCTCGTCGCGCTTGGCGGGAAGCTCTCGCGTCCCGACCCACCACCGTCCCACCACGGGTGGGCCCCTAAAGCGGCAAAGAAAAAAAATTATTCCCAAATCACCAACCCCTCCTTCTCAACCAATTAAAAAGAAGCTTCAAAAGCTACGACAAAAATTAAAAATTAAAATTTCTAAAAAACCAAAGGAGGTTCCCCAATCTAAAACCGAAACTTCAAAGACTGATATTATTAAACCTGTTGATGAAAAAATCAGGAAAAACGCTCTTCAAATCAAAAGAGAAATAGAGGAAGTGGAAAAAGAAATATTGGAAAAAGAAAAATTTTGGGAGACACCGGCTTTTTTAAGAAAAAAATTAATTAGGGGTCAATAACTGTTCCTCTAAATTTTAGGGGCCCGCGTGTGGGACGCCACCCTCCCAACCGCCCTCCCAAACTTTCGTTTGGGCCCCTCGGGTGGCGGGCGGGTTGGAGTCCAAGCAAAACCTTCTCAAAATTTTTAATCTCCGTTCCTTTAATAATTAAGGCACGGATTTTTAATTTTTGAGCCGATTTCGCAGCAATTGGATCAAATGGGGTAGATAATCCAGGAATCCATTTCGAACCTATTAATTTTCGGTAATTTTTCCAGGAAATTTTTTTAATTGGTTTTGTATTTTTATATTTTAAAGGGTCTTTATTATAAGCAAAGGGAATATTTCCAGCATTGATAATTTCTTTTACTTTAAATCTTTTTGCCAGCAAAACCGAATCGTAATCAGTTGAGCAACCTGGTCGCCAGCCCGAAGCAATAATTATTGGTTTTTTTAAAAATTCTTTTTTAACTTCTTTAAAAGGATTATCCAAAACAACTGGGCAAACTTCCTTCCTAAAAATTGTCCTTAATAAATGAGCATTTAATCTGGTGGCATGAATTCCTAACCAATCCATATCGTCTGAGGGGACTTTTGTAATTTTAGCTGCCGCTTTTTGGTAAATCCGACAAACTTTACCTCCCCCAGCAACAATAATAAATCGACAACCAGTTTTCAGATATTTTAAAATTAACTTCCGGAATTTTTTTAAAAATCTGACATTTACCTTTCCTGGAGAGGGCGAAATTATTGACCCACCCAAAGAGATTATGATTGTTTTTGGATTTTTCATACCCCGTAGGAGAATTTCGAATTAATTTTTCTTATGTAAAAATTTTCTTAATCTAAGTTTTAAAAATCTATGCCCCTGTGAGGTTTTAAGGTAATCTTCTCTTCTTCTAGCATCTTCTTCATCTAAACAAACTTCTGCATAGATTAATTCTAATGGTAATCTTGATTTTGTTGAAAAATTAATTTTGGCATTATGTCTCTGTAATCTCTCTTTTAAATCTTGAGTATAACCAATGTAAAAATCTTTATCTTTTTGACTTCGGAGAACGTAGACATAATGCCATTTCGAAATTCCTCTACGGGGCATATCATTTTCGGCTTTAATTGTAACATAAATTAGAATGTGCTACAATTTATTAGTTGTTGTTAATTAAAAACTAAAATTTCAAAGGAGGAATGAGATGGCAAGAGAAACTGCTTATTGGACTGAGTTTACAAAAGAGGCAATTAAGAAAGGATTAGCAAGGGTAATCTCGGAATATAATGTCATTGAGGCATTATCTCTAATTCCAATCTTGGTTTATTGGAAAAAGAGATTCGAAGTGACTTCTGACGGTAAAGTCGTAAAGGAGTATTGGCGGGACTATTGGGGATTGGTTGAGTATAAACCCGGTCAAGTTCTTTATCAAAGATGGCGGCCAGCCAGTGATTGGGAAATTGAAGAGTGGAGGAATTTCTCCGAAGAAAAACTGAAAGAATTAGGAGTTTTTCGAAGGGGGGAAGAATTCACTGTTCAAATCGTTGAAAAGGTAGTTGACCTCCCCGCTGCCATAAGACAGTTGGGAAGACATATTCCAGCTGAAAAGATTGCTAGACCGAGAAAAAAATTCGTTTTGGCTGGAGATACCCAGTTACTAACGGATTATGCTGTTAGACTCAATACTCTTTTGCAAGATTTTTTAAAAAGCCCAAGACCTAATATTCAATTAATGGAAAGAGCCTCACGTGAATTTGGCCAAACTTCTCAAATACTCGAGCGAGGCCGAACCTATCTAAGAAGAAAAGCTTCGGGAGAAATCAGGTTAGCTCAACAAGGAAAATTTTGGGAAGTCACAGCTCAAACAAGCCAGGTGATTGCTGATCTTCTTAAAGAGCGAGCCGAAGATTACGAGATTGCTACGAATTCAATTAGGGCGGCCGAAAGAATGCGCGATTTAATGGCTGAGATTGAAAGAAGATTTCGGAATTGTTACAATCGCCTTGGCCAGTTGGGCGAGAGACTTCAGAAACTATTAATGAGTGGTCAACCCCTCGAGCAAAAGGATATTTTACCGATCGCCAATGAAGCCTATGGTATCTGGAAGCATCTGACCGAAAAGGTTCCAAAGTTTAATCCCTATTATCAACGACTTCAAAAACCAGAATTTCAACGTCTTTCTCGAGTTAAAATCCATGCTCAGGCAGGTAGAGCAGAGACAGTGTTCAATGATATTAAAGAAGCCACAGCTAAGTTAGAAGCTATAGCTATTGGGGAAATGGTAACTCGAGCTGAACTCAGGAAAGAAAAAGAGACTCTTTTTTAAGAGAAGGAGTCTCAAGATCAAAGGGGACTAGAAATAGTTCCCTTGTTTATTAAAAGGTGATTTATGGTAAAATAAGGTAAAGGTCAAAATATTAAATAAGCTTTAAAACCATGCTTGAAGTAACTAAAAATATTGTAAAAAATATTTATAAAGAGAGGCCGAAAGATTCAAAAAAATATGATTTCGGATTATTAATTGTCATTGGTGGTTCAGATTTTTATTCTGGTTCGCCAGCCCTTTCAGCTCTGGCTGCTTTTAAATCAGGAGTAGATATGGTCAGAATAATTGCTCCAAAAAGGGCAGCTGATATTATTGCTTCTTTTTCACCAAATTTGGCTGCCTATCCATTAGAAGGAAATTGGTTAGAAAGAAAACATCTGGCAACATTAATTTCAATGACCGAATCAGCCAAAGCTGTTTCTTATGGAAAGACAGCCGTTGTCATTGGTGGCGGAATGGGAAGGTCCCAAGATACTCAAGATGCAATTCTGGAATATCTTGAGGAGGTCTCAGTGCCAGTAGTAATTGATGCCGATGCTATCAATGCCCTAAGGAAAAAACCAGAGATTATCTCTGGCAAGCCATTTTTGATCACCCCTCACACTTACGAATTCTTTGTTTTAACAGGAAGAGAGGTTTATAAATTGTCGGATGAAGAAAAAATAAAAGCAGTTCAAGAAGAAGCAGCCAGATTGCAAACAACAATTTTATTAAAAGGAGCAATTGATATAATTTCTGATGGAAAGGAAGTGGCTTTGAATAAAACCGGTACTCCTCTTATGATTGTCGGGGGTACGGGGGACACGCTTGCCGGAGTCGCCGGAGCTTTAGTCGCAAGGGGAATTGATCCTTTTACTGCGGCCCAGGCTGCTGCTTTTATCAATGGTCTGGCTGGAGAATTAGCAGGAAAAAAATTAGGAGAATCAATGACCGCCACTGATTTAATAGAGGAAATTCCTAATATGCTGCCAAAATTTTAAATTATGGAAATTTACGATTTAATTATTATTGGTGGCGGGCCAGCTGGAATTACGGCCGGCATTTACGCTGCCAGGCAAAAA
>Ga0315280_10002432_pt1 | contig 30176 bp, 32 predicted proteins | sample YL17G06_40_MG_FD_203697 | JGI IMG/M metagenome (GOLD analysis project Ga0315280, IMG submission 203697) | Sediment microbial communities from Yellowstone Lake, YNP, Wyoming, USA - YL17G06_40 | ecosystem: Environmental > Aquatic > Freshwater > Lake > Sediment | place: USA: Wyoming | collected... | reverse complement strand
TAACTGGCAACGAGGGTTGCGCTCGTTGCGGGACTTAACCCAACACCTCACGGCACGAGCTGACGACAGCCATGCAGCACCTGTGCTGGCTCCTGACTTAACAGGTCGTCCCCCTTTCAGGTTCCTACTTCCAGCATGTCAAGCCCTGGTAAGGTTCTTCGTGTTGCATCGAATTAAACCACACGCTCCGCTGCTTGTGCGGGCCCCCGTCAATTCCTTTGAGTTTTAGCCTTGCGGCCGTAGTCCCCAGGCGGGACACTTAAAGCGTTAGCTTCGGCACAGAGAGGGTCGATACTCCCCATACCTAGTGTCCATCGTTTACAGTGTGGACTACCAGGGTATCTAATCCTGTTCGCTCCCCACACTTTCGAGCCTCAGCGTCAGAAACAGCCCAGGAAGCCGCCTTCGCCACTGGTGTTCCTCCCGATATCTACGCATATCACCACTACACCGGGAATTCCACTTCCCCCTGCTGCACTCTAGTTCAACAGTATCGAATGACTCCTCCCGGTTGAGCCGGGAGATTTCACATCCGACTTACCAAACCGCCTACGCACTCTTTACGCCCAGTAAATCCGGATAACGCTTGCCTCCTACGTATTACCGCGGCTGCTGGCACGTAGTTAGCCAAGACTTATTCCTCAGGTACCGTCATTATTCTTCCCTGAGAAAAGGGGTTTACAACCCGAAGGCCTTCTTCCCCCACGCGGCGTCGCTGTGTCAGGCTTTCGCCCATTGCACAATATTCCTTGCTGCTGCCTCCCGTAGGAGTCAGGACCGTGTCTCAGTCCCCGTGTGGCTGGACATCCTCTCAGACCAGCTACCCGTCGTCGCCTTGGTAAGCCGTTACCCTACCAACTAGCTGATAGGACGCAAGCCCCTCCCCAAGCGCCCGAAAGCTTTAGTCCTTCACCTTGCGGCGAAGGACCACATAAGGTATTAGCTCCGATTTCTCAGAGTTATCCCCTACTTAGGGGCAGGTTGCTTACGCGTTACTCACCCGTTTGCCACTATCTGTTCAACTAAGCAAGCTCAGCTAAACAGACCGTTCGACTTGCATGCATAAAGCACGCCGCCAGCGTTTACCCTGAGCCGGGATCAAACTCTCCAAAAAATTGATTTACTCTGTTAAGAACCTTCCTTCCACTATCCAGTTGTTAAGGTGCGATTTTAAGGCATAAAAATATTATCACAACGGCAGTCCCTTGTCAATATTACCACCTTTTGTGACCAGCGGCTGCCGCCAGCGGCGCCACTGTCAGCCAGAGAGTGACTGTCACCAGCATAGACATTGGATAGTCTATACTTGGCAGCCCTATCTTGGGGGCAATCACCCCCCAGAGGAGCATTAAGAAGAACGAACTGAGAAAGAAGCCAGGGATAGCCGCCAGTATCCTGAAATAGCCCATTTTATTTCTCCTTTCTTGTACCAATATTTTTCAACTTCACAATTTTACAACGATTTTTAAAAATTAAAAAGGGGAGTATCACTGCTCCCCTTTTGTCCATCTCTAATTACTACTCACCACTGCACGAACATCGGCATGACGACGTGGATATAGTTATCCACTCCCACCGGGCGGATAACACCCGGGCTTGAGGGGTTGGTAGCCTCCAGGGCTACCTGAGCCTCACGAAGGACGCCCAGGACATCGGTGAGGTACTTGCCGTTGAAGGCAATCTTTGCCTCCTCCCCCTCAACCTCGGCATCAATCTCGCCGACATCGTCGCCAATCTCCTCTGAGCGGGCGGAAACTACCAGCTTGCCCGGGGCTATCATCAGGCGGACAATGCCACTGCCGTCACGGGCAAAGATGGAGGCGGTCTTGGTTGCCCTCAGGAAATCACCAACACTGACCACGGCTCGGGTAGTGTAGCCCTGGGGGATAAGCTGGGCGTAATTGGGGAAGGTGCCCTGAACCAGCTGGGAAACCAGCTCAATATTCTTCAGGCGAAATAGAGCCTGACCCTTAGCCGAGTTCACCGTTATCTCCACCGCCTCCTCCTCCGCCATCAGCCGACTTAGCTCGGAGAGGGCTCGGGCGGGAATAATGGCCTCGGTCTCCTTGCTGACCGGGGCGGCAAGGGGTAGCTTATAGACGGCTAACCTAAAGCCGTCAGCCGCCGCCAGCGTCAACGAATCACCCTCAAACTTGGCGTCAACGCCGGTGAGCACGGGGCGGGACTCCTCAGTGGCAGCGGCAAAGGCGACCTGAACAATCCCCTGGCGCAGTTCCTCTACCTCAACCTTGGTAGTGATACCATCAGCCACCTTGGGTATCGGCGGAAAGTCCTTGGCATCAATGCCGCTGATTCGCGCCTCAAAGCGGGCGCACTTCAGCCCCAGGGTCTTGGTCTGGGGGGAAAGGGCAATGTCAACCTTCTCGGCGGGGAGGGAGCTGACAAACTCGGTAAGAAGGCGGGCGGGGACAGTGATTGCCCCCTCCTCCTCCACCTTGGCTCCAATCCAGCAGCTGATAGCCATCTCCAGATTGGTGGCAACTAATTTCAGACGGGACTTCTCGGTGGCTAAGAGGACGTTATTGGTTATGGGAAGGGTGGTCCGGGTAGCCACCGCCCTCCCCACCACACCGAGTCCCCGATTCAGGTTCTCCTGAAGACAAGACAGCTTCATGGCACACCCCCAAACATGTTTACTGGTAGTGAAGGTAGTATATACCAATAACTATTTTTACTCAAGGTTTATTGTCCCACTTTTACCACCGCTTTTTTTGACCAGCCGGATATTCTCCATTCTTATGCTCCGGTCTACTGCCTTGCACATATCATAAATGGTCAGGGCGGTAACGGCGGTAGCGGTAAGTGCCTCCATCTCCACCCCGGTCTTACCCACACTCTTCACCATGGTAGTAATCTCCACCGCGCTCTTTGCCTCGTCAAGGCTGAACTCAACCTTAATATCCCCGATAAGGATTGGGTGGCACAGGGGTATTAAATTAGGCGTCTGCTTGGCAGCCATGATGCCAGCGAGCTGGGCTACCGCCAGCACGTCCCCCTTTGCCATCGGGGCTTTCTTTAGCCGGGCAAGGGTTGAAGGCTGCATCCTGACCACCCCCTTAGCCACCGCCTCACGCTCGGTATCAGGCTTCCCCGAGATATCCACCATCCGCGGGCGACCGGCGGCATCAATATGGGTCAACCCTTTGGCGGCTCCCTTTCCGGTTTTAAGCGCCGGCTTCAGCCCCTCACCCTGGCTGGCTAAGCTGTTCGCCAGGTCATGGGCTTCCCTGTGGAAGGCGTTTCTGGCGCCCTGCTCAACCCATTCCCACCTCACCTTGCGCTGGTTGGCCGCCCCATCCAGCTGCTGCCACAGGTCGCGATTGGCACGCCGCTGCCACCCCGAAGCCATGCAACCGAATAGGTACTGGCTATCGGTATAGATGACCACCTCGGTGCCGGGCTTGGTCTTGAGAATGCCCTCAAGGGCAGCGGTAATCTCCATGCGGTTACTGGTCGTTTTCTTCACCGTGCCGGAGAAGACCTGCTTCTGTTTGCCTTCAACGACAACCGCCCCCCAGCCCCCCTGACCCGGAACCGGGTTGTAAGCACCGTCAGTGTATATCTGAATCATTTTTTTACCCCCCTACCTGAGAGAATGGTCTATCTTTGGGCACAGAACCCTCGGCGAGCTGATGGCGCTCTGGCTTACCGGCTACCGCCTGCTTAATCAGCTCTTTCAGCCCGGCGGAAGATATGCCGCCGCGCAAAGGCTGCTTGAGGTCTACCTCGTAGTCACTCAAGAGGCAGGGGCGAAGCCGCCCGTCAGCCGTCAGCCGCATCCGGTTGCACTGAAAGCAGAAATGCTCACTGATAGGGGTGATAAAGCCGATAGCCCCCTTGGCCTTGGGCAGGCGAAAGTACTTGGCTGGACCGTTGCCCACGCTGGGCAGGCAGGGGGTAAGCTCCCCCAACGGCTCAAGCCGCCGCCTCATCTCGCTGGCGGAGACAAACTGGGGGGTGGTATCCTTGCCGACAAGGGGCATAAGCTCAATAAAGCGGACCTGCCACCCCTCGGTGACGGTCTTGGCGGCAAAATCAAGGAGCTCGTCATCGTTAATGCCCGCCATGACCACCACATTAAGCTTGACCGGGTCAAGCCCCGCCGCCCTGGCGACCTCAATGCCTGCCAGCACCTCGCCAAGATTATCGCCGATGCGGGTAATCAGCTTAAACCTGTCCGGCTTGAGGGTATCCAGACTAACATTGACCCGCCGCAGCCCGGCGGACTTTAGCTCACTGGCGTAGCGCCCGAGCAGGGTGCCATTTGTGGTCAGGGAAATATCATCTATGCCCTCTATCTGAGCCAGCATCTGGATTAGCTCGGGCAACCCCAGCCTTACCAGGGGTTCACCGCCGGTGAGCCTTATCTTATTTATCCCCAGCCCGGCGGCCGCCCGGGCTACGGTATAAATCTCCTCATAGGTGAGGATGTCGTTATGCGACATCAGGCTGATACCCTCCGCCGGCATACAGTAAACACAGCGCAGGTTACAGCGGTCGGTCACCGAGATACGCAGATAGTTTATCGGACGGTGGAATGAATCAGATAGTCCGGTCATAGATACTTTCTCCTGAGCAGCTTAATTGCCTCCCTGGCCGCCCGCCCCCGATGGCTGACCCGGTTTTTTTCTTCCAGGGTTAGCTCCGCCATCGTTTTATCCAGCCCGGGAAGGTAGAATATCGGGTCATAGCCAAAGCCTTCCTCCCCCCTCGGCTCAAGGGTGATAACGCCCCGACAGTCCCCGGAGCAAAGCTCTACCTCGCCATCAGGGGTGGCGAGAGCAATAACACACCTAAAACATGCCGAGCGCTTCCCCTCCGGCACATCCTTGAGCCTGGATAAGAGGTAGTTAACCCTGTCCCTATCGGAAGCACCCTCGCCGGCATAGCGAGCCGAAAGTCGACCCGGCTCACCACCAAGCACGTCAACCTCAAGCCCGGAGTCATCAGCCAGCGTCAGCAACTGGCTCTCCCGGGACAGGGTGGTTGCCTTAAGTCTGGCATTCTCCTCCAGGCTTCCCCCTACCTCATCAACCCTGGTGTTAATACCCAGCTCCGCCAGGGAGACCAGCTCAAAGGGCAAGCCCTGGAGTAAATCCTTATACTCACGCACCTTGGCTTTATTACCTGTCGCCAGGAGGAGCTTGGGCATACCTTAACCTTCCAGGGGGGTAAACCTTCCCTCCAGCTTCTTTGAAACCTGGGGCATGGTGGTATATTCCATCTCCTCCAGGGGGAGGCGGTGCGGCTCAAAGGGACCGTGGCGACGCATAAAATCGGCAACCTCATTTGCCTGCCGGCGGGCTTCGTCAAAGGACTTATCAGCAAACATATCCCTGGGCCCTACCAGCCTGCCTTCCGCGAGCTGGAAGCCAAGTGCCACCACCCGTGGTGGCCCATCAAAGCGGGTGGGGGTGCTATCCTCAACCGATACCGGCATAAGGGGACCATGGTGCGAGCCTCGCATCCACCCCTCCACCAGAAGGGGCAGGGTGAATGGCTCCACCACCTCACCCACTGCCGGGAATTCCCCTTGGGCACGCACAACACATACCGGGTCATCCTTACCCACATATCGTCCCGCAATTAACGCCAGACGCTGGGTAGAGGATACGGCGGCTATATTTTTGGTTTCCCGGTGGTAGACCGCCTTTACCATATAGCGTGAGGGCGCACCAATGAAAACAAGCAAATCGTAAATCTCCTCAGGGGCGTTAAAGGTTATCTTCTTGTTTTCCTTTACGTCACGCACCTCAAAGGCAAAACCGGCGTGCATATTGGGGGCAATAACCAGCCCGATGGTATTAAACGGGTCAGCAAACATCTTATAGAGCGGCATATTCCACGCCCCAGATGACGTTTTATCTGCCATAAACACAATTACAGGCTCAGACCCCCGCTCCTCAAATTCCATCTCCGCTACCCCCGGACCCATCCCCTTGACGTTACCCGAGAAGGCGTCGGAGAGCAGGTCCTGCCCGGCACCGTGAAGCTTGAGTTCCCTGGCGAGCTGGGTGCAGTCAACAAAGGTATCCCAGGCAAGCTTATGGATTTTTTCATTCTCTGTGCCGTGCTGGTGGGTCATAATCAGCTGCAGGTCGTCTCCGCACTTGGTTACATGAAAGTCAACCAGTAGCCCCTGTTTCTTAGCCTTTGCCAGAAGCTCCCTCGCCCTGGCTAGGATGTCGGGATGAGACTCAGAATGCCCGACATAACCGCCAATATCCGCCTTGATGACACTCAATGTGACCTTCATAATCCCTCCTTCAAGTTAATATTCAATCCCCTTCCGCGCCTTCACCCCCTCATCATAAGGGTGCTTAATCTTCAACATCTCGGTAACCAGGTCAGCCGATTTAACGAGTTTACTATCAGCCTGGCGGCCGGTAATAATAAGCTCCACCCCCTCAGGCTTGCTATCAACAAGCTTAAGCACCTCATCAAGCTCAACCAGCTTCCAGGCTACCGCCAGGTTAAGCTCGTCAAGGACTACCAGGTCATACTTACCGCTGAGCATCGCCCTGCCAGCCGCCGCCAGACCCCGCCTTGCCTGCTCCCTCTCCTCCGACTTAATATCTGCCCGGTCAACACGCCCCCCGGCGCCAAAGCTCTCCATGGTGACATTGGGTAGCCGGGAGAGGATATTGCGCTCACCGGAGGGGTAGTCTCCCTTCATGAAGAAGCCGATATAGACCCTGAGACCGTGACCCAGGGCTCGGACTACGGCACCGATGGCTGCCGAGGTCTTCCCCTTACCATCGCCGGTAAAAATCTGAACCAGACCCCGGCGCGACGGTTGTGGTGACGAGGGACTTGTTGATGCCTCTTTAGCCAATGAAACACCTGAGCAAAAAACTGGCAATAGTAAGATAGTTTAACAACCTGCCCCGGAAAAATCAAGGTTTTCTTCCGGGAACCCGCTAGCGGCCAAGGAGGCGATGTTTAATGACACTGAGGGCAACCCCAAGCCCGTGAGCTACGGGGTTAAGGCTGGAGCCCTGTGAATGATAGATGCAGGAGACAGGCACTTCCTTGATGGCAAAGCCCCTTCTTCTGGCCTGGATTAGCACCTGGACACTAAAGCTAAAGCCGGGCTCGGTGATGTTGACCGCCTCAACCAGCCGGCGATTCTGGGCGCGAAAACAACACTGGGAGTCAGATACCCTTACCCTTGAGCCGAGGTTGTAGAGAAAGGTAATGACGTCAATGCCGAACTTGCGGTATCTTGGTATCTGCTGAAGATTGGGTTGGAGAAAGCGTGAGCCGATGACCAGGTCGGCTTTCCCATCCAGAATGGGGGCTAATAACCGAGGGATTTCATCAGGATTATGCTGGCCATCGCCGTCTAAGGTTACCAGTATGTCGGCGTGTCTCTTTTTCGCCGCTTCAAAGGCGGTTCTGGTAGCGGCGCCAGCACCCTGGTTTGTCCTGCGCCTTATGACCTCAGCCCCAGCCGCCCGAGCGACCTTAGAGGTAGCATCAGTTGAGCCATCATCAACCACGATTAGTTTGTCAGCGTATTTTTTAGCTCTGGTGACTATATCGCCGATGAACTGCTCTTCATTATAGGCAGGAATGGCAACTATAATTTTGGGATTTATCTACCTCACCCCCTGTATCCCCCTCTCCTTCAAAGGAGAGGGGGAGGAAAGTTTTAGAAGAGGGGCTTCGCCCCTCTTAAACTCCCCTTTTAGTTAAGGATTTTTCCTCTCTTTTTGGGCTTCATAGGCCGTATAGACCTCATTCAGAAAGTTCTGCATAGTATTAATAACCTCTTCACAGAACTGTTTTGTCAATGCGATTTCTTGCTCGATAGTATCCTGCGAGATTATACGCTTCTCAGTAAGGTAAGGAAGGAGGTCTTTTTTATCTTTATCCGTAAGTTTCTTAAGTAAGCCACTTGTATGTGCGATACAATGACGCACTTTGTAGTAGCGGTTGATTTCTTGCCAAATCTGCCCATTGTACGACAGCTCCAACTTTACGAGCTTACAGTAATTTTTGACCCGCTCCAATTTGTCGCCTGTCAACTTATTCCAGCTAATTGGTATCTGCTGCCCTTCCTCAAGCTTTTTACAAAACACGTCCATCTCAAATTCTAATAAGGAACAAGCAGAAACCAAGAAAGAATTTCGAAGAATTCTGGGAAATTTCTCAGCATACTGCCAGTAGTCATCCTGGTAAAAGTCGTAAAACTCTTGTCTTTGTCCAGGTGGAAGGTTCTTTACTTGTTCATCAGTCCAGGCATCAAAGTCTGCTTTCGCTTTCTGCAGATACTTTTCAGTTATATCTAGGTATTTTTTAAGTTCATCCAACCTAATATATGCTAGAAAGTAATCGAAATCTTGTATGTGTAATAGCATTTTTGCTAAACCTTCCTAAATACTGTTATAAACCCGCCTCGGCTCTAAGAATTTCTGCCTTATCGGTCTTTTCCCAGGTGAGGTCTAAATCTTCACGACCGAAGTGACCGTAGCAGGCGGTCTGTCTATAGATGGGGCGGCGGAGGTCAAGGGTGCGGATAATGGCTTCCGGTCTGAGGTCAAAGTGCTTATTAATCAGCTTGAGCAAGACATTCTGGTCAACCTTGCCCGTGCCGAAGGTCTCAACTGAGACAGAGAGGGGGTGGGCAACGCCAATAGAATACGAAACCTGGATTTCCAGGCGCTCCGCCAGCCCGGCAGCGACCATATTCTTGGCAATATAGCGCGCCATGTAAGCCGCCGAGCGGTCGACCTTGGTCGGGTCTTTGCCGGAGAAGCAGCCGCCGCCGTGCCGGGCGACACCGCCATAGGTATCAACCAGTAGCTTGCGCCCGGTGAAACCGGTATCAGACACCGGACCCCCAATGACAAAGCGGCCGGTGGCGTTGATATAGAACTTGGTCTTTTCATCCATCAGTCCTGCCGGGATAACAGCCTTGATTACCTGCTTAATTATGTCCTGCTCAATCTTCTCATGACTGACATCGGGGTTATGCTGGGCGCCCACCACCACGCTATCCACCCGCCGGGGAGTGCCGTTATGGTATTCCACGGTTACCTGTGATTTGCCATCGGGGCGGAGGTAGGGAAGAGTACCATCTTTTCGAACCCCAGCCAGTCGCCGGCATAGCTTATGGGCCAGGGAGATGGGGAGGGGCATAAGCTCCGGCGTCTCCTTGCAGGCAAAGCCGACCATCATCCCCTGGTCGCCGGCGCCAAGCTTATCAAGGTCATTAGCGGCGGCTTTTTTGGCTTCCAGCGATTTATCTACTCCCATAGCAATATCGCCAGATTGCTCCTTTACGGAGACCATCACCCCGCAGGACTGATAGTCAAAGCCATACTCGGGATGGGTATAGCCAATATCACGGACTACCCCCCGCACTATCTGGGGAATCTCAACATAGCAACTGGTGGTAATCTCGCCGAGAACGATTATCAATCCATTGGTTACCGCTGTCTCGCAGGCAACGCGGGCATAGGGGTCTTCTTTGAGAATGGCGTCAAGGATGGCATCCGATATCTGGTCGCAGAGCTTATCGGGGTGACCTTCGGTAACCGACTCTGAGGTGAGCATATAGCTTGGCGAACTACGAAAGCTACTTGGCATTTTTTCTCCTTCTACGTCCCCTCCTCCCAGCTGGTGAGGTATTCCTTCTGCTGGGGGGTCAGCCGGTCAATATTAATCCCCATGGAGTCCAGTTTCAACCGCGCTACCCGTTTATCTATTTCTTCGGGGACGGGGTGAACCTTAACCTCAAGGCTTTTTTTGTTCTTTACCATATATTCCAGGCAGAGGGCTTGGTTGGCGAAGCTCATGTCCATAACGCTGGCGGGGTGCCCTTCAGCCGCTGCCAGGTTAACCAGCCTCCCCTCCGCCAGCAGATAAAGACGCCGGCCGTCTTTCAGGGTGTACTCCTCAACCAGGGGTCTCATGCGCCGCTGGCTGCGGGCCAGGCTCTCTAAAGCCGGGATGTTTATCTCCACATTGAAATGCCCGGTGTTGGCCAGAATAGCCCCGTCCTTCATCGCCTGGAGGTGGGCTTTGTCAATGACGCTCTTATCACCGGTAGTGGTAATGAAGATATCCCCCACCTTAGCCGCTTCTATCAGTGGCATAACCTGGTAGCCGTCCATAACCGCTTCCAGAGCGCGGACCGGCTTGACCTCGGTAATAACCACCTGAGAGCCAAGCCCCTTGGCTCTCAGGGCGATGCCGTGCCCGCACCAGCCGTAGCCACAGATTACCACCTTCTTCCCCGCCCACAGGATATTGGTTGCCCGGGTGATACCGTCAATGGTGCTCTGCCCGGTGCCGTAGCGGTTATCAAAGAGGTACTTGGTCTGGGCGTCATTTACGGCAATGATGGGATATTTCAGCCCTCCGGCTCTCTCCAGACTGCGCAAGCGGATAACGCCGGTGGTAGTCTCCTCGGTGCCGCCGATAACGCTGCTGATTAGCTCAACTCGCTTGGTGTGGAGGGTAGTAACCAGGTCGGCGCCGTCATCCACGGTAAGCTGGGGCTTATTGTCCAGGGCGGCATTGATGTGCTGGTAGTATGTCTTCTCATCCTCCCCCCGGATGGCATTAACCGGTATGCCGCAAGCTACCAGCGCCGCGGCGACATCGTCCTGGGTGCTCAAGGGGTTAGAGGCACAGAGCACAATATCGGCGCCACCCTCCTTTAAAGCCAGCGCCAAATTCGCCGTCTCGGTGGTAATGTGGAGGCAGCCGGAAACTCGTATGCCCTTTAGCGGCTTCTCCTTGGCAAACCTATCCTTGATTAGCCTTATTACCGGCATCTCGCGGGAAGCCCACTCTATCCGCTTTTCACCCTCTGAAGCCAGGGAGGGGTCTTTTATGTCGTAATTTTTCAACCTCACCCCCTTAGTTAATCTTATCTAAAATTTGCCTTATATTTTCCTCTAAGGGCTTAGAGGTATCAATTATAACATGTTTTTGGGGTGGCACTTCTGCCACCGGCTCAAAGGCTCCTTTCTGGGATGGGTAAATCTCCCAGCGCCCGTCTGAGGTTGAACCTTCCTCTAGCCTCTGAGCCAGCCTCTGTTTTATGGTTTCTTCATCCAGACTGCATTCTACGATAAAAAAGTCAGCCCCCAATTCTGCAGCCAGTTTCTTCGCCTTGAGCCGCTCCTCAGCCCTGATAAATGAGGCGTCCAAAATCACCGAGCCGCCCTCAGCCAGAATATCCCTTGCCTCGGTGAACATTTTGCCATAGGTCTTCCGGGAAAACTCAGCCGAATAGATTCCGCTGTCAAATTCCTCAAAGCGGTGCTCGGTCAGGGGAATAGAGGCTAGCTTTTTCCGGGTAACATCCGATGAGATAACCACCAGCCCCAGCCTTTTAGCCAGGGCTTGAGCCGAAAAAGTCTTGCCGGTGCCGACCAGACCGGTGGTAATGAACAGGGCTGGTTTTGACCTTGTATAGGAATCGGCTAAATCAAAGTAACTACTGGCTACCTCAAGGATTTGCCCCTTTTCGGCGGGGGCGATATAGGGGTCATCAAGCTTGAAGCCTTCCACCTTCCCCCTCACATAAGCCCGGTAGCACTTGTAGAAATTGAGCAGCTTCACCAGTCCCCTATCCTTACTCTTATCTATATAGGCATTGACAAAGCGGCGGGCTAGGTCAGCCCTTCCGTAGTGGTCTAAATCCATCGCCAGGAAGGCGACCTCGGCGGCAACATCGGAGTACCTGAAGCGGTCATTAAATTCTATGCAGTCGTAGATGCAGATGCCGTCAGTAAAGCAAACATGGGCGGCGTGGAGGTCGCCATGGCAGTCCCTTATCCTGCCATCGGCTATCCGTTTCCGAAACAGGGTGGCATTTTTCTTGATAAAGCTATCAGTGTAAGCCTTGACACGCTGATATTTTTCCTGGGAAATGGTATTGCCGATGTACTTTTCTGTCTGGGTAAAGTTCTCATCGGTGTTTTTTCTGATGGCGTCAATGCGGCCAAAGGCACTGATACTGGCGTTGGTCTCTGCCCGCTGGTGGAATGCCACCAGTTTTTGAGCCACCGCGGTTACCATTTCTGGCGTTACCTTGTCACTTGCCAGCAGCGCGTCCATCATCGCTTTCTGGGGGAGACGGCGCATCTTTACCGCGTACTCTATAGCCTTTCCCTTGCCTTGTATCAGGATTTTTCTCTCGTCTTTGGTTATGGGCACTACCCCGAGATAAACCTCGGGGCAGAGACGCTGATTAAGCTCAACCTCTCGCTGGCAAAAGAAGCGCCGCTTCTCCAGGGTGGTATAGTCCAGGAAGCCCAGATTTACCGGTTTCTTAACCTTGTAGACATAATTATCAGCCAGCAAGATAAAGGACATCTGGGTCTGCACCAGCTCTATTCGCGCGGTAGCCTCCGGATAGGCTTTAGGCTCTAGTAGTCCTTGAACCAGTGCTGGTAGTTTGGCATCAGCCCTTGCCTGTGCCTCCGTCAATTTTTGTGCCATTTTTGACAAAAACCAGCCCCTTTAATATCGGCATCGCCCAAACCGTTGGAAAAGTGTATCACACACTCTATATTTTGGCAATGAATTGACATTGCTTGCCAGCAGGCGCTAATGTTAATACCGACAGTGAGCAGGCACCTATTCGGAACCAGCGGCATCCGGGGTGTGGTCAATGAGGACCTGACACCAGACTTTTGCCGCCAAATAGCCCAGGCATTGGGCAGCACGCTGCCCCCAGCTTCCAGGGTCTGCCTCGCCACTGACACCAGGGTAAGCCGGGAGATTATCAAGGCGGCTGTTGTCTCCGGCTTGCTCTCCTCGGGCATAGATGTCGCCGACCTGGGCATTTTGCCCACCCCGGCGCTGGCACTGCTAACCCGGGAGCTGGGCTTTAGCACCGGGATTATGATTACCGCCTCGCACAACCCGCCGCAGTTCAACGGGATTAAGCTTTTCAACGGCAATTCGCTGGGATACAGCCGGGCTCAGGAAGCCGAGGTGGAAAGAATCTATTTTGACCGGGGGTTCAGGACGGGCGGGCGGGGTATTTTAGAAAAAAGCTATGACATGAAGCAAGGGTACTTCTCATTCATAAAAGAAAAGCTCCCCCTCCCAAAGCCCCCCCGCCGCCTGAAGCTGGTTATCGACCCCGGCAACGGCGCTGCCGCCGGCTTCGTCACTGACCTCTTTAGCGAAATGGGGCTTGATGTTACCCCCCTGAACGATGAGCCGGACGGTCTCTTCCCGGGCAGAAATCCGGAACCAAAGGAGGATACCCTCACCGGGACGATTGACTTCCTGAAGCAGCAGAACGCCGACCTGGCTATCTGCTTTGACGGTGACGCCGACCGGGTTGTTTTTTGCGACCGGGAGGGTTTTCTTGGCTTCAATGAGATGATTGCCTTTATCTCCCGGCAGATTATCAACGAGACGGGAAGGAAAATTATTGCCACCACCGTGGAAACCGGGATATTCCTCGACCTGGCAGTGAAAGACCTTGGTGGGGAGGTGGTCAGGGGCAAGGTGGGCGATATTAATGTCGCCTATCTGGCACGCGAGATTGACGCCGCCCTCGGGGTAGAAGCGGTCGGCGTTTATATCATCCCGGAGGTGGGATATTATCCCGACAGTATATTTGCCACCCTTATCCTGCTCAGTTCAATAAAAGACGCCAGCGAAATCAGGCAGTTTTTTCGGGCATTGCCCCGGCTTTTCTTCAGTAAGAGCAAGGTCGCCTGTCCCAACCAGGCTAAAGAGGCGGTTATGGCGCAAATGAAGCAGAAGTCCCCTCTTTTTGCCGCCAGTCATGTCAACGACCTTGACGGGCTGAGGTTTGAGTTCGCTGATTCCTGGATGCTTATCAGAGCCAGCGGCACTGAACCAGCTATTCGGGTCGTCGCCGAGTCTACATCAAGCCCAAAAACGGAGAGCCTCCTCAGGCAAGGTACCAGGGTGGTTCAAGACCTAGTAAAAGAGGCTGGGCAGTGAATAGGGGTTATTTTACGGTCACTGATTTGGCTAGGTTGCGGGGCCTATCCGGGTCATATCCCCGATTGACCGCCATATAGTAAGCCAGGAGCTGGAGGGGAACGACACTGACTATGGGATACAGGGACTCGCCGACCTTGGGGATCTTGACCCAGAAGTCATAGATTTCATTCTCCTCATCAGAGATGGCGATGATATAACCGCCCCGGGACTTTGCCTCCATAGCATTAGCCAGGGTCTCACCGAAGGTGTAGTCGCCGGGGCAGATGACAACCACCGGCGTTTCCGGCTCAATAAGGGCTAAGGTGCCATGCTTGAGCTCACCGGCGGGCATTCCCTCGGCATGGAGATAAGAAACCTCCTTTAACTTCAAGGCGCCTTCCGAAGCAATGGCAAAGTTGATACCCCTAGCTATATAGTACAGGGCATTTTTATCTTTCAATTTCTGGCTGAGCTTGTTCAGCTTGGCATCATTCCAATCAATGGCTTTAGCTATCTCGCTGCCAACGCCATTGAGGTCAGCCACTGCGCTGTCAAAGGAGTTAACCATAGAAAAAGACAGCAGGTAGAAGATGGCTAGCTGGCTGAGGAAGGATTTGGTAGCCGCTACGCAAAGCTCGGGACCGCAATTGAGATAGATGACCTGATGGCTGAGGTCTGATAGTAAAGACAGCGGTCTATTGATAATAGAGACCACCTGGGCTCCGGCAGCTCTGGCTCTTTTCACGCCCTCGATAACATCAGCCGTCTCACCACTCTGGGAGACAGCCAGCACCAGGGTATCCCTGCCCACTGAATCGGCGAAATACTGAAACTCGGACGCCATGACTACATCGCAGAACTTCCTGCCCACCTTGGAGAAGAGGTATCTGCCGACCAGAGCGGCATATCGGGAGGTGCCGCAGGCGGTGATAATCACCTGTTGGGCTCTTAAAATATCCATGGCGACCCCGGTGAATAGCTCTCTATCCTGACTGGTGGCTGCCTTCAGTGTTTGTGGCTGCTCCATTATCTCCTTGAGCATAAAGAAGCGGTAACCTTCCTTCTGGCTATCCCACGATTTTGAGTCAAACTTTTTGGTTTCTTTGATTAGCTTCTTGCCGGCGGCATCAAAGAATTCAATCCTATCCGGTGTTAGCACCGCCACCTCGGTATCATCCAGGGGTATCAATTTACTGGCGTGCGCCGAGAAAGCCAGGGCATCGCTGGCGACAAAGTAGCCATGGTCGCCGGTGCCGATAGCCAGAGGGCTACCCTTTCTGGTGCTGACAATCTTGCCCGGGTCCTGAGAGGATATAGCCAGAAAGGCGTAGGAGCCCTCGAGCTTGGGCGCGATGGCTAAGACTGCTGCCTCAAGGCTGCCGCCCCGTTTCATCTCCGCCTCTATAAGATGGGGGATAACCTCACTATCAGTCTCCGAGGCGAAGTGATGCCCGCTACCGGTGAGCTGATGGCGGAGCGCCTGGTAGTTATCAATTATGCCATTGTGGACTACAGCTATTGTGCGGCTGCAATCGCAATGGGGATGGGCATTGGCTGGGGTGACACCACCATGGGTTGCCCAGCGGGTATGGCCGATGGCTATATTCCCCGGGGTCGCCTCCAGCCCATGCTTATCATTGACCTCATCAAGCTTACCGATGTCCTTCTTCACCACTAATTTGCCCCTGTTCAGGGCAGCCAAGCCGGCTGAGTCGTAGCCACGGTATTCAACCCGCTTCAGGGCTTCAAAGACAATCGGGGCGGCTGTTTCCTTGCCACAATAGCCAACAATGCCACACATTTAGTCCACCAGCTTCTTTAATGCTTGCTGCCTTTTTTCCAGCGTCAGCCTGGTTTCATTGGGCAGGACTCGATAGTGGGGCTCAGCGATAACCTTCTTCCCCGCCTCAAGGTCACGAGCCAGACACACATGAGCGCCGACAAAGGAATCAGGGCCAACCCTGACGCCGGGCATGAGGCTGGCATTTATCCCCGTCCGACAGCCACTGCCGACAATAGCCCCCAATTTATCGTATCCAGTATCTATCTTATCGCCGCCAACCTCAACAACAATTTTAGCCTCGTCAAAGCGCAGGTTGGCGAGCACGGTGCCAGCGCCAAAAGAGCAATCATCGCCTATCACCGAGTCACCGATATAATTAGAATGGAACCAGCACCTATCACCAACATAGGAATGCTTTACCTCAGTGCCATAGCCGATAACACAGCCGTCACCAATCATCGAGTTTCTTAACAGCACATTGTTGCCGATAACCGAATTCCGCCCGATATAACTTGGACCGCGGAGCACCGCCCCTTCAAGTACCCTGGCATTATCCTCTATGGTCACATTGCCGTCAACTACTGCTTTATCTGAAATATGAGCCTGGGGTGATATCTGGTGCGTTACCCGGTTTAAAAAATAGTCCATGGCGCCCAGGACGTGCCACGGGTACTTGATGGTCTGCCATTGCCCGGCGTAGACCACGGCTTTCATGCCCAAGCCGTCTTTAATCATGCGGTCAAGGGCTTTCTCATAAACGTCATCGGCCGCCGACGTCGTTTTAGTCAGATAATCTAGCAGCTTTTTCGGCTCACTGTGGAGATGGATAACGATATTTACCAGCTCTGAGGGCTCCTTCCCCCTTGGCGGTTTCTCAATGATACGGGATATTTCATTATCCTTGTTCACCACTAAATAGCCGCCGGGGAAGTAGTCCGGCACCTGATGAGCAACAAGGTAACAAGAATAGCCGCTATTTTTATCGTATTCACTGAGGAGACCAATGTAGGCTGAGGCGTCAAAGATGTCATTGGGATTTACCACGATGAGGGGTTCAGACCGCAGTGAAGCTGAGGCAGCCGTAATGGCATCAGCCATACCCAGTGGCTTTTCTTGAACGGCGAAATCGGTAGCTATATCCGGGATACTGGCGACGGCTGATTTAAGGTCGGTAATATTACCCGGATTGGCGACAATGACAAAATGGTTAAGCCCGGCTTCTCTTGCCTGCTCAATCTGATGGGCAATAAGAGGCTTGCCGGCGAACTTCAGCAGCGACTTGTGCCTGATTATGGGGGACATCCTCTTATTGATGCCGCCACAAAGCAGGATTACTCTCATGTTCCTATTTGACATCATAAATTTCTGTCTTATTTTACCACAACATGGCTCAACCTAAAAATGGTATAATTAGCGCCGAAGCGATAAGGATTAGGAAACAGGCTAAAGTGCTTGAAGACCTCATCAGTTCGGGTATTGCCAAGGAGCTCATCGTCGTCATTATATCAATGCTACCGGTTTTCGAGCTTCGTGCTGCCTTGCCGGTAGCCATAAACCTGTTTGGCATGCCGTGGTACTGGGCTTTGTGCCTGGCTATTATCGGCAACCTGCTGCCGGTGCCAGTCCTGTTACTGGGCTTGGAATCACTGGCTAAGGCTATCAGCCAGGTAGATATCGGCCGGAGGCTGGTCGACTGGGTCTTCGAGCGTACCCGGCGGCACGGAGCAATTATTAAAAGATACGAGCGCATCGGGCTGATGTTATTCGTGGCTATCCCGCTGCCATTTACCGGCGCCTGGACGGGGTCGGTGGCTGCCTTCATCTTCGGGCTCAAATTCAAATATGCCTTCTTTTCCATCCTTTGCGGGGTAATAATTGCCGGGGCTATCGTTACCTGCCTCTGCCTCCTCGGCTGGGTTGGAGGGGTCATTGCCGGTGTGGGGCTTGCTAGTTTAGCCGCCCTCGGACTATGGAGGATATAAGGGGCTTTCATGCTTTTGACTGTTTCCGGTATAATAACCAGGGCTAAGAGCCTGATTGAGGAGTAAAATTGTACGACGTCTCTATCGTTGGTGCTGGACCGGTAGGTAGTTATATTGCTTACCGGCTAGCCCGGTTGGGCTACGAGGTGGCTGTCTTTGAAGCCAAAGAGGCAATTGGCAGCCAGATGTGCTGCACCGGCATTATCAGCCGGGAATGCTACGACCTGTTCTCCCCCACCAGTAATGTGGTATTAAGGGAAGCCAGGTCAGCCAAGTTTATTGTCCCTTCAGGACAATACCTGAGGCTGGAAAAGAATACTGTTCAGGCTTATATCATTGACCGGGCTGCCTTTGATGTCGCCCTGGCAAAGAGGGCCCAGGAAGCGGGCGCTCGCTACTTCCTGCAAAGCATGGTGACTGATGCCATACTTGAAAGGGAAGGCTGGCAGATTGAAGTAAGCTCGGGGGGACAAAGGCAAACGTTTAACTCGGGAGCCATGGTTATTGCCTGTGGTTTCGGCTCAAGCCTTCCCCAGCGATTGGGCATGGGCAAAATTGACAACTTCCTGGCTGGCGCTCAAACTGAAGTAAATACCACGCTTGATGAGGTAGAAGTCTATTTTGACCAAGAATTGGCTCCGGGGGGCTTTGCCTGGCTGGTGCCGACTTCTATGGGTAGAGGTTTAGCCGGCGTCCTTTGCCGGCACGATGCCCGTTTATGCTTAGAGGGTTTGCTGTCCCGGCTTATGGCTGAGGATAAGGTAAGCAGCAGCGAGTTTGATATAAGGCAAGGGGCAATCCCGTTGGGGACACTGCCCCGCACCTATGCCGACAGGCTGCTGGTAGTGGGTGAGGCTGCCGGGCAGGTGAAGCCGACTACCGGCGGTGGCATATACTTTGGTCTGCTGTGTGCCTCGATAGCGGCTAATAACCTCCATCAAGGCTTTATGAGTGGAGACCTGTCGTCAAGCCGGCTTTCCCGCTACCAGAAGGAATGGCAGGCAAAGATTGGTTATGAGCTACGCCTCGATTACTGGGCGCGCAAGATATATGGTAAGGTAACTCAAAGGCAAATGGAGCGTCTCTTTGACGTTATCCAGTCAAGCAAAATTCATGAACAGTTTCTCAACTGGGAAGGCTTTTCCTTTGACTACCATGGCGGGCTTATTTTCAGGACACTGAGACAACCAAGGTTACTGGCGGGCATTGTTACCCCAAGATTGCTATTTTCATCGCTTGGCGTTCCCGCTCTAGTCCAGCTAGCACTAAGGCGAAACGGCGGAAAGGCAAGCGCCACCTCCAGTAAACAGAGGGACTCCTAAGCCCCTGTTTTTATTCCTCCCCCTCTCCTGGGCTCTCCTAATTTTGGGGCGTCCAGGGGGGCGGCGTTGTTAACCCGCCGATAATGATGCTATAATAAATCCGAAAGGAGAAGGGCTATAGATGGCAACAACCAAAAAGCTGATTGAGGAATACAAGAAGAAGAGAGCCAAAATATTGCAGATGGCATCCCCCGAGGCTATTGAAAAGCGCCACAAAGGGGGACAGTGGACCGCCAGGGAAAGGATAGACTACCTTTTTGACCCCGGCACTTTCACCGAGATAGGGCTGTTCGTCAAGCACCGGACGGTGCATTTTGGCATGGACAAGAGGGAGGTGCCTGCCGAAGGAGTGGTAACCGGTTACGGTCTGGTCAATGGCAGGCCGGTTGTTGCCTTTGCTGAGGACTATATGGCGATGGCGGGGACGTTTGGCGAGTATCACGGCTTGAAGGAAATCCGGGCAATCAATCTCGCCAAGGAAATGGGGTGGCCATTTATCGGGATGAATGACTCCGGCGGCGCCCGACTCCAGGAAGGAATGGATACCCTGGAAGCCTACGGCTGGATATTCCGCTCCCAAATCCTGGCTTCGGGCATAGTCCCCCAGATAGCCCTGCTCATGGGCCCCTGCCTTGGCGGGCAGGCCTATCACCCGATAATGCAGGACTTCCTTATTCAATGCCGAAACACCGGCTTCATGGGAATTGCCGGCCCGGCTTTTGTTAAGACCCAGCTCGGGGAGGAAATCTCCCTTGAGGAGCTCTCGGGGTGGAAGGCTCATGCCGTTAAATCAGGGCAGACCCATATTGTCGCCGAGGGCGATAAGGATGCTATCGACAAGGCCAAGGAGCTCCTGTCTTTTCTGCCGTTAAACAACCGGGAGATGCCACCCCGCATTGAGTGCCAGGATGACCCGGAGCGCACCTGCCCCGAGCTTGACAGTATAATACCCGACAGCCCCACCCAACCCTACGACATGTACAAGCTAATCAAAGCCATCGTCGATGACGGTTACTTCTTTGAGACACTAAAAGACCATGCCAAGAGTGTAATCACCGGCTTTGCCCGCTTTAACGGGCGTCCGGTTGGTATCTGGGCAAACCAGCCGATGTGGGCCGCCGGGGTTATTGATGTTGATGCCGCAGACAAAGGGGCGAGGTTCGTCAGGTTCTGTGACCTGTTCAACATCCCGGTGGTTACCCTCCAGGACTGCCCCGGCTATATGATTGGCTCGGAGCAGGACTGGAAGGGAATCCTGCGCCACGGCGCCAAGATGCTCTTCGCCTGGGCTGACGCCACCACGCCGCTGGTCTCAATTATTATACGCAAGTCCTACGCCGGCGCCCATTACGGAATGCTGGACAAGGGCATTGGCGCTGACCTTGTCTTTGCCTGGCCCACGGCTCGAATCACCATCGTTGGCGCCGAGACCGCTGCCAGCGTCATCTTCGCCCGGGAGATAAAGGAATCAGCCAACCCGGAGGAGACACGAGCCCAGAGAATAAAAGAATACGATGAAATCTACGAGAACCCTTATCGCAGTGCCGAGAGGGGCTACACCGACGATATAATAATGCCCAGCGATACCAGGAAGGTCATAAATAAAGCGCTGGACTTCCTAGAGAATAAGAACAAGGATAACAAGGCATTCCTCGCCCGACCGTGGCGAAAGTATTCCAATATCAACCTATAAGGTAGGCTATCATAGAAATCATCCCCGCCATAGATATCAGAGACGGCAGGTGCGTCCGCCTCTATCAGGGCAACTTTGAGCAGGAAACGGTCTTCTCCGACGACCCGGTAGAGGTGGCACTGCAGTGGCAATCGCTGGGGGCACCAAGACTGCATATTGTTGACCTTGACGGTGCCATCAGCGGCGAGGTCTATAACCTGGATATTGTCACCGAGATAGCCAGCGCAGTACTGGTGCCGACGCAGCTGGGCGGCGGCATCCGCCAGCTTGGGATCATTGAGCAGCTGCTAAAGGCGGGCATCGAGCGGGTCATCCTGGGCACCGCCGCCGTTGAAGACCGGGGGCTGGTTAAGCAGGCATGCCAGCGGTTCCGGGAGTCTGTCATTGTCGGCATTGACGCCAGAGACGGCTATATCTCCACCCACGGCTGGCGCCAGGAAACGCAACTTGAGGCGGTGGAATTTGCCCAGTCCATGGTGGAGCTTGGGGTCAGGCGCTTTATCTATACCGATATTAACCGCGACGGCACCCTCACCGAGCCAAACTTTTCCGCCACCGCCGAGCTTATTAATGCCGTCAAGCAACCGGTCATCGCCTCCGGCGGCATCTCATCGCTGAACCACCTTAAAATGCTCAAGTCGCTCGGCGTTGAGGGCGCCATAATTGGCAAGGCGCTCTATACCGGGGATATAGACCTGAAACAGGCGCTAGGCATTAGCTAGGTAACCCATCCCCCCTTCAAAACAAAAACCGACCTTTTTCCAGGTCGGTTTCACTATTGGCTCCCCGCCTCAGAATTTATTAGTCCAAGTAATACCAGATGGTTAGCCCCCCGAATATCACGAGGTATGCGCCCATAATCCAGGCTATTATCTTCGGTTTGAGGAATAACGTAAGCAGCGTGCCCACCACCCCCCAGAATATTACGGAGGCTAACACATTAAGCTGAGTAAGGCTCAGACCCCTAATGCCTACACTCTCAATGACTATACTAAGATAAGAAGCCGGCAGATTGAGATATAACGGCGTGTCGTAGCGAGAGTTATGCCAGGCGGCAAAGAAACCTAATCCTATGCCGAAGGCGACAAAACAAGCGATGTAGATTATCTGCTTCGTGGTTATCTTTTTCATACTGCCAGACCCCCTTCTCCTCTCCGTTCTGAACGCAGCTACCTTTTCAAAACATAGTCATTATAGTTCGTTTATGGGCTTAGTGCAATCCACAGATCTCCGCTGTTTAAAGAACATTGCTTACACCTACCCTGCTAGTTCGTGAGTTTCGCAACAAGCTCCAATATGTTATATAATGATGAAAATGCTAAAGAATATAAAATTCAACAAAGACGGGCTTATCCCGGCAATCGCCCAGGACGCCGACACCGGCGAGGTATTGATGCTCGCCTACATGAATGAAGAGGCGCTGCGCCGAACGCTGGATAGCGGCGAAGCCTGGTTTTACAGCCGCCGCCGCCAAGAGCTGTGGCACAAGGGGGAGACCTCGGGCAGCATCATCAAGGTCAAGTCAATATGGAAGGACTGCGATAGCGATACCATCCTCATTAAGGGCAAAGCCAGCGGCCCGGTGTGCCACACCGGCAATAAGACCTGCTTCTTTCAAGAGCTAAGCAGGGAAACTTAGGTCTCTTCCTCCGCCCGGTCAAGCTCCACCACCCTCCTTAAAGCCGACAGTGCTACTTCTAGCTGGGCATCATCTGGCTCCCTGGTCGTCAGCGACTGCAGCCACCGCCCGGGGGCGAGAACCCCCCTGACTATCCAGTTATCACTATGCCGGTTGCCAAAATAGATGACCTCATAGCCGAGGGCGGCAATAAGCGGGGTGAGCAGGATTCGCGATAAGACCATGAGCCATAGCGAGGGCAGGCCAACAAGGGCAAAAACGATGATGGCGATAATCAAGACGGCAAAGAGAAAGCTGGTGCCACAGCGGACATGGGCGGTATTGTATTTCCTGACTTCTGCCACCTCCAGCGGCACGCCAGCCTCGTAGGCATTGACCGCCTTGTGCTCGGCACCGTGGTAGGCAAATACCCGCTTGATATCAGGAAAGAGGGTGATTAGCTTAAGGTAGGCGATGAAGATAGCCACCCGGATAACGCCCTCTATCAGGTTAAACGCCAGAGACGAAGTGATATGCGGGGCAAGCAGCTTGGTAAGGAAAAGGGGCACCACAAAGAAGAGAGCCACCGCCGAACCCAGTGAAACCGCTACCAGGAGCCAGACCAGCCACCCGGAAATCTCCGCCTCTTCCTCCTCCAGGGAGACGTTAGCCGAGTAGAGCAGGCTCTTGATACCCAGAACCAGAACCTCAAGCAAGACAATAATGCCCCGCAGCAGGGGGGTTCGCCTCACCCCGCCGGAATAGATACCGCTCAGGGGCTGGGTATCTATCGCCACCCCACCGCCGGGGCGGCGCACTGCGGTAACCATCGCCCTCCGCCCCCGCATCATCACCCCACCAATAACCGCCTGACCCCCGTAATAAAATCTCTCGCTCATAATAAAAAGGAGCGGTTTACCTGCCCGCTCCTGCCTCCCCAACTCTGTCTATTTAACCCTGTATCTTATAGCGCCGCTTGAAGCGCTCCACCCGCCCCATGGTATCCACCACCCTCTGCTCGCCGGTGTAAAAGGGGTGACACTTACTGCAAAGCTCAACCTTCACCATCTTCCTGGTTGAGCCAACGGTAAAGGTATTGCCACAGGCACAGACTACCTTGGCGTCGTTATAATACTCAGGATGAATCTTGGGCTTCATAATAATTAAGCACCCAGAAAAATCTTCGATTTTCCTGGGAACCCGCTTAGCTAGCGTAAACGCTAACCTTCCTCCTATTGTTGGTGGTCGGCTCAAACTTAACCACGCCGTCAATCAGGGCGTAAATGGTGTAGTCCCTGCCCACGCCGACGTTACTGCCGGGGTGGATGCGGGTGCCCCGCTGGCGGACGAGAATGGTGCCGGCATTTACCTGCTGACCGTCATATCTCTTAACGCCAAGCCGCTTTGACTTGCTATCGCGGCCGCAACGAGTGCTGCCGCCGCCCTTTTTATGCGCCACCTTCCTTCACCTCTTTCTTGCGCCGCCGAGCCTTCTTCGGCTTAACCTCAGCCGCCCCCGGCTCAACTATCTTATCAATAACCAGCCTGGTATAAAGCTGCCGATGCCCGGTCTTCTTGCGGTAACGGACCTTGGGCTTATACTTAAAGACGATAACCTTCTTGCCCTTGCCCTCCCCCTGCGAGGTAGCCACCACCTTCGCCCCGTCAACCGTGGGCGTGCCGATAACTACCCGCTCGCCGTCGGCAATAAGCAACACCCTGTCCAGCTCAACGGTATTGCCCTCAGCCACGTCCAGGCGTTCCACATCTATGGTCTCACCGGGGTTGACCCTATACTGCCTGCCCCCGGTCTCAATAATTGCGTAAATCTTAAGCCTCCGTAACTGGTTATTGTAGCAATTGCTACCTGCGGGTGTCAAGCTTGTCCCACAACGCCCCTATCTTCTGCTTCAACCCCTCAAGGCTGCAATCGGTATCTATGACCACGTCGGCGTGCTTTATTCGCTCCTCGGAAGATAGCTGGGAGTGGATGCGAGCCAGCGCTTGCTCTTCAGACAGGCCGCTCTTTTCCTTCAGTCGTTTGAACACGGTGAACTCAGGGGCGACCGTAACCCAGACCTCATCCACCTCGTCCAATAGCGAAGGCTCGCCGGCTCCCAGAGAAAGAGGGACCTCAATCAAGAGGGGGGCTTCCAGCACCACCACCCCCACCCCACGGCGCCGGTACTCTTCAAGCTGAGCCTTCACCGTCTCATACATCCAGGGGTGCATTATATTATTCAGCCGGGCTAGAGCCTCAGGACTGGCAAAGACTATCTCCCCCAGCTTCTTGCGGTCAATATTGCCGTCCGGGGCAAGAATATCGTTGCCAAAGGCAGCCACCACCCCCCGCCACAGCTCGGTATCAGGCTTGAGTGCCCCATGCCACACCTTATCCACATCAATGATAGTTGCCCCCAGCTCCCTAAGGAAGCCGGAAACGGTGCTCTTGCCGCTGCCAATGCCCCCGGTAAGACCGATAACCTTCATCTAATTTAAGTCTAGCCTTTGCCAAACAGACAGTCAAGCGAAACCCTCCCCCTTTATCCCCCTCCCTTAGATAAGGGAGGGGGAATTTAATTAAAAAGAGGGCTAGGTGGAAAGATAATTATGGGTGAGGAGCAATCACAAAAATTGTGATTATACCCCTAGTCGGTCCATAATACCAAAAAATTCTATAAGCCCCCGGAGTATCCTGCTCTGCATAAGCCTCAAAAACTTTTTCGCCGTTCGGCCCACGTAAACTCATAAAGGGATGTGTTTGTAAACTATGATACCGAGGGTTTTTTGCTAATAACTTGATGGCTTTCTTGACGGCCTTGTATTGTTTCTCTTTAGACTTATTGGCTTTGAGAGAAGCATAGGTTTCTTTTGCCGTATCTGACCAATTTAACTCAAACAAGACTTAACCCTATAGAGTTTTAAGGTCAATTTTAGAAACCCTGCCCTCCGCAGCATCGGAAAGTCCCTTTTTAACCAATGCCAAAACATTCGGATTATTAAATACCCATGCCTCTGAAGCTGGTATTGTTACTTGGGGTTCAAGTAGAATTTGCCCAATGCTATTATAAGACATGCGGAATATGATGCCTTCCCGTACTAACGTCTTGGGCAGAGTTATCCGCTTTTGAGCATCTGGCTTTACAATCTTAGGTATTTCTATGAATTCTGTATTCTCTATTCTTGTTACCATGTTCCTATTCACCTAATTAAATTTTCTCCTAATAGGAGATTATACCATAGTGGGAGAAGTTGTCAAGCCCCCTCTCTATCTGGATCAGGACGAGTTTTTCGGGATTTCCGAAACTCCCCCCAAAATAAAGGCTGTCTAAGAGGGGCTTCCGCCCCTCTTTTTTATTGTCCTCCCCCTTCCGGGAGAAATTTCTAAATCCTAATATCTAAACTCTAAACAGGTACGAATTGCGTTGTTTAGTATTTCGGATTTCGTGCTTTGAGTTTCTGGGGTGAGGGCTATAATTGAGCCTAGCCGAGTGTTATAATGAGATGAAGGAGCATCATGCGTGAGGCATTGCTCTATGAAAAACTGCCCAACTCCAGGGTGAGGTGCGGCACCTGCCAGTGGCGCTGCAATATCGCCCCGGGCAAGTATGGCGTCTGCCGCGTGTATCACAACAAAGACGGCATCCTCTACAACATGAACTACGCCCGGGCGTCGTCGGTAGCCCCTGACCCCATTGAAAAGAAACCCTTGTTCCACTTCTTCCCCGCCACCCTGGCTTTCTCCATCGGGGGCTGGGGGTGCAACTTTCATTGCCAGGACTGCCAGAACTGGGAAATCTCCTGCCCGACGGAGAACGAGCCATGGACTCACTCCCAGGAAATCCAGCCCAAGACCGCCGTGGAACTGGCAAAGCACTATCACTGCGAGGGCATCGCCTGGACATATAATGAACCCAGCATCTGGTTTGAATATACCCTTGACTCCGCCCGGCTGGCGAAGAAGAACAACCTCTATACCGTCTATGTGACCAACGGCTTTCTCACCCCTGAAGCCCTGGACACCATCGGGCCTTACCTTGATGCCTGGCGGGTTGATATCAAGGGCTTCACCGACGCCTTCTACCGCAAGCTGGCAAAGATAAACCAGTGGCGGGGGATACTTGAGGTTGCCAAGCGAGCTAAGGAGAAGTGGAACATGCATGTTGAGGTCGTCACCAACATCATACCCACCATGAACGACGATGACGAGCAACTTGGGGGCATTGCCCGCTGGATAAGGGACGAGCTGGGCGAGCTAACGCCGTGGCATGTTACCCGCTTTTACCCTCACCACCACCTGACGGGCTTACCCCAGACCCCGGTATCCACCATAGAGCATGCCTATGACATCGGGAAAGAAACCGGGCTCAAGTTTGTCTATGCCGGTAATGTCCCCGGGCATAAAACCGAATCCACCACCTGCTTCGCCTGCGGGCGGCTTGTGGTGCAGAGGTCAGGCTACCAGGCAAATGTCGTCGGTCTTGCCGGTACAAGGTGCAAGTTCTGCGGGACAGAGCTTAACTTCAGAACGGGAGGCAAAGGTGATTAGGAAGCCGATAGTTGCTGGGCAGTTCTATCCGGCATCAGCCTCAGAGCTTAAGCGGATGATTAAGGGGATGGTGGATGAGAAGGCAAAAAGGCAGGAGGTAATCGGGCTGATTTCCCCCCATGCCGGCTATATCTATTCGGGACCGGTGGCAGGGGCGGTTATCTCCAGAATCAAATTTAAGGACACCTTCATCATCATGGGACCAAACCACACCGGAAGGGGAAGGCCGTTCAGCATCATGACTGAAGGCAGATGGCAAACACCGCTGGGCGAGGTGGAGATTGACTCCGAGCTGGGAAGGCGGATTCTGGCTCACTCCAGATACCTTGAGGAGGATATGGCGGCCCACCTCCACGAGCACTCCATTGAGGTCCAGCTCCCCTTCCTGCAGTATTTCAAGACGGAGTTTAAGCTGGTACCAATCGTCCTTGCCTACGCCGGCGGCGCCATCTATAAGGAAATCGGCAGGGCGCTCGCCAAAGCGGTCAAGGAATCGGGCAATAAAGCGGTAATTATCGCCTCAAGTGACATGACCCACTATGAAGCGCAAGCCTCGGCGCAGAAGAAGGACACTCAGGCTATAGAAGCGGTACTGAATTTAGATGAGGACGAGCTGTTAAAGCGGGTTGCTGAACTTGATATCTCAATGTGCGGCTACGCCCCGGCGGTGAGCCTTATTGTCGCCGCCAAGGAACTGGGGGCAAAGGGGGCGGAGCTGGTTAAATACCAGACCAGCGGCGATACCACCGGCGATTACTCAAGCGTGGTGGGCTATGCCGGCATAATAATAAAGGGGGGATGAGGTGCATTCGCTGGCGAGACTGGCCAAGAAAACAGTGGAGGCTTATATCAAGGAGGGCAGGGTCTTCAAGCCGCAGAGGCTCACCCTCAGGATGAAGGAACGAGCCGGTGTTTTCGTCTCCATCCATAAGCTCGGCGAACTGAGGGGTTGCATCGGCACCATTGAGCCGCAGAGGGGTAATGTGGCTGAGGAGATTATTCTCAACGCCATCAGCTCGGCGACCAGAGACCCCCGCTTCCTCCCCATCACCCCATATGAGCTCAAAGACCTTGACTACAGCGTGGACGTCCTCACCACCCCCGAGCCGGTAAAGAGTAAAAACCAGCTCGACCCCAGGCGGTACGGGGTGATTGTTGAGGCGGGGTGGCGGAAGGGACTCTTGCTCCCCGACCTTAAGGGGGTGGACACGGTTGAGGAGCAGCTCAACATCTGCCGCCAGAAGGCAGGCATAGCCCCCAACGAGCCGGTGAAACTGTACCGGTTTGAGGTAAAGAGGTATAAATAAAAAGCACTAAGCACTAAATCCTAAACTCTAAAGGTGAGAAGGGATAAGTGAGGGGAGCAGCAATGAAGAGAGATGAAATGAGAAAAAAAATTAACGAGGAGTTAAAACACATCCCCAGAGTCAAAGGTTTGTTTGACCAGAACATGCTTCGGACATACTATAATGGTATGCGTGCCCATGACCTTAGTGTTAACCCAGCATGTCCAGCAAAAGAGACTCTAATGAGCGCTATAGAAGCGATAAGAAAGAACCACCCTAATTTTTCGCCAATTTATGATAGGGATTTCTTCCATATCTAAGCTAGGCGGTTTTATAGGCAGTCTTAGAGGGGCGAAGCCCCTCTCCCATAACCTTCCCCCTCTCCTTCAAAGGAGAGGGGGATTAAGGGGGTGAGGATGACAACAGATTTATTTGACTACCAATCCGACCAACAGAAGGAAAAAGAAGCGCCACTGGCAACCAGGATGAGACCGGCCGCCCTGCACCAGTTTGTCGGGCAGGAGCACCTGGTGGGGGAGGGGCGGGTACTGAGAAAGGCTATTGAATCCGGGCAGGTGCCCTCGCTCATACTGTGGGGTCCGCCAGGATGTGGCAAGACCACCCTGGCTTATGTCATCGCCAAGGCTACCAAAGCCCGCTTCAGCGCGATAAGCGCCGTCAGCGCCAGCGTGGCTGACCTGCGGCGGCTCATCGGGGAGGCGGCGGAGCGCTATAAACTATACCGGGAGAGGACCATCATCTTTATCGACGAGATTCACCGCTTCAACAAGGCGCAGCAGGATGCCGTCCTGCCCTACGTTGAGGACGGAACGGTTACCCTTATCGGCGCCACCACGGAAAACCCATCGTTTGAGGTTATCTCCCCCCTCCTCTCCCGCTGCCAGGTCCTCACCCTCAACCCCCTCGCCGAGGACGAAATACAGGCAATAATCATGCGGGCGGTAAAGGACGAACTCAAGGGTCTGGGCAAACTGAACGTAGAGCTTGACGAGGACGCCCTCATCCACCTTATCCTGATGTCAAACCGGGACGCGCGGGTTGCCCTCAATACCCTGGAGATAGCCACCCAGACCACCCTGCCCAATGTCAAGGGAGAGCGGCACATCTCACTATCAACCATCGAGGACGCCATCCAGCACAAGGCGCCGCGCTACGATAAGGAGGGAGAGCAACACTACGACCTCATCTCCGCCCTGCACAAGTCAATGCGAGGCTCAGACCCCGACGCCTCCCTCTACTGGCTGGGGCGGATGCTTGAGGCGGGGGAGGACCCCCTCTATATCGCCCGCCGGCTGGTCCGCTTCGCCTCGGAGGATGTCGGCATGGCTGACCCCCAGGCACTGGTCGTCGCCATGGCGGCACAGCAAGCCGTCCACTTCATCGGCATGCCCGAGGGCAACCTAGCTCTAGCCCAGGCAGCGGTCTATCTGGCAACCGCCCCCAAGAGCAACTCGCTTTATAAGGCTTACTCCAAGGTCCAGGAGGAGGTTAAGCAAACCCCTGACCAGCCAGTGCCATTGCACCTTCGCAATCCGGTGACCGCCTTAATGAAAAAACTTGGCTACGGCAAGGGGTATAAGTACCCCCACGACTACCGCCAGCACTTCGTTCGGCAGGAGCACCTGCCCGATTCCCTTCAAGGCAAACGTTTCTATACCCCCAGCGACCAGGGCTATGAGCAGGAGGTTGTCCAACGACTGCAAGGGTGGTGGCCCGAGGAGAAAAAAGAGAAAGTAGAGAAACTAGCTACATCGAAGAAGCCGAAGAAACCAGCGAAGCCAAAAAAGAAGAGGGGGACTAAACGGGGCTAGGCAATCGCCTTGACATATTATCCACCCCCCGCTATACTGAAAAGTCGGCGCGGGGTGGAGCAGTGGAAGCTCGTTGGGCTCATAACCCAAAGGTCGCTGGTTCGAATCCAGCCCCCGCTACCAAGGAAAATGAGGCAAGCCAAATAGCGCTTGCCTTT
>Ga0315280_10002431_pt1 | contig 30177 bp, 17 predicted proteins | sample YL17G06_40_MG_FD_203697 | JGI IMG/M metagenome (GOLD analysis project Ga0315280, IMG submission 203697) | Sediment microbial communities from Yellowstone Lake, YNP, Wyoming, USA - YL17G06_40 | ecosystem: Environmental > Aquatic > Freshwater > Lake > Sediment | place: USA: Wyoming | collected... | reverse complement strand
ACCTGGGTGCCATGGCTACGCAAGCGTAGCCATGTTCCAAGCCAAGAAGAGAAACATGCTTACGCGAGCGTAAGCATGGCACCCACCCACAAGTTTAGAGTGGTCGGAGTAGTAGGGTGCGTACCACGCACCGTCTTCATCTGGCGTGATCCTCCCCAGCGGTGTTATAATCCGCTCGGTCTTGGATGGTGAAGATCATTCTGAAGGAGAAGCTATGAGCTGCACGTCGCGAACAACCAGATCGCAATCCGGTCTATATGCGTTCACCTTCCTTGCTCTGCTTCTGGTGCGTCCTCTGGACGCCCAGATGACGATGAAGCAAACCGACGGGTCCCAAGTGAAATTGGCGGCCGTGAAGCCGACGGTCCTGTTCACCCGTGAGGAGGGCGGCCTGCTGCAACTGGTGGAGGTGATGGTCGAGAACGAGGACAAACCCCTGCAAGGCACATTGGAGGTCAAGCTCGGCTCCCTCACCCGATACGTGCCCCTGAACATCGCCAAGAAGGGGAAATCCACGGTCCAGGTTTATGTGCCCGAGGTGAAGCAGGCGACGCCCTCGCAATGGACCATCAAAGCGAACGGAACGGTTCTGGCGACGCGGCAGATCGATTGGCAGCCGCGCAAGCATTGGACGGTCTACTTCGTGCCGATCACGCACCACGACCTCGGCTATACCGATACGATCGAGCACGTGTTGAACCTGTATGCGCGTTTCTATGATGACGTGCTGCGGTTCTGCGAGCAAACGAACGATTTCCCCGAGGAGGCCAAGTACCGGTACACGCTGGAAGGGACCTGGTCGCTCCAGCACTTCGTCGCCAATCGGCCCAAGCAGGTCATCGACAAGTTCGGCGGCTACTTCAAGCAGGGCCGGATCGAGGTCGGGGCGCTGTTCGGCAACGAGATCGACAGCTTGTGCGGGCACGAGGAGCTGATCCGCCTGCTGTACCCGTCCTTCCGGTTCAAACGCCAGTACGGCGGCACGATCTCCGTGGGCTCGATCACCGATCTGCCCGGCCTGGCCTGGGGCCTGCCAAGCGTCCTGGCAGGCTCCGGCGTCCAGCACTTCTTCGCGGGTCTGCCGACGTATTTCGAGTGGGGCCGCAACGACATTCACACGTTCTGGGACGAGGCCGCGATCCTGCGTCACGGCCGGCCCGACGCCTTCCGCTGGCAGGGGCCGGACGGCCAATCCGTACTGGTCTACTACCAGGGCACCTACGGGTTCTTCAAACGCGTGACCGGGCCGGATACCTATCAGGAGGTCTACGAGAACCTGCCCGGCATGCTCGACGAGATGGACGCCAGGAACACGCCGTTCGACGTGATGCGGTACATTCACAACGGCGTGGACAATCACCCGCCCGATGTGAAGATCAGCCAGGTCGTACGCCAGTGGAATGAGAAATGGGCGTACCCGAAGCTGATTGTCGCGACCAATTCCATGTTCTTTGACGCCTTGGAAAAGCAGTGCCAGGATGTCCGCACGTTCCGGGGCGAGCTGCCCCACACCGATTACGTCGTGGGGGCGATCTCGACGGCCAAAGAGACTGCCATCAACCGTCTGACGCACGACAAGCTGCTCTCGGCAGAGAAAGCGGCGACCATCGCCTCACTGACCAGTCAGTACGCCTATCCCGCCGACCAGATTTCCCAGGCGTACAGCGACATGCTCCTCTACGATGAGCACACCTGGGGCAAGGACTACCCGGCGGGCGAGATCCAGGACTGGGCCTGGAACGAGAAGAGCCACTATGCCTACAAGGCCGCCGGACTGGCCCAATCCGTGCTGACCGACGGCCTGGGCCGCATCGCCGGCAGTATCCGGCTCGAACAGAAGCAGCGGCACGTGGTGGTGTTCAACCCTCTTGCCTTCGACCGGACCGATGTCGTGCGGCTGACCCGATTTGCGCCGGAGAAGCCCTTCGACGTCATCGACGAGCAGACCGGCCGCAAGGTCGCCTACCAGATCGTCGAGCTCGATGGCCCGCTGGCCCCGGCGCCGTATGCCGCGTACCGTTGGGCGCGGGCAGCGTTTGAGAAGCACGAGCTGTTCGATCTGGTCTTCATCGCAGAGAATGTCCCGTCACTGGGATACAAGAGCTATCGTCTTGCGCCGCGCGAGGGAACGCCGACGTTCGACAGCGACTTACGCGTAGTCGAGAACGGCATCGAGAATCGCTTCTTCAAGGTCGCTCTCGACCCCCGCACGGGTGCCATTGCGAGCATCTATGACAAAGAGCTCGCGCGGGAGTTGGTCGATCGGCAGGCCCCGGACAAGTTGAATCAATTCGTCGCAAAATGGGTCCAAACCGCCAAACAGGAAGGTCCGACGGCGGCCGAAATCCGCACCGGGAAGAAGGGCCCGGTCTATGCGAGCCTCGTCGCGCGCAGCTCGGGACCGGGCTGTCCGCAGATCGTCCAGGAAGTGGTCCTGTACGCCGACCTCAAGCGGATCGACCTGTTCAACCGGGTCCTGAAGGACTCCACGCCGCTGCTGGAGGTCTACTTCGCGTTTCCGTTCCAGGTGGAGGGGCCGAAGTTCCGGTTCGAGGGCTCCAATTCGGTCATCGAGCCGCTGCGGGACCAATTCCCCGGCTCGAACTCGAACTACTACGCCGTGCAGCACTGGGCCAACGTGTCGAACCCGGAGGTGGGCATCACGCTATCGCCGGTGGAGTCGCACCTGCTGGAGTTCGGCGGCCTGTGGCCGTGCTATGTCTCGCAGGCCCATCACGGCGTGACGCCCGCCGACTTCGGCCGCGAGTTCGTCAAGCCCGAGCAATTGACGAAGGGCCACATGTACGCTTTCGTCCTCGACAGCAACTTCCGCACCAATTTCCAGCCGGTGCAGCAAGCGGACCTCCTCTTTCGCTACGCGATAACCAGCAGCGCCGGGCCGAAAGCCAACAGCGCGCACCGCGATTTCGGCTGGTCCGTCCACAACCCACTTCTGCCCGTCCTCGTCAACGGGGGCCGACAGGGCCCTCTGGAAAGCCAAGCCAGCTTCTGCCGGCTGGACAAGGCCAACGTCCTGCTCACGACGATCAAACACGCGGAGGACGGCCACGGCCTGATCGTCCGCCTCCTGGAGACCGACGGCAGCCAGACAACCGTGACGCTGACCGTGCCGGCCGTGACGATTGAGAAGGCCTGGCTGACGAATCCGGTGGAAGAGAACCAGAAGGCACTGGACGGCACCGCGCACGGCGTAACCGTGCCGATCCGGGCCTTCGGTATTGCCACCGTGCGCTTGCAGACGTCGCCCCAATAGCACGGTCAAGTCCGAGGCCCCAACTGCCGATAATATCTGCTTGGCAGCTTGGCGCAGGAACCGGATTTCCCTTGCTTCCGGGTCGTCGCGTGCCTACAATGCAGGCGTACTGCAATTGGCGCTCATTTTTGGCCCTGTGGAGGAGCAAACATAACCAGAAAGAGGCCCCGAACGCGGACCGCCGCGTGCGGGGACTCAAATGCATCCACACGTCGAGAATCGTTCCCTCGCAAAGCCCGTGACCAGGGTTTTCCCTCCTGGGAAATGCGGCATGGGAAGACCTGAGAGCTGCTGTGGCACGCCGCAGTGGCTTGGCTTCCAGGAAGGAAGTGAGTTGTAGGACCATCCAAGGTTCGTATAGGGGAAGCATGGCGGGTAGGGTGACGAGGGAACGTCACAGAATGTACTGAAGCCGCACATGATGGAGGCGTAGAGGCTCCCGGTGTGCGGGTCAAAGGCAATAGTGTTAATGTACGGCATGTTTGAAGGAGGACAAGTATGTTAAGAAAGTCAGTTTTTGTGATTCTGGCCACGCTATTGCTGGGGCCAGCCTGGTCGGCATTCGCCGGGTTCGATCCCAGCTTGGCCGTCTATTGGCCTATGGATGAGGGAACGGGCACGATCGCCCACGACATGACCGTCAACGCCAACAACGGCACGATCTCCGCCGGCCCGACGTGGGTGACGCCGGGGAAGATTGGCGCCGGCGCGCTGAGGTTCGCCGGTACTGGTGATGTCCGGGGGGCGTATGTCGCGATGAACCAGCGCAGTTTCACCATCGCGATGTGGGTCAGTCCGTCGTTGACCAGTTCCCAGATCATCTTTTCCGAGCAGTCGTCCGCCGCGAATTCCGTGAGCATGCACTTGCGTCTTGGAGGCACTGGGAGCACGGATGCCCCCGTGAATGGAATTCGCTTTGGCTTCTACAATGATGACCTTGACACCCCCGCCAATGTGCTCCAGAGCAACAACTGGTACCACCTGACGTTCTGGTACGATTGGTCGTCCAAGGCCAGGAGGATCTACCTCAATGGCGTGCAGATCGCCACAGGCACGTCGACGACTGGGTTCCTGGCAACGTCCGGCGTGATCTGCTTGGGCTCCTGGTCAACAAACGGCCAAAACTTCACGGGCATGATTGACGATTTCCAACTCTACCAGAAGGCCCTGTCTGACGCTGAGATCAAGAACATCATGAGCGGCCTGTCCAACAAGTCTCTGGCCGCCAACGTCAGCCCGGAGGATGGCGCCCTGGATGTGCCGCGGGACGCTACATTGAGCTGGACGCCGGGCCAGTACCCTGCCACGCATGATGTGTACCTCGGGACCGCGACCGCGGACGTGAACAACGCGTCCCGGACGAGCCCGAACGGCCTGTTGGCCAGCAAGGGCCAGGCCGATACGACCTTCGATCCGGCCGGCGTGTTCGCTTACGGCCAGACCTACTACTGGCGGATCGACGAGGTGAACAAGGCCCCCGACGGCACCGTCTACAAGGGCGGCATCTGGTCCTTCACCGCCGAGCCCTATGGCTATCCGATCACGAAGATTACCGCCACGGCCTCCAGCGCCCAGGCCAGCATGGGCCCGGACAAGACCATCGACGGCTCCGGCCTCGACAAGAACGGCCTGCATGGCACCGACTCGACCACGATGTGGATGAGTGCCGGCGTGCCGCCGAACTGGATCCAATACCAGTTCGACAAGGTCTACAAGCTGTATCAGTTGTCGGTCTGGAACTCGAACCAACTGATCGAAAGCTACCTCGGCTTTGGCGCCAAGACCGTCAAGATTGAGACCTCCACCGACGGCACCACTTGGACGGAATTGGCCAACGTGCCGGAATTCGCCAAGGCCACCGGTCTGGCCGGTTACGCCGCGAATACCACGGTCAATCTCGGCGGAGTCGAGGCCAAGTACGTCAAGCTGTCGATCCTGGCCGGCTGGGGCGGCATGGCCGTCGTCGGCTTGGCGGAAGTTCAGTTTACTTACGTCCCGGTGCAGGCCCGCACGCCGCAACCGGCCGCTGCCGCTACGGGCGTCAGCGTGGATGCCGACCTGAATTGGCGGCCCGGCCGCGAGGCAGGCTCGCATTCCGTGTCCTTCGGCACGGACCCGAATGCCTTCGGCGCTGCCAAGACCGTGACCGACCATAGCTTCGACGCCGGCTCTCTGACCTTCGGCACGAAGTACTACTGGAAGGTCGATGAGGTCAACACCGTCACCTATCCGGGCGACGTCTGGAGCTTTACCACTCAGGAATACGCGCCCGTGGATGACTTCGAGAGCTACACGGACGACACGGGCAGCCGCATCTACGAGTCCTGGATCGACGGCTGGACGAATGGCACCGGCTCGGTGGTCGGCTACCTGCAATCCCCGTTTGCCGAGCAGACCATCATCCATGGCGGCAAGCAGTCCATGCCGCTGGAGTACAACAACGTCAAGACGCCGTTCTACTCCGAGGCCGAGCGGACCTTCGACGCGCCCCAGAGCTGGACGGGCAATGGCGCCGACACCTTGTCGCTGTACTTCCGAGGCAGCGCCGTCAGCTTTGCGGATAAAGGCGGCAACGCTTTCACCATCAGCGGCAGTGGCACCGACATCTGGAACAACAGCGACCAGTTCCGTTTCGCCTACAAGCAGCTCGCCGGCAACGGCTCGATCACGGCGAAAGTGGACAGCCTAGTCAACACCAACGGTTGGGCCAAGTCCGGCGTCATGATTCGCGAGAGCCTCGATGCCGGGTCTCGCCATGCCATGATCGTGGTGACCCCGAGCAACAGCGTTTCGTTCCAGCGTCGGGATACCACCAATGGCGCCAGTGCCAATACGGACGTTCCCGGCGGTCTGAAGGCCCCGTATTGGGTCCGGCTTACCCGCACGGGAAACGTTTTCAAAGCGGAGTACTCGGCGGACGGCAAGACCTGGGCCCAGGATGGCACCGACACGACCATTCTGATGGCGACCAGCGTCTACATCGGGATGGCGGTGACCAGCCACGATGCGACGCTGACCACCACGGCGGAGATCTCGAACGTCTCCACCACCGGCACGGTCACCGGCAACTGGCAGGCCCTGGCCATCGGGATGGCCATGCCGGGCAACGATCCGGCGCCGCTGTACCTCGTGGTCGAGGACAAGGCCGGCAAGAAGAAGACGGTAGTCAACCCAAATCCGGGCGCTACCGCCACGGCGGCCTGGACCCAGTGGCGGATCCCGCTCAGTGATCTGACGGGCGTCAACGTGGCGGCCGTCAAAAAGATCACGATTGGCGTGGGCGACGCCACCAGCCCGAAGGCGGGCCCCGCCGGCATGCTGTACATCGACGACATCGGGTTTGGGCATCCGGTTCAATAGCCCAACCCCAGAGTAACGCCGTGCTACGCGGCGTACGATGACACGCAAGCGGGGCGTCGGTCCACCAGGCCACGCCCCGCTCTTCTTGACCCCTGCCCCGCTGTCAGGGACAGGGAAATAACGACGTTTTCCGCCGCTACTGTCGAGATTCGACCGAAAACAGGTTGTGTCCCACGTGCGGAGGTGGTATAAAGGAGGCAACGGATGTGTGGGTTCTGGGTGCCACCGCCGCGGTATGGAGCGAGCGGCCGCGCGGCGCATTGAACGGGGAGGCCCTGATGCAAGGTGTTTTACCGTACACATGGCCTAAGGGGGGGTGCGCTGAATCCACATCGGTTTCCGGTTCTGGTTTGTCCTTGTCTGGTTCTGCATACCGTCCTTTCGGAAAGGAGGTGAAGAAAGCACGAATTTCGCTCCGTGGGGCCGCACCGAGTCGGTCCCGGTGAATGCTACGACGACGCAATTCCGTAGGCGCAATCTAAAAGGAGGACTAGCAATGGTAACGAAGAAGTGGCTTTTCGTGGGGGTTTTCACTTTGCTCAGCTTGAGTGTGGCGCTGGCCGCCCCCCCGGCCGTACACCCAACCACGGGAGAACCGCTGGTGATCACGTGCCTCAAGGGTACTCCGACGGCCATCGACGGGGACCTGAGCGACTGGAACCTGGAGGCGATGACTCCAGCCGTCCTGGACGCCACCGCGCAGATGTATACGGGGCAGGCCAGTTGGACCGGTCCGGCGGACCTGAGCGGAAAATTCTATCTGCAATGGGACGACAAGAAGATCTACCTCGCCGTGGTGGTGAAAGACGATAGGTTGTCCATGAATAAAACCAACGGCGATATCTGGAATGCGGACGCCATCGAAGTGTTCTTCGGCACGACCAACGCCGTGGCACCCCATGCCGAGCACTATCAGTACGGCTTCAACGCCAAGGGACAGTACTGGAACTGGTGCAACATGGATAGCGCGGGTCAGAGCCTGCCGGATTACATGCAGGTAGGCTACACCACAACGGCCGACGGCTATATCTGCGAGGCCGCGATCGAATACGGACGAATCCGTAACCTGAGTTGGAAAGCCGGCAACACCATCGGTTTCCACCCCGTGCTGGACGATACGGATGCCACGGACCGGGAAATCCAGATGACCTGGACGGGCCGGGAAGCTCATGACCAGAGCCTGGGATTCGGGTATTTGATCCTTTCGGGCGAACCTGCCGTCGCGAAGGAACTCAGTCGTGGTCCGAGTCCGGCCGACAAGGCCGTGGACGTGCCGGTGGATGCGGCCCTCTCCTGGACCGCGGGTCAGTTTGCGGCGAGCCACGATGTGTATCTCGGCACGGCGTTCGCGGATGTCAACAATGCCACGCGCACCAGTCCCGCGAGCGTCCTGGCGAGCAAGGGCCAGACAGCCGCGGAATTCCATCCGGTGGGTCTCACCTACGGCCAGACCTACTATTGGCGGGTCGATGAGGTCAATGCGGCCCCCAGCAGCACCGTCTTCAAGGGAGAGACCTGGAGCTTTACCGTCGAACCGTATGGCTATCCGATTACGAACGTGACGGCCAAGGCTTCCAGCGCGCAGGGGAACGGGATGGGCGCGGAGAATACCGTCAACGGCTCCGGCCTCGACCAGAACGGTTTGCATGGCACGGTAGGAACCACGATGTGGCTCAGCACCGGGGCCGGGCCGAACTGGATTCAGTACCAGTTTGACAAGGTCTACAAGCTCTCCGATCTGAAGGTGTGGAATACCAATGGGGTCATCGAGCCTTTCATGGGCTTTGGCGCCAAGAAAGTCACGATTGAGACCTCCGCCGACGGCACGACCTGGAAGGCCCTGGACAATGTGCCCGAGTTCGCCCGGGCACCCGGCATGGCCGACTACGCCGCCAATACCACCGTCAACTTCGGTGGCGTCGAGGCCCAGTACGTCAAGCTGACGATCAACAGCACCTGGGGTGGCCTGAACATCACCGGCCTGAGCGAGGTCCGGTTCTCTTCCGTCCCGGTGCAGGCCTTTGCCCCGCAGCCGGCCACCGGCGCGACGGGCGTCGGCATGGACGCCAGCCTGAATTGGCGACCGGGGCGCGAGGCCAGCTCGCACAAGGTGTTCCTGGGCACCGATCAGGCGGCGGTGGCCGCCGGCACGGCAGCGGCCCAGACCCTGACCGCGCACAGCTTTGCCCCCAGCAGCCTGACCTTCGGCACGACCTACTACTGGAAGGTCGATGAGGTCGGCGCCGCCACCTATCCGGGCGACGTCTGGAACTTCACGACGCAGGAATACGCGGTCGTGGAAGATTTCGAGAGCTACAACGACAAGGACAATTTCATCTATGACGCCTGGATCGACGGCTTTACCGACGGCAAGAGCGGCTCCACCGTCGGCTACTTCACGGCCAACAACGGCACGTTCGGCGAAACGGCGATCGTTCACAGCGGCAAGCAGGCCCTCCCGGTCGAGTACAACAACGTCAAAACACCGTACTTCTCGGAGGCCACGCGCACGTTTGACGCGACCCAGAATTGGACGACCAACGGCGGCGATACGCTGTCGCTGTACTTCCGAGGCCGGGCCGCGGGCTTTACGGACAAGGGCAACAACGCCTTCACGATGGCGGCCGGCGGCACGGACATCTGGGACGTCGGCGATCAGTTCCGCTTTGCCTACAAACCGCTCAATGGCAACGGCTCGATCACCATGAGAGTCGACAGCGTTGGCAACACCAACGCCTGGGCCAAGGCGGGTCCCATGATCCGCGAGACCCTCGACGCCGGGGCCAAGAATGCCTACTTTGCGGTGACCCCGGGCAATGGCGTCTCGTTCCAGTGGCGTACCACCACCAGCAGCGCCTCGGCCAACAGCCAGACCGCCGGACTGGTGACGCCGTACTGGGTCCGGATCACCCGCACCGCCAACGTCTTCAAGGCGGAGTACTCGGCGGATGGCAAGACCTGGACGCAGCAGGGCACGAGCACAACTGTCGCGATGGGGACTAACGTCTACATCGGGATGGCGGTGACCAGCCATGATGCGGCCCTGACTACGATCGCGGAGATCTCGAATGTCTCCGTCACCGGCACGGTCACCGGCAACTGGCAGGTGACGGCCATCGGGGCGGCCATGCCGAGCAACGATCCGGCGCCCGTGTACCTGGCCGTCGAAGACAAGGCCGGCAAGACCAAGACCGTGGTCAATCCGAATCCGTCGGCCAGCACTACTGCGGCCTGGACGGAATGGCGGATCGCCCTGAGCGACCTGACGGGCGTCAACCTGGCGGCCGTCAAGAAGATCAAGATCGGCGTCGGCGATGCCACCAGCCCGAAGGCGGGTCCCGCCGGAATGCTGTACATCGACGACATCGGCTTTGGGCATCCGGCCAAGTAGCCCAAGACGATAGCCGCGCCAGAGTCCGTGGCGCACGATGACACCAAAGCGGGGCGTCGGTCTACCAGACCACGCCCCGCTTTGCTTTTGGCTGAACCGCAGGGGACGCAGAGAAGGAGGGAGTTCAGAAACGAAGAAGATGGAGCATGGATGAGCGTGATACGGATTCTGGTTGACCGTGCGCTCCGCTCCATGTTGGGTGCCATGTCTACGCTGGCATAGACATGTCCTATCCGATGGGCCAGGCACGCCTACGCCAGCGTAGGCATGGCACCCGGCCGCCTTTGTCATTCCCGCGAAGGCGGGAATCCATTTACGCCGGGAGTTTTCGGGATCGCTGCCTGCGTGGTCGGGTGGCATCGCCAAGGCCTCCGGCCTTGACGATGGTTTTCCCGTGTGCCGTGGAGCCATCGTCAAGGGCACAGCCCTTGGCGCTGCCACCCAACCTGCCAGTTTGTTAGGAAGCGAAGCAAGCCTGCTCCGCGCAGGCAGGGGAAGCAATCGCAATCCCCCGGATGGGGAGATTGCTTGGATCCCCCAACGCGAACTCCTGCGTTTGGGGGCCCTTCGCTTCGCTCGCAATGACATGCAGCGAGGCGCTATGTTGTTAAACCGCCGTCAGATCCTGTGATCCTGTCGGACAATCAGCCGCTGGCCGCCGTCGAGGCTTTTGCCCCAGTTCTTCGGGGGCGCGATCCGGCGGAGCTTGTCGAGTTGGCCGATCTCCTTCAGGCGCGCGTAGATGAGTTGCCAGGCGCACGGCACATCCGGGCGGACCTCGCAGCGGTCCTCGCGGGAGCCGCCGCACGGGCCGTTGAGCATGTGCTTGGCACAACGGGTGACGGGGCAGATGCCGCCGTACTCGTGCAGAACGCACGCCCCGCAGGCGGCGCACTTCTCGGTCCAGATGCCTTGCTCCTCCAGAATGCCGATGAAGGTCGTATTGAGCCCCGCGTAGACGGGCTTGCTATGATAGCGTTCGGCGACGGCCTGAACACCGGCGCCGCAGCCAAGTGAAAGCACGGCCTCGTTCCGCTCCACGGCCTCGGCCGCCTGTTCGATGAAGACGTTGTCGCACTGACGCTCGATGGTCAGTTCCTCGATTTGGAGATCCACCTCCTGGAGCCGCGCCGCGATGCGCAGGGCCGAGCTGATGATGCCGACCTCCCGCTCGCCGCCGGCCAGGCAGACCGTCACGCACGTCCCGCAGCCCAGAACCAGGAGCTTCTGGTGCTCCCTGACGATATCCATCAGTTCCGGAATTCTCTTTCGTTCGGCAACGATCATGAGGCAGTCTCCATTTCAGATTTACAATTTACTATTTAAGATTTACGATTGACGGATTGTGATTCGTTCCCTCTGACACCTCGGCCGCCGGCGCCATACGGGCGTAAGCCGAAATCCTAAATTGTAAATCTTAAATCTTCAATTTCACGGGGTTTGGTCCGAGCTTGCGGACCGTCTCGACCATGTCGGTGATGGCCTGGGCCAGGGGCCGGGCCATGGCCGCCGAGATGTTCACCATCCGCAGGCGTTCTTTCTCCAGCCCGATCTCCGCCAGCATGTCCCGCATGTACTCGACACGCCGCTTGGCGTAGAGGTTGCCGCTGGTGTAGTGGCAGCCGCCTTCGAGGCAGCCGGCCACCAGGACCCCGTCGGCGCCGTTTTCCAGGGCCTTGAGGAGGAATTCGGTCTCCAGCCGGCCCGTGCACGGCGTGCGGATGATGCGGACGTTCGGCGGATACTGAATCCGCATCGTGCCCGCCAGGTCCGCCGCCGCATACGCACAATAATGGCAGCAGAAGGCCAACACTCTTGGTTCAAACTTGGCGTTTTCCATGGTTGTCATCAATGCCTGTTGATGTCATTGCGAGTCGCTGCGCCGCTGCGCGACTAATGTCAGGAAGAAAATGGCCTTTATCACATATTCTCCTGTAACACTTGGTGGCTGCAAGACTTATGGCTATTTCTGCCACACCAGCCAAAAGCCATTTTCTTAGGAGCCGTGAAGCGACGAAGCAATCTCAATCTCCGTGGTGGGAGATTGCTTCGCTTCGCTCGCAATGACATAGAGAAACCGTTCACATCACAACACTTCGACCGCTGCTTTCTCTCTCGCCGCCCCGTTGTCCTCGGCCAGCAGCGTGCGAATCATCGCGCGGAACTGGTTCGTCTCGAAGTGATTCAGTTGAATCGCCCGGGCCGGACACTCGGAAGCACAGATGCCGCAGCCCATGCACTTGGCAGCCTCGATCTGGCCCTTGCCGTCGGTGTTGCAGAACGGGGCGCCGTATGGGCACACGTGCACGCACGTCATGCACGAGATGCACTTGGTCTGATCGACGTACGAGACCTGCGGGCTGACGTCGAGCTGCGTCTTGGAGAGCACGGTCGTCGCCCGGGCCGCCGCGGCCCGCGCCTGGGCGATGCTCTCGTCGAGGAACTTCGGCGAGTGGGCCAGACCGCACAGGAAGATACCTTCCGTGGCGAAGTCCACCGGCCGCAGCTTCATGTGGGCCTCCACGTAGAAACCATCCGCGTTGAGTGGCACCTTGAGCATGTCGGAGACGCGCTTATTGTTCGCACGGTCCGCCGCGATGCCCGTGCTCAACACGACCTGGTCGGCTTCGATCTCAATCGGCTCCGGGAAGTCCGGGCTGGTGATGCTGACCTTCAAATGTGTCGAGGGCGTCCCGCCCTCGAATCGCGGGCTGGAAGCCCGCGACACAACTGGCTCCCGCTCGGGCGTGTACCGCAGGAAGATCACTCCGGCTGCGCAGGCCTTCTGGTAGTAGGTCTCCCGGAAGCCGTAGGTCCGAATGTCACGATAGAGGACGAAGACATCCGTCTCAGGCGATTTGGCCTTGATTGCCAAAGCGTTCTTGACCGCCATCGAGCAGCAGATGCGGCTGCAATACGGATGCTCCTCGTCGCGCGACCCGGCGCACTGAATCATCACCACGTTCTTCATCCCGGCGGGCAGACGGCCCGCGTGGATGCGCTTCTCCAGCTCGACCTGCGTAATGACGTTCGTCGATGCCCCACCGAGAAACTTGGTCGTTTCCGCCCGGTCGGCGCCGGTGGCGACGATCACGGCACCGGCGCTGACTTCGGATTTCTTGCCGCCGCCGGACAGGGTCGCGTGAAACTCGCCGATATGGCCTTTGACCTCCGCAACTTCCATCCCGAGGTACACGTCGATGTTCTTGTTCTCTTTTACCTGCTGGATCAGACTCGCTGCCAGGCCGGCGACGTCGATATCTTCCAACGTGTGATGAATGTCGTGCAGGTGGCCGCCCAGCCGGTCCGTCCGCTCGACCAAGTGGACCTTGAAACCCTGGTTGGCGAGGGCCAGCGCCGCCGTCATGCCGCTCAGGCCGCCGCCGATGACGAGCCCCTTCTGATCGACTGTCAGCGTACCGCCCTCCAACGGCGATAATCCTTGGGCCCGGGCAATCGCCATCCGAACCAGATCCGTCGCCTTCTGCGTGGCGACTTCGGGCGAGGAGGAGTGCACCCACGAGCACTGGTCGCGAATGTTCGCCATTTCGAACAGGAACGGGTTGAGCCCCACCTCGCGCATCGTCTCGCGGAACAGCGGTTCGTGCGTCCGCGGCGTGCACGAGGCCACGACGATGCGATTGAGCCGATGCTCCACAATCTGCGTGCGAATATTCGACAGGCTCGTGTCCGAGCAGGTGAACATCGTGTGGGTGGCGAAAACCACGCTCGGCTCGCTCTCGATGTTCTGGACCACGCGCTCGACATCGACGACCGAGCCGATGTTCCGGCCGCAGTGGCAGATGAAGACGCCCAGCCGCGGCTCTTCGTCCGTGACATCGTGCTCGTCCGGGTACTTCTTCTTGACCGTCCGCGTGTTACGGGCCGACGCCAGCAGTTCCATCGCCATCGAGGCGGCACCGCTGGCCTGCATCACGGTCTCGGGGATGTCCTTCGGCTCCTGGAACGCCCCGCCGACGAAGACGCCCGGCCGGGACGTGGACAAAGGCTGCGAACGCTTCGTTGCACAGAAGCCGTATTCGTTCAACTCGATGCCCAGCCGCGACGCGGATTCGACGGCCGAGCGCGAAGGCTCCAAGCCAACGGCCAGCACAACAAGATCGAATTCCTCCTCGCGGAGCTTGCCCGTCTCATCGACGAACCGAACGCGAGGATTCATCGTCCCAGGCATCTGGACGATGCGCGACGGCATGCTCTTGAGGTAGCGGACACCGTTTTGATTCTTAGCCCGCTCGTAATATTGATCGAAGTCTTTGCCGTGGGCGCGGATGTCCATGTAGAAGATCGTCGCTTCCAGGCCCGGCGTGTGGTCCTGGGCCATCATGGCCTGTTTCGTCGAGGCCATGCAGCAGATGGACGAGCAGTATTCGTTGCCGCACTGGGCGTCACGTGAGCCGACGCACTGAATCCACGCCACCTTCTTGGCCTCACGGCGGTCGGAGAGCCGCACGACATGCCCCTCGAACGGTCCGGCGGCCGACAGCATCCGCTCGAACTGAACGCTCGTCACGACGTTCGGATACCGCCCCCAGCCGAATTCGCCCTTGCGGCTCGCGTCGAACTCCTCGAAGCCGGTGGTCAGAACGACCGAGCCGACCTCCAGCTCGACGGTCCGCTCTCCCATGGCGTGGTCGATGGCGTTCTGTTTGCAGGCCTCGACGCACTCTTTGCACTCGGAGCACAAACCGCAGTTCAAGCACCGCTCCGCCTCGGCGAGGGCCCCTTCTTCCGTCAGCCCCGTCTCCACCTCTTGGAAGCTGCCCGCCCGTTGGGCCACCGGCAGCTCACCCGCTTGGGCCCGCGGCTTCTCTTCGACATCGTCCGTCGAGGGGAGAAGCTCTTCCGGTACGGGTCGCAGCGCGCTCTCGAATCTCGCGGTCGAGAGGTCCTTGCCATTGAGGTAGCGCTCGATGGACTCCGCGGCCCGCTTGCCGGCCGCCACCGCCTCGATCACCGACTTGGGACCGCTCACGGCATCGCCGCCAGCGAAGACACCCGCTAACGAGGTCTGGAGCGTCACGGGATCGGCCTTGAAGTAGCGGCCCTGGGTCCCAACGCCGATGTGCTTGAGGAATTCCTCGTCCGTGGTCTGCCCGATGGCCGTGATAATCTGATCGGCCGCGAGGGCTATTCGCTCATTCTCGGCGTAGGCAGGGCTGAAACGCCCATTCTCATCGAAGACTCTCGTGCATTTCTTCAGCTCGATTCCGGTGACGCTGCCATTGCCGAGAATGACGCGCGGTCCCCAACCGTTCGTGATTTTGATGCCCTCCTGCAAGGTGGCCTCGACCTCTTCGGGATAGGCCGGCATCTCGTGCCGCTGTTCGAGCGACACCATTTCCACGCTCTTGGCCCCGAGCCGCAAGGCCGTGCGGGCCACGTCCACGGCGACGTTGCCACCGCCGATGACAACGACCCTGGCCCTCACTTCGGGCGGTGGCGAGGGCGTCTCGCCCTTGTTCGTGGCGAGGGCATCCTGCCCTTGTTCTTCTCGCGTCGGCAAGATGCCAGCGCGACGCAAGGGCGGGACGCCCTCGCCACGAAGAGCACAAGGGCGGGACGCCCTCGCCACCTCGCGGAGAAAATCGATGCCCTGAACAACGCCCTTTTTGTTCTCACCGTTCACGCCCAGCAAGCGGCCTTTGGTCGCGCCGGCGCCAAGGAAGACGGCATCATTGTCTTTACGCAACTGGTCCAGGGAGATGTCCTTGCCAACCCGGCAGTTGAAAACAAAGCGAACGCCCTTGCGTCGGATGAGTTCGACCTCGTGATCGAGCACCTTCTTCGGCAGCCGGTACTCCGGAATCCCGTAGCGCAGCATGCCGCCCGCCGCCGGCTGTGCTTCATATACTGTGACGGCGAAGCCCCCGTCGGCCAGATCGTTCGCGACGGTCAGTCCCGCCGGACCGGACCCGATGACCGCCACCTTCTTGGCACCGGGGGCCGGCTTCTTCTCGGAGGGCAGGCTCAGCTTGCCCGACTCCAGCATCTGGACTTCCTGGTCGGAGGCGAAGCGTTTGAGCAGCCGGATGGCGATAGGATCGTCCGCTGTGCCCCGCGTGCACTTGCTCTCGCACGGATGAGTACAGATGCGGCCACAAATCGCCGCGAGCGGATTGCGCTCGCGGATCAGACTCACCGCCTTGGCGTATTCTTTCTTCTTGACGAGCTGCACGTAGCCCTGCACGTTGACATTCGCCGGGCAGGTTATTTTGCAGGGAGGGTGGCCGTTCTTGAGGATGCCGAAGATGTTCGGCGTCGCCTGGGCGTAGTGCTTGGCGATGGCCTTGCGTTTGCCAAGTTCGCGGTCGAAGTGATCGAGAATCTGCACGGGACAGGCATTGGTGCACTCGCTGCAACCGTTGCACTTGGTCTCGTCCACGTAGCGCGGATAGCGTTTGACGGTGGCTTTGAAGTGGCCCGGCTCGCCCTTCAGGTCGGTTAGCTCGGACAGCGTGAGGATTTCGATGTTGAGGTTGCGGGCGCACTCGACGAGCTTGGGCGACACGATGCACGTGGCGCAGTCGCCGGTCGGGAAGGTCTTGTCGAGGTGGGACATCATGCCGCCGATGGCCGCCTCGCGCTCGACGAGATAGACCTTGAAGCCCGCGTTGGCTAGATCCAGCGACGCCTGCACCCCGGCGATCCCGCCGCCCTGTACCAGCACCGCACCAACTTTCTTTTGACCATTGTCACTCATAAGCACCTTCGCGCCCTCATGCCGCAAGAACCGCTTGGACCACCTTGGCCGGCGAGATCATGAGCTTGTTCAAGCCGAGCCTCTCGGGAGCGAGGCCCAGGCACAAGCCGAGCAACTGCGTGATGTACAGGACGGGCAGGTCGTAGCGATTGCCCTTGGTCTTGGCGATGTCGAGCTGGCGCATGTCGAGATTGATCTGGCACATGGGGCAACTGACCGCGATGCAGTCCGCGCCCGCCAGTTTGGCCATGCCGACAATCGAGTCCGTGAGGTTCACCACCACATCGGTCCGCGACATGGAGAGGCCCCCGCCGCAACACTCGACCTTGTGCGGCCATTCGAGGGCCGTGCCGCCCAGCGCCGAAACCAGCCGATCCAACGAGCTCGGGTTTTCCGGATCGTCGAATCCCGTAACCTCACTGGGCCGGACCAGCAGACAACCGTAGTAGCTCGCCACCTTCATACCCGCGAGAGACTTGTGCAGAGCCGCACCGATGGCCTCGACTCCGACGTCGTCCAGGAGCACCTCCAGCAGGTGACGCACGTTCACCGAGCCGTCGTAGTCCCGGCCCACCGCCTCCGCCACTTTGGCCCGCACCTGCTCGTTCGAGGCAATCTCGTGATTCGCCACTTTCATGCGGTTGTAGCAGGCGGCGCAGTTGACGACCAGGTCGAGGCCCAGGTCTTTGACCTTGACCAGTGTCGCTGCCGGCAGGGCCGCCGCCAGGATACGGTCGGTCTGATGCCCCGCGGTGGCTCCGCAGCAGGTCCAACCCTTGGGCTCGACCAACTGAATCCCCAGCGCCTCGGCCACGGCCAGAGTGGACTGATGCATGTCCCGCGCCGTGGACTCCGCCGAACAACCTGGAAAATACGCGTACTTCATTGGCCTGCCCCGCCCTCTTTCGTCTTCTTGAAGATGTGGCGCACGGTCTTGCGATCCGCCCCGTGTGGTGGCAGCAGTGCAATCTTGCGTTTCTTGAGCATGGTCGGGAACTTCTCGGTGTCGGCCATCAGCTTGCCGCTGCCGAGCTTATAGCCGGCGATCATGGCGAGGTCGTATGTTCGTCCGAAGACCTGGACGGTCTTGAGGAACGCCCGATTGAACAACGGGACGTTGCCCTCGGGCTGGGCCGCCCCTCGCTCCCGCGCCAGCTTCCGCAAGGCATCCATCACCGCCGCCACGTCGATCCCCATCGGACAGCGCGTCGAGCAGGTCTCGCACGAGACACACATCCAAAGGATGTCGCTGCTGAGCAGCTCATCGCCTGCCCCGAGGTGCAGCCGACGCATGATCTCCGACGGCGGGCATTTGGCCATACCTGACACCGGGCAGCCGCTCGTGCACTTCTTGCATTGATAACACGCGCTCAGGTCCACGCCCGAGATCTCCTGGACCCTGCGGGCAAGGCCCCGTGCCGACCTATTCTTCGAGATGGTTATCGTCATGTCTGTGGCTCACTCACATTGTCCATTGTCGGTTTGTCACCTCTTCTGGGTGGCATCGTCAAGCACAGCTTGGCGATGGCGGCTTTGCTGTGCGATGGGCCATCGCCAAGGCCTTCGGCCTTGACGCTGCCACCCGGAATGTCCTTCACACGAAGTCCCGACTGCACTGCTGCCATCTCAACTCTTCACGCCCGCTTGTTTTTTCTCTTTGCCGGGCAGGGTGGCTACTTTGGCCAGTGCTTTGAGGACAACCGGCGTCACCTTGCGGTAGACCTCCTCCGGCTGGTGCGGCTGGCCATCAACCGTCAACAGGTCGTCGATCCGGATTCCGAACAGCCGCTCGTTCTCCTGGAGATAGGGCAGGATCAAGTCCCAGTCCGCCGGCGTCAGGGCGGTGAATTTCCCGCCGTTGAGCTGCTGGTTCACGATCTTATGGTGCGGGTCGCGAACGTAGATGGCCCCGCCGGAAGCGAGTGAGAACAGGTTGCTGCCGGGATAGGGCTCGGCCAGCGGGACAACCTGGCCGTCCTCGTCGAGGGCGATGCCGTTGAGGATCACGAAGCCGCCGCCGGCGAGCGGATCGCCTGCCATAAACGACTCCGCGAGGAAGTCAAGGCACGTGCCGTTGATGACGACCTTCGGCCGGCCGACGGAGTTGATCAAGGGCCGGCCCGCCCCGTTGCCGAGAATGAACACGCTGCCGCCTTTGGCCCCATACATGAAGGTCTGGCCGACGTCGCCGTGGACCACGAGCTTGCCACGTTTGGTGATCTGGCCCAACTGGTCCTGGCCGTTGCCGTGGACGGTGATGGTCAGGCCGTCGATCCCGGAGCCAAGGTAGTCGCCGGAACTGCCGTAGATGTCGATGGTCACATCGTCCGTATCGGGCCCCAGGCCGCAGCCGTGGAACCGCTGACCATGCAGGTCGAAGGTGATGAAGTGCTTCCAGCCTTTGATGAAGGCGTCGCACAGCAGCGACGCGTCGGAGTGATCGCCCTCCGGCGGAAAACCCGCCGCGTCGATGACCAGCGTCGTCTCGCCGCGCGCCGGCCCCCGCAGAGCCTTGGCGGTCGGGAGATCGATCAGCCGGTACGCCCCGAGACCGGCGTCGCTGGCCGTGATTTTCGGCAGCGACCGGAAGAGCCGGAACAGCTCGCTGCGAAGAATATGGAGGATGTGGCTGCGTTTCTTGCCGCCGGTCGGGTACTTGCGGTCGTTGAGTAGCGTGAAGACCTCGATCACCGCCGCCGTACTCTCCGGGCTCACCCCGCGCTCCGATAGAGTCTGGCAGATGCTCCGAAAGACCTCGAAGGACCACGTCTTGACGTCGTCGCGGACGAACTCGAACAGACTCGCCGCGCTGCCCTGGCGGAGATAGGCGTCAATCTGCTCTTCCGTGGCATGGGCATCTTGCCCATGAGTATCACGGGCGTCCCGCCCGTGCAGGGCCAGGATGGCCCTGCTACCCATGGGCGGGACGCCCATGCTACTGTAACCTCCGCGCGCTACGTCCACGGAGAAATCACACGGCTGGTTTGCCTTGGGCATGGGGACCGGCCGGCCGAACTTGTCCGTGCAGGTCATGCGCAGGCCGTCGCCTGTGTCGCGGGCATCCTGCCCGCGATTCGAGGGCGGGACGCCCTCGACACGAGCGAGATTGAAGAGAAAGGCGCCGCCGTCGGTGTGACTGCCGCCGCGAGCGTTCCAGTAGCAATCGGCGACCGGGCAAATCCGCCGGTCCTCTTTCGCCAGGCTCTGGAGCGTCGCGTCAATGGCCTGTTTCTCTGAGGCGATCACGCCCACCTGAACCGCGCCTTCGCATAAAGCGAACACCTGCGGCCGGAGCATGGCGGTGTCCGTAATGCCGATGAGCTGAAACTTGTTTTCCCGCGCCACGTTGCGGGCGATGATGAAGAACCACGGACCATCCGGCGAGCCGTGGATGTGCGTCATCTGAATCGCCCGGTAGATTCGCTGTTTGTCTTTCGGCAGCCGGTCAAAGTCGAGCTCCGTCGTCGGGGCCAGGGCCTCAATGATGTATTCGAGCGGGTAGTGATAGGTCCGGTCCAGCAGGTCGAACAGCAGGGCCGAGACCTCCGTGTCGGTCAGGAACTGCGGGTAGATGTCCCGCTGTTTGAGATACTCGCTGACGGAGTGGTAGTTGGCAAAGTCGCCGTTGTGGACCAGGGCCATGTTCATCGCGGCAAAGGGGTGCGCCCCGCCTGGATGCCAGACCCGGCCCTTCGTTGGATAGCGCTGGTGCGCGATCCAGACGTGGGCGCGGAGATCCTCGATCTGGTAGTACTTGACGATAGCCTCGGCGTAGCCGACGACCTTGAGGATCATGATATTGCGGCCGTGAGACAGGACGAACGCCCGCTGCTGGCCCAGGGACGCGTAGAACTTCTGGTTCAGTCGGAAGCTGTTCTGGCTGACGTACTCATCCTCGGCCTCGCGGCGTCCCATCGCGCCCAGACCATTCTTCTCCACGAACGCATCGAGCACCTTCGGTTTCACGCGAACGAAGTAGCGCCACACGTCCGGCGGTTTGACTTCCAGGTCCCCCACCGCTTGCCAGTCGCCCACTTTGTCCAATGGTGCCGACGTGGCCAGCTCGAAGTGCGGCGTGATGAATTCCTGCTCGACCTCCGGCCGGACCTTCGGGTCCAGTAGCGCAACGTGGAGCATGTAGCATTCATCGAGCACCTGCCGGCTGACGCCCAACTGCTCGGGCACGAGTCCGACCGCCGCGAGGCCGCCGCCTTTGCCGTTGCCGCGATTGTGCATCTGCTTGGAGGGCTCGTAGATGTGTCGGCCTGGCACCGGTTTCGTGCAACAGAACCCGACCACACCGCAGCCCCCCTCCTCCTCACCCTTGCGCACCGTCTGCGGATACCCAGACACATCGGCCAGGGTCTTGCGGGAATGTGCCAATCGTTCGATCAATTGTTTATCCACGGCCTACTGTTTCACCTCGTTCATGTAATCCAAATGCATGAGAAGATCGGTCCGCCCGCGCAGCTCGGCCACGCTGCGCATACCGAAGCGCCACAGGATATCGAGCAGTTCGGTGCGCCAGGCGTGGTAGAGATTGATCAGCCGCTGCGTGCCCCACTCGACGGTCATCTTGGTGCACAGCTCCGGGTCGGTCGTCGCGATTCCGCGCGGACAGCCGCGGCCGCTCTCACACCGGCTGCAGCGCACGCAGCCCAGCGCGACCAACTCGGCCGTGCCGATGATCACGCCATCGGCGCCCAGGGCAATCGCCTTGGCGACATCGTGAGCCGTCCGGATACCACCGCTGGCCATGAGCGTGACTTTGTCCCGGGCACCCTCGGCTTTGAGGAACCCGTGCACCTTGCCGATTGCGTACTCGATGGGCATAGCGATATTCTTCTTGGCGATGTCGGGCGAGGCGCCGGTGCCGCCGTAACCGCCGTCGATGTGGATGATGTGCGTGCCGGCGGCGTAGCTGCCCACCGCGACCATATCCACGTCCGTCGGCGTCGAGACCTTCGTCGAGACCAGGGCCCGCCGGTTGATGTGCTTGATCCAGTCGAGGTGCTTCATGTGGTCCTCGATGGAGTAGACGCTGTGGAACGGGAACGGCGAGAAAAGCGAAATCCCCAGCACCGCCTCGCGCATCCGCGCCACGGCGGGTGTGTTCTTATCGCCGAGCAGGTGGCCGCCGAGACCCGGCTTGGCCCCCTGGGCGTATTTGAACTCGACAATCGGCACGCGCTGGATCGTTTCTTCGCGTACGCCAAACAGGCCTGTGGCGACCTGCGTGATCACGTGGTCGTCGTACGGCCGCATCCGCTCCATGTAGCCGCCTTCACCCGTGCAGGTGAAGGTGTTCCAGGCCACGGCGACGCGGGCCTTCGATAATTGCGTCACGTTGCTGACGGAGCCGAAGGACATGCCGCCGCCGTACCAGGGGACGTCGATCCGAATCTGCGGCCGGCCGTCACCGCGACGGTTCAGCTCGAGACCCGTATCGATCTGGTCCTTGGGCACGTTGACCGGCGGCTTGGGCGGGAACTTGAAGCGCAGCTTGTCGAACCCGCCGCCGGAGTTGCCGCACTGGTACTCGTAGCCGTACTCGGCCGGAGGCAGATCGCCCGTCTCGGCCATCTTCCAGGTGGCGAGGATCATATCCGACGTCCAGCGGTAATCCCCGAGCACCTGCATCATCGGGTTCTCGACGATCTGCAGCGCCTGCTTCGGGCAGGCGGTGACGCAACAATGCTTGGTCTTCTCGCAGACAGGGCCGATGCACCGGTCCGACTTCGGCTCGCAGAAATACTTGTAGCCTTCCTTGCGGACATGCACGCCGTAAGGACAAACCTCGGCGCACTTGCCGCACTGGATGCAGTCGTGACTGCGCCGGATAATGTACTTCGAGACCTCGTTCCGGTAGCGCGGCGGGGCCAGCGCGATTGTGCGCTCGACCTCGACCTGCGGCACGCGCGTCTTCAGCGTGTTGGCCGGCAGGATGTCCCGAAGATCACTTTCTTTGACCGAAAAGCTTGCCAAACGTTTCCTCCTCGAGGTCCTCGAAGAACATGGCGCGTCCGACATCGCCCCGGAGTCGTCGGGCCTCGCGCATGCCCATCGCACCCATAACCTCGATCAATTGATCGTGCCACGCCGCAATCAGATTGACCATTCGGCCGACGGCGTAGTCCAGGGGCACCTCTTCCAGCCGCGCCGGACAGGGCATCCCCGGCTCGCAATGACTGCACAGGTGACACTCCAGAGCGATCATCAGCGGCAGGTCGATGCTGACCACATCGGCGCCACAGATGATGACCTTGGCCAGGTGCTCAGGCAACGCAATCCCGCCGCCAGCGATCAGTGTGATTTCGTCTCTCTGTCCTCTTTCGATCAGCGCCGTGTGAATCCGGCGGACCATGTCTTTCAGGAACAGAGGTTTGGCCATGCCGATCTGATTGCCGTTGGCGTCCGCTACGACGTGCAGTACTTCCACCTCGGGCAGGCCGGCCAGCTCGATCGCCCGCTGCACCCCATTCGCATCCAGCGGCACGCGGACCGAGACCACCATCGTGGGATACTTGTCCTTGAGCCGCTTGAGGCGGTCGGCCACATCCGGGCCCTCATACGTCTCCACCAGCCGGGTTTGCACCAGGGTCTGCGGCGGGACCACGGGCTGATCCGCGCTCAGGCAGAAGGCCGTATGAGGCAGCAAGCGGCCGGCATCTTCCGCCTCGAAAGGCCAGTCGGACGGTTTGGCCAATGCGATGATGCCCGTGCGGACGGCGGCCTCACGCACCGCCGGGCCCAGCTTCGGCAGCGTGTGAAGCGGCGACATCAAGTCCAGAACCACCGGCATCGGAATCGACACGCACGAGGTGGGTGGCAAGGCTATCTTGGCCTTGTCTTGCGTGGCGAGGGCGTCCCGCCCTTGCGTGTCGCGGGCATCCTGCCCGCGGTGCGAGGGCAAGATGCCCTCTCCACAATTGAAGTCTTCGTCGAGAGCCAGATAGGCGGGCTTGCGGCCGATGTCCACCGCCGTACTGATGTACTCGCGGCCGTGAATGCCGTCACGCGTGGGCCGAACGATCTCCGACATGTCGGTCCACATGCTGTCGAAGCCCGGCCCGCTGAACGGGCCCCGGTACCCGGCGCCGGAGACCGGGATCTTGGCCGTCTCCGCCTGGGTCCACGTGGTGTGAATGATGTCCGGCGTCCAGTAGCTGTTGCCCAGTGCCTCATAGACGGGATTCACGACCAGCCGCAGCAGACCCTTGGTGCAGTTCTGAACGCAGGAGAAGCAGCCCATGCACTCGAAAAACAGCGAGTTGACGCTCTCCAGCGTGCGGATGTACTCCGCCTCCTGCCGGTAGCGGTCGTAGACGCACGCCTTCTTGACGCAATTGTGACACCGGGCACAGTCTTCGCGCCAATCGACCACGCCGAACTTGCCGACGCGCGGCCGGCGCGGCGGGACAGGCTTGGTTTCAATGTGGTATTTTTCAGGCATATCCAGACATTGATAATTGATAATGGATGATTGATGATTTTCGAAGAAGGTCGGATCTCCTCTTTCAATAATCAATCATCAATAATCGATATTCCTTTCTGCCCCTACAAACCGGCGGCAGCACGCAGCTTCGATACGAGCCTCTCCCGGCCTCCGGAGAGGATGTGAACGCCCCGGATGCCCTTGGTGCCCTTGAGCTTGCCGATGATCTCGGCGGCGATCTTCAGGCCCTCTTTCTCCTGGGCATCGGCATTGCCAGCGGCCTTGAGCCGCGCCACAAGAGCATCCGGGATGCGCAATTCCGTGTGGGCCGTGCGAAGCTTGTCTGCCTCTTCGGCACTGGTCAGCGGCAGCACGCCCGCGAGAATCGCCGTCTTGTCGGTCAGACCCTCTTTCTTTGCCGCGCTAAGCCAGGCGGCAAACTCGTCCAGATCGAAGACCGGCTGCGTCTGAATGAAGTCGGCCCCGGCCTCGATCTTCTTGGCCAGTTGGATCATGTTCAGCTCCAGCGGCCGCAGGTAGGGGTTCGCCACGGTCCCGATCAACATGGAGAATGTGCCGGTGATCGGCGTCCCGTCCAACAGCGTGCCCTGGTCACACATCTCCCTGGCGGCCCGAACAAGCTGGATCGCGTCCAGATCGTATACGTTGGCCGAGTCGGGACACCCGGTAAGACTCTGGTGATGGCCCGAGGTGCACAGGATATTCTTGATGCCCAGAGCGGATGCCCCCAGCAGATCGGATTGAATCGCGATGCGATTTCGGTCCCGGGTGACTACCTGGTAGATCGGCTCGCGTCCAAGTTGAAGAAACACCGACGAGGCGGCGAGACTCGACATGCCCACGCCGCTGTGATTGTCGGCTACGCTGATGGCGGCCACGCTGTTGCCCAGCACCTCCGAGGCCGCTTTGATGACGGCAGCGTCGGCGGCCGCGGGCGGAAAATACTCCGCCGTTACGAGAAAGCCGGGCGACTGTAGGGCACTGGCAAGCTTACTACTGGGTTTCATGCCGCATTCTCCCGGCGATCTTTCGCAACGAGCCTCGAGCGAACGGGCGCTGCCGCCGGGCGACGCAGCTTCACGTTGCCCGACGCATCCACCACGCGAAGCTCCTCTTGCAGTTTCTGCACGCTTTCGATCACCGGCTCGATCTGGCCTTCTTCTTTCGTTACCATCAGTACCCGGCCCTGTCCGAGGCCGATTTCGTCGATCAGCGCGTCCACCGCCTCGGCTCGTTTCGAGGCCCGGAGATTGCCTTCCAGATGCTTGCACTCGGCCTGGGGGCAGCCACAAATGACCACACCATCGGCGCCTTTCTCAAACGCCTTGAGCAGATAGGGGATGGTCATCTTTCCGGAGCATGGCAGGCTGAGCATCTCCAATCCGTCGGCATCAAGCTTGGTTTGCAGGCTCTCCAGCTCGCCGGCCGTCATGCTGTTGGCACAGTAGAAAAGGTGGATGGTTGCGTTTCGCGTGATCATACTGGCTGTATCCTTTTGTCCTCTACTGCCGGCTCAACCGAGCCAGGAAATCCAGGTTCTGCCGCAAGACCCACATTTTTTCCAGGAATCTGGACTCTGCGCCGGTCTTCGGGACTGCCGCGGCGCTGTCCTCAAGCTCCGCCCAGATGTCCGCCCAGACGTTCAAGGCATCCTGCACGACGCTATTGGTCACGTTCCGAAAGCGGTCCAGCTCGGCCTGCGCCGCAGGTGCCCGGGCCACGAGCGGGGCTTCGTCACCCTCGAACCGGACCAATCTGGGTTCCCAAACGCAATCTCTCGCGTTTGGGGTCCCTCTCACGTCCTGACTCATACTTCGGTTCTCCGTACGCCCGCATCGTGCGTCACAACAAGACGCCCAGCCCTGCCGGCGCGACCGTCTACCTGTTCGTGAACCGTCATCCCGTCGGATTCCGGTTGACACAGGTTTGGCCGGGTTGAGGTCCCAAGTGTGAACCATCGCACTTGGAAGCCCTTCCCCAAACGCAATCCCGCGTTTGGGGTCCATCGTTCAGGCGAGCAAACACGTACAGACGCGGACACTGATTACCTGTGCAAAAACCATGCCGAAGTCTCAAGGTCTGCGATATGGTTTCTATCCCTTGTATTTACAAACAGTTACGGCGAAGCGAGCCTGGGAGTGAAATGAGTTGCGAGCGATCCAAATGGTCCATATATTGGCCACTGGCACACTTTGTGAGCCACCATCTAGACCATTTCGGCAGTCCATTTCGCCGGACGTATCTCTGAATCGCTCTCAGAATCGTCGCGCCTTCATGGTAGAGTAGAATGGACAACACACAGGCGACCGTTGCGGAGGTGAGGACCATGAGAGACAGGCCGACCGGCCGGCATGCAGCACTTGGCCGCGATGCCCAACCTGGTAACCATCGACGGCGGCCTGCCGTTGACTACCGATACGGAAAAGCCCCTCGCTTCCTTCCGGAATCTCAAATCGCTCGATTTCGCTCTCCCAGATCGAGCGGCCCCCGGCGCCTTTCCTTCTCTGTTCGCGCTGACGTCCTTGGAGGGACTCCGCCTCACCGGCTGCGCCACGGGCACCGGCTGCCACCAGTGGAGCCTGTACGATCTACCGCTGGTCCGCCGCATTGTGGTCCGGCGGGTCGGTGCCGAGCAGGTTCCGTACGAAGAAGTCCTGCATCCGGCGCTGACCATAGGCGCCGCCCATGCCGTGGCCGGCACCGGGGATCACCAGCAGGTCGAAATCCTTGCCCGCCTTGATCAGGGCATCCGCGAAGCGCATCGTCGATTCGGGCGGGACGTTGTTGTCCATCTCGCCAACGATCAGGAACAGCTTGCCGCGCAGGCGGGCGGCGTTGTCAATGTTCGAGCACTCGGAATAGCACGGCCCGACGGGATAGCCCATCCACTGCTCGTTCCAGGAGGCCTTGTCCATCCGGTTGTCGTGGCAGCCGCACGAGGCGACCGCGGCCTGGTAGAACTCCGGATGGAACAGCACGGCCCCCGCCGCATTCTGGCCGCCGGCGGAGTTGCCGTAGACGCCCACGCGACTGATGTCGTAATAAGGATACTTCTTGGCCGCGGCCTGGTGCCACAGGATACGGTCCGGGAAACCGGCGTCTTTGAGATTTCTCCAGCAGACGTCGTGGAACGCCTTGGAGCGGTTGGCGGTGCCCATGCCGTCCATTTGCACCACGATAAACCCCAGGTCCGTCAGATTGGCGAATTGGCGATACGGACTGAATCGCTTGGGCACGTAGGAACTCTGCGGTCCGGCGTAGATCTGCTCGATCACCGGGTATTTCTTGCTCGGGTCGAGGTTCTTGGGCCGGGAGATAGTGCCCCAGATATCGGTCTTGCCGTCGCGTCCCTTGGCGACGAACACCTCCGGCGCCGCCCACCCGCTGGCAGCCAACTCGCTGATGTCCGCTTTTTCCAGCGGGCAAACCAATTTGCCCTCCGAGACCCGCCGCAGGTCGTGCACTGGGGCCATGTCCACGCGACTGTAAGTATCGATCAGGTATCGGCGGTCCGGGGAATACTGGATCGAGTGCGTGCCGTTGCCTTCGGTGAGCGGCACCAACCCGGAGCCGTCGAAATTGACGCGATAGTAATGGACGAAGTATGGATCCTCGCCGGCATTTCTGCCGCAGGCGTGGAACCAGACCTGGCGTGCGTCCTCGTCGATCAGGTCGATGCCGCGAATGACCCACTCGCCCTGGGTGATCTGGCTTCGCACCTCCCCCTTGGCAGCGTCAATGAGATAGAGATGCCGCCAGCCGTCCCGCTCGGAGACATAGAGGATCTCGTCCGACTTGTCCAGCCAGTTGACCAGCCGCAGGTCGAGGTTCTCTGTGTGCGCGGTCCAGATGAAGGTCTCGCTCTTCTCGTCAATGAGATGGCGAGCCTGCCCGGTATGTGAATCGACCTCGATGACGCGGAACCGCTGGTGGCCGCGATCGACCTTCTCATAGGCGAAGCAGCACCCCCGCCCTCGGGGGTGATCCTTTGACCCAGCCGAGGGCGGCTGGGCTACATTCCAGTGCAGACGCGGGACTTCCCAATCCAACTCCAGCTTATCGACGCTGGGCTTGGTCTGCTTGTGGGTCTCTATGTTAAACAGGTTCAATTCGTAGGTCTTGAACTTGTCGCCGGGCAGGGAATAGGGCCGCTTGCTGAATTTGGCCCGTCCGCCGCTCGCCGGGGACGACTCGATCAGGTACACCTCCTTACCGTCGCCCGGCTCAATCCGCCAAGCCACCAGGGTCTTGGAGTCGGGTGCCCAGGACAGAATGCCGTAGGCATTGTCTTCGACGCCATCGGTACTGAGTTGGGTCTCCTGGCCGCCGTCTTTGCTTCGCACGAACACGTTGCGGTCTTTCACAGAAGCTGTCCACTTGCCATCGGGAGAGTCCATGGATGGGCCCCGTTCTCGACCCGAGCCCCGTGGCCGCCCGCCGAAGCGCGCGGTCTCGTCGCCTTGACCTGCTGAGGATTGGATAGGACCGAGGCTTGTCTTCTCGCAGGTGTAAGTAGCCAGGTCACAGCTCCACGTCGTCTGATCCACGGTGAAACGAACCCGTGGCGCTTCTGGCGTGGCGAGGGCGTCCCGCCCTTGTCCTCCTGTGGCGAGGGCATCTTGCCCTTGTCCTTCGCCCACACCTGATGAGTCGTGGCCTGGAAGAGCAAGGCCAGGATGGCCTCGCGACGCAAGGGCGGGACGCCCTCGCCACGATGGCGGGATCACATATTCAATCGCATCGAAAGGCAACTGATCGGCCGTGTACTCGGCCCCTGCCGCTTTGGACAGGGCCGCCGCGAGTCTCGCGTGGTCGAAGGCTCGCTCGCGCGTCCCGCGCTCGGCATCCACCAGGATGAACTCCTTCGTCTTGCCGGCCAGATCGTTGCGGTACCAGAAACGCGTGTTGTCGCCAAACCAGTGGGGGATGATTCGGTCTTTGTACAGCCCTTGGACCGGCCGTGATGGTCGCGGGCCCTGGGCAAATGCCCCGGGCGCCAGCAAGGCAAAGGCCAGGAACAAGGTCGTGAGCCTGCTGAATGTGACGTGGGTAATTCGTGTCATTGCTCATTCTCCATGAATAGGGGTACAGGACCACCTTCGATGATATCAGACACCTCCGACTCGATAAAGCGCCGGGCGCCCTCGACTTGGGTGCATGACCGTAGTTGCGAGGGGGATTTGGCCGATAGAGGGAGAAGAGGGAACCCTGCCCGGAGGGACCGGGCGTGGGATTCCCGGAACCGGCCGATCAAGGAGGATTGGATAGGGCGACCGCGAGGTTGGATTCCCAGCGAGCGCAGTTCCTGGCATGGGCCGGGACCGCCTTTGAGCGGATGTTTGGCGGCGAGGGACAGAATGGCTTGGTGACGTTTGCCGAGCGGGAAGAGCGGGCCTGTGAGGTGACGGACGCCTTGGCCCGCTGGTTGATGGCCGAGCATGTCGCTCAGGACCCGGCGAGCCAGGCTGGTGGGGAACCCCCTTGTCCGACCTGCCAAAGACCGCTGCCGAAGGAATCGGCTCGGCCGGCTCCGCCGGAGGTCCGCGAGTTGATGACCCGGCGGGGTAAGATCGCCTACCGCCGGGTGGCGGCCCGAACGTCTGGTACGTACGGCGGCGGAGGCGATGCGGCGAGGATTCTATCAGGCCGCGCGGCGGGCGGTGGTGGGCGATGGCGGCAATTGGATTGGGCCGCTGGGACAGAGGCACTTTCCCGGCTGGGAGCAGATCTTGGACTTCCTGCACCTGCTGGTCCATCGGTAGGCGGCCGCGACGGCGGCCTATCGGGATCGGGGCTCGCGCGGGACGTTTCGGGCTTGGCGGCGGTATGAGCACATGCTGCGGGCGGCCTGGTCAGGGCAAGTCGCGCAGGTCCAGGCGCTGTTGCGGGAGCAACTGGAGCGGCTGGGGCCGCCGCCGGCGCGGGCCCCAGCCGACCCTCCGAGCAAGGTCGTGTCGTTAGTCTTGAAGTACGTC
>Ga0315280_10002430_pt1 | contig 30191 bp, 20 predicted proteins | sample YL17G06_40_MG_FD_203697 | JGI IMG/M metagenome (GOLD analysis project Ga0315280, IMG submission 203697) | Sediment microbial communities from Yellowstone Lake, YNP, Wyoming, USA - YL17G06_40 | ecosystem: Environmental > Aquatic > Freshwater > Lake > Sediment | place: USA: Wyoming | collected... | reverse complement strand
GCTCGTTCTGCGATACCCGTTATGCCTCGTGGGAGCCTGAGGGCGAGAACCTTCCGGTCCGCGAGATCATGGCCAAAGTGGTCGAGTTCGCCGAGAGCCACGTGGTGCTGACCGGCGGCGAGCCGATGCTCTTTGACGACCTGGCCGCCTTGACCGCCCAGTTGCGCCGCCTCGGACGGCACATCACCGTCGAAACGGCGGGGACCCGCTTCCTGCCGGTCCGTTGCGACCTGATGTCGATCAGTCCCAAGCTCTCGAATTCGGACCCGTCGCCGGCGCAGGGAGACGGCTGGGCTGATCGGCACCGGCAGCGGCGCCACGTCCCTGAGGTGATCCGCCGCCTGGCTGCCGAGTACGCCTGCCAGTTCAAATTCGTCGTCGATTCCCCGGACACCTGTCGCGAGGTGGAGCAGTACCTGGCCGACTTCCCCGAGATCGACCGCTCCCGGGTCATGCTCATGCCGCAGGGCAGCGATGCGCAAACGCTGGCCGAGCGTGCCGAGTGGCTGGAGCCCTACTGCGCCGCGCACGGGCTGCGCTTCTGTCCGCGCAAGCAGATCGAGTGGTTCGGGCCGAAGCGTGGGACGTAGATTGCGTAGCGGCGGGGCTTGCCCCGCGATTTCAGAGCTACTCGCTTCGCAGCGACGCCAAGAGCGGCATGGTGAGCACCGAGCGGACCGCCGCCAGACCGGCCAACAGTCCCACGGCGAACACGAGGACGAACGTCCCGGCCAGACCGCCCCAGGGGATCGATGCCCCGCCGCCGAACAGGTGCGGCAGCACGGCCACGAGTGCCGCCAGCACGCCGCAGGCCAGCCCGCCGCCCAGCAGCACGGCGTTCTCCAAGGTGATCAAACCGGCCAGCGTCCGGCGCCGGAAGCCCGTGGCCCGCATCAAGGCCAGTTCCCGCCGCCGCTCCAGCACGCTTCGCACCTGGACTGCGGCCAGGCCGAAGGTCCCGAGGAGAAGCCCCAGGGCCCCCAGGCTCTGAAACGTCAGCAGATAGGTGTTCTGCACGGCGAGGAACGCGGAGAGCCGATCGCGGGCCAGCTCGGCGGAAAAGCCGTATTCAGCCAGGCCGCGCTCCAGGGTTGTCCGGATCGCTTCGGGGTCTTGCCCCTCGGCGGCCTGGACGAGGAAAAACCGATAGCCGCTCTGATCGGGGAACGATCGCACGAAAGCATCCTCGCTGATCAACAGGTCCCCCTGGAAGATGCTGTTGCCGAGCAAGCCCACGATTCCCAGCGGCACCGATTGGCCGCGGTCATCGGTGATCTCGTAGGTCTGGCCGAGTCCTCGCTTCGGGAGGTGGAGCGAGTAGTCGGCGGTGTTCTTTTCCAGGATCGCCGGCACCAGGCGGGTGCCGCCTGGATCGACGCCCAAGTCCCGATCCAGGAGTCTCCACGGGTTGACGGAAGCATCGGCCGCGGCTTCCGGCTTGGGCCGCATCGTCGCCGCCCAGGCGAAGCCGCCCCGCTCAATCAGTTGCCGAGGAACGCCTAGCACCCGCGGCTCGCGCGGCCGGTAGAGGTTGCGACAACTGGCGTCGTCGCCGGGCCTGACCCGCAGGGCGATGATCTCGGTTCCCGCCAACGCGCGGGACTCTTCCGGGCTGATTCCTGCGTCGCGGCGCCCCTTCTCGGTATTCAGATCGTAGAAGATCGGCTGGTCGCTCTCGGCCACGAGCGTGAAGCCTCCCGTGCCGCTCTGGCGGCCGGAGGCTCCCTGGGAAGGATCGATCCGGAAGGCGCTCACGGCAACGATCAGGAAACATGCGGCGGCGACGAGGCCGACGGTGAGCGTGCTCCGGGTGGGATTCCGGGCCGCGTTGCGGACCGCCAGGCGCAGCAGGTTCCCTCTTCCGACGCTGACGGCCGGGCCCGTGCCGCCGGCGGCAAGGTGGGTCCAGATCAAGACTAACGCGGCAATCAGGACCATCGCCCCCGCGCCAAAGAAGGCAAGGGCCTGAGCCTCTTCGCTGAGCCAAGCCGCGAAGAGGCCGAGCATCACGGCAACGGCCAGCAGCGCGTAGGCTACTAGCTCGGCGCGCCGATGGCGAGCGCCCGGGGACTGTCCCCTTTTTCGTCGCGTCTGAAGCCGTTTTTCCGATCCACTCTGCCGACGAAAAAGGGGACTGTCCCCCTGGAAGCGTGCGGCCAACAGTTGCCGCGGCGGAGTGCGGCCGACGCGGTAGACGGAGAGGACGATGGTCACCAAGGCGATGAGCACGCCGCCGGCATATCCGATGGCAAGACTTGCCGGCGTGACGTAGAGCCGCAAGAACGGCGTGACGACGGCGCCGAGCCACAAGGTCTGGAGTCCCGCCAACAGCAAGGCCGCGTAGCCGATTCCCAAGACGATCCCCGCCAGTCCCCCTGCCGAGGCCACCAAGAGCCCTTCGGCGGCAAGCAGTCGCCCGACCTGTCGGCGGCGAAGCCCGACCGCCAGCAAGATGCCGATTTCCACGGCCCGGCGCTCGATCCCCAAGCGGAACAGAAGCGACGCCAGGATCGCCGCCGACGCCAGGAGGAAGGAGCTGAACGCGAGAAACAAGACCTCAAACGACGTCGTCCCGACCGCCGCTTCCAGCCCCTGCCGCTTGACCGGCTGGAAGACGAAGCCCATCGCCGCCGGGTCCAACTCGACTCGCTCCGCCAGGGCCGCGGCAGTCAGAGCTTGTGAAGAAAAGGGGACAGGCACCTCGCCAGATGCCGTTTCTGCCGGGTTTCCGCGCGTCGGCTCGGAGCCAGTCCCCTTTTCCTGGCCAGCGGTTAGGCCGCTGGTTATCGGGATTCGCAGCGAAGTCGTTTTGCCGAAGCGGCTTGCCCAGAGCCGGCGCCCCTCGGCCAGGCTGACAAACGCCTTCGGGGTGCCGCGATGGGCCTTCCAATAGTCCTCGTCCGGCTTGTGTATCCGGCGGCTGTCGACCAGCGAAGGGAGGTCCCATTGTTCGATCGTATCCTTGTCGGTCAAGCCGGGGACCGCCGGCGTGAAATCGCGATCCGCGGCCGGGCCGGCCAACTGAACGATCGCCTTGAGGCAAAACGAGTGCGATTGCTGGTGGACCTGGCCATGGGTGCTCTCCGGCTCGAAGTAGTCGAGACGGATAGTGTCGCCGGGTTTGGCCTTCAGTGCGTCGGCCGCCCACGTGTTCAGCACGATCTCATCGTCTGCCAGCGGCGCGATCGGCTTTCCCTCCGGAGTGAGCATGGAGCCGAGGGGCGGTTGGGAGCTGAAGTCCACGGCCGCCACGATGGAGTACGGAATTTCCCGCTGGCCGCAGGCGATGGTGTTGGCCAGATACGTCAGGGCTGGTTGGACACTCCGTTGGCCGATGGCCTTGAGAACCGCCTCCTCGGCGGCCGGCTCGAGGATCATCCGCTCCGACGTGACGTTCAGGTAGCCGCGGGCGGTCTCTTGGATGCGGATCCCGTAGTCAGCCAGGCTGGGGTGCAAGGCCGCTTGGATCTCGCTTTCATCGAGGACCGGTTCCACTTCGCCGGGCGGGCCGGCAACCAGGATCGCATTGGCCCGTGGAGCGATCCTGCTGCGAGCCCGTTGGCCGAGTTGCTCGTCGAGCCACTCCAGCGAGACGTAGGAATTGCGGGGCTGCTGCTGATTGGGCCGGAGACTGAAGGCGCCCAATCCTTGGGCTGGGATGACGCTGCTGACGGTGAGCACCTCCGAGCGCACGGCTTCCCCTTTGCGGCCCAAAGGACTATCGACGGAGATCGAGCCCAGCCTGGGCACCCGCACGCTGACCGCCTCCCCCACGGAGACCTTCAGCAGGTCGGCCAGCGGCTGATTGAGCACGATCTGGCCGTCGTCCGGGGGCCGCAGGGGACCGCCCGGCCCGAGTTGCCAGAAGCGCCGATCGCAGCCGATCAGGTTCACGCGATTGGCCCGGGCCGGCGCGTTGGACTCTTTGCCGCTGTCGGACCGGCCTGAATCCTCGCTCTTTGCACCGCCTTGGCCGGAATCCGGCTGCGCGAGGCTCGACTGGATGAGGATCAACGGTACGGCAAGGGCGGAGCGCTGTTCCAGGCGTGCCCGGGCGGCCAACTCGTCGGCCAGCGCCGCACGGAAGAAGCGGTCGCTCGCCAGGGCCAGCTCGACGCGGCCGAGGCGGTCGAGCGTCAGGTGCCGGAGGCTGCCGCGCATCGAGTCGCCGACAATCAGGGCGCCGCAGATGACGGCCGCCGCCGCCGCCACCCCGCAGGCGACGGCGGCCTGCACGCGCCAGTGATGGCGGAGGGAGACGAAGATCAGGCGAAAGATGGACATGTCGATGCGTTAAGCGGACCGGCGGGTGTTAACCGTGAAGAGACAAGTTGGGGCTGCGTCTTGCCGTTTAATATGCGTTCTGCGCGACGGAGCATTCATCCTTCATCCTTTTGGTTAGGTAACTTGATACCTCTCCACCTTTGCCCGGTCCACCTCGACACCCAGGCCGGGGCCTTTCGGGACCGCGATCATCCCTTCGGCGATTACCAGCGGCTCGGTGATTACGTCGTCCCGAAGGCGCAGCGGGCCGCACGGATTGCAGCCCGAGAACGTCGGGGTGGCGCAGGCCAGTTGCAGCATCGCCGCGGCCCCAATCCCCAACGAGGGACCGGTCGAAAGCGCGGCCCCCAGCCCGGCGGTCTGGACAATCGCAGCGCACTTCCGGGCCGCGGTCAAGCTGCCCACTAGCTGCAGATCGACCACGGCAAACGGGGCGGCCCCGCAGCGGACCATCGCCAGGACGTCGGCCGGGCCGCGAATCGCCCGCCAGACGCCCAGCCCCACGCTCGTCTGCCGCCGCAGCGACGCCACCTGGTCCAGGTCGCGGGTCCGAAGCGGGTCTAACACCACGGACAGCCCGAAGCCCTCAACCTCGGCGCACAAGTCGCGGGCGGCATCCATGTCGTAGAGGGCCCCGGCGTCGAACTGCAATTCGGTCCGGTCGGGCGTTGCCTCAGAGACCGCCGCCAGGGTTTCCACGTCTTGCTCGACGTCCCCACACGAGGCCACGGTTTGCCAATGGAAACCCAACTCGGCCAGCTCGCGGGCCAGCCGGGCCGTCGCAACGGGGCCATCGGCCTCCGCGCGAACGGCCACGGGGACTCGCGGCCGATAGCCGCCGCCAAACAGGTGGCAGAGCGGCTCTCCGGTCGCCCGGCCAATCAGGTCCCACGAGGCCATCTCCACGGCGCACCGCAGCGGGGCGGATCGCAAGGCCGCCAGGGCGAGCAGCTCTTCGATCTCGAAAACGCTCCGCTCGGCCATGACCGGGAAGAGGGCGTCGCGCCGGGCGGGGAGTTCCGCAGGTTGCCACGGGACCTGCGCCTCCCCCCAACCCTCCAGGCCACGGTTGGTCCCCAAGCGGACCACGAGCGACCGCACCGGCGGCTCCTGTCCAAAACAGCCGATCTCGACCAGATAGAATTCCAAATCGACAATCGTCAGTGACATAACTTGACGCCGTGACACCCTGGGTTTGCGTCATTCTCCCAAGACTTCCGAAGTCTTCAAGACTTCGGAAGTCTTCAGTCAGTGGCTACCGGGAGCGGAGTTCCCGAGGGAGCGGGAAACGGACGTCTTCTACACACACCGTGGCCGACTCCACCGTCGTCGGAAAACGCTCCTCCAGCCACCGCACGCAACACGTGACCAATTCCTCCGGCGCGCTGGCCCCCGCGGTGATGAGAAGGGTCTGAATCCCGGCGAACCACCCCGGGTCCATGCCGGCCGGGCCGTCGATCAAGTAAGCGCTAACGCCGCTTGCCCGGGCGATTTCCGCCAGCCGCTGGCTGTTCGAGCTGTTCCGGCTCCCCACGACCAGGACCAGATCGGACCGGGGACTCAACGTCCGGACCGCCTCCTGCCGGTTCTGGGTCGCATAGCAGATGTCGTCTTGGGGGGGGCCCACGATCTTCGGAAACCGCTCGCGCAGCCGCCCGATGATCTCCGCCGCATCCGCCACGGAGAGGGTCGTCTGAGTCAGGTAGGCCACCTTGTCGGGGTCGGGGACGTTGAGGTGCTCGACCTCTTCGGCGCGCCCGACCAAGAGGATCGACTCCGGGGCCTCCCCCATCGTGCCGATGACTTCGTCGTGCCCTTCGTGCCCGATCAGGATGATGGTGTATCCGTCCCGGGCAAAACGGACCGCCTCGCGGTGGACCTTGGTCACCAAAGGGCACGTGGCGTCGATCGTCCGAAGACTTCGCCGCGCCGCCTGCTCCCGGACCTCGGGGAACACGCCGTGCGCGGAGTAGAGGAGGTGGGCGCCGTCGGGCACCTCGCTGAGATCGTTCACGAACACCACCCCCAGGCGACGGAACCGATCTACCACCCATTTGTTGTGGACGATCTCGTGGTAGACGTAGATCGGGGTCCCGAAACGGCGGATGGCCAACTCCAGGCTCTCGATCGCCATGTTGACCCCGGCGCAGAAGCCGCGGGGGCCGACAAGGATCACTCGCATAGTTCCCTCTCAGGCGGGAAGGTATGATAATGCACGTCGCAGCAGGGAAGCAACGGAAGCTATCAGCTATCAATGCCCGACCGCTCGTTCGCCGCCGACCTGGAATTGTACGGGCCGCAGGCGTCCAGGCCCAAGCAGCTTTCCCTGCGCAAGGCCCGCCGCTACTGCCGCCGGCTCGCCAAGCGCCATTACGAGAACTTCACGGTCGCCAGCCTCCTTCTGCCGCGGGCCTTGCGGCAGCACTTCTACAACGTCTACGCCTACTGCCGGTGGGCTGATGACCTGGCCGACGAGACCCGCGATCCGCGGCAAGGCCTGGTCCTCCTTGAGTGGTGGGAGCGGCAGCTCCGCCAGTGCTACCGGGGGCAGGCCGCCCATCCGGTGTTCATCGCCTTGGCGGAGACGATTGAAGAGTTTTCCATCCCTGGCGACCCGTTGATCGACCTGCTGGTGGCCTTCCGCCAGGACCAGCAAGTCACCCGTTACGAGACGCCCGACCAACTGTTTAACTACTGTCGCTACTCGGCCAACCCGGTGGGGCGCCTGGTGCTGTACTTGGGCCGGTGCCACGACGATGCCCGGTCGCTCCTGTCGGATGCCATCTGCACCGGGCTGCAACTGGCCAATTTCTGCCAGGACGTAGCCCTGGACTGGGAGCGGGGCCGCGTGTACCTGCCGCAGACGCACTGCCGCCGCTTCGGCTACGACGAAGCGATGTTCGCCGAGCACGCCCTGAACGAGCCGTTCCGCCGCCTGCTTGAGGCGGAGGTAGCCGAGGCGGAAGGGTGGCTCCGCCGGGGGCTGCCGCTCTTGGGCATGGTCCCCGACCAGTTGCGGCTTTCGGTGGCCCTGTTCATCCACGGCGGCCTGGCGATCCTCGCGGCCATCCGCAACGCCGACTACGACGTCTGGTTCCATCGCCCCGTGCTGTCGAAATGGGAGAAGGTTCGCCTGGCGATCCGGTGTTGGTGGGGTCTGCGCCAGGGCACCCTCATTCCGCCCCTCGAGGAACCGTCATGAGTGGTGCGCCCGACGCGATCGCTGCGAGCAGGGCGTTTTGTCACCGAGTGGCCCGGCGGGCCGGCTCCAGCTTCTATCCCTGCTTTGCCCTGTTGAAATCTCCGAAGCGCGAGGCCATGGAGGCCCTTTACGCCTTTCTGCGCCACACGGACGACCTGGCAGACAGCCCGGCGCCGCTGGCAGAGCGCCGTCCGGCGTTGACCCGCTGGCGAGACGAAGTGACGGCAGCGATCGGCGGTCCGAGCCGGGCCGTATCGGCCCGGCAGGGTTCAGGGTTCACTGGAAATGACCAAGGCCCAATGACCAATGGCCAAACATCGCCTCCATCATTGGTCATTGGGCCTTGGTCATTGGTCATTGGGACTTCGACCATTCTTCCCGCCTTGTCTGACGCCGTGCATCGCTTCCACATTCCGCCAGAACATCTCCTGGCGGTTCTCGATGGGGCGGAAATGGACCTCGACGGCCGCCGCTACGAGACCTTCGACGAGCTGGCGGAGTACTGCCACCGAGTTGCCTCGGCCGTGGGACTGGCGTGCATCTACATCTGGGGCTTCCGGAGCGAGCAAGCCTTCGAGCCGGCCCGACGCTGCGGGCTGGCGTTTCAGCTCACGAACATCCTCCGCGACGTGAAAGAAGATGCCGCCGGGGGTCGCATGTATCTCCCTTTGTCGGAATTGCGGCACTGCGGATGTTCGGCGGAGGACCTGCTGCGCGGGGCGGCCGACGAGCGTTTTGACCGCCTCGTGGCACTCCAAATCGATCGTGCCCGGCGGCTCTATCATGAAGGGGCACAGCTCTTTGATCTTCTGGAACCGGACGGACGCCGCATTTTCGGCATGATGACGGCGACCTACCACGCGCTTCTGGAGCGGATTGCCCGCCGGCCCCGCGAAATCCTCGTTCGCCGCGTCTGCCTCAGCGGGTGGAAGAAGCTGCGGATCGCCGCCCGCTGGATGCTGCTGCCGCCGCGGAGGTCCGCGTTGCCATGACGGATTTGCAGGAGGCCGCCGGAAGAGGGGACAGGCACCTTTTGCCTGAAAGGCCCGAAGGGTGCTTCGCACAAAAGGGGCCTGTCCCCTTTTCCGGCCCGAGGCCCACCGTGGCGGTGGTCGGCGGCGGGCTGGCGGGTCTGGCCGCGACGGTGCGGTTGGCGGAGAATGGGCTGCAAGTCGAGTTGTTCGAGGCCCGGCCTCGCCTCGGCGGCCGTGCGGCCTCGTTTCGCGATCCCCGATCGGGCCAATGGATCGATCGCTCCCAGCACGTCTCGATGGGCTGCTGCACGGCCGTGGCGGACTTCTGCCGCCGCACGGAACTGGCCGACGGCTTTCAGCGCCACCGCCGGCTGCACTTTTTCGGCCCCGATGGCACGCGATACGACTTCGCAGCGGCCTGGTGGCTCCCCGCGCCGTTACACCTACTCCCCAGCCTGCTCGGATTGAAGTACCTGCGGCTGAAGGATCGGTTTGGGATTGCCCGGGCGATGTTCCGGCTTGCCCATACCGGTCCCAGCGAGCTGGATGAAACGGCCACGATTGGTGACTGGCTCCGCGGCCAAGGACAGTCCGAAATTGCGATCCAAGGGTTCTGGTCGGTCGTATTGCGGAGTGCCTTGGCCGAGACGGCGGATCGGGCGTCGTTTGCCGCCGCCCGCAAGGTGTTCGTCGATGGCCTTCTAGCATCCCACGGGGCCTACGAACTGGATCTTCCCAAGATCGCCCTGGCGGAGCTCTTTGACCGCCGGTTGAGCAACTGGCTGACCGAGCGCAGCGTGACGGTGCATCGCGGCGCCCGGGTAAAGGAGATCGACGGAGACGGCCGCAAGGCGGCAACACTGGTGATGTCGGATGGCACGCGTCGCGAGTTCGATTTCTTCGTCGTCGCGGTGCCGTGGCACAAAGTACGGAAGCTGCTGGCCGGGGCGATTCTCGATGCGATCCCCGCCCTGCAAGACGTGTCGGAGATCCAGCCGGTTCCGATCACGGCCGTCCACTTGTGGTTCGATCGGCGCATCAGCGAGTTGCCGCACGCGGTGCTCGTCGGCCGGCTGAGCCAGTGGGTTTTCTGCGAGCAACTGATCGCCGGGCAAGCCCGGCCGCTACACTGCCGGGCCGACACGGCCCGGCTCTGCTCCGTCCATCATTACCAAGTGGTCATCAGCGGCTCGCAGGAACTCCGAGGACGCCGCCGGGAGGAAGTCGTGGCCCAGGTCCGCAGCGAGCTGGAGGCGATCTGGCCGGCCGCCCGGGGCGCACGCCTGGTCCGCTGGCGCATCGTCACCGAGCCGGCCGCGGTGTTTTCGATGAGGCCGGGGATCGATCGGCTCCGTCCCCCGCAGCGTACCCCCGTGGCCAATCTTGCACTGGCCGGCGATTGGACCGCCACGGGCTGGCCGGCGACCATGGAAGGCGCGGTCCGCAGCGGCAACGCGGCCGCAGAAGCGGTTCAGCGGACACTCGGGAGTCGCAAACTTCCGAAGTCCTGAAGACTTCGGAAGTCTTGGGCCGTTGGCAGTCTTGCGGCGGAAGCGACTATCCGTACGCCCCCATGCCGAAGAATAGCTGCCTCTTGAGAAAGCGATACAGCCAGTAGTCTTCGGGAATCTCCTCGCCGGGCAAATGATGGCTGGTGCGGGCCTGGCACGCAGCGAGCTCGGCCAGGGCGTCGCGGCCGCTGTAGTCGCCGGCCGACATGCTGCGCAGGTAATCGCCCAGCTCCTGCGGCCGTTCCAGGATCACGCACCCCCGCGTCCGCTCCCGGACGAACTCCTGAAACCCGCGCAAGAACCGGCTCCCGTTGATCGTCTCAAACAGGTCCCCGTCCCCGTCTCGGACCGTTTCGCAGGCGAACGAGAGGGGCGGGCAGGGCTCGATGCTCCCTCGCGGGCCGATGTGAAACCCCAGCCCGCAGGCCGCAGGACAGACCGCCCGGCCCTCCGCGTCCCAGTAAGTGTCGATGATGACGATGGGGTGTTTGCGCCGCAGGGCGAGGAGGCGTTTGCGGAGATCGATCATCTGCTGGCGGGCCACGGCGAACTGCGGCGAGGGATCGGCCCCCACGGGCCGATAGACGTAATACCAGAGGTACATCGCCCCGTGGCGGATGAAGGACCCGACGTATGCGTCGCTGAGCACTTCGTCCACGTTCTGGCCGGTGATGGTGGTCGCCACGCCGAAGAGGATTTTGCCGCGATTGAGGCGGCGGATTCCTTCGATCGCCGCATCGAAGACGCCCGAACCGCGGCGCTGGTCGTTCTTCGGCGCGAGCCCATCGATGCTCACCAGCGGCGTGACGTTTCCGGCCTCGCGAATCCGCTCGACGTTTTCGTCCGTCAGGAACATCCCGTTCGTGATGACCTGAAAGTAACAGTCGGGGTGTCGGAGGGGGATTTCCCACCAGCGGGGATACAACATCGGCTCGCCGCCCAGGAGGCAGTAGAAGTAGCTTTCTTGTTTTTTGCCGGTGGTGATGATCCCGTCGATGTCTTCCTCGCTGAGGCTTTGCGGCCGGCCTTGGGTGGTGATCCAGCAGCCGTGGCAGCGGAGGTTGCAGGCGCTGGTGATCGCCAGGAACAAGAACGGCGGAAACAGCTCCCCTCGCTCCAGACGCCGGCGGTACGCCCGGACGGATTTCATGCCCTGGTACGCCCACAAGCGGCCCGCCTTCCATAGCAGTCGCGGTGAAACTTCGGTGGCAAATCGGCGAGCGAGTTGGAGAAGCATTGAGGAGGGTTCAGGGTTCGGGGTTCAGAGTGCGGAGCCGGGCCGTGTCGGCCCGGATGAGCGGCCGGCGCTCTCGGCACGACTTGCTCATGCTGCTTCCGCGATTATACCAGCCGAAAGCGCCCGCAGCCGACTCCGCCACCGGGTGGTCGGGGACGTGCGGGTGGCCGTCAGCGACCGTCGAGACTACAGTAGAACACGCCGGGCAAGCCCGGCCGCTACCCTGAACCCCGAACCCCGAACCCTGAACCCTCCTCGTGCTCACCCCCGACCGCCTCCGGCACGCGTGCCAGACTGTGCGAGATGACTTGCTCGCGGAACGGGAGGCGTCGGGCCACTGGATCGGGGAGCTTTCGTCTTCGGCACTCTCGACCGCCACGGCCACGAGTGCGCTGGCGCTGGTCTTGCGGCACGGTGCGGACGAGCATCATGCGCCGGATCGCTTGCAGCCGCTCGTGACCCGGGGACTTGCGTGGCTTGCTGAGCGTCAGAATGACGACGGCGGCTGGGGCGATACTCCGAAGAGCCTCTCGAACATCGCTACGACGATGCTCGTTCGGGCGGCCTTCTGTCTTGCCGGGGCCGCGGAGGCCCACGGCGCCATGCTAGACCGTGCCCAGCGGTACATCCAGTCTCGCGGTGGCATCGCCGGCCTGCGGCAGCGTTATGGAAAGGATAAGACCTTCGCCGTGCCGATCCTGACCAACGCGGCCCTGGCCGGATTGGTCCCGTGGGGGGAAGTGTCGCCGCTGCCGTTCGAGCTGGCGTGTCTTCCCGGCGGGCTGCTGGGGGCGGTGCGGCTGCCGGTGGTAAGTTACGCCATTCCGGCCCTGGTAGCGATCGGCCAGGCCCGGTATTTCCACGCCAAACCCCGAAATCCCGTCGTCCGCCTCGTGCGGCGGCTGGCAGTCCAGCCGAGCCTGAAAGTGCTCCAGCGCATGCAGCCGGCCAGCGGCGGTTTTCTGGAGGCCACGCCCTTGACCAGCTTTGTGGCGATGAGCCTGGCGAGCATCGGACAGGCCGTCCATCCGGTGACGCGCCGCGGGGTCGATTTCCTTGTGGCCTCGATCCGTAGCGACGGCTCGTGGCCGATCGACACCAACCTTGCCACTTGGACGACGACGTTGGCCGTCAATGCGCTGGCGGCCGGGGGCGAGGACATGAGCCGACTGGGCTGTCTGGATTGGCTCCTATCCTGCCAGCATCGCGTGGTTCATCCGATGACCAGCGCAGCCCCGGGCGGATGGGGTTGGACCGACCTGAGCGGCGCAGTCCCTGACGCCGACGATACGTCCGGGGCCCTCTTGGCGCTGGCCCACTTGCGCCCGTGCTGCTCCGCGGAGGAAGCCGAACGGATCGACGAGGCGGCCACCCTGGGACTCCGGTGGCTTCTCGGCCTGCAAAACCGCGACGGCGGCTGGCCCACCTTCTGCCGCGGCTGGGGCAACTTGCCGTTTGACCGCAGCGGGGCGGACCTGACGGCCCACGCACTGCGCGCGCTCTGGGCTTGGAGCGGGGGTTCAGGGTTCAGGGTTCAGAGTTCAGAGCCGGGCCGTGTCGGCCCGGAGTGGTTCGGAGCCGTGTCGTGTCGGCCCGGATGCGTAGCGGCCGGGCTTGCCCGGCGGTTTTTGGCCGCTCTGGATCGCGCCGTCCAGCGTGGAGTACGTTATCTGGCCGCCCAGCAGCGCGCCTATGGCTCCTGGGTGCCGCTCTGGTTCGGCAGCCAGCATCATGCGCAGGAAGAAAACCCGGTTTACGGCACCGCCCGGGTCCTCATGGCATACCGCGATTCTGGGTTGCTCGATACCGAACCGGCCCGGCGGGGGTTGAATTGGCTGGCCGCCCACCAAGACCCGGAAGGCGGTTGGGGGGGACGGTCTATCGCCGAAACAGCCCGGGCGCCGGCAGTGTCCAGCGTCGAGGAGACCGCGTTGGCCGTCGAAGCGCTCCTCGCCGCGGGGCCCGACCCGGTGACCGAACCTGCTGCCCGAAAAGGAGTTACGTGGCTTGTCCGGGCCGTCGAGTCCGGCCGGCACCGGGAGCCGTCGCCGATCGGTTTATACTTCGCCCGACTGTGGTATCATGAAAGACTGTATCCGCTTTGCTTCACGCTTTCGGCCCTGGGCCAGGCGGTCCGCCAGAACAGACTTCCGCAGTCTTGAAGACTGCGGAAGTCTTAGGGTACGCTGCCAGTCCGACCAACGCGATTCCCACCTCGGTACCAATGAGATAGCCGGCTGAGAGAGACCCCTTTGGCTACCGCACCGATCCATCGCCGAGCCGTCGCCGATGGCCCGCAGTCCGCGCGGGAGAGTTCCTCCAAGGGTCGGGACACGGTGTTGCTCAAGGTCGTTCCGCCGTCGCGCTCCGACCGGGAGCAGATTCGCGGCGAAGCACTGGCCCGGGCCGCTCGCCTGGACCGCTCGCGTCCCTTAAGCCGCCAGGACATCGAGGTCTGCGCCCGGACGATCCTGGCCAATCTGGGCTTGGCGGAGGGCTATTGCGGCTGGACCATGGTGGCGGTGGCGACGGCCTTCTGGCGGGCGCAGGTGGAGGCGATTCCGCCGTCGCGGCGGTTGCTCCTCCTGCCGCACTGCCTGCGCAACTCCCAGACGTGCCCGGCCGAGTACAACGAGTTGGGCCTGTTGTGCCAGGACTGCGGGGCCTGCGAGTTATCCGACTTGCGAACCGCGGCCCAACGGCAAGGCTATCAGGTGCTGATCGCGGAGGGCTCGCCGGCGGTGATCGAGATCATCCTCCGCGGGGCGGCGGATGCCATCCTCGGGGCCGCGTGCCTGAATTCCCTGGAAAAGGTCTTCGACAAGATCCTCGTGGCCGGAATCCCGTGCATGGCGGTCCCGCTCCTGGCCGGCACCTGCCGCGACACCTCGATCGACGCCGATTGGGTCCGCGAGATGATCGGCACGCCCTATCGCCCCGGCGGAGTCCTGGTGCGGACCTATGTCCACCTTCTCCGGGCGGCCGTGCGGCTGTTTGACGCGGAGGAGCTGGAACGGCTGCTGCCGCGCGAGCGAAGCCGTCCTGGCGCGGCGGAAGGCAATGGCCGGGGGCCGGCCGGCGCGGATCCCGTGGCGGCCACCGAGGCCATCGCCCACGATTTTCTCCGCCGCGGCGGCAAGCACTTCCGTCCGTTCATCACCTTGGCGGCGTACGACGCGATGGCCGATCGCCACGGCAACGGCCGCAACGGGGACTCCGGCACCGCCGAGTTTCCCGAGGCGGTAAAGCGCATCGCCTTGGCCATCGAGGTCTTTCACAAGGCGTCCTTGGTCCACGACGACATCGAGGACGACGATCCGTTCCGCTACGGACTCCCCGCGATCCACCGCACGCACGGCGTTCCCACGGCGATCAACGTGGGGGACTACCTGATCGGCCTGGGATACCGGCTGGTGGCCGCGGAGCGGAAGGGCCTCTCGGGCGATGTGGTGGCCGACATCATGGCCTGCCTGGCCGAGGCCCATACGAAGCTCTGCGAGGGGCAGGGGGCGGAGTTGGCGTGGCGCGAGGCCGCGGACAAGCGGCTCGCCCCCCTGGAAGCCCTCAAGATCTATGCCCTGAAGACGGCGCCGGCGTTCGAGGCGGCGCTCTACGCCGGGATGCGTCTGGCCGGGCCGGCCGCAGCCCTGGCCGACCCGGCGGCGCGTTTCGCCCGGCACCTGGGCATCGCCTACCAAGTGCTCAATGACTTGGAAGACTGGCGCGACCAGCAGCCGAACAAGCGGACCACGGGGACCGACGTTTTCGCCGGGCGGCCCACGGCCCTGTGGGCCTTTGCCCTGGAGAGCCTCCCCCCCGCCGACCGGGATCGCCTCCAGCGCCTCGTTTCCGAGCCGGCCGGCAGTCCCGCCACCATTCTGGAAGAGGTCCGTGGGCTATACGATCGCGCCGGAGTCTTTGACAAGGCATCGCGACTAATCGCCAAGCACCGCCAGCGGGCCCACGACGTAGCCGAGACGCTTCCCCACGACGCCCTGGCCCACCTGTTCCACTACCTGGCAGACACGATACTGCAACAATGATGAATGATGAAGGATGCATGACGGACTTGTCACCGAATCTCGGAAATTGCCGGGCCCAGAGCCTCCTAAGGATCTGCGCAGACGGACCAAAGCACTCGCCCTGCGCGTCATCCGACTGTACTCCTCGCTGTCAAAGCACGGACCGGCAAACGTCATCGGGCACCAGTTGCTCAGGAGCGGCACGTCGGTTGGCGCTCATTACTGCGAAGCGTATCGCGCCAGATCGAGAGCGGAGTTTATCAGTAAGATCGAAGTGGGGTTGCAGGAATTGGAGGAAACGAACTACTGGATGGAGCTGCTGATCGACGGGGAACTCGTCCCGGCGCGTCGCCTCACGCAGCTCCAGGAAGAGGTCCAAGAGCTGACTGCGGTCTTCACCGCCTCTGCGAAGACGGCAAAGAAGGGGAAGTGACCAGTCATATCCTGCCGTTCATCATTCATCACTCATCATTCATCACTCATCATTCATCACTCATCATTCATCATTGCATGAACGTCGTTCACCTCGTCGCCGGCGCCGGAGGGATGTACTGCGGGGCCTGCCTGCACGGGAACACCCTGGCCGCGGCCTTGGGCAAGGCGGGCCACGAGGCCCTCCTGGTCCCGGTCTACACGCCGATCCGCACCGACGAGGAGAGCGTGGCCATCGAGCGGGTGGTCTTCGGCGGCGTGAACGTCTACTTGCAGCAGCGGTCGGGTCTGTTCCGTCGCACGCCCGCAGTGATCGACCGCCTGCTGGATCATCCCGCCCTCCTGCGCCGCGTGAGCCGGCGAAGCTCGGCGGTGCGGCCGGAGATGCTCGGCGAGTTGACCGTTTCCATGCTCCAGGGCGAGGAGGGCCGGCAGCGCAAGGAGCTGAAGAAGCTGATCCTGTGGCTGAAACGGGAGGTCCGCCCCGAACTCGTTCATCTGTCCACGGTGCTTCTGGCCGGAATGGCGCGCGAAATCTCCCGGCAGCTTGACGTGCCGGTGGTCTCCACCCTCTCCGGCGAGGACGCGTTCTTGGAACGGCTCCCGGAGCCGCACTACGGCGAGGCCCGGGCAATCTTGCGGAATCGCTGCCGCGACTTGGCGGCGATGGTCGCGCTCAACCGGTACTACGCCGGCTTCATGGCCGAGTACTTGGCGGCGCCACAGGAGCGGATCCACGTGATTCCGCCGGGGCTGAATTTGTCGGGCCATGCCGTCCCGTCGGTCCCGCGGCCATCCGTCGAGGCCGGTCGCTCCCGCGGCGGGGAGGTCACGATCGGCTTTTTGAGCCGCATCTGTGCGGACAAGGGCCTTGACCAGCTTGCCGAGGCGTTCTGCCTCCTTGCGGAAGACCGCGACCTTCCGCTGCTCCAATTGCGGGCCGCCGGCTACCTGGCCGAAAGGGACCGGCCGTACTTGGCGGAGATTGAAGCCCGGCTGGCCGCTCGGGGACTGGCCGGCCGCTTCCAGTACGTTGGCGAAATCGCACGCACGGAGAAGATCGCCTTCCTCCAATCGCTTTACGTGATGTGCCTTCCCACGATTTACCGGGAGAGCAAAGGGCTGCCGGTGCTGGAGGCGTGGGCCAACGGCGTCCCGGTGGTCGTCCCGGCGCACGGGGTGTTCCCGGAACTGATCGAAGACACGGGCGGCGGACTGCTTTGCCCGCCGCACGACCCGGCTGCGTTGGCCGGGGCCCTCAAGCGCTTGATTCAAGACCCGCGGCTGGCGGCCGAGTGCGGCCGCCGCGGGCAAGAGGCGGTCCACCAGCGCTACCATGCGGACCTGATGGCCCAGCGGACGGCGGCACTTTACGAGACCCTCACGCGGCCTACGGCCGCAACCAAGCGGCGGGCAAGCCCGCCCGCTACACGACATAGTGAACAAGACACTAATTCCTGAACGGCCAAGTGTCAGTAATTCGAGGTCACCCCCGATGGGGAATTGGAGGCTCAGTGCCAGCAGTTGCGGGAACCCACGACGGATCAACCTCAACCCAATGAAGTACCGGTGCCTCTTGTCTGTTCATGCGTGTTTTCCAGGGCGAAACAGAGAAGAGGCACCGGTACTTCCGTACGGAAAACACCGCCACTGGTCGTCGAGAACCTACCCAACTTCGTGTCGGAAAGCATCATTCCGGGTGACCTCGAATTACTGATACTTGGCCCCTGAACCCTGAACCCTACCGGGCCGACACGGCCCGGCCCTGAACCCCGAACCCTGAATCCTGAACCCTATGTCCTACCTCGCGGGTTTGACCCTTCGCCTGGCCGCGGGGGCCATGCAGTTTGACGACGACTTCCGCCGCCGGCAGATCGCGTATCTTAACGCCGCGCAGCAGGAAGACGGCGGTTTTCCCGGCCGCGAAGGTCCTGCCGACCTGTACTACACCGGATTTGGCCTGCGCGGGCTGGCATTGCTCGATGCACTGAGCGGGCCGGCCGCGGCGCGGGCGGCCGGCTTCTTGCGGGCCCGGTTGGCCGACACGTCGCCGGGGATCGACTTCCTTTCCCTGGCGTTTAGTGCGATGCTCATCGAGGCGATCGCGGGGATCTTCGTGTTCGTCGCGGGAGGCCTCGACCGCCGCGAGGTGGTGCTGCAAGGCACTGAGCCTCTGCGGCGCGAGGACGGCGGCTACGCCAAGGCCGACTCCAGCGCGCGGAGCAGCACCTATCAGACGTTCCTGGCGATCGCTTGCCGGCAGTTGGTGGACATTCCCATCGAGGACGGCGACCGCATCTGCGCGATGATCCTCAAGCGGCAGCGCGAGGACGGCGGTTTCGTGGAGCTGGAACGGCTGCCTCAGAGCGGCACCAATCCCACCGCGGCGGCAATCGGCTTGCTGCGCCTCCTGGGTGCGCTGGACGAGCCCACCAAGGCCGCCGCGGCAAGATTCCTGGCCGGAATGCAGGGGGCCGAAGGGGGTTTTCGAGCCAACACGCGGATTCCGCTGGCCGATCTGCTGAGCACCTTCACCGGCCTGGTGGCACTGGACGACCTCGAAGCCCTGGGAGCCGTGGACCTGGCCGCAGCCCGGCGCTACGTGGCGGGTTTAGAGCTGCCTGACGGGGGCTTTCGCGCCGGGGCATGGGACGATCAGGCGGACGTCGAGTACAATTTCTACGGCCTTGGCACGATAGCGCTGCTTCATGTCACCGAGTAGGTGGTAGGTGGCATGTGGCATGTCGGGCTGGCCGCACGCCACGTTAGGCAGGTCATTGTTGGTGGGACTGCGCTGCGCTTGTCCCACCCTACGGCTTCGGCAACGAAATCTCGTAAAGCCAATGAGCACACTACTCGTGGAGAACTTGAGCAAGCAGTTTCCCACGCGGGGCGAGCCGCTGGTCGTGCTGCGGGGAGTCTCCCTGGAACTGGCAGCCGGCCAGAACGTGGCGATCATGGGCCCGAGCGGCTCCGGCAAGAGCACGCTCCTGAACATCCTCGGCACCCTGGAGCCGCCCACCTCCGGCCGCGTGCTCCTGGACGGCGTCGACCCCGGCACGCTCGACGAGCCGTCGCTGGCGGCCCTGCGAAACCGGAAGATCGGCTTCGTCTTTCAAGACCACCACCTGCTGCCGCAGTGCTCCGTGCTGGAGAACGTCTTGATCCCCACGATCGCGGCGGGCCCCACGCAGCCGGAAACCGTGAAGCGGGCCCGCGATCTCCTGGAGCGGGTCGGCCTCGGAGATCGCCTGGAGCATCGGCCCGCCGAGCTTTCCGGGGGCGAGCGCCAGCGGACCGCCTTGGCCCGGTCACTTGTGAACCGGCCGGTCCTCGTCCTGGCCGACGAGCCGACGGGGAACCTCGACCGCACCAATGCGGCCCGAGTGGGCCAGTTGCTCCTCGAAATGCAGAAGCAGGAAGGGACGATGCTGATCGTGGTGACCCACAGCCCGCCGTTGGCGGCGCTCCTGGAGCGGCGGTTCGAATTAGAGAACGGGGAACTTAGCTCGTGATGTAGTTCTTCATGAACTGATTCTCCATGGCGAGGCGGTCGTGCTGGCTCTTGACCACGTCGCCGATCGAGATGATCCCCACCATTCGCCCTTCGGACAGGACCGGAACGTGGCGGATGCGATTGCTCGTCATGAGCCCCATCGTGGCCTCGACCGAATCGCTCGGGGAGCCCGTCAAAAGCCGGGTGGTCATCACGTCGCGGACCCGGATCGCCGAAAGGGGGGCCTTCCCCGCGGCGCAGACGCGGGTAATGTCGCGCTCGGTAATGATCCCTAACAGTCGTTCCCCCCTTTCCAGGTCCCGGTCGCAGACGACCAGCGCCCCGACGTTGCAGCGGACCAGCTCTTGCGTGGCCTCTTGAAGCGTAGCGTCCGGGCCGATGGTGAAAACCGAACTGCCCTTGGCCCTGAGAATGTCGGACAAGGTCATGGTCTATCTCCTCCCCCCAATGGGTGCCCTTGGCGTCCAAGTAATTCTAGCACGCAAAAGCGCCGGGAAAACACCGGCGGCGAAAGATCCGGCCGGGGCCGCAGCCCACCGGGTTCGGGGTTCAGGGTTCAGGGTTCAGAGCCGGGCCGTGCCGGCCCGGTGAGGGTTCAGGGTTCCGCTTCCATGCGATCACCTCGCGGATGATCTCGTCCAACGTGTATCGCGGCTGGTAGGCGATCGTCTGCCGCAGCCGGCTGAGGTCGGGGACGCGCGAGCGGCAGTCCTCAAAGTCCTCGGAATACGCCTCGGCATAGCTCTGGAACACGATCTTCAGGCCGGGATCCACCGCCGCGATCACCCGCCGGGCCAAGTCCACGATGGCGATGGGCTGGTCGCTGCCGATGTTGAACACGCGGCCCACGGCCCCGGGCGTCTCCATGAGGGCCAGCACGGCGCCGACCACGTCGGACACGTGGCCGAAGCAGCGGACCTGCCGGCCGTCGTCGTGGACCACCAACGGGCCGCCGGCCAAGGCCGCGTCGACAAACCGGGGGAGCACCATCCCATAGGCCCCGGTCTGCCGCGGACCCACCACGTTGAAGAACCGGCCGATGACCACCGGCAGCCCTCGCTCGTGACAGTAGGCCAGGGCGAGGAACTCGTCGATCGCCTTGGACATGCCGTACGACCAGCGGGGGCGAGTGGTCGGCCCGAACACCAGGTCTTCGTCTTCATCCCACCGCGGTTTCGGGTTCTTGCCGTAGACTTCGCTGGAGCTGGCGAGGTAGAGTTTCACCGGGCGGGGCGGGCGGCCGTTTGGGGCCAGCTCGCTCAGCAGCAGCTCGGTCAGGTAGATGTTGGTCTCCAGCGTGTGGATCGGGGCCTTGGCGATCAAGGCGACCCCCACGGCCGCCGCCAGGTGAAAGACCTCGTCGGCGTCGGCCACCACGCGCCTCACCAGGGCGCGATCGGCAACCGAGCCCTTGGAGCAGTGCAGTTGCGGATGGTCCTTGACCGCGGCGAGGTTGTCGAAGGAGCCGGTGGATTCGTCGTCGATGACCGATACGCGATTACCGCGGGCCAAGAGGGCCTCGACCAGGTGGCTCCCGATGAATCCCGCCCCGCCGGTGACCACACAGTGTTTTGCGGAACTGGCCACGTCAACACTCCCCAAAGGCGAACGATGAATGATGAATGATGAATGATGAACGACGACACGGGAGGCCGCTCCGGCGGAATCTTCCTTCGCACGTCACCCTTCGTTCATCATTCATCGTTCATCATTCATCATTCTTGCTTCCCGGCGTCTGGCCGCGACCGAAGCCGCGATCGAGATCGCCAGCAGCGAGGCGATCACCAAGAGCGACACCCAGGAAGGAACCGCGCGCAGCTTTTCCTCCCCGGTCCATCGCTTGAAGACGTATTCACCGATCATCTTGGCCCCGATGAAGACCAAGACGGCGCTCAAACCGTAGTGCAAATAGCGGAAGCGGTCGATCACGCCGGCCAGGAGGAAGTAGAGCGCGCGGAGACCGAGGATGGCGAAGACGTTCGAGGTGAAGGCGATGAACGCGTCGTGCGTGATGCCCAAGACGGCAGGAACGCTGTCCACGGCAAACAGCACGTCGGTGCTCTCGATCACCAGGAGCACGAGGAACAGCGGCGTGATGCACAGGCGGCCCGCCTCGCGGGCGAAGAAGTGCTCGCCGTGGTCCTCGCGGGTGACGCGGAGGAACCGCCGCGCCGTGCGGAGGACGAAGTTCTTCTCCGGGTGGACTTCGGTGTCGTGGCTCAGTGCCAGCTTGACGCCGGTGTACAGAAGGAAGGCGCCGAAAACGGCCAGCGTCGCCTCGAAATCCCGGATCAACTCGACTCCGCCCAGGATGAAGGCAAGCCGCAAGAGGACCGCGCCCAGGATGCCCCAAAAGAGTACGCGGTACTGGTACTTCAACGGCACCTGGAAGAAGCGGAAGATCACGGCAAACACGAAGAGGTTGTCCATCGAGAGGGATTTCTCGACGAGGTATGCCGCAAGAAAATCCAAGCCGGCCTTGGCGTCGCCGTGGGTGATTTTCCCCCACCACCACACTACGGCATTGAAGACCAGCGCCAGCGCGATCCAAAAGACACTCCAGGCGGCTGACTCCCGGAGCGTGGGGGTGTGGATGCGTCGGTGGAAGACCAGCAAGTCGACTGCCAGCAGCACCACGACCAGCGCACCGAACGCAACCCAGTACCACCAATGGACTTGAAGCAAGTTCTCAGCCACCGGACTGTTTCCAGGATCGAGGGAGCAGCCCCCCGGTTCCGGCTACGGTGGGGCAAAGATAAGAATCATAGGGAATTCGGCGGGAGCAAGCAACGTCGGCCGGAATTCGGTTTCCACCCCCCGCGGGGTCTGGCCCGCAACTGGCTTCGATGCCATGCTTTGTTATCATTGGGGGGAAGAGGTTATGCCATGAGAACCCGCGGTTCCGCTTGCTGGGGCGTCTTGTCGGTGTTCCTGCTCGGGGGACCTGGCCCGAAGTTTGCCTTCCCTCAGCAGCCGACGGCGGCTGCCCCACAGCCGCGGCAGCCGACGGCGGCTGCGCCAAAGCCTCAGCAGACCGAGGAGGCCAACCGGCAGTATGCCGCGGCGGTGGCCCTGCAAAACCGCGGGGCCTTCAAACTGGCGGCCGAGCAGTGGGACGAGTTCATCCGCCGCTTCAAAAACGACCCCCGGATCGCCCGCGCTTACCACAATCTAGGGGTGTGTCAGTACCAAGAGGGGAATCTGGAACCGGCACTCCGAAGCTTCAAGACGGTCGTCGAGCGGTACTCGATGTCCGACACGATCGCGGCCTCAGAGCTCTACGTCGGCGCGGTCTACTTCGAGATGGCCAAAGGGGGGAAACCGCAGCTCTACGAGACCGCCGCCCAGACCTTCCGTGTATTTCTGGCCAAGCATCAGCAGGGGGCCGAGCGCGGAGATGCCCTCTATTATCTTGGCGAATGCCTCGAAGTACAAAACAAGCGGCAGGAGGCCATCCAGGTCCTCACCGAGTTTGTCCGCAAGCACCGGGAGCACAAGTTGGTCCCCGAGGCCCTGTACTCGGTGGGCGTGGCCCAGCAGGAGTTGAATCAGCCGGAGGCGGCGGGCAAGACGTTCGACGACTTTCTGGCCCGGTTTTCCAAGCACAAGCTTGCCGCGGAGGTGACGCTTCGCCGCGGCGAGGTCTTCCTCGCCTTGAAGAACCCCGCCGAGGCGGCCAAACGCTTCGCCGCAGCCGCCGCAGCATCGCCAGCAGACCCCGACCTCGCGGATTATGCCGCCTTACGCCAAGCCGACGTGCTCCTGCAAATGAAACAGCACGCCGAGGCGGCTTCGCTGTACGCTTCGATCCCTGCCAAGTCGCCCCAATCGCGATACTCCGGGCAAGCCATGGTCGCAGCAGGGAAGTGCTTCTTCCTGGCCGATAACTTCGCCGAGGCCCACAAGGTCCTCTCGCCGCTGGTGGAAGCCGGCGGCGCGACCGCACCCGAGGCCGCCCACTGGCTGGTCCGCACTCTACTCCGGGAGAAAAAGCCGGCCGAGGCGCTGGCGGTGTTGGAAAAGGTGCTGGCCCGGCCGGCGCAGGAGTCCTTGGCGGCGCAACTGCTGATGGATCAGGCGGATGCGGTCCACGCGATGCCGCAGCGGCGCAAGGACTCGATCGGGCTGTATGCGGCGGTGGCTTCCAAGCACGCCCAGTCGCCGGTGGCCCCGCAGGCCCTGTACATGGCCGGCTTTGTGGCCTTGGAGCAAGGCCAGTACGCGGTGGCCTTGACCCATGCCGAACGGTTCTTGAAGGCCCATCGCCAACACCGCTTGACGCCCGACGTGATGCACGTGGCCGCGGAGAGCAACCTGCAATTGGGCAAGTTCGCCGAGGCCGAGCGATTGTACGCGCAGCTCCGGCAGAAGTACTCCGAGCACCCGGAGGCAGAATTGTGGAAAGTCCGAGGCGCGGTCCCGCTCCATGCCCAGAAGAAATGGCAGGAGACGATCGGCCGCTTGCAGGCGATTCTGGGGGAGCTGCGATTGCCGGAGTGCAAGGCGGAGGCGCAGTACCTGATCGGCAGCAGCCAGTTGGAGCTCAAGCAGTACTCGGCGGCGGTGGCGTCGCTGGAGGCTTCGCTGGCCGCCCAGCCCAAGTGGCGTCGGGCGGACGAGACCTTGCTGCTGTTGGCCGACGCCTACCGTCGCTCGGGCGACGCGGAAAAGGCCCAAGCGGCGCTGGGCCGGCTGGCCCGCGAGTTTCCCGAGAGCCGGCTGCTGGATGGCGGCGCGTATCGGCTGGGCGAGCTTCTTGCCGCGCAGAGCGACTACACGGCGGCGGCCGCCCAGTTCCGCGAGATGCTGAACCGGTGGCCCGAGAGCCCCCTGGCCCCGCACGCCCGGCACGAGCTGGGTTGCGCCCAACTGAACCAGAAGGATGCCGCCGGGGCCGAGGCCACGTTCAGCACGTTTCTGGAAAAGCACGCCGCTCACGCTCTGGCTCCTCGCGCCCGGTACGGGCGGGCGATGGCGCGGTATCAACTGCGGAAACTCTCTGAAGCGGTGGAAGATCTCCGGGCGATGCTCGCCGGTGATCCGACGGCGAAGGAAAAGGCCGACGGCAGGTTCCTCCTCGGTCTCTGCCTCACGGAGCTGAAGCAGTACGATCCCGCGGTGGAGTCGTTTCGCAGCCTGCTCGGCGAGCAGCCCGAGTACGCCGCAGCCGACAAGGCCCGCTACCAGTTGGCCTGGGCGCTAGAGCTTTCGGGCCGGGAGGCGGATGCGAAGGGGGCCTTTGGGGAACTGATCGAGCGGCACGGCGAGAGCCCTTTGGTGCCAGAGGCGCAGCACCACGTGGGCGAGTATCACTACCAGAACAAGGAGTACGCGGCGGCGGCGAAGGCATTCTACGCCGCGGTGCAGAAGGCCCCCGAGGGCACCCCGCTTTACGAGAAATCGCTGCACAAGCTCGGTTGGTGCTATTATCACTTGGGGAACTACGGCAACGCGTCCAAGACGTTCGGCGTCCAGTTGGAGAAATGTCCCGGCGGGCCCCTCTCGGCGGACGCCGCCTTCATGGGCGCCGAGTGCCTCTTCAAGCAAGGGATGTTCAGCGAGGCGTTGGAGGCTTACGGCAAGATGAAGGATCTTCCCGGCAAGGAGTTCCAGGCGCTCCGGCTGCTGCACGCCGGACAGGCCGCCGGGCAGTTGCACGAGTGGTCTGAGGCGGCGCGGTGGCTGAGCCAGTGTACCCGGCAGTTCCCCGACGTTCCCACCGCGGCCGAGGCCCTCTACGAGCTGGGCTATGCCCAGCAGAACCTCGGCAAGCCGCAGGAGGCGGTCGCCCTGTACGAGCAGGTGGTCGCCAAGACCGACCGCGAGGTGGGGGCCCGGGCGCAGTTCATGATCGGCGAACTCCAGTTCCAGGACAAGAACTACACCGGCGCGGTGAAGAGCTACTTCAAAGTGATCTACGGCTACCGGTTCCCGCAGTGGCAGGCCGATGCCGCGCTGGAGGCCGGCCGGTGCTTCGAGCTGCTGCGCGAAAAGACCCAGGCCATCAAGATCTACGAGGAGCTGATCGACAAGTTTCCCCAAAGCGACAAGGTCCCGCAGGCCAAGCAGCGCCTCGCGGACCTGAAAGCCGAGGCGGAACGGAAAGCCCGGTAGGCCGCTTTGCGACCGGACAGCGAGAAGCCAAGGGACTTTGCCGCCATGCCGGAGAAACCGCAGTCTAGCAACCGCCGCAAACGCGCGGGCCGGAGAAGCGGCCCCGACGCCGGGTTCTGGCCGGTCGATCTGCTCATCTTCCTCCTGGCGGTCACGATCGCCGGCCTGGTGGCGGTGACGGGCGACTTCCGCGATCCGCGGCCCGTCTTCGCGCAGACGTGGCGCCTGCTGATGTCCAGCGGCTGGGGCCAGTTGGCGTGCGTGGCTGCCCTGCTGGCCGTCATGATGATGACCGCGCGATGGCTGCGGCGTGCCGTCCGGCGCCGCGTGCAAGTCTGCGTGTTGGTGAGCCTGCTGGTCCACTGCTGGCTGGTCGTGTTCCTGTACGCCCATGACCTGCCCGTGCTGCAAGGGTGGGTCGGGGGCGCCGACCGGCAAGCGCCGGAGGAGCTTCTGACGAGCACCATCCCCGACTATCAGTTCCAGCCGGGCGAAGAGGCGGCTCCTGTCCAAGAGAAGTACGAGCGGTCGGTGGAGACGCCGTCTCCGGTCCCGTCAGGGCAGGCGTATGTCGAGCCCAAGCCCGCTCCGGTAGAACCGCCGGTGCAGCCGCCGAGCCCCGCCCCGGAGCCCCCTCCGCCGGCGCGAGAGAAACCTGATCCGCTGCCGTTGCGGATGGCGGAGCTCGCCCCGCCGCAGGCCGAAGTCGCTGCCGGCGCAAGGCAACTGGACCGGCAAGAGTTGGCCCGGCGGCTGGAGCCTCCGGCGCCGATCCCCGAGCCCGCCATCCAGCCGCCCTCCCCGGAGGTCCGCTGGGAGCCGGCCTCGCAAGCTGCCTTGCCCGAACGCCAGGCGACGCCGCTTTCTCCGGCACCGCCGGATTCCGCTCCGCGGGAGCCGGACCCGCGACTTGCCCGCTCGGCGGCCATTCAGCCGGCGCGCGACAGTGCCCGGCCCGAGGACGAAGTGGAGTTGGCCACGGCGCGCGGGGCGGATGCGATCATCGGCAGCGGCCCCCGGACCCTGCCCCGATCCCCGACCAGCCGCGGCCTTCCCCGGCTCCCCGTGGCCGCCGAAGAAATCAGGCTGCCGACGATTCCTGGCGGCGGGCGTCCTGGGACCGAGGGTGGCTCGAGCGAACCGGAGGCCCGACGCTTGTCCGGCCTGAGCCGTCCGGATCGGGAACTTGGCGGGCTGCGGGTGGAGATAGCATTGATTCCTGGCTCCGGTGGAGCGGAACTGCCGGGTCGACCGGAGCCGCCGGGTGGATCGGGACGCGACGGCTCGCCGACGGCCGGGATTTCCGGCCGTCCGGCGGAGGCAGGAATGGACGAGTCCCTTGGCGGTCCGCCATGGCGGCCGGGGTTGCCAAGCCGCGCCCAGCGGCTTCCGATCCAGGTCACGGTCCGGGAATCCGCGACGCCGTCGTTCCGCCAGCGGGACCCCAGCCAGCGCGGCACCAGGGCGAGGTCCTTTGGCGGCACCGAGGAGAGCGAACTCGCCGTGGAACGCGGCGCAGAGTTCCTCGCCCGGCATCAGTTCCCGAACGGGCATTGGAGTCTCGACCGGATTCCCGATGCCCGGGCCACGGATTCCGCGACCTTCGGCCTCGCCGAGATGAACGGCGACACCGCCGCCACGGGCCTGGCCTTGCTGACTTTGCTGGGGGCCGGATATACACACCTGTACGGCCAGCACCAGGCGACCGTGCGACGGGGCGTGGAGTGGCTCTTGCGGAATCAGCAGCCCGACGGCCGCCTGTTTACGCCGCAGACGGACCAGAGCCGATTCACCCGAGCCTATGGTCACGCCATCGCCTCGATCGCGCTCTGCGAAGCCTACGGGATGACCCGGGACACGAACCTCCGCGATCCGGCGCAGCGGGCGATCGCGTACATTTGCGGCTCGCAGGACCCGAAGGCCGGCGGCTGGCGGTATGAAGCCCGGTCCGCATCGGACACCTCGGTCTCGGGGTGGAAAGTGATGGCACTGAAAAGCGCGCAAATGGCCGGGCTGAAGGTCCCGGATGAGGCGTTCCAGAACGCTTCGCGGTGGCTCAACGCGGCTCAGATCCAGGGCGGGGCCCGCTACGCCTACAACCCGTTTGCCCCGGACACGGACCTCGAACGCGACGGCCGCCAGGCGAACCTGCCCATGACGGCCGAAGGGCTCTTGATGCGGATGTACTTGGGCTGGGACCGCAGTAATCCTGCGTTGGCAGCCGGGGCCCGTTACCTGCTGGAGAACCTCCCCGACGAGGGCACCGCGGGGAACCCGACCCGCGACGTCTATTACTGGTACTACGCCACCCAGGTGACGTTTCAACTCCAGGGCGATGCGTGGAAGGCGTGGAGCGAGCGGCTCTTTCCCATGCTGGAGAAGAGCCAGGTGCGGAGCGGTCCGCTTGCCGGGAGTTGGGACCCGAAGCGTCCGGTCCGCGACCGTTGGGCCCATGCCGGGGGGCGGGTGTATGTGACCGCCCTGAGCCTGCTGATGTTAGAGGCCCCGTATCGTCATTTGCCGTTGTATCGGGGGTGGGAGTAGGCAGACCGCAGAGGGTAGACGGCAGAGGGCAGTGGCGAGTAGGCTGTAGGCGGTGCGCCCACTTATTTCCGCTCGATTCTGTGCTCCCCGGCGACCGAAAGGAATCTTTTGGGGGACCTGCTGAAGCAGTCGGGTCCGAGACAGACTCTCTCTCGCCAAGGCGTCAAGGAGGACAAGATTGGGCGTGACAAGCCGCTGGCGGCTTTTCTATCTTTTCCATTTCTCCCAACCAGCCCATGATCGTGCGCTTTACCAGGCCATCCACCGTCGTCAATTCCGGGCCATTCTGGAGCTAGGAATTGGCACCGGGCGGCGGGCCTTGCGCATGATCGAAGTGGCCCAACGGCGTTACCCGGAGAGCCAAGTCTGCTACACCGGGGTCGATGAGTTTGAGGCCCGGTGCGGCGACGACGGGCCCGCAGTGCCCCTGAAGTCGGCCTATCAAATGCTCCGGCGGACCGGGGCTCGAGTCCGCCTCCTGCCCGGCGATCCGCTGGCAGCCATCTCTCGGGCCGCGAACAATATGGCCAAGGTCGACCTGCTGGTCATCTCCTCATCCGTCGATCGGGAGTCGCTCGGCCGGGCATGGCTTTACGTCCCGCGGCTACTGGATAATGCGTCGTTAGTGGTATACGAGCAATTGCAGCGGACCGGCAAAGGGGCCGGGTTTCGCGTTCTCTCCGCCCGGCACGTCGGGGAACTGGCCCAGCGGGGAGCGGGCCGTCGAGCGGCATGACGGCGGACGCTGATTGCGCGTCAGGGGCAGACTTCCAGCCACGTCTTCCGAAGGCTTGAAGACTTCGGAAGTCTCGCGGATGCGTGGGAGCACGCGCCGGGCAAGCCCGGCCGCTAAGCGCGGGCACTCACCCATTCGCACTGAGTTTCCGTAGAATGGTAGATTCCAGTGACCTGCCAGGGATGAGCCCGGGGTGGGTCCCGGTGTCTATACTGGTCGAGTGCCGATATCCTGAAGTTCATCGGTAACGTTTACGGACTACCCCAGCCCAGTCGCATATTATGAGTACCGGACAACCCCCGCGAACAATGTTTGAAAAGATCTGGGACGCGCACGTCGTCCATGCCGAGGATGGCAAGGAGACGATTCTTTACGTCGATCTGCACCTGGTCCATGAGGTGACCAGCGCCCAGGCGTTCGAGGGGCTGCGGCATGCGGGCCGAAAGGTGCGGCGGCCGGAGCGGACCGTGGCCACCGTGGATCACAACGTCCCCACAACCGATCGGCGGTTGCCCATCGCGGACCCCATTTCCAAGCGGCAAATCGAGGCGCTCGAGGAGAACTGCCGGCAGTTCGGCATCCACCTTTACGACCTCAACGACCCGCGCCAGGGGATCGTCCACGTGATCAGCCCGGAGCTGGGCCTGACGCAGCCGGGGATGACGATCGTTTGCGGCGACAGCCACACCGCCACGCACGGGGCCTTCGGGGCGCTGGCCTTCGGCATCGGCACCAGCGAGGTGGAGCACGTGCTGGCCACGCAGACCCTTTTGCAGTCCAAGCCCAAGACCCTGGAAATCCGCGTGGATGGCCCGCTCCCCCCGGGAGTGACGGCCAAGGACCTGATCCTCTACTTGATCGGCCGCATTTCCACGCAGGGCGGCAGCGGCTTTTGCACCGAGTACACCGGCGAGGCGATCCGCCGGCTGAGCATGGAAGAGCGGATGACGGTCTGCAACATGTCGATCGAGGCGGGGGCCCGGGCGGGGCTGATCGCCCCGGACGAAAAGACCTTCGGGTATCTGGAGGGCCGACCCTTTGCCCCCAAGGACTTGCGCGCCGCAAAGGCCCGATGGCAGAAGCTGGCAACCGACCCCGGAGCGACGTACGATCGGGTCGAGGTCTTTGAGGCCGCCGACGTGCAGCCGCAGGTCACCTGGGGCACCAACCCCGGCCAGGTGGTCGAAGTCGGCGGCAAGGTCCCCGACCCGGCCGCGTTTCCCGACGAAAGCGACCGCAACGCCGCCGCCAAGGCCCTGGAGTACATGGGCCTTGCGCCCGGCACGCCGATCACGTCCATACCCATCGACCGCGTGTTCATCGGCTCGTGTACGAACGGGCGGATTGAGGACCTTCGGGCCGCCGCGGCGGTCGCGCGGGGGCATCGCGTGGCCAAAGGGGTTTCGGCCATGGTTGTGCCCGGCAGCGGGCTGGTGAAGCGCCAGGCCGAGGCCGAGGGGCTCGATCGCGTCTTCACCGCGGCCGGATTCGAGTGGCGCGAGGCCGGCTGCAGCATGTGCCTGGCCATGAACCCGGACAAGCTGGAGCCGGGCCAGCGCTGCGCCTCGACCAGCAATCGCAACTTCGAGGGGCGTCAGGGCAAAGGGGGACGCACCCA
>Ga0315280_10002429_pt1 | contig 30193 bp, 32 predicted proteins | sample YL17G06_40_MG_FD_203697 | JGI IMG/M metagenome (GOLD analysis project Ga0315280, IMG submission 203697) | Sediment microbial communities from Yellowstone Lake, YNP, Wyoming, USA - YL17G06_40 | ecosystem: Environmental > Aquatic > Freshwater > Lake > Sediment | place: USA: Wyoming | collected... | reverse complement strand
GCTATTTTACATGCATGGGGAAGTGCTCCTATCCCGCCAATTCATCCAAAGTTTGCAAACGCGATGGCCAGAACGAACGACGCGATCCTCTATGGCGGAATTGCATACTATGTGGTCAAGTATGATAACGAAGAAGAATTGAAGGAGATTCTTGAAAAGGCCCCCTCCAAAGCCTCTAAACAATATGGAAAACCCTTCATAGACATCTTCAAAGAAGCAAAATACGATTTCTACAAGATTGATCCAAACCTTTTCGCTCCAGCCAGAATAGAAATAAACAATGTAGTAACCGGCAACACATTCGCGAAAGGAGAGATCAATCCTCAAGCACTCGCAAAATCACTAGGCTTCAAGGTCAGTTGAGCTCGCCTTCACCCTTCATTCTCTGTTGTTCTCTTCTTTCTGAGCGGATGCTCCGACTATTGCACAAGCGTACCCATCTATTAACGCCCTCAAATCTTGAGGTAATTCACAGCGTGGTTGAATCGCCTTGCCAAGTCCCTCTATGTTCCTATCTTCACGATTCTAGTCGGACTGATTCGTTTTGAGCTTGGAAAGCATGTATGGTTTTGTGAACACTCTTCTCACGAATTCGTTGAAACCATTGTTTCCGATAAGAGTGCTCATGAAAACAGTCAAGATGGCTATTTCAATCCATGCTTTAGCCATGAGTGAAATGACAAATGCATACATGGAACCAGGTTGGGCCATCAGATATGAGGCCATATCTGGAAGGAAAATGGGGACGAGACTTTCAAAATAGAATATTGTGAACAGGGCTTCTGGCACGTATCCAACTAGTGTTGCAAGAGGCACCTTCCACGAAGGGTGCTTTGCGCTATCTATCCGGAAAATGCGCGCCAAATAACCGACTGTGATGCCAGTCAATGCCTTTCCAACGGGCAACCCTATCAATCCCAGTAACCCTAAGCTTCCTCCCAAATATCCAAAATACAACCCTGGTCCTATTCCTACCATGAGACCTGTTATTAAACCCATCAACGGGCCTCCATATACGGCTGCAACAAAAGTTCCAATATGAGAAAGGTCAAGAGCTATTTGACCTGTCTTGAAAATTGTTTGGGAAACAACGAACATGACATTCCCAAGAGCAGCCATGAGAGCAATGAAGGCTATTCTTCGAGGATTCCCTGATGTTTCCATCTGTGGCCACTTGGTGATCGATTGAGTTTCTACTCATATATAAGTTTCTACTCACAAATGCGTCCACACTCTCAAGCTTGAGAAATAAATATATCCTATGCGCATTTTGTTCTGGGAGAACCCTTGTCTGAAATTGCGCGATTATCTTCGAAGGATATCCGAGCTTGGCTAGAACGCGAAACAGGCCCACTTCTTGTTCCAATCCTCTCAAAAGCTCAGAAGCTGTTCGACGAAATGCGTAAAACGCTTGATAGTCTTTCGGACAGTTCTAAGATGCTTTTGGACAACAGTCAAAAAGAGATTGAGAAAAGAAATGCAAGAACGTATCAACGGGCCAGAGCGTTGAACAAGCTTGCGCGTCTCTTCGTAGATAGAATGCGTCAGATAGAGGTTCCAGACGAAGTCAATTATGACGAGTTTCAAGGGTTCGTTCAGGAGACTCAGAAGGCTTTTCTGGTAACCGATGTTGACGTGAGAAACTGGTTTCCGCGAGTATCGCCCTTCTTCATCCTGGACAGAAGAAAATTCTTGGCCGTCTTCGAAAGGGCAAAATTGCTGCTCAAAGAGCTTGACAATTTCCTGACAAAGGACTACGTTAAAGCCAAGACGTTGGAAAGAACGTTTCAGCTCGTAGACAAACTCCAGAATCTTGAGCAGCAGCTCCAAACCCTTGGAAACCAGAAAGCAAGAGCTGAGACTGAGAAGGCTCATGTTGAGAGCGAAATTGCTCAGACGCGGCAAACAATGGCTGAGCTTAAAGGCAAAGGAGGCCTAGATCAGCTGAGCCAAATGGACACTGAGATACGAGCCTTAAGCAATGAAGTGAGGCAGAGCCTGCAGCATCTTCAAAAACCTTTCATCAAACTCCAGTCGCTTGCGCTTCATGGCGAAGGAAGCGGCTTAACACCTGAAGAGCTTAGCAAGCTCAATCAGTACATTGAAGATCCATTTAAAGCTCTTGCAAATGAGGAAGCTAGTTATCCACTGCTGAGGCAAATTCTGGAGAAGATGACTCGCGCACTGTATGAAGGAAAACTGAAGCTCAAGCCAGAAAAAATCCGAAAGGCAGAACAGGTCACAGAAAACATACTCATAAAGAACTCTGTCGCGGCTCTGCATGAAAGGAGCATGAAAGCGACGACACTTCATAGACAATTGTCCACGTCTGCTGAAGTCACTGAGACGGGGAGAAGCCTATTGAAACTTGGAGAACAACTTGACGGACTGGAAAGGAAAAGGAGGACCATAGAGGGAGAGCAAATCGCACTGGAACGAGTATGCAAAGAGACCGCGGAAAAGATCCAAAATCACAAAGCTGAAATCGAGAAGAACGTGTTCGATTTCACCAATAAAAGGATTCAGCTTCAATAATCTGGGCGAAACGCTTGGCCACAGACTTCTCCCAAATCATCAAGCAATCGCTGAAAGCTCGGTCTGAAGTCTTCGGCAAACTGGTTGAAGATGCCACGTGTTTGCTCTGCAAAGAAAACGGAAGAGTTGGCAATCTTAACATTCTAGGAAGGCTTGTGAAACTGAACTCTGCAGGCAGTGCGCTCATAGTCGGAGATCTCCACGGAGATCTTGAAAGCATGATCGACATTTTCAACGAAAGCAAGTTCCTCAAGAGGTTGGATCAAACTGACGATGCTGTTCTGATCTTCCTCGGCGACTACGGCGACAGAGGCTCCTATTCAGCAGAAGTCTACTATACCGTATTGAAACTGAAGCTTCTCTACCCAAAGCAGGTTGTTCTGATGCGCGGAAACCACGAGGGGCCAGATGATCTTATGGCTGACCCACATGATATTCCATCGCAGTTTCAAATCAGATTTGGCGAAAAATGGGCTGAGACATACGCGGGAATCCACAAGTTGTTTGCATGCCTGTATAACGCAATGGTTGTTGAGGAGCGATATCTCATGATTCATGGAGGGTTGCCTCCGAAAATCGAAAAGATCGAGGATTTGGCATACGCTCACCTTACGCATCCCAAGCAGAATTTTCTTGAAAACATGCTTTGGAGCGACCCTAATGAAATGGTTAAGGAGACAAGCACATCACCGAGGGGCGCAGGGAAACTCTTCGGCGAAAACGTAACCCGCAGAGTGCTAGAAAGGCTCGACGTCAAGATTCTGATAAGGGGTCATGAGCCCTGCCAAGAAGGCTTCAAGATCGATCATAACGGCAAGGTCTTGACGCTGTTTTCACGCAAAGGGCCGCCATACTTCAACGCTTATGGAGCATACTTGGACATGGACCTTTCCAAAAAGCTGGAAAATGCAGAGCAACTGGTCCAATACATCCACAAATTCTGAGCAGAGTTCTTCGCAGAAACTTTAAGAACGTAGTCTGGCTAGCATCTCCCACGGGTCTAGACTGCATAGAAGGTTTATTTTTTGAGATTTGGAATTGCAACGCGAAACAAGAACTCTTGGAGTTCCAATCAGCTTCAAAAAGCCCTGGCCAAACATAACATTTCTCATTTGTGCTTCAGCTTTCCTAGGTTAACAACGCGTGTTGGATACAAACCAAAAATGGAGGTTGACAAAGTCAACATATTGGAAGACCTAAACGCGCTAATCATTCGTCCAATCGGACGCGGTTCCATAGAAGAGCTCGTTTTCAGGATGGATATTCTCTACCGACTTCAACGTTTAGGCTTATACATCATAAATCCACCCGAGGCAATTGAGCACTGTGTCGATAAGTATGACGTTCTTGCGCTCTTGGAAGAAAACAACTTGCCCGTGCCACGTACCGTGACCACGGAAAACGTCAATGAAGCATTAAAAGCCTTTAATGAATTAGGCAGAGACGTCGTTATCAAGCCGCTGTTTGGAAGCAGAGGCATAGGCTCCACAAGGATAAGAGACCCTGAAATAGCATGCTCGGTCTTCAATGCAATAAGGTTCTATCACGGCGTAATCTACCTTCAGGAATTTGTGCCCCATGGCTTCTCTGATATTCGAGCCCTTGTAATTGGTGGTCGAGTAGCTGCGGCAATGAAGCGAGTGGCGAAGACCTGGAAGACCAACTACAGTCAAGGAAGTCGGCCAGAGGGAGTGGAACTTGCCAAAAACATTGAGAATCTAGCTGTCAAATCTGCGGAATGCGTCGGATGCAAAATCGCTGGCGTGGACATCCTCGAAAGCCCAGAAGGGTCAGTTGTCGTTGAAGTTAATAGCCAACCAGGATGGAAGGGCCTACAGTCTGTTGCAAGCATCAGTATAGCCGACGAGATCATTGACTTCGTTCTGTCGGAATTGAAAAGGTGAAACTCATGTTGGAAATTGAAATTACGAGAATAGATGTTCCATCTGGAAAAGCCAAAAAGATGAGCGATTATGTCGCCGAAGAAAAACCGTTGTGTATTTTTCTAAACAGAATACAATACGCAACGATCTTCTGTTCTCCATCAAACCTGAAGGAGATGACTGTAGGCCACCTGCTTTCTGAGGGCATCATAAAGTCAGTTCAAGAGATTGACGAAGTAAGCTTGAGAGCCAATGAAACAGTTTGCAGGGTCAAGCTGAAGTCAAACATCAACATAGAAGAAAGACAAACATTTTCAAAGATGCTCTATCGAGTAATTGGCTCAGCGTGCGGCAGCTCATTATCCTATCAATTTTCCGGAAAGCTCCCAATAGTTGAATCTCGTTTGAAAGTTGAAGCCAAAACGATCTCAGACTGTGTCAATCGATTGAATTTCAACGCCGGAACCTTCAGAAAAACCGGTGGGGTACACGTGGCCGCGATTTACGATAGCACTGGAGAAGGTGAAGCTTTCGCGGAGGATGTCGGTCGACACAATGCGGTGGACAAAGCAGTTGGAATCGGAGCGCTAAAGGGTACTGATTTTAGCACGAGCTTTCTCGCTCTGAGCGGTCGAATGACGGGGGACATGGTTCTTAAAGCGGCAAGAGTGGGCTTACCAATAGTAGCTTCTCTCGCTGCCGCAATAGATTCTGGCGTAGCAGTTGCTAAGGAAGCGGGCATAACTCTAATAGGGTTTGTTCGAGGGAACCGCATGAATATTTACAGTTTTCCTGAAAGAATCGCAGTGTAGCAGGACAGATTTTTTCATGAAGCACTACTTCTGTATCTACGAATGACCTCTTTGAATGATCTGGCAGCTTGTTTAGGATCTTTGGTCTTAAGTATGGCTGACGTGACCGCAATTCCATCCGCTCCCGTTTCGAGAACGAGATGGGCGTTTCTGGGAGTTATGCCTCCGGCAGCGAATATGGGCAGCTTTGTTGCGGATTTTGCTGCTTTCAGGGTCTCAATGGGCACCATGTTGCATTGAGTGGCAGAAGATGTTGGAAAGATGGAGCAGAAAGAAACATAGTCTGCTTCCATGGTTTCAGCCCACGTCAGCCTTTTCAAGTCATTTCCCAACGTGTAGCCCACTATGCATCGCTTGCCAAGTACTTGTCTAACTTTCTTTGGTTTGACATCATAGCCATCAAGATGCATCCCTTCTGCCCCGATTTCTTCTGCTAGGAGCAGGTTGCCGTTTATCAGAAAAGGCACATTGTGTTGTTGCACTAGGTCTGATAATCTCTCAGCAAATCCTAACGTTTCCAAGCCTTCTTCGCCAGGCACAAATTGCACTATGTCAACGCCTCCACTCAGGGCCTTTTCTACGGGAACAAGCAGTTTGTCAAAGGGCAAGATGGGGGCAACAACCAAGTATAGGCCTTCTAGCTTCCTGAAATACTTCACCCCCAACCTTTCCGGCAAGCCTTCCAATAAGCTTTCCAGTAGGGGTCAGTTGTAGGTTTTCTCAATCGTTCCCTTCTGCCGTTTATACTAATCCATCTGCGACCCTGGAAATGCTTCACCTTCCCAATCACTTTGCCTTCTATCCCCTTCAAATCCAACGCTTGCAGGACTTTCTGGGCTTTTTCAGGTTTTACGCTGATCAGGAGCGTTCCCTCGCTTAGCGTTGAATACGGAGACAAGTCAAAAAGATTACATACAGCTTTTGCCTCTTCGGTCACTATGACTTCGGAAAGCTCCACTTCTAATCCTACATGAGACGCCTCGGAGAATTCGTAAAGGGCTCCTAGTAGACCGCCCTCCGTGACGTCATGCATGGCTGTGACTCCCTTATCTCTCAGCCCCACGGAAGCTGCCGTTAACGCGTCTTCAACCACGCTGAACTTGCCCAGATATGACTGAGCTCTTTTCAGGAAAGACGATCCATAAGCCTCTTCTATTGTCTTCGGGAAGACTCTTGCAAGGATTCCCGTGGTGGCTATGGCCACGCCTTTTGTCATTATCAGCAAATCGCCTGGTTCACTCATGTTGCTTGACAAGTACTGCTCCTCTGGTGCTATTGTCATCATTACTCCGCCTCCAACAATTGTGTAGTCGGATCCGACATATCTGCCGGTGTGTCCTCCAATTATGGCGATGCCTAGTTTTTTGCATTCAATATGCAAGTTTGCCCAGTATTCTTCAAACTCTTCGTCGCTCATTTGGGGAGGAAGACTGAGGTTCATCATCATGAACTGGGGTGGATAGCCACAAGTAGCCAAATCTGAGGCAAGCAATTGGACTGAGAGATAGGCTGAATCCTTCAGTCCCAGCGCCGGGATTACTGACAGTGGGTCAGCTGTCGCAATAAGAACCTGATTGCATCCTAGTCGAATGACTGCGTTGTCACGTCCATGGCCAGGCCCAACAAGAACCTCTGCTCTCTTTGCTCCTAACTTAGGGTAGACTATCCTTTCAATCAATTCTAGAGGAAATTTCCCAATATCTGGCAAATTAGTCATGCGCATCACATAACTTCACAGCTATTCCGACGAATGAACCAAACGGGAAATGGGTAGATTCCATGTTGCCAAAAACTTTCGGAAAAACGGTTGTGGTCCAATAAGCGAGAGCATATCTGTCATGAAAGGTTTCTCCTAACGTTCGTTTTATTTCCCGGATGGAATAGAACTTTGCGTTTCTGTAGTATGGGTTCTTTCCTCTTTTCACCTGTAGCCTTCTTCGTATGGTGGGCAGACTCCACTTGTTCATAAGTCCGATAATCATGCCTTTTCGAGCTACTCTTGCAGCTTCGCGAAATGCTGTAGCAATGCTGGGCATGTATTCCAAGCAGGCTATGAAAGCTACGACATCAAAGGATCCAGACTTGAAAGGCAAGTAACTAGATTCACCTTGCATAAGCTGTCCCTTGGCCCAAAATCTTTCTGCTTCTCTTAGCATTAGAGGCGACAGATCAAGACCGTAGCACTCTAAACCCAGAGACTCCATCCATCTTGTGAAATGGCCTGTTCCACAACCTATTTCGAGCAGTTTTTGTGTGTCGCCAAACTGTTCCAGAAGTCTTTTCAGCAGCTTCTTCTCGAGTATGTCTGCCCGCTTGTATTTGCCCTGATAGTATGCCTCATAGTTCTTGACTATCTGTTCCTGTAGGTACCACGGTTCTTCTTCCATCTTGCTCATCTATGCTAAATAAGTGATGTCCAGAATTCTTCTGACTGCCATGAGAATAGTGTACGCTATTGGCACGAATATAAGGTCCACGAGCGTCCCAAAATCCGCAAGGGCGAGGATAACTCCGAACAGGTAGACATCAATTGTGAAAAAGATCAAGGTTTCAACTATCACGCCAACGGTCATCGCAATTATCTCGTTTTTCTTTCTGAGAAGCCCAACACCGAGACCCATTGGACCCCGAGCAATGACTATTCCGAACAGGTACCAGTACAAGTATCCGGGGAATACCATTATTGTCCCAATACTCGTTCCAGCCAAGTAGCCAACAGCCGAACCAATGGCTGATGAGATCAATCCTGCTGATGGACCTAGGAGAATTCCTGTTACGAAAATGATTATCGGGGCCAGGGTTATAGTAGAAAGCGGTGGTGGCATCGGTATGGCAATCATTGTGGTTACCGCAATCAGGGCAGCAAAGACGGACGTTAAGGCAACCACTTTCGTCTGAGACGCAGTTTCGGATACTTTTTTGTTCATGTTTTTCCCTCCGCCAGTATTATCTGGGTCAGGTTCTAAGGGTCGACGGTTTTCAACCGTCCTCTCAGCCAGGTCACTTCCCAGCTCCCCTAAGCCTTGAAAGGATAATTGTTATCTATGCGTATATTTATCTTTCCTAGAAAATAGTTCAACGGTCACGGTAGGATATGGTTGATCTAATATGGACAGACTGCCTAAAGAGTTCAACGTCTTAGACATTGAAAAGAAATGGCAGAACAAATGGGAGGAGATGGGCACTTATCGTTTTGACTGGAGTGATAAGAAGCGTCCTGCCTTCAGCATTGACACGCCGCCGCCTTATGCTTCCGGCGAGTTTCACATGGGACTGGTGCTCAACTGGACGTATTTCGACATCGTGGCCAGGTTTAAACGTATGCGAGGATACAACGTCTATTTTCCGCAAGGCTGGGACTGTCACGGTTTGCCTGTTGAGGTAGAGGTGGAAAAGAGGCACAATATTCGAAAAACAGATGTTCCGCCTGATCAGTTTCGGAAGCTCTGCATGGAGCTTGTCAACAAATACATAGGAGTCATGAAAGAATCCACCACTCGCCTCGGGTACTCAATCGACTGGTCGACCGAGTACCGGACGATGGATCCTGACTATTGGCGGCGCACTCAGCTTTCCTACATTTTGCTCTACAAGAAGGGCTTCATCTATCGAGGGAAACATCCTGTAAACTGGTGTCCCAGATGTGAAACCGCCATAGCGGATGCAGAAGTGGAACATGACACTAGGAACGCACATCTACATTACGTCAAGTTCAGACTTGAAGATGGAGATTTCCTGGAAATAGCCACAACAAGACCTGAACTGATTCCAGCATGCGTCACAGTCGCAGTAAATCCTGAGGATGAACGCTATTCGAAGTGCGTCGGAAGAAAGGTTCATGTGCCGACGACCAGAAGAACGGTTGAAGTAGTAACGGATCGCATGGTGGATCCAAAGTTCGGCACAGGAGCCGTGATGATCTGCACTTACGGGGACAAGGCTGATGTGAAAAGCGTTTTCGAACACGATCTGCCCGCCATCATGTGCATTGACGAAAAAGGAAAAATGACCGAAAACGCCGGCAAATATGCAGGAATGAGGGCAGATGAGGCAAGAAAAGCGATGCTTGCAGATTTGAAAGCAGAAGGTCTAGTCGACAAGACTGAACCGCTTAGCCAAGAGGTAAGCATCTGCTGGAGATGTCACACCCCAATAGAAATTCTTGAAAGAGAGCAATGGTTCATGAAAACCCGCATCCTTACTGACAGAGTGGAGAAGGAAGCTAATGAGATCATATGGTACCCCGAATACATGAAGCATCGTCTGATAGATTGGGCAAAGTCGCTTGAATGGGACTGGGTAATATCGCGACAGAGAGTGTTCGGGACGCCAATACCCATCTGGTACTGCAAGAAATGCAGCGAGATGATTATTGCTGAAGAGAACTGGGTGCCAATAGACCCACGAATAGAAAAGCCCAAAGTCGACAAATGCCCGAAATGCGGTGGCACAGATTTCACTCCGGAAATGGATGTTTTTGACACTTGGATGGATTCCTCAATAACGTGTGCCGTTCACGCTGGATGGCCTGATAAGAAAGATTGGCGCAGACTGTTTCCCGCAGACCTGCACCCATCTGGAGTGGATATCATTCGCACTTGGGCATACTACCTGATGGTCAGGCACCTAGCATTGTTCAACGAGAAACCTTACAAAAGCTGCCTGATCAACGGCATGGTCCTCGGAACAGACGGGCGCGAAATGCACAAATCTCTGGGAAACTATGTCGCCTCTCTAGAAGTTCTGTCAAAGTATGGGGCAGACGCGACAAGACAATGGGCTGCCGGCGGCGGAGCAACAGGCTCCGATATACCTTTTCGTTGGCCAGACGTCGAGTACGGCTGGCGCTTCCTCATCAAACTGTGGAACGCTTCGGGATTCGTAAGCAACTTGCTGAAGGATTACAAGCCAGATGCTCAGGCAAGATATGCATTACAGCCGATGGACAAGTGGATTCTGAGCAAGGCTGAGAAGCTAACTGAGAAAGTGACAGATGCTCTGGAAAAGTGCCAGTTCAATATAGCCATGGAGGAAACCCGAAACTTCGCATGGCACGTTTTCTGCGACAGCTACATAGAAGCGGTCAAAGATAGGCTATACAGGCCTGAAATCTACGGAGAAGAGAAAAGAAAAGCGGCCCAATACACGCTCTATACAATCCTGTACAGGATACTGCAGCTTCTAGCTCCCTTAACACCACATACCACAGAGGAGATCTACAAAGTCCTTTTTGCGAAAGACAAAGACTTCAGAAGCATTCATCTATCTGCTTGGCCGACCATGAACAAGAAATTCACTGATGAGAAAGCTGAGAAGCAGGGAGACCTAGTAGCCGCTGTAATAGCCGAAGTAAGGCGTGAAAAGGCCGAGAAGCATATGCCGCTGAATGCGCAGGTCAAAAAGCTGACAATCTACGCTGGAGAAAAAAACACAGCGAAGATGATTATGGAAGGCAAAGAAGACATAGCTGGCGCATGCAAAGCTGCAGACATCGCAATTTTGCCCGAAAAGGGCGAGGGCAAACAAATCAAATCATACGACAACATCCGCTTTGCAGCTGAGTTTTAGAGCAAGGCTTAGGAAGCGACAAACAGTGAAGACGATTGCGATAGTGGGTTGCGGGGCAATCGGCACCCTGATTGCGGAAGCAGTTGAAAAGGGAATAGTGCGATGCGACAGGCTTGTCCTATATGACATTAACAAGCCCAAGGCTGAAGGACTCAAAGCAACGCTTCGCATTCCGACAACCGTTGCTGACAGCCTTCAAGAGTTGATCAAACTTAAGCCCACCGTCATCGTGGAAGCGGCTTCACAGCAGGCCGCAAGGGACATCGTGCCCAGAGCTGTCGAGGAAAACATCGAAGTAATAGTCATGAGCGTAGGCGCGCTTCTAGGCATGAATGTCAGAAGCAACAAGGTCCACATCACCTCTGGAGCCATCGGCGGTTTGGATGCTATTTCCAGTGCAGATCTGGCCGGAGTGGAAGAGGTGGTTCTGATCACGAGGAAGAACCCCAAAGCCCTGGATTTAGATAATCGAGTCGAGAAGTTGGTTTATGAAGGAGGCGCTGAAGAGGCAGCTAGACGTTTTCCGCGGGAGATGAATGTGGCGGCTACGCTGGCTTTAACCGTTCAACCTGAAAAGGTGAAGGTGCAGGTGATTTCAGATCCGAAAGTTCACAAGAACGTGCATGAGATGAGAGTAAGATGGAAGTATGGCGAGATGTTCCTGAGATTCGCTAACGATCCACATCCGGAAAATCCCAAAACCAGCGCCCTTTCAGCATGGTCTGCAATAAGACTACTAAAAGAGATTTCGGAGAGAGATACTTCAGGTTAAGGTTTCATTCCGGTCCCCACGTCTATCCAGAGTTTTTCGCCTATTTTCTTGTATCCGATTTTCTCATAGACACTTATGGCTGGATAATTGTCCGACCTCACGAACAGAGCGGCTGCATCGGATTTTCGCAGGGCTTCTTCCGTAATGGCCGAAGTGGCCAATGTCGCATATCCTCTGTTTCTGTGGTTTAGGTCTGTGTAGACTCCGCCTATCATCCAGATCTGAGGGGTCTGAATGAAGGAACCAGCATAAGAGACCATGTCGCCATCCATGAAAACTCCATACGTTGGCATTATTCCTACCCAATCAGTGTATTTCTTATCAACAGTTCCCGCGTGATCTTTTCTGCTTGGAAGAAGTGCGGCAATCCTCGAACCGTCCACTGTGTTCAGCTTTCGCACGTGTGCTGATCTGAAAAAATTAGCCTCACCTTTCCTGACGAGCATCCAGTTCTCGACGTAGTGTCTTGCACTTGGAATCCTGCTTTCTATTTCGGCGAGAAGATTCGATGGCGCATGCATTATGAAGCGGTCTGAAGGGGCATATTCAACAAGCTTGCCTACGGTTCCAACGTCACATTCCAAAACAACACTTGGGAACTCCAATGCCGCGTAGATCAAGATGTATCCACTCAATCTATCAACTTCAAAAGCAGCGTACATCGTTGTGTGTTCAGGGTCATGTTGGAGGTCGTAGAAAGCGAAAACGTGCCTAACCACATCTTGCCTAAGATAATCAATTATCCACTGCTCGTTGCTTTCATCAACCTTTCTTATTTCCAACATAAGCTCTCTCGTTTGTGCCTTAGCCATAGCGCGCGCATGGAGTTTGGACCAACATGCCTTCCAAGCCGAATGGAACAGGCACTATCATGCGGCTGTCTTTTTCTCTTTCTTAACCTCATTTACTAGCTTCTCAATTTCCTCTTCTGTATTGTAGAAGTGAGGTGAGACTCGTATTCCATGGGATCTTGCGGAAACCACTATTCCACTGCTGCCCAGTTTCTGCGCCACGTCTTGTGCCTCGTCTATTTTGAAGTTGACTATTCCGGATCGATATTGCTCTTCTTCGGGTGTTTGAAGTTGAAGTCTCAAATCTTTCACCAAATCCATGAGACGATCGGTTAGTTTCAAGATTCTTCTTCTGACGTTTTCGATACCAAAATCCAGCAGCATTTTCATTGCCACTCTGGCTCCAACCTGGCTTAGACGGCTTGGGGTTCCTGCTTCGAAGCGGCTTGCAGTCTTTGAGAGTTTCAAGTTCCAGATGTCCCAGAAGTCCACCGTTTCAAAGATTCCTTGGTCTACGCTTGCCCATCCGACAAGTGGCGGCTCGAACTTCTCGATTAGTCCTTCCTTCACGTAGAGGTAGCCTACGCCTGGTGGGCTCAGTAGCCACTTGTAACATGATGCTGCCAAAAAATCAACGTCGTCTCGTTTAACGTCTACGTTCATTGTGCCGACAGATTGGATTGCATCAACGATTAGGTATGCTCCGTGTTCATGTGCTATTTCGCTCAGAATCCGCAGATTATGACGGAACCCGTTGCTGTATTCCACATGGCTTACTGCAATAGCAACGGTCTTGTCGTCAACGGCCTTCTCCATATCGTCTAGCAGAATTTTTCCATTGATGTTTCTCACATAATGAACTTTGACGCCTAGCTTCTTGCGTAGCCAAGGATATGTTACTGATGGATATTCGAGGTCCGTCGTGACGATTTTTGATCCTGACGGATAATGAAGTGCGTTTGCGGCAATGTTCAAGCCAATGGATGTGTTCTCGACGAAGGCTATTTCTTCGGGTTTCGCTCCGATCAGTTTTGCGAAGAACGGTTTGCCACCGTCTTCCCACTCAGCTGATGTGGTGCCGAAATTCGAGGCTTCGCTAACGTATTTGCGAATGGCGTCTGCTACTGGTTTTGGCGGTGGGGATTGCGCAGCATGATTCAGAAATATCTTGTTCTTCGTTATTGGAAACTGTTCACGTATCTTTTGTATATCTTCCACGCATGATTCACCGCTTTCGTCGCATACCGTATACCCGCAGCATCAAATATTAAAACCTCGATCAATATGATTTTATTTCTCTTCTGTGCCAGCTAGAGTCAAGGGACAGTGTTCAAAGCAAAACCGCCAAACCATGTCCAATGGTTTCTCAATAGTCTTTTCAATTCGTCAAGCGTCTTCTCGACCGTCCTGCGACACTGGGGCGGTTCTTTTGGGGGTGTTTCAGACTCTTCCACATTGATCTCTTTCAGGCCGATCGTGCCCGCCACAAGTGCATACCAGCAAAGTGGCAAAACCTGGGGATTATATCCGCTTCCGGGTATGAGAACAAGTTTGCCTCCGCAGACTTCGTCGGCTGTTCTGGAGATCAATTTAGCTATGTCGAAAAAACCCTTAACGGTCAGGCCTAAGTCCCCAAGCATGTCCGCAAAATGCGCGTCGCTTCCACCGTTCGCTATGATGATTTCAGGCTTAAACTCTTCCGCAAGGGGGACGAACGTTTCGTTCAAAACGTGGAGGTACGTTTCGTCGCTTGTTCCAAGCGGCAGGGGCACGCTGACGTTGTAGCCCTTTCCTTCGCCTTCGCCTATTTGCCAGACGAACCCAGTTCCAGGGTAGATCGTTCTTGGATCTTGATGTAGAGAGACGTAGAGCACGGTTGGATCTTCGTAGTAGATGTCGCTTGTGCCATTTCCGTAGTGAACATCATAATCCAAAACCAGAAACCGCTTAATGTTATGTCTGCATCTTAGATACTCGACTAATACTGCTATGTCATTGAAGAGGCAGAATCCTCCTCCATATTTTCTGCCTGCATGATGGTAGCCGCCTCCAAGCGATATCGCATGCTTTGTTTTTCCTTCCGCCACGTTTTTGCCGCATTCAACCGCGCCGCCAGCGATGAGTAACGCTGCCTCGAGGATCTTGCGAGAAACGGGAGTCTCAAAATCGTAAGGCTTGTTTTCCCTTGCCAATTGGAAGATCAGGTCCACGTAGTTCTTATCATGAATTCTTAGCAGGTCCTGCTTGGATGCTGCTTCTGGTGTGACAAGCGTGAGTTCGGGCCGGCTGAATAGTTCGTGGTCTTCAAAAAACTTCATTGCGTTCTTGAATCTGTCCCCTCTAAATGGATGGTCTTCTCCCAGATCATACTGCTTGTACTTCTCATCGAAAGTCAACACAGTCTTGTCGGGCAATCAATGCACTTCCAAGTCAAGACTGTGCACGTAATTATAAAATGCTACGGAAATGCTGGGAGCTTCGTGATGAGAAAAAGGAAGAGGTGTGTTGTTTTTCCTTACGTCTCTTGTTTCTCTTCTGTCTTGGTTGATGATTCTACTGTTTGTGAGTCCTCTGCACCTTGCAATGCTGTTTTTTGAGTTTCAGTTGAATCTACTTCATTGCCTCCAAACTCGACTTTGGGTTTCTGCAACGTTTCCACTACTTCGATCCCTGCAAGTTGGGGCTCATCGCGTTGCTTTGTAAAGACGTTGCCGCATGCCAGCTGGTCTGCAGCTTCTTTTATCGAGTTTAGCTCGAGCCTAGAGGTCTCAAGTCCCATGGAAAGGACATTAATCTCTCGTTGATATGTTTCCTCATCAACCTCTCCTATTACGTGCTGCACTTCAAAGTTTGCTAGAAGGATTTCGAGCGTTTTGATTTGCTCCTCAAGTTCGACCATCTTGCTGTTCATCTTCTGCAGAAGGGCCTTCTGACGTCTTTCAATGTCTGTTACGGCTTCGGCAATTTCCATGCTGAAGAGTTCATGGGTAGATTGTGAGATTCTGCCAGTGTTTAGCAGATTGTCTAATGCCTGCTTCTTTTTTTTGGTCATTTCATATTCTTCGTTCAGTTCTTCAAAAGAGTGTTTCCACGAAATCATCTTTCGCACCGCTCAGCTATTTGCCACGAATGGAAGAAATAACACTTGTTAACATGCAGATATATCGATGAATGTTTATGTTAAAGATTTCTGCTGCACAATCGACGAATTTAGCCCTAGAAACAGGGCCTTTTGGATTCTGCGACTCTTGGAAGTTGCAACGTTTTAGTTTCATTTGAATGCGTCTTCACGTGAACGATCTGTTCTTATTTCGAAACAGTATTGTGCCGGGTCTAGGCGAGCCATAAGACGTCTGATCGCAGCGGGGAACATTCGGATTATTGACAGATCCGTGTTGTGGATTCTTCGACAGTTTTGTGAAACGTTGACAAAAGGATCGAAATGCTAAAAAGTTACTTTCTCAGATTCCTAACGGCTAAGGAAAGAGCCCATAAGGGCCCGTAGCTCAGTAAGGATAGAGCACCGGGCTTTTAAGCAAGGAAACAGTGCAAAGAGACCCGGGGGTCCCGGGTTCAATTCCCGGCGGGCCCGCTCTCATTCGAGTATGGAACAAACGATATTTCTTTGTGCACTTGGCGACGAATCCAATCCTATGGACGAGCGTGCGCGAATCTAACAGGTGTCTGTCGCGTAGATTCATGAGGTGTAAGAACGGGATTTTTAAATAACTATGGTCTTCTAGTGGATTGCAGTGAAGAGGATGGCTTATTTACGGAAAGAGAGGGAAACGGTAGAAATAGCTTACTCCTTAGACAATGTTTGGAGGGCTATTCCGAAGGTGCTCACCAGCCTGGAATGGAGTGTGGAGCAAATTGATGACAGGGCGCATCACGTTAAAGCAAAGACGAAAGCAGGTCTCGTATTTTGGGGTTCAGTGCTTCTGATTGACGCGGTGCCTGTGGATGAGAACACGACGAGAGTTTCAATCGTGGCAGAGACACCAGCTACGACGATTACGGCGATGGTTGATTTTGGACGAACGAAGCAGCGAATTGACCTATTCTTCACTGAACTGGCAAAGCAATTGGCCAGTTAATCGTTTGTAACGGCGTCGTTTTGCAGCGCGCGCTTTCACAGTTTCAAGGGTCGCTCTGATGCTTGTTTGGCGAGTCTGCGGTGCTTTTCGTATATTTCTTCTGCCCTCGGCCGCAAAGCTTCTGGAAGGTTTGGATCGTCGTCTAACACGCTTTCCTTGTGCTGTCTCAGCCTGATTTTCGCCCAGTACGTGTCGCCCTTGTGCAGTGCATACTCGAGTTCTGTTTCCATCGCGTTAAGATGCGCTGTGTAGAAGGGAATTTTCGGCGTTTCCATGATTACGTGTTTGCTTATTTTTCTTCCTATTTTCTTGAGTTCGCCTATTTCTACTAGTTCGTGTATCATTATGTACTCGTTGCCTAGAACATCGCGCAAGGTTATAGGGTCATCAGAGAAGATCTCTCCAGTCATGTAGTCATAGAACTCCTCAACTGAAACGTCGACTGGACCATGACCAAACTGTTTCAGCGCCTCCTGAGCCTTCCTGATTTTGGCATCAATTTCATTCGACATAGACTAACCTTCAACAGTCCATTTTGCTCATCTGGAGATTTAAAGCGCACTGCAGCAAAGACAATCGACGCGTGCGCCATCGATCCAGTTCCACCGTTTTCAGAGGAAGCAGACGGACCTATTCTATCCGTGAGCGCAGGCAACGTGCACCATGGAATAAGGGTTGGATGCTTCAGGAACCCGAGGACATGTCCACGTTCAGAATGCATGCGAGCCTTTCGCACGTTTGAATGTCTAGAGCGCAATGTTTGCCTAGGCCGTAGTATAGATCTCGACACTTTTTCCGCAATAGTGTCACTATCTAGATAGGGCCTATCCTGAGGGCCTCACGAGTACCTTGGGCGATGAGCGGCCATGTTGGCTGTTCAGTCACTTTCCATGGAACCATCAACATGCAGATAGAACATGAGTCGCGCGTTCATGTACTGTCTCTTGCTTTCTCAGCGCTCTTGGCAGAAGGCAGGTCCGACGGGAATTGAGCCCAAAAGGGGGCGGGCCCAAATTTCTTACCGCAACTCTTTGACGGGCAAAATTCTCATTTAAGACTGCTGGCTCACTTGGGATCCTTATCAGTTAATCGTACATCGTGTAGAGGCGGAGCCGCCGGGACTAATACCCAAACGGGTTCAAGTCCACTTCCTACAATGATTATAGCGCGCGCGTACTCCTAATGGTTTGTGTTAGTAGTTACACGAAGGTTTCCAAGAATTTGATGAAACTTATCCTTTCTCCTTTGCAGTTGTAGAAGACGTTCCGCAAATAGGCTCTCGTTCTACTCACCAAGCTATCTCTTTCCCGATCAACCCACCAAACGTACGTCATTCCTAGGGAAGCAAATCTTCGTCCTCTCTCCCTGTGATCTTCAAGGACCTTGTCTTGAACGGGTGTAAGGCCACATGCCTTGCACTCTATGACTAGCCCGGCGTTTATCACAGCAAAATCTGGTCTTGCGCCGGGGACTTCTGGTGTTGTGACTTGGGATAGGATGATGTCCTCCGGAAACAATTGTTTCAGAATTTGCAGGGTTTGTTCTTCCCATTTTTTGCCGCTGGACTGTCTTCTTGTTGCCGAAATCAGGCGTAATTCCTCCAAGATTAACTATTCGAAGAATAACCAGGCTTTTACGTAGCCTTTTCCTTTTTGGAGTTTCAGTGTGAACTTGTGTTTAGCGCGCGCGCTTTTCACCCTCTGGATAAGGCACTTCGGAACCCAGAATCCAGATTCCGAGTCGAGATTTCGGAAACTCAATTTCCGTGTTCTCCCGCAAACCCCTTTTTTCCTAGAGGAGAAGGATGCTGACAGTTCGTGGCCAGATCGACCTTGTCTTGCATCAAAACTCATAAATACACATCCTTGCGAGCTTAAGCTTTGTCCAGAGCTGTTAGCCTATGTCTGCTGCGTTTCATGGAGCAAAGTTCTGTTGGATGAACGGTGAGATAATCGAAACTGAAAAAGCACTAGTTTCCGCCATGGAGCCTATTCACCTCGGCATTTTCGAAGGAATAAAAGCTTACGTGGAAAATGACGTCAACAGTAGGGGAGTACTGAACATTTTTCGTTGGAAGCCTCATGTTGATCGTCTCTGGCGGTCTGCCGCAGTGTGCGGGATGAAGATACCTTATACCGATGAAGAGCTCTTGGAGGCTACGAGGAAGACTATCGGAGCTAATGGCTTCGACACGAACGTTTACATTCAACCCAGAATCTGGCCAAGAGCCGGAACGCCAGAGAAGGTTCACGTCATCGTTCCAGCCTGGACGTTCGAGACCGTGCTGGGCAAAGACAACCCACGATTTTCCAAGAATCGCAGGCTAATGATCAGCAGTTGGCGACGCATAGCTTCTGATGCACTCCCTGCACAGACCAAGGCCTGGGCTAACTACGCCAATTCTGCCTTGGCCATGCGAGAAGCCGAGAGGCTGGGTTACGACGGCGCAATATTCTTAGACAACAGGGGTTTCGTCAGCGAAGGAACGGGCGCCTGCATAATGGCAGTAAGGAATGGAAAGGTGATAACTCCGCCCGTGACCGCATCAATCCTCGAAAGCATCACGAGAGAGACGCTCCTTAAAACAGTATCAGACGACTTGGGCATTCCGGTCGAGGTGGGGGATATCTCGCGTGTTGAGTTCTATGCTTCTGATGAGGCTTTCTTGTGCGGAACCGGCTGGGAGATCACTCCGATAACCAGCATAGACGACTTGCCTTTGGGCAAAGAGTATCCCGGAACCGTAACGAACCGCATAGCAGAATACTACACAGACGTAGTAGCCGGAAAAGTGGAGAAACACAAAGAATGGTTAACTTCGGTGTAAACGTGAAAGATCACGGGATCGACGGCGGATAGAAGCCCAGTTAGTTTGGGTGCCCGCGCGCGCTTGGTTAGGTGAGGTCACAAAAATGGCACGACGACTGATAGTAGCTAGGGCACTATTCATAGTTGCAGCAGCATTGTTCAGCTTTTTGATAGTTGGCGGTCTGGCGAAGATTGTGCAGCCTTCATCTTGGACTTGGCAGACGGTTCTTATTGCGGCATTCCTGCTAATGGCTTCAGGTGGGTTTGTTGCATTCAGTGGCAAACGCGCGCGCCAATAGACAAAAGAAGAATGAAAACCATTTTTAACCGTTTTAGGGACAAACCAGCGCGCGCTTGCTTCGTCCATGGATCGTGATACGCGCGCTGTTTCAAAGATGCCATGCACAATTATAAATTACGTGTAGTAACATTGCCAATAAAAAGAGAATAACGCTCCGAATCAAGTTCCTCTTAGCGCGCCCGGATACCAAATAACTGAAAACATTGTAGGAGTGAACCAAGCTTGTTGCCATGTGGAGAAACGATGATGGGAAGACTATGAGTAGGATACTCATTTGATTGTTTATTTGAACATTACTTGTAATTAAAGGCGCAAATTTCTCAAGGAGGCCATATGCAAGTCCAAAGGACCCGCCAAACAATAAATATGGAGTTTTCTTCGACAAAGAAATAGATGAAAAAAGGGGGGATTGACTTCGTGTCAGTCTCGGTTTTATCACTTCAATCCTTTTGATCTAAGTGGTCCTATAATCCCAGGTCTGCTGAGCACCAAAAGCAATGAATAACCAATTCCTGCAATGGCAACCAAGCTGCTTATCCATATGCTAAGGATCATGCCAAGCCATATCGGCATTCCACTAAATGCTTCAGGGGGTGGAAAGAACAGCCAAAGATAGCCGCCAACAACAAGACCTATGGGCAAAGATCCGGCAACGCATGCGACAAATCTATGTTTGCGAAGCAAGAGGATTACGCTTGCCGCAATCAAGTTAGCAACAGGTCCAAATATGACGTCTTGAACTCCGAGGAAATAGTAAGAATTCGTGAGGAGACATCCAAAAGTGACTCCACCAACAGCAGGCCAACCAAATAGGGCAACCAAAGCGATTAGGCAGTCAGCGACGCGCAACTGAATTGGTCCGTAGATAGTTGGATTACCAACAGAAATCATTTGAAGCACGTTGATTACAACGTAGAGGGCTGTGAATACGGCGGTCAGTGTTATGTTTCTACTGTCAATTCTCACTTTTTCACCTCCGACACCGGGGTTTCGTATGGCGGAACGGGTGGAGGTCCACTCACCCGCCAACTCCTAACAACTAGGGCACATAGCCATAAAAGCCTTTACATGCCGTCAGATCCTCAATTCACTCGCCAAACCAAACGCGCGCGCGAGACAAATGGAGACATCTCCACTCCCCGCAACTTCCCTTTTTTTCTGATCTCTTGGACAGTCATTTTAAGATTATCGAAGTCTAGTTCCATGAGTCTGTCATTATCGATTTGCTTCCAGTTGCCAGCGCGCGCGACTTTCTCAAGTCAAACAAACAGTGTTGAATAGGAAAGTCCATAGAGAACAATGAAGAACACTCCTGCTTTCCTATCGAGTTTTTGCCTTACGGCAAGCACGAGCAAGACAGCAATTGAAGCGAGCAACGCATATAGGCCTGTCGTCTCGGCAAGTCTTGCAGAAACAGTTGTTGGAAAGACTAAAGGTCCTATTCCTATCGAAAGACCCGCATCAACAATGCAGCTTCCTATGGCATCTCCTATGGCGATTTCATACTGCTTCCTTCGGACAGCTGTCAAGTCGACAGCTAACTCAGGCAAGGACGTTCCGATAGCGACTACAAAAAAGCTGATCAAATACTCTGGTATGTGTGCTTCCGCTGAAAGCGCAACCACAGAGTTGACCACAAAATAAGCTCCTATTGCAACACCCACGTAGCCCACTATGGCAATGACAAAGTGACGAAATAGCTTGGTGTCGCCTTGCGCCATTGCATATTCATTTTTCATAACGTTCTTGATGATTAACATGAGAAGTGGAAAGCTAACCACCAAGAACACAGCGTTGGTTCTTGAAATGTACCCTTTTTCAACCATCGATACCGAAGCAATGAGTGCTACTAGTTCACATGACCCGATGACTGCTATCTCGTTTCTCTTGACCCTGAATGTTTCTCCTAATAGGGCGACAAGTCCTAAGATCAGAGTTATTTGAACCAGGACTGACCCGAATGAATCTCCAACGTTTATATCTCCGTGGCCCATTGCAGAGGAAGTTATCGAATTTACGATTTCTGGCAAATCTGTGCCTAAAGACACTACTACGAGCCCTATCATAAGGGGAGAGATTCCCAATGCTGAAGCTATATTTACTGAGTGCTTAACCGCCCTATCGCTAGAATAGGCTAGAAGTGCAATGCCGCCGAGAAAGGCTGATACTGCAAGTATAATGTCAATAACCAACTGGAACACCATTCGTTAATGAAATTTTCTTCAGTTCATAAATCTAACAGTGTGATTCGTCAGCGTGCGCTAAGAGTTTTGTTGTGCCGTTGCCACAAAAAGAGATTTGTTCTCTTGATCCTTCCCTAGCTTTTCTTCTCTCTTTCCTGCGGGCACGTGACCTGCGCTTCTTCTTTTTAGACTTCTTCTTGAACGGCAAATTTCCTCGCTGTATACTCCACGGGAGCATTTAAAAGGTTTGCTAATCACCTATAACAATAGCAAGTCACTAATGCCAAATCGTTGGGAATTCCAGACCAAAGCCTGCGATGGTTCTGACAAGAGTAGGCATGTTAGAAACTCATTAGTCATAGAGCTATTTAAATAGTCATTCTACTATACCATTAGCAATCAACCCAAACAGGAGCGCCCAAAGAACTTAGAAGAGTGGAGAAATGAAGAAAAAGCAGAAGAAGAAAACCGAACTTCCAAAGAGATACAACAAGAACAAGAAGTAGTCGCATGCGCAGCACTAGTGCTTGCAACACCCTCTGCGGCTCCTTTTTTTATCGCGGACCTTCCAAGGAAACAAGCCGTTTTGTCACGTAATCGATTCTCCACCGCTGGACAAAATCACAATTGGCTATAACTATAGACAGCATCGATAATAATCCAATTCGTCTATACCAATCGCCTTTTCACAAATATTATAAGAGCGTTGTTGATTCCTTGTATTGAACAGAGGTTCTTGTTTGACTCTAGAAGAGATCGTTGCAACAGGCGAAGCAGCCTTAAAGATCGCTGACGCCCTAACCTCGACTAGTCTCAGAATACTGCAATTGGTTTCTCAAAAGCGTTTAGATGTTTCAACAATCGCCAGAAAGCTGGACCTGAGTGAGGCTTACATGAGCGAACAGGTCCGCATGCTTGAAGAAGCCAAGCTAATCAAAGTAAGCTACGAGCGGGGGAAGAGAGGAATCAGGAAATTGTGTGAATTGGCGGTCTCCAGAATAATCATAGTGATCAAGCCCGGCAAGAGTAGTGATTGTGCCGATATTCCGAATTACACAGAAAAATAGAACACGCCTTGCCCCACAACTGCATTAGCGCGCGCGTCAATAATCGCACTACACACAGGATCTACAGTAGTTTTGTTCCAGTTATTGCTCCCCACAGAAACAGAACTCCAAAGACTATGAACACAACGCTTGAACCGATCCTTACATATCTCGTTGAGATGAACCGAGAAATCACTATCCCAACTGCGATACCGATTGCTGTCAATAACGTCAGCGCAAGCATTACTCCGACAAAGACCATAATCGGTGCATCATATTCAGCCGCCAACGCAATCACGGACAGTTGCGTTTTGTCTCCAAGCTCCATCAGGGCTATCAACGAGAAACTATGGGCCACGTTCAAGGAACGATTATCCACTTTGACTTCCTCGGACTTTGAGAGAAGCGAGTATGCGCCGAAAATCAAGAATGCAACGCCCGCTCCGACACCAATCCACTGAGTTGGGATGAATGCTGCGATTGCCCCGCCTATCAAAGCGCTTACGCCGTCGACCAAAGCAAACGCCACAACAGCTCCTATGAACACTGTTCTTGCTGTTTTGTTCGCGCTCAGACAAATCACTGTAACCTGTGTTTTGTCTCCAAGCTCAGCTAGCGCGATAATACCAAACGAAGAGATGAGGGGCAGCAAATCCATGCCAAAAGAACTTCACAGTTGGTCTTTTAAGAATTCCGCTGAAGCGATACTGGTGCGTTATTGGACATAATAATCTAACCTATTGTACGTACATCGTGCGTTCTAATTTGCTTCAAGGAAACTACCTAATTCGACTGTTACTTTCTCTATTTCCAGAAGGGCTCTTTCTCTTAGTGTTCTTGTCTGGTTCATCAATTTTGGTTTTTCTCTGTTCAGTTTGGCAACTGCTTTCCCTGCTTCATTAAGAGACAAGTCATAGTCCACAGTTTTACCACGAATCGAGAACTCCAAAAAAGAGTCAAAATTCGACTTTTCCCAATATGGTGCTATGTCCTTCACTAATGCTAGAAATTTATCAATGTCGGAAGAAATTCTTGCTATTTTCTTCAATGGTTCTTGCGGATAGAGCTTTGTTAAGAAGAATCGTCCATATTTTGTGAGGTCGGATGAAGTTTTGATTAAGTCTCGACTCCTACCTGAAAGGTTATATGGATGGCAATTCGTTAGTTCACTCTTTGTGCCACCTTCCCCTAGCACAAGTTGCAAAGAAAAAATTCTTGGTTTTGCAAATCTTTCATATCGATTTAATGCATCGTCTATCAATCGTAAACCAAGTGTAAGAACTACAACCAGTGTCGTTGCTAAAGCCGAGATGATCTGTGCGTATGCCTCTGGTGTTAAACTAGAACCAAACGAATGTAGAACAATCATATAAACCACGAACAAGAGAATGATTGCTATCAATATGGAAATTAATGATATGTCAAGTTTTTCTTTGATAGAATTTACTTTCAGCTTCATTATTAAGATTCCAATTCCCTGAAACTCTGCGTGGTTTTTGCTGCTGTTTCAATCTTTGACTTAACTTCTTTCTCCCATTCCTCAGAGGTTAAGATACCTTTCTTTTCCAAGACATCCACTAACGCGGCGATCATGTGATCTATGATGTCAATTTCCAGAGCTAGCTCTTTAACAGCGTCTTTCTTGTTTTTCTTACTCATTATTTTCCCTCTTTGTCAAGTATCCCTTTTCGCTTAGGAAACTTATCACCATAGTACGGATAACCTCAGAATCGCTTTCACCGAGTTTTCCTTTTAGTTCCCGCACTTGATTGAAAATGCCTTCTGGAAGACTGACCAGAACCTTCTTCATTTCACAGTAACCTCAATTTGCTGAACTTGCTTTTCCTCTCTCTTCGCCATGCTCTTTGTTGCATCTTTCACAAGGTCATACCAGTCATTCTTCACGCTTAACCCAGAGGCTTGTGCAGGAGTCATCTTAATTGTTTGGTGCTTTCTCACGTAATTATAGTGAACTACCCAACCTTCAAGCAAAGTTCTAACTGTCTTTTCGCCTTTTAGACCTCTGGTTGGCTTTATCCTATCTTTCAGAGTGCTGTGCAGTCGTTCTACGACATTCTGATTATGAATTGCCCTAATCCCAACTCTCCTGATCAATTCTGGTCTTGTGTCCTTTCGCATCGTATAGAAAACCTTGTTGTAACCATCCACGTAAGCAGGCAGACCATCACAGTAGATTGATGTTGGTTTCTTCTTAGCTACCCTAACGCTTTTCTCAAACAATGCTATAGCATCTTCGGCAGTTCTTGAACCTGAAAGATGACCAGCAACTAAGAACTTTGTCTGATCGTCAATGATTTCCCAGAACCACTTCTGAACACCCTTGCACTTGATTGCCGTTTCATCTACATGATAGATTCCTAACAATTGAGGCGTTAGAGTTTCGACATACTGAGAGACTAAAGCGGAGTATTTCAGAATCCACCTTAAGACTGTTGAATGATCAACATGAACGCCATAGAGTTTCTCGATCTGGGTTTGAATCTTCCTTGTGCTTAACCCTTCAAAATAGAAGTCTACGCTTGAAGATATGATACGTGCCTCTGTCCTCATTTTCGGAAACTCAGAACCTTCAACAAACTTGTGACCGCAATCTTTGCAAAGGTATCTTTGCTTATCGCCAACCTTGCCATGCTTCACAACTTTTTCTGAGTCACAGTATTTACAGTTCATAGCTTATTACTGTCCTATCAACATCTTATAAGGCATACATAATATATAAAGGTTTTGCTCATATTTGTCTCCGTAATATGTCTGGGAGTTCTGACAAGGCAAAAAGACCATCTATTAAAGCAGTCAAGCCGCCGTAAAGTGTCAATCCGTACACAAACAAAACGATCGTAAAAACTAATATTCCCAGCAATGCCCCAATTTTGAGTATATCCCACCCTGAAAGTCGTTTATATTGCGTATAATATCCGTACATTTCATCTATTATGGAATCTATTAGTGAATCGTGAACAGTATTTGTAAGCGAGGTAATTACCTCAACACCTATGGGTCGTTCACGATGTGGAAAAATGTCTTTTAGATACAGGGAAGTGTCTTTTGCGTATTCAAGGAAATTTGCAGATACACGCAAATTATATCTTGCTTTTTCGTAATAGACAATTCTAACATCAGTTAACTCGGCAAATTGCCTATCTCTGGTCAGTGAGATCTTTATTATGAAAGCATACCCTCTTTTCGTGCGGAAAACATAGCCTTTTTCAGAATCACCATCCACTCTGTCAGATAGCAATAAGTGGTCTTTTATTTCTGGAATAGCGAGTCGAGCTTTGACATCGCCGATTTCGGCATAGGCTCTGAAATGTTCAAAATAGATACTCTCTCTTTCTGCGGTCATTCCAAGTATTGTGGTTACAAGTCTGTCTTCCACAAGACCGCAACCAACTAAGGTTCCTTCTAACAGGGAAATAAGGAAAATCTCAGCAGTTCCAAAAGTAGAGAGCCAAAATATCGTTATCCAAACAAAACTTAACAGGGTTATATACAGTGGAGGAACTATCTTCAGTTCTGGTTCTCTCTTTGTTAAAATTAGCGAAATTAGAAAAGGACTAAGAAAGACTGCAACCAATAGTATTACAAACTGAGGCAATACCTCTGGACTAAAAAGTGTGCCAGCGTAAAGATTCCCTTGCGCATCGTATGAAATATGCTCCTTTATGAATGCCGAAAGTGCATTTACCAAAACGATGTTAAATGCCCCTCCTAGAAGAATCCGTAATTCCCATGAAATCTGATTGTATTTTGCGGAAAGACTCATAGTTTCCATTGACAGATAGAAAGTATATATCATTTATTGCATCTTTAAGCAATGTCCAATAACGCACCAGTACCCGCTGAAGCTACAGAAACAAATCCGCGCGAGTAGAAAGCTTCCAACGTTGCGCACGGCATGCAAGAAATCTTTTGGGCATTCCAATTGATAAAGGTCTGCAACAAGACCTAGGCGTGTATCTTACAATGAAAACGAAGATTCGGTATACTGTTTTCTCTAGCGTGCTTCGCGATTGCTGTTTTCCAGACTGCTCCAGTATTTGCTAATGTGCCGACCGTAACAGGTGTCACAGCTTGGACTAGACAGAGCGATAATCAGACCATCTTGAGCATCACAGTCGCTCACAGTAACTATTTCTCAGGACACTACGTGAACTGGGTTCAAGTCAACATAAGCGGTACAGTTCAGACGATAAGTATGACAGATTCCTCACCAGTGGATCAGACGGCTAGCTCAACTTTTGTTGTTCCTTATGATATGGGAGTATTGTCAGACACGCCGACAGTTCAGGCCAAGGCCAACTGCAACATACACGGTTAGCGCGCGCACACTTTGCGAAGAACTAGTAGAAAGAAGAACACGTGATTTATATTCTGTTCAGTCAACATAGAACTGGTTGCTAAACGTGGATAATTGAATTCGAATTCACGTGGCCAAAAAAGTGAGGGTCTAGAACAAGAAGGGGGTTTGCAGGCTGGCAAAGCTGAGGCCTGAACGGCTTGATCGCGAAGGAGAAATCATGAAAATCGCTAAGCGGCCAGTCGTCACAGCGTCACTCACCACTTCGATTTACGACGTTGTCCACATTATGGCAAGAGAGGGCTTTCGACGCATACCGATCGTAGACTTGAAAACAAACAGACTTCAAGGAATAGTGACGAGCACTGATATTGTGGACTATTTTGGTGGAGGCGAAAAATTCCGGATCATTCAGCGGGAATTCAAAGGTTCCTTCTTCAAAGCGATAAATGAACCAGTCAAATTCATCATGCGCCCAAGCCCGCCTGCAGTCGGAAGTGTTGCCACCATAAACCATGCGATTGAACTTATGGAGCGGTACAAAGTGGGCGGCCTACCCGTTGTTGATAATGCGAATAGAGTACTGGCAATCATAACTGAGAGAGACATGTTGAGCGTCTTCGAGGGAAAGGTCAGGGGAGTTAAGGTTGCCGCTCTGATGACAAAAGAAGTGGTTGTCGCCACTATTGAGACAACAATCGTTGAGGCTGAGAGAGAAATGGTCAGGAAAAGCTTTCGTCGTCTACCCATTGTTTCACAGGGCAAGCTTGTGGGCATAGTTACCGCCATGGATATCGTCAGGTTTTTCGGATCCGGCGAAGTCTTTCAACACCTGCGCTCCGGAACCGTCCATCAAGTTCTCCAGACTCCGGCATTGCAGATAGGCGCCAAGAAACTGGTAACAATCTCCCCTGATGCAGATGTGAATGAAGCGGCAAGAATTATGAAAGAAAGAAACATTGGCGCGCTACTAGTTGTTAATGAAGAGAAGTTGGTCGGCATATTGACTGAACGTGACTTCTTCAAACTGATCTGAACAGGGTTTCCAGCATCCGTCTGCTTTTCTGGGCCCCCGTATGCCCCTAGCGCGCGTATGGCTAAAGTTCATAAATCTCCTGCGATGTGAAGTTTGAGCATGGGACGAAGAAATGAGTGGGAGATGTTCTTCGATGGATACGCCCCGAACTATATGACTGAAGCTTTCACGAAGAATACTGTGAAGGAAATTGATTTCGTGCTTGAGGAACTGAAGCTAACGCCAGCGCACGCTTCTCGCATTCGCGCATTTCTTACACTTTCCTGTCCCCCTAACGATAAATATCGTGCACTGCCATATATATTTGCCACAAAGGAGACTGAATTTTGCCACTTTAAGCAGAGTGGCAAGACTCATGGAGCAGTCGAGGAGAATAAGCCCAAATTAGGCTTCTTTTACCATACTATATAGTAATCATATATGGAAAGGCTTCCCAAAGACAGTTGTTGCGGTGACTAGAAGTGTCGTACGATCCAATCCAGAGGCATCTTGCAATAGAGAAGCTAGTCACTAGACCTGGTATCGAGGGAGAAGAGAAGAAGTATTACAGGTTCAGACCAGCAAGATGGTACGGCGGAATAGTTACAGCTGACTGTGCAGGCTGTGGGCTGCTGTGCAGGTTTTGCTGGGTTAGAGATTCTGTTACGCTTCGCCCTGCTAACACTGGCAGGTTCTATACGCCTGGACACGTGGCAGACAATCTGACTGCTTTGGCTAGGACATGCGGCTTCAGACAGCTGAGAGTTAGCGGTGGGGAACCTACAATTGGGAAGACTCACTTGCTCCAGCTCCTCGATCTGCTGAAAGACAAAGGGGTTTCATTCATCTTGGAGACAAATGGGATACTAATTGGATACGACGAAAACTATGCCAAAGATCTTGCCAAATACGATTTTGTTCACGCGAGAGTATCACTGAAGGGGTGTGACAAGCAAGAGTTCTCCGTGCTTACAGGTGCAAAATCAGAAGGCTTCGAGCTGCAGTTAAGATCGCTGAAGAAGTTAACTGAAGCAGGCGTCAAGTGTCATCCATCTGTAATGGTGTCTTTTTCAAACAGGGAAAACTTGGCAAGCTTGAAAGAGAAGCTAAGGCAAATAAGTTCTGATTTAGCAGAGCAAATGGAGATTGAAGAGTTAATTCTCTATCCTCATGTTATCAGGCGCCTCCAAGAATGCGGATTACGTCATGTTTCTGGATATGATCCCGGTAATGTGCCTAAAGAGAGAATTTAGCTAGTTTGATCGGTGCATGCTTCTATTGTTGCTAAGAGTTCTTTCACAACTGGTTCTATATGGCCGGTGCTTTCAAGCCCAGCGATTATTGTCTTTCCAGAGGCAAAGACAGCGCGCGCGAGAGAGAGCGCTGATCAGCTACGCGACCTAACCAAAACCAAGTCTTTCTGGTCTGTCAATCAGCCCTTCTCCCTCTAGGTGATCAATCTCTGAACGGTCAATTAATAGGAAGATTCTCTTCCATTTTACGTGGTCTCCTTTGAGGAAGCCGTATAGATGCCATTCAGAGACTTCACATTCTAGCGCGCGCGAAGCTTTCGTTTGCACTTTGCTTTTCCACCTGAGCAACTTGCTTGAATTCGAGCTATGTGCTCTATCGGCCATTCGTTCGCCTGGCTGCTGCAGCATGTATTTTTTCAGTTCTCGCTCAAGTGAACTCTTTTCTCTCGAAGAGCACCAATCCCAATATCGCGGTAACGATAAAGTACAAGCATATGATCGCGAGCCCTTCTGGAACCGTCACGTTGTACGTGGTGAGAGTCAACCGACTGTTTGGACCGAAGCTAGTCACTGAGGTGCGAGGCGGATAGGGCACAGTTAGTATGTTCCCCACTATTTGCGCTCCATAGGTCAGCATGAACCACGGTTCGATCTTGACAAGGTTTGCAACAAGCGTCTGAATAAGGCTGAACACGAACAGGAAGAGGATAATGGTCACGAGAATAGACATAGAACTGTTCTTAAATAGCGAGCTGAAGAAGAATGTAAATCCGAGGACTGCCGCAAGATAGAACCATGCGAAAAGCACAGA
>Ga0315280_10002428_pt1 | contig 30195 bp, 19 predicted proteins | sample YL17G06_40_MG_FD_203697 | JGI IMG/M metagenome (GOLD analysis project Ga0315280, IMG submission 203697) | Sediment microbial communities from Yellowstone Lake, YNP, Wyoming, USA - YL17G06_40 | ecosystem: Environmental > Aquatic > Freshwater > Lake > Sediment | place: USA: Wyoming | collected... | reverse complement strand
GCATTTCCCTCGTTCACTCGTTGCCAAGCTCCGTCTTGGGCACGCCCTTCCCAGACCCACCCCCCGGCGTCATAATACCGCGCAGGACCTGCGCACGGGATGCCGATTCCCGCCCCCGCTTGCTGAGCGGCGCGTGCGTGAATCGCGGGATGGAAACCGAGTCCCCAGCCCCGTCAGGGGCGCAAGACAACGAGCTTGGATACCAGCGGATCGAGTTCCGCCGGCTGGTTGAAGAGCTTCCAGCCCTGCGCCGCGATGCCTTCAAAGGCCTTGCGGAACCGCTCGGCGCCGGGCTTCTCGCCCGTGACGTTGCGGATGAAGATCGCAGCAACCTGCCCGGGGTGCTTGCGGGCAATGGCGCCGTAGAGCTCGGGGTCTTGCTCGCCGGAATCGCCGATGAGCACAAAGCGGCGGCCGGGCAGCGCGGCGAGGAGTTCCTCAATCACCGGCGTCTTGTATCCCTCCTGCGAGCCGAAGAGGTTCAGCACGCTGGAGTCGGTGAGGCGGAAGTATTTGAGGTGGAACGTGCCTTGGGGAAGCGCTCGTTGCGGCAGAAGTCGCGGAGCGGCTCGTAGAGCTGCCACGGGCTGCCCGAGACGTAGTGGAACGTGGCCTCGGCGGCGCGGCCGCCGGTCGCGGGTTGTCGGGGTTGAGCGGCGAGGCGGCGGTAGAGGTCGGGCATTCCCGGCACGGCACGGAAGGGCCGCGCGAAGGTATTGGCCAGCATCTTGCTCCGATCGAGGACCTCGGTGATCTTGATGGTGTCGTCGATGTCGGAGATGACCGACAGCCCGGTCGGAGCCGCCAGCAGCACGCGGCCGCTGCGGCTCTCCGAGGGCCCCGCCGCGGCCCGGAACAGGAGCCAACCATCCTCGACCTGCCCGCTTTGGGCGAGCTGCTCGACGGAAGCGGCCGGGAGCCGGACCTGGCCGGAGAAATGCCCGTTGGGGCCGGAGGCGCCGACCTGGTGGGTCTGCGAGCCGATGCGGATCGAGATGGTCTTGCCCCGCTGGTGGTCCAGGAGGAAGGGCCGCAACCGGGTCTCGAAAGTCCGGTTCTGGTCGGCGTCGAGCTTGAGGCCGAGGGAACGGCGAACGGCGGTCGCCAGCACGGCCCGTTTGAGCGAGTCGGATTCCGGCTCGAAGACGCAGCCGTGGATGGGAAACGTCCAGGACTTGCCGTCGGCGTCGAGTCGCGCGAAGGTGGGGTAGAAAACTACGACTTCGTCGGGTTTGACGTTTGAGACGCCCGCTTCAGCGAGCTCCGCGCGACGCCCTGGCATCTTCAAGACGAGAGCGAGCACCGCTGCCGCGGTCGCCAATCCGAGGACTGCGGGTACGAGGAGGCGTTTCATCGGGGGTCTCCGCGGGTTGGGGCAGCCGCTGGACCGGACCAGCCGGCGATCTGATCCTTGAGGGGCTGGTATTCGGCATTCGACTTGGACTTCGCCTTGAGATCCTCCAACTGCTATTCGCCGGCGCGGAATTCCGCCCACGGCCTGGACGGCCGGCTCTTGAGGAGACCTTGCATCCAGTCGAATTGCGGATGCGCCGCGAGGAACTTCTGCGCGTCGAAGGCGGCGCCGCACGCCGAGCCCCATCGGGCGGCAAACGACATTTGCTTCGCCATCCTCGTATCGACCACCTTGGCATCGATCGTTCCCGAAGGCGTGAACGGGATATCGGGGCCGTAGGTCTCTGCGTCGAGGTCGTCGTGTCCGCACAAGGAACGGCCGCCGGGATTGTCCTTCTGCAAATAGGAGTCGAAGTGGTCGGCCTCCATTGCTCTGGCCAGCTCCAGGTTGATCTTGCCCGCGTGCTGCGCCATAAGCTGCTTCCAGCGGACCCGCCGCGCCACGGAGGAAAGCCGGATGTCCGTCTCTTTCCTGCTGGTCTCGAACCGCAGGATCTTGAGGTCTTCGGCGACGTTGGAGCCCACGAAGTAGCCGTCCTTCTTCCGCTCCAGGCGGACGTGCTTCAGGCCCAGCTCGAGCCGGGCGATTTCCTTGGTGTTGACGTCCCCCAGCAGCCATGCGTTGGCGTAGCCGCCGTTATTGCCCTTCTTCATGATCTCGCACCACGCGTCGATGGACGAGGCGTCCTGCGCGGCGCGGCGCATGCGAATGAACTCAGGGATCCCTTTTTCGTCAAATCCCTTGAACCCTCCGATCGTGGTTTCGGCCCCCACCAGGCCCGCATCGGTAATGAAGAAATCCGTTCCGCTGTGAATCCAGCCCGGGCCGGACTGCATGAGAATGCGGTGGCCCTTGGCGGGCTGGATGTCGAGGATGACGTTCCAGCACGAATCCACATAGCCGCCCATCGTATTGTGGCCGAGGACAATGCCGCCGTCCGCGGTCATGCTCCCCGTGGCGACGAAGGCGCTGCACGATTGCTTGGACGGGCTGGTAGAGTCCTTTTGCAGTTTCTCCTTCTCCTTGGGCCACCAGTATGCGGAAAGCTCGATGATGCCGTTGTAGGCGATGAGCTCGTGCCGCGAGGTATCCACGCCGGCAATCCGTAGCCCCTCGACCATGCCGTCGATCTCCGCGAGATTCTCCGCATCGACGCCCGGGCCGAGGATCGCCTTGGCCTTCTCGACGAGCCAAGGCCAGTCCATGCCGCTCTCGTACTGCCAGACTTCCTTGGTCGCGTGCAGCGACTGGCTGATTTCCTTGGCCAGCAGGTAGCCGTGCTGAAAGCCGCGCTCGCGCGGCGGGCCTTCGATGTGCAGATAGACCCAGCCATGTTTGTCGTGGCGGCGGGCGCGTCCGAGCCAAGCCCTTTGCTCCTCGGTAAGTCGGGAAGCCTCGCGGCCCGTCTGGGTGGAACCGGAAGCACTTGCCGACTTGTCGGCCGGTTGGCCGAACACCTCAGAACTGCCCGGCAGGAAAGCCGCCAGGGCGATCGCGAGTACGAGAACCTTCTTCATGGCGCTTTGCCCCCCCCTGAAGTGGATTAGTGGAGCGGAAGGGATTCGAACCCTCGACCCCGGCATTGCGAACGCCGTGCTCTCCCAGCTGAGCTACCGCCCCGCGCCCGGCAACCAGCCTCTCGCGGCCGGATCTGCGAGGAGCTTGATTGTAGAGTGCGCCGCCGCTTTCGGGCAAGGGGAGAGGGTTCAGGGTTCGGGATTCAGGGGTAGGCCTCGATCCCGTACTTCCTGAACCCTGAATCCCGAACCCTGAACCCTCTCCTACAGCCCCAAGCTGTGCCGATACGCGGCCCGTTGGGCGTCGGTGCCGTAGCGTTTGGTGATCTCGCGCCAACGGGCGGCGGCCTGGGCGAGGACCTCCTTGGGGGGTTTCTGACCGAGCACCGCCTGTTGGACCGCCTCGTCCAGGGCCTTCAAGTACTCCGCACGCCCAGGAATCCGCAGGGCAAAGAGCCATTGCTGGCGGTTGAGCATCTGCTGCGTGAGTCGAGCGTACTGGGAAGCGGCTGCGGCGGACATGACCTCTTCTACCCATGCTTGTGGGTACGATACGTCTGTTTGCCGGAAGATGGTCGTGGCCGGACTGGCCGCACTGGTCTGCCGGCTCCACTGCTGGTCGGATAGCCACAACAGCAACCCGAAACTGACCTCCGGCCACTGCGACCGGGTAGTTACGGTCCCCACTCGACCGGCCACATCCAATAGGGGAACGTGGGCCGCGTCTCCCGACTGGCGGGGTTCCCAAGCCTGCGCGGCCTGGGCGGAGACGTTGTAAACGTCCGTAGAGCCCGGCAGCTCCGCGAAACCCACGCGGAGACTGGGCCCGGGTTTTGGGCAATCCTTATCCGCCGCCGATGGCCAAGTCAACGCAAGCCCGCACTCCCCCCGCCAGAAGGCATGGCGAACCGCGGTCGGACCATAGGCGAACTCCGGTGGACCGGAGCTCGCCGCCGCGACCAGTTCCTCCAAGGCCCGCACGAAAGGCGGCCCGTCCACCAGCGGCTCCATGCTGTCGATGCTGAAGAGTTGGGAGTAGTTCGCCGGATGGGTGACGTAGGGGGCCGCCCGGGCCAGCAAGACAATTCCGGCCCAACCTGGCGCGAGGGGCTCCAGCGAGCCATGCCAGGGGTGCCCCGCGGGAGGGGCGGCGTCGCCGAGTTGCTTACGGTCGGCCAGTCGTGCAGCCAGCTTCTGGTATTCCGGCCAGGTCCGAGGTGGTTTGGCCCCAAGCTTTTCCAGCAAGTCCGCGCGGTAGTAGCAGACCAGGACCGGGGAGCCGAACGGCACCGCCATCACCTCTTTTCCCCACACCGCCTCGTGGGCGCGGAGCAGCGTGAACAGGTCGCTCCAGTTCCCCGGCGCTCTGGGCGTCTCCTCCTCCTTGGAGCGTGCAGCCTGGGCCGATGCCTTCTGCCGGATCAGCTCTCCGGGCATGGGCACAATCCACTTCTTCTCGGCCAGGACGGCCAAGTCGCAAGAGGCCGAGACGACGGCATCCGCCTGGGGCGGCTCGGCGGCTTGCGGGTCGAGCTGCGGGGCCTGCTCGACCTCAAAACTGGTGCCGGTCTGGGCGTTCCATTCGCCGCGCAACTGCTCGATGGCCGCAGCCATGGCCGGATCGCCGACCACCAGGAGGCGCACTTTGGCATCGGGCGGGAATGCCTGCTTGCCCTCGCCGCCCGATCGCAGACAGCCGCCCGTGGAGAACAGAGAGAACAGAATCGCAAGGACCGGCAGGAACAGTGGGATGACAGGGTCACGGGGTGACAAGGTGACGCGGTGACGCGGTGGCTGGCGGCTGAGCGGAGCGAAGCCCCAGGCGAACAACCCCCGGGGACGCCTCGCTCTGCCCCAGCGATCCTCTCGCCTACCTGGAGAAGTTGCAGCACACACCGTAGGCGTTCCTTCCACGGCCGAGGGTCACAAGGTACAATCCGCCGATAAAGCTCAAGGCAACCATACAGGGCCCACCAGACTTCCGAAGTCTTGAAGACTTCGGAAGTCTTCGCGACCAACCCCAATCCGGCCATTCTACCCCATTCGCGAGAAGGAGAACCAGATGAGCGCGCTCTTGGGTATCGACATCGGCACCTCCGGGACCAAGACGCTGGCGATCCATCCCGACGGCCGTCTCTTGGCCTCCGCCATGGAGACCTATCCCTGTTACGTTCCCAAACCGCTTTGGAGCGAACAGGACCCGGAGGATTGGTGGCAGGCCACGATCAAGTCGGTCCGCGCCGCGGTCAAGAAGGCCCGGCTCAAGCCCGGCGACGTCAAGGCGATCGGACTGTCCGGCCAGATGCACGGGTCGGTCTTCCTCGACAAGCGGAACCGGGTGATCCGCCGGGCGATCCTCTGGAACGACCAGCGGACCTCGGCCGAGTGCCGGGAGATCGAGGAGCGGGCGGGGGGCCGGACGAACCTGATCCAGTTGGTGGCCAACCCGGCCATGACCGGCTTTACCGCCCCCAAGATTCTCTGGCTCCGCAACCACGAGCCCAAACACTTCGAGCGGACCGCGAAGGTCTTGCTGCCCAAGGACGAGATCCGCCGCCGCATGACCGGCGAGTTCGCCACCGAAGTGAGCGACGCCAGCGGGATGCTGCTCTTGGACGTGGCCCGGCGGACCTGGTCCACCGAACTCCTCTCGAAACTGGAGCTTGATCCCGCTCTCTTCGCCCGCTGCTACGAGTCGGAAGAAGTGACCGGCAAGCTCACGCCCGAGGCGGCCAAGCTCCTGGGATTGACCACCGACTGCGTGGTGGTGGGCGGGGCCGGCGACTGCGCCGCGGGGGCGGTGGGAAACGGAATCGTCGAGCGCGGCGTGTTGTCCACCTCGATCGGCACTTCGGGCGTGATGTTCGTCCACAGCGACGAGGTGAAGATCGATCCGGAGGGCCGCATCCACACCTTTTGCCACGCGGTCCACGGCAAGTGGCACATGATGGGAGTGAACCTGTCGGCAGGCGGCTCGCTGCAGTGGTTCCGCAACGAGCTGTGCAAGGCGGACGTGGCCGAGGCGAAACGCAAAAAGATCGAAGTCTACGACGTGCTCTCCAAGGAGGCCGAAACGGTGCGGCCCGGCAGCCAGGGGCTCTTCTTCCTCCCCTATCTCTCCGGCGAGCGCACTCCGCACGCCGATCCCGACGCCCGCGGCTGCTTCGTCGGACTGACGCTCGCCCACAGCCGCGGCCACCTGATCCGCGCCATCATGGAGGGCGTGACCTACTCGATGCGCGACAGCCTGGAGATTATCGAGGGCCTCGGCGTGCCGGTGCGCGAGATCCGGGCGTCCGGCGGCGGCTCGCGGAGCCCGTTGTGGCGGCAGATCCAGGCCGACGCGTTCGGGCGCAAGGTGGTCACAATCAACACCGAGGAAGGGCCGGCCTACGGCGTCGCTCTTTTGGCGGCCGTGGGGGCGGGGGCCTTCAAGAGCGTCCAGGAAGCCTGTGGCGCCACGATCCGCGTGGTCCGCCGGACGGGCGTTCGGCGCCCGGCCAAGCTATACTACGATCGGGCCTTCCCCATCTACCAGCAGCTTTACCGTTCCTTGAGAAATGACTTCAAGCGCATCGCGGCCCTGGAAAAATGACCTCGTGGAGATCGCCTTGATCTTCGCGGTCTTTTGCGTCCAGGGCGCCTGGCCGGTGCCGGACGTCAACGAGCCGTATTACGTCGGCAAGGCGATCCACTTTTGGAACCCCGACTGGGTGCGGGGCGATTTCTTCCTCGACTCGGCCGACGCCCATTGGGTCTTCTACTTCGCTTTCGGGTGGCTTGGGCTCGTGATGTCGCCGCCGGTGATGGCCTGGACCGGGCGCGTGCTCACCTGGGGACTCTTGGCCTGGTCGTGGCAGCGGCTGAGCTGGGCCCTGGTGCCGCGCCGCGGCATGGCCGTGCTCTCGGGTGCGCTACTGGCTTGCCTGTTGGAGCGCTGCCCCATGGCGGGCGAATGGGTCATCGGCGGGGTCGAGGCCAAGGGTTTTGCCTTTGCCTTGGTGTTTCTCGGCCTGGAGGCAATGGTCCGCGGCCGCTGGAACCGCGTCTGGCTCCTGTTTGGCGCGGCTTCGCTATGGCACGTCTTGGTCGGCGGCTGGGTCGTCTTGGCCGCGGGCTTCGCCTGGCTCGTGGCGGGCCGCCAGCGGCCGCCCCTGTGGTCGATGTGGCCCGGGCTTGCCGGCGGACTTCTGATCTCGCTCCCCTCGCTCATCCCGTCGCTAACCATCAACTGGGGCCTTGACCCCAAGACTATCAGCAAGGCCCACGAGATCTACGTCTACTACCGCTTGCCGCACCATCTGATCCTCAGCGAATTCCGCTGGGACTTCCTGCTCCGCTTCACCGCGCTGGTGGTCGTGTGGGTGCTGCTGTGTCTGGCGGTGGGCAGAAACGGGGCGCACGCTCGGCTCCGCTCCTTTGTCGTCGGGGCCTTGGGGATCGCCTTGGTAGGGGCCGTGCTGAGTCTGCTGTGGCGCGTCGAGCCCATCCCGGCGGCCCGGCTTCTTCGGTTCTACTGGTTCCGGCTTCCCGACGTGGCCGTGCCCTTGGGGGTCGTGCTGTTTGCGGTCCTCTGGATCGATCGCCTGCTGCAAGGTAGCGCCACTCTCCAAGCCGCCCCACGGCGGCAATCGCGGCTTAGCGCAGGGACCCTCGCCCTGGCCGTCGCGGCGATCATTGCCGCGCTCCACGTGGGCGATTACGTGTGGTTGCGTGCAAACCTGGCCTTAGGGCTCAAACCCGCCATCCCCCGCGCCGACGCCAAGGTCAACAACCTCGGGGGGTATGCCGCCTGGCGCGACGCCTGCGAGTGGATCGCCGCCTCGGGCGACATTCCAAGAGATGCCCGATTCCTGACGCCCATCGACGCCTCCACCTTCAAGTGGCGCACCCGGCGGCCCGAGGTGGTCAACCGCAAGGAAATCCCCCAGGACGCGGCGTCGATTGTGACGTGGTGGGAGCGCCTTCGAGACATCCACGGCATCCCGAGCGAGGACGTGCGGCGGTTTTGGCACGCCTCGCTCGCCGAGCTTGGCGCCGAGCGGCTCGCGGAACTCGGCGCGAAGTACGCCGCCGCCTACGTGCTCACCGAGGCCCCCGACGTAGAATTACCCGAGACGGAACTCAGGCCGAAGAGGCTCGTCCCGCGGCTAAACCTGAAGCCGCTTTACGAGAACGGGGGATACGTCGTCTACCAGTTGCGCGGGCGAGTGAGAAATGAGAAGTGAGAAGTGCAAAGTGACAAGGGAAAGTGAGCGTTCGCCGGCCAATTTGCACTTTGCACTTTTCATTTTTCACTTTTCACTCTCGAAAGATCGCACCGTTCGTTGACGCGCTTGTTATGCTGAAGCATAACCTACTGGAATCGCTCGCGGCACGATTGGCGCGGCCGCTCCCGGGTCCCGCGGCCATCGCGCACTTCGAGCCGCAGCCGGGCCCGTGGCGCCACGACGGTAATCCGCCTCCGGACGCGAAGCTCGCGGCCGTGCTGGTCTTGCTCTATCCCCATGAAGACCGCTGGCACCTGCCGCTGACGCTGCGGCCGGCCCATTTGCCGTTTCACGGCGGGCAGGTGAGTCTGCCGGGCGGCGCGGTGAACCCGGGCGAGACCGCGGCCGAGGCGGCGATCCGCGAGTTTCACGAGGAGTTGGGCGCCGCCGGTCACCCTGTTCAAATCTTGGGGCGTCTTACGCCGATCTACGTGCGGGCCAGCAATTTCCGCGTCGAGCCGTGGGTCGCCGCGACGGAGAGGCGCCCCGAGATGAGCCCAAACCCGGCCGAGGTCGAAGCGATCCTCGAAGTCCCGCTGGAGCACCTGCTCGATCCGTCCAACTTCGGCAGCCACGAGCGCGAGTATCGCGGTCAGAAGTACCTCGCCCCGCACTTCTGGTTTCCACCCTATCACATCTGGGGCGCAACCTGCAGGATGCTCGGGGAGTTGGTCACCGTCTTGGAATAAGCTGATCTGGTCACCGCAGCAGTGTAGGCTGGGGCGAAGCCCCAGCCGCCCGCTCGCGCTGGGGCTGCGCCCCAGCCTACGACTCGGACGAGCCGGCAGTGCCCGTCGGTGCAACCGGCGCCGCCAACGGCGGCATCGGGCAACCGAGCATCGCGGAGATCACGCGCAGCAGCTCGCCTTCCTTCACGGTCACCTTGCCGTCCGCAACGACGCACGCGGCCGCCGCACCGATGATGCGCTTCTTGACCTGCGGAGTGGCTTGCGCCAGTTCTCCCATCGCCGCGTCGAAGGCATCGAGGCTGCACTGCTCGGTAGGCAGAAGCGTCAGGGACTGTCCAACCGTCGCCGCCGCCTGATCGAGCGCTCGCTGGGCATCCGCCGGGCTTTCCTGCCCGGCGTAGGACAGGGTCGAAAAGACCGTGCCCATCGCGGGCACTAGCGGCGTCAGGGCGCGATAGCGGACCGCCGGCGGCTTGCTGAGTCCGAAGTGTACGTCGAGGTACTTCAGGATCACCGCGCGGACCACGTATTCGAACAGGTCCATCTTCCCGTCGGCCGCCACCAGGGCCTCGACCCTATCGCGAAACGCCGTATACTGGTCGGGCGACAACCGCTTCAGGGCCGGCAGCGTCACGTCCACCAGCGGCAACCGGGCGTCCTCGGCCATCCGGTCCACCTCGGCTGCCATTTGCAGCGTCTCGCGGTAGCAGCGCTCTTCCACCCGCGACTTGAGATCCGCGAGCTGCTTCTGCCGCATGTCCTCTTCGCGGTTCAAGAGCAGGGCATAGACCACGGCCCGGGCGGAATAGGGCTCGCGGGATGCGTCGCGCACCGGGCCGGACATGGCCTCCAACAGGGCCGAGGCAAATGCGATCTGCGCCGCGCCGGGTAGTCCGATCCGGCCGGCCATGCCCGTCGGGTCCAAGGATAGGGTCTTTGCGCCGGGGGCCCGCCGCCGCTTCTCTGCCGCCGTGCGGAACTCATCCGCGGCGGTCCGCTGCTCGTCCGCCCCCGGGCGGACCTCCTCGCCCGCGCCAGGGGCCTCCATCGTGCCGCCGACTTCCGCAGCCACGGGCTCGACCTCCGGGAACGTGCCGTCGAAGCTCGGATCGATCCGCTTGATCCGCTCGGCCAGCGGCGGGTGCGTGGAGAGGAGGTTGACGAGGCTCCCGGCAAATGCGTCGCCGAAGAACAGGTGGCTGCACTCCTCGGCATGGCCGTCCTTGATCCGGGAGCCCTCGGCCAGGCCGCCGATCTTCTTCAGGGCCCCGGCGATTCCGCCGGGATAACGGGTGAACTGGACCGCGGAGGCGTCGGCCAGGTACTCCCGCTGGCGCGAGACGGCGGCCTTAATCAGCTTGCCGAAGATCACGCCGATGTAGCCGATGATCAACAGCCCCAGCCCGAGTAGCACGAGCCCACCGCCTTCCTTCTTGCGCGAGCCTCCCCACGAATTGCCCGACATGCGCATCAAGTAATAGCCCAGGATCGCCAGGATCAGGATGCCGTTGAGGATGCCGATGAGCCGGAGGTTCAGGCGCATGTCGCCGTTGAGGATGTGGCTGAACTCGTGCCCCATGACGCCCTGCAATTCGTCGCGGTTCAGATAGGTCAAGGCGCCCCGGGAGACGCCGATCACGGCATTGCCGGGGGTATGCCCGGCGGCGAAGGCGTTGATGCTCCGCTCGTCGTCGAGCACGTAGACCGGCGGCACGGGCACGCCCGAGGCCAGGGCCATCTCCTCGACCACGTTGAGGACCCGCCGCTCAGCGAGCTCCTTGGTGTGGGGATCGACCAGGCGCCCGCCGAGCATCAGGGCCACGGTCTCGCCGCCGGCCGACAGCTCGGCGATCTTGTACAGGCTCCCCAGGAGGATCACGGTCACCGTGCCCAGGGCGACCCAAAGGAAAACCTCCGGCTCCCACAGGCCGACGGTCCTGGGCCGCGTCGCCCCGCTGGCGGCCTGGTACTCGTGGCCCGCCACGAAAATCGCCGCCACGAGCAGGTAGATGGCCAGGACGATCGCCGCCACCGCCAGGAGGAAGAGGACTACCAACGTCCCGGTCTTTCGCCGCGCGGTGTCTTGCTGCTGGAAGAAGTCGGTGCTCATCGGCGTGCCTGCAACTCAGAGAGAACACCACGGAGATACGGACAACAGTAGACAGTAGCCAGGAGACGGTAGTCCGCAGGCAGCGGCCAGGAGAAAGAAGATAGGAGACAGAAGAAAGAAGGTGGACCTTCGCTCTCTGCCTCATCCCTCACCCCTCAGCCCTCTCCGTGTTCTCCGTGCCTCCGTGGTTCTATCCAAACGATCCAATCAGAAGGACACCTTGGGGGCTTCGCGCTCGCCGGCCTGCTCGATCTCGAACAGGTCGGCCGGCTGGAAGCCGAACATCCCGGCAAACATCACCGCAGGGAAGGTCTCCCGCGACGTGTTGTAGGTCATCACTGAGTCGTTGTAGGCCTGCCGGGCGAAAGCGATCTTGTTCTCCGTCGACGAAAGCTCCTCCTGCAAGGCCAGCATGTTCTGGTTGGCCTTCAGGTCCGGGTAGGCTTCCATGACGGCGAACAGGCGACCGAGGGCGGCCGTCAACTGTCCTTCGGCGCCCCCCAAGGACCGCATGACGCCGGGTTCGCCGGGATTGGCCGCCGCCTGCTGACCGGCGGTGACTGCCAGGTTCCGCGCCTTGGTGACCGCCTCCAGGGTCTCCCGCTCGTGCTTGATGTAGCCCTTCGCGGTTTCCACCAGGTTGGGAATCAGATCGTAGCGCCGCTTCAACTGCACGTCGATTTGGGCAAAGGAGTTGCGATAGCGGTTCCGCAGTGCGACCAGCTTGTTGTAGATGCCGATCACCGCCAGCACCAACAACACGACCAGCACCGCGATGACAATGATCACGATCATCGATGTTTCCATGAGCAGGTGGCCTCCGATGAGTATCGTGGTTTCCACAGTTCCAGGGATACGCTACGCAAGCAACTGACTATTTTCCCGACGGCGAGGGGCCTGTCAATACCTCTTCACCGGTTGAAGTAGTTCGGCTCAACCCGCACGCCGGTCTTGGCCTTGACCGCATGGAGCCAGACCAGGTTGTAGACGAGGTTGCCGACCATCATGTCCCCCTCGTAATGGTTGACGCCGGTCGCCCCGCGGAACATACCGCGATTGTAGAGCCGCCGGATCGCACACCTCGCGTAACGCTCCGCCTGCTCCAAGTGCTCCGGTTTACCCGTTAGCTCATAGAGGTCGACGAACAACCCGATGATGCTGGCGTAGACGTGGGCCCGGACGATCTGGGTGGGCGGCGGGGGCTCGTGCGCGCGGTAATAGGCGGCGAAGTCCTCAGCCTGCGCCAGGGCGCGGCGGTCGCCGGTCAGCCGGTGGACGGCCAGCAGCAGGACCGCGTCGTCCGCCGTGAAGCCGCCTCCATAGCCGTAGCGATACGGCTGGCTGTAATCCCCCGCCGCCTCTTCCGGCCTGGCGTCCACGGGGAAACTGACGAGAAACCGCCCTTCGGCCGGCCGGTGCCGCAGTCGCAGCAGGCTCTCCAGATACGCCTTGGCGTCCCGCTCGTACCGGTCGCGGTCCGCGCCGGCCGGCAGGAGCCGGGCCGCCTCCAGCACGCTCGCCGAGTAGCTGAGCATCGTCTCCGTCGAGGCCGTGCGCTCGTTGCGCCGTGCAGGACAGCCCGGCGGCAGGCCCGAAACCGGGTTCCGCTGGCGCCAGTGCTTGTCGAGCATCTTCTTCGACCACCCAAGGTACTTCGCGTCGCCCGTCTTACCGTAGGCGAACGTCCAAAGGTGGATGTAAAAGCCAGCGTGGCGCGGGAAATCGAGGAAGCCGAGTCCCTTGGGCCGGGGGATCGGAAGCGGCCGGCGGATGTCGGCATGCCGGTCGAAGTCGAACGTCTCCAGGTTCACGACGTGATTCAGCAGCCCGTCGGCCTCGCCCCGCACCGCCTCGGGGCTCAATCGCCAACATCGCTCCCAGAACGCCGTCGGCACCCCGCCGAGGTACTCGTGGGTTGGGTCTCCCGGACCCTCCTTGAAGAAGTCCCAATGGGCATGTTCGCCCCAAGGCAAGAGCCCCGTCGGCTGCCGGCAGTGCTCGAAGAAGAACTTCAGGTAGTCGCTGGCCGCCTGCCGGTACTTGGGCTGGCCCGAGATCTCGCTCAGGGAGTCGGCCGCCCGAAGGAGCATGACGTTGTGGAACAGGTTCCCGCCGTGGAGCGTCCGGTCGCCGTACCTCTGGCCGGGAATGTCGGCGGGAGTGTCCTCGGGATTGCGGTGCGTGTCCATGTCCAAAAGCGAGCAGAACATCGGGCTGTGAACCGGGCCGTAAACGTCCCGCCCCTCGGCGATCATCGTGTCGAGCATCGCCCGGGCGTAGTACACATATCCCTTGGCGGAATCGAACTCCTCGCCGGGGAACTCCGGCAGGCGTCCCATGGCCCGGTCCAGCAGCATGCGCTCCGAGTTCCTCTCGCCGGCGATCGGCGAGTCCTTGAGCACTCGGGGGGCAGCCGCGCCGGCAGCGGCATAGACCTCGATTTCGTTCAGGCGCGGATAGGAGTGATCGTCGCGCCACGTGTCGCGAATGCGGATCCGCAGGCGGGTCGTCTTCACCGGATCAAAGTCCACGATGGTCCTGATGTCGCGAGTCGCACGGACCACGGCCAACGGCGCGGCCCCCGCCCATCCCTTTTCGCCCCACGCATAGACCTCGAAATCCTTCAGGGCCAACCGCTCGCGAAAGACCTGCGAGACCAGCACCACCCGCCACACCACCAGCGGGGCCTCGAACTCCAGGACGATGTTGGTCGGCTGGAACGAAAGCGGATGGCCCTCGCCGACCCATTTGCTCACGGGGTCGCCGTCGATGGCGTTTTCGATGGCGAATTCCGCGGCCGGCGTGGCATGGGACGCGAAGACCTTCGCCCGGCGGGCCAGATCGATCTTCACGAGGTCTTCGCCGCAGGCCGACAGCGGCACCAGGCCCAAGAGCAGCACGAGGGCGGCCCAGAGTCTGCACAGCATGGTCGTTGCTCCTTGTGGTCGGGTTTGTTGTTCACTACGCCGCGTAGCGGGCGCTCCTTGCCCGCCGTGTGCCACTGCCTGGAACAAGCAGTGCCGTGGTGCTCCGCAAAACACTGCTTCTGCGAAGCAGTGACACACTGGCCATTCAGCGGGCCGGATTCGAAGCTGGCGGGACCGTGACGCGCAGGACAGTGTAGGGCTTAATCGTAAGAACCAGCTTTCCGGCCTGGACTCCGATCTGAGAGACCGCGGGTTTGACCGCCTCCGGCTTTTCCAGGGAGTTGGCCGCCCATGGGACATCCGCGGAGAGCGATCTCACCTCCGCCGTGGCTGCCGGCTTGAAGCCGTCGAGCTCGACGGCCAGCTCGATCGGCCCGGCGGTGCCGCGGTGGACGACCGAGATCAGGAGACTGCCGCCGGCATCAAGCGCGGCCACGGCGTCGATCGCCGGGTACTCGGGCGGCGGGACAACGTTCTTCAGATCGCCGATCACCCGCGGGGCACGCTCCGTGGGCGATTTCACCTCCACGGCAACGGGCGTGGCGCCGGCCAGCGCGGCGAACGCACTCTGGGCGTAATAGCACGGATTGGCATAGACCCGCTCTCGCTCTTTGCGCAACCCGCCGCCGTGGTTCACCGTGGCGGAGTGCGTCACCATTTCCACGAAGGGTGCAAGCCGGATGGCCGCATGATAGATCAACACATCGTAGAGCGCCTCGGCCTGCGTGGCGGGCGTCACGAGGTTCTCGCGCGAGAGCCGCCGTGGTCCGTCGCCGCCTTGGCCGCCGATGCGGGCGAAGATCTGCAGCTCCGTCACCGCCAATCGCGGCTCTTGAATCAACGCTTTCTGCATGTCGTCCCGCAGCGCCGCCCACTTTTTCTCCAGGACCCCGGGGACGGCCATGAAGTCGCGGTACACGTCCATCGGATCCGTGGCCGCCGAGACCGGGCCGCCCACGAGCGGATGGTCCGTGGTGATCTTGAGGATTGGCGCCGCCTCGGTGGGGCGGGTTGGCAACCCGCCCGACGTCTTCGCAATCAGCGTGTCGTTCCACGCCTTGCCCCACATCACCGGCGCGCCGCAGGCATAGATCTTGATCGTCGGGTCGGCGGCCAGCACGGCCTGGGCGAACTGGCGGTAGCGGTCCACGTAGCCCGTGGGCGTCGTCCAGTGGACCTGCCAGCGGCCCCAAAGCTCGTTGCCGATTTCCCAGTGCCGCACGTTGTATGGCTCAGGATGCCCGTTGGCGGCACGCAGAGCCCCCGCCAACGTATCGGCCTTGGCGTTGCAGTATTGGACCCAGTGGGCCGCCTCCTCAGGCGTGCCGTCGCCGGCATTCAGACAGATCATCGGCTCGCAGCCGACGGCGCGGCAGAAGGCGACAAACTCATCCGTCCCGAACAGGTTCGGCTCCACGCCACCCCAGGCGTAGTTCGGCCGGGTCGGACGCGCCTCCGTCGGCCCGACGCCGTCCTCCCAGTGGTATCCGCTGGCGAAGTTCCCGCCCGGCCAGCGGAGGATCGGCAAGCGGGACTCCTTGAGTAATCGCACCACATCGGGGTCGGCCCCGCCCACGTGATCGGCCGGGCGGAGGAGACATCGGGCGGTCACCAGTTGCCCAGGCCCGTCCGCCGTGATCGCGAACCGGTACGGCTTGTCGGCCGGCAAGTCGGCCGGGACCTCCAGAGTCCCAGTCAGCTTCTGCCACTCTGCCGAAACGTCTGCCAGCCTCGCCGTCGCGCAAGGCTTCTTTGCATCCGACGGCAACAGCGAGATCGTCAGGGACTTCATGTCTGGCGATCGAGCGAACATCTCGCACTGAAACTTCCGCACCCGGTGGAGCGGCAGATAGGTCCACTGGGCGATGCCTTCGCCGGCTGCCCGGACCTCGATCCGCTGGGCGCGGCCGCCATACGGTGCTGTGTCCGGACTGACTTGCACCGACCCGCGCGGGCCGACGCGGACCCACCAGCAGGCCAGCCCGTCGTCACGCGCTTCCACGAGCGGCGCGATCTCTCCCTCCGGCCAACCCAGTCGAGAAGCCCCTTGCCGCAACTGCTGGCCGATCCGCTCGCGGTCGAACTGGAAGGTGACCACGCCGTCCGGCGTCGTCTGGCCGCTGGAGAAAGGAAAATCGGCGAGCGTCGGGTTGCGGAGGATCTGGGCATCCATGCCGTTGAGGATGTTGCTGCCCAAGTGCTCCGCGAACTTGCCGGTGATGTAGCGCGGAATCGGATGCGGCGAGCGCTCTGCCGCCCGAACGCGAAGCACGGCCTGAGCGGCCTTGGGCGGCTCCTCGGTTCGGCCCGCCTTCGCGACTGCAAAAGCCAAGGTGATGCCACCGACCACTGCGTTGACCGCAATCTTGCTCCTGCGATTCACGAGAACCTCCCATCTTCGCGGCTGGGCCTACCAGCCCATAGTCCGTTTGACAAACTCCCGGCTCATCTTCAGGCTGTCACGCAGCGGACGCGTGGGGCGGAAGCCGCCCTCGTACGCGAGCTCAATCACCGCGGGGCCGGAGAAGCCCACCTGCCGCAGTGCCTTGCCGATGGCCACGTAGTCCATGCTCCCTTCGCCCATGGCCTCGGACCACTTGCCGTCGGCCTTCTGATCGCGGAGGTGCAGGAATACGATCCGATCCCCGTAGCGGCGGATGAACTCGACCGGGTCCACCCCGCCGCGCAGGAGCCAATTGAGGTCCGGGCCGAGCTTCACGTCGGGGACTCGGGCGAGCGTCCCCTTGAGATCGTGCATCCCGTTTTCCACTTCGTAGGTGTGGTTGTGGAGGTTCAGCACCACGCCGTTTGACTTGCAGATCGCCATGATCTTGCGCAGCACTTTGGCCTGGGCGTCGAGCTGCTCGGGCGTCTTGGTGCCCCGGGCGGAGCCGACCGAGGTGCCCAAGGTCTTGCCGCCCAGTTTGGCCAGGCGGGGGATCACCAACTCCGCATCGGCGAGCACCTCGGCGTGCCGGCGGCGGTCCCACATCTCGCCGCCGAACGACGTGCCGATCACCGGCAGGCCATGCTTCTGCGACAGGCCGGCGATCCGCTCGGCGGCGTCCTTCGGATGCAGCGCCGTGTGCATCAGCTCGATCCCATCGAGGCCGGCGTACTTCATGTCAGCGAAGATGCGGTCCAGAATCGGATAGATGTCGTACTTGGGCTGCGTTGCGGCGTACACCCAGGGATGCGCGCCGACGATCACTTTCCCTGCCTGGGCCTTGCTGCGCCGGCCTTGGGCCGCACGAGCCGGCGACAGCCCGGTCTGCCCGGCGACCAACACCGCCGCTGCGGTTCCCAAGAACCGCCGCCGGGAGAGGCCGCGATGTGGTGAATGTTCCAGGTCGTCGCTACTGCGTGGATTCTTATCGAGTATGCTACCGCGTGGCTGCATGGTCATAATTCAAGCTCCTCTGAGAGTGACGGTCAAAGCAACATGGTAGCACGACGACGGGGGAATCGCGATTGGATTAAGGTCCTCCGCCGCCCAGGCCCCGGTCGATGCCCTTCAGAAACCCGCTCAAGCCGCCCAGCAGGTTGCCGTAGTCGGCCTCTTCGCCGCCGATCGGGTAGCCGCGGGAGTCGGTCCCAGGCGTGCGCCGCGCCTCGACCCCATCGTACGCATTGTCCTGCGGGGTTGCCAGCCCGAAGTTCTCATTGTCGCACCAATTGCTCGCGGCCGGGTCGTAGAGGCACCAGTGCTCGACCCCGATCACGAAGCCCAGCCCGTCGTCGCCGCGCAGGTTCATGAGCATCTCGTAAAGGCGGATCATGTCCCTCGCGCGGTCCGCCTGGGTGGGGCGCGGATAGGGGTACTTGCCGTATTTCCACATCTCGACGTGCATCCCGGGCTTGACGCCGCCGGTGAAGTCGCCGGGGACCGCAAGCGTATTCCAGTGCGCCGCCTTCACGCGCGGGAACGGATAGACGTACTTTCCGCCGCAGGTCCCCTTTTCCTTCAGTTCCAGGCAATCGGGGAAGTTCACGAACTGCGCCGTGCGAAACACGTAGCGGAGGTCCGGAGCGGTGACGATCGTGTTGCCGCTCGCCGCGTCGTAGCGGAGCGACTCGATTCTTGCCTTGAAGTACCACGGGGAGTCGGGGTCGGCCGTCAGATAATCGGCAACCAGAAGCGGCTTGTGGCCGGCATTGTAGATCCGCAGGGCGTCCTTGGGATCGTGTACGCTCACCCAGAAGCCGTCCGCGTGAGGAGCCAACGCCTTGTAGACGCAATCCGGCCCGTTGTAGATCGGGAGCAAGAGCACCGGGTGCGGCACCTGCGCGAACGCCTTCTCCAGCACGCTCCCGTACCGTGCGGCAAACAGGCCGATGAAGTCGTCCAGGTCCTTGCGGATCGCCCGATGAGCGGGATTGGTGAACGGTTTGTCGAATCCGACCGAGCGGGTGTTCGGGGCCAGCACACCCTTCCCGTTCTCGTCCATCCATCCCCTGCCCGTGCCCCAGGCATTGGTCCCCTTGAGCAAATCGCCCGAGGAGGTGCCCCACGTCGTATAATGGGTCCCCCAGGCGGCATTCAGGTTTTCGAGAGCCGCCAGTTCGGGGCCTGAGGGTTTGGTGGCGTAGGTGTACTGGGGAGAAGCGTCGCGCGGAGAGAACGGCGGCAACGACTCGCCGGCGGCACGGTAGCGGTCGCGGAGGAAGTCGCGCAGGGCGTACTTGGCATAGAGTCGCGGGTCGCCGTAGACGAGTTTCTGGCCGTCGCGACTTGCCCGGGCCTGGTACGGATTCTGCGAGAGCGTCACGTAGCCAAGATGGTCGTGCGTAAGACTGTTGATCCCGAAGAGGAAATCGGCTTCTTCGGGAATAAGGGCCCACGACCAGGCGTCCTTGCGCGACGCCTCCTTGCGGACCATCTCCATGTAGGCCCTCTCGAAGGCCGGCTCAAACACGTCGGGCTGCAATCCCTGGTACAACAGGTTCTTGCTGCCCGGTGGAAAGACGGCGCCGGCGTAGACGTTCTTGACCTGATAAGGCCGGTCCTTGCGGGTCGCCCAGCCGCCCAAGACCAAGGTCGGCTCGACCGGGAGCCGCTCGGGCAGCCGCGGCGAGGTGGCCACATACTTGTAGGAGTATTGCCCTGCGGCGTTGAAGCCCCACAGGCGGAGCCGCTCGGTGATCGCCTTGGCCCATTTGCCGTAGTAATCGCCGGGGCCGTACTTCCTGGCAATCGCCTCGTCCAACTCGGCCCGCTCGTAAGTCTGATTCAAGACGGGCGGCACCGCGAAATCCTCCTCGACCACGGCCTTGAGCCAGTAGCGGCGGACCGGATCGTTTGGCAGAGCGGCGAGAGCGAAGTCCGCGGGAAACCCCTTGGTCACGTCCCACCAGGTGATCTTGTTCGCCCCGGGGTCCTCCCACTTGCCGAAGCCGTTTTCGTCGGGGGCCATGTAGTTGCCGATGTCAAGATTCCACGTCTTGTCGCTGCTGAGAGCAATCGCTCTGTACGGATTGCCCCTGCCGTGGATGAGCTTCCAGCCGTCGGCGGTCGAGTAGTACCATCCGAGCTTGCCGCCCTTGCCCAGGCGGTCGAGCCAGAAGTACGTGTAGTTCGGCTTGAACCGCCAAGAGCCAAGGTAAAGTGCATCCCCTTTGGTCTTCAGAGCGACGGCGGTGGCCGGATGGACCACGTCTCGCGTCAAAGTGCTTGCGGCGGCCGCGTGGAGATTGGGGGACATCGCTCCACCAGCGATCTGGAGATACACGCCGTCGTAGGAGAGGAACCCGCCGCTGCCGCCATAATCGGCAACGTCCACCTTGCTCACGGCGCGGATGAAGACGCCGTGCCCTTCCGGCGTGACCAGCCACCACCGCCGGCCGATCTTCTCCAGGTGGAACGACTCGCCGGCATGCCCGGCGACGCCCCCCACGCCGCCGAACTTATCCAACGTGTGGGGCAGATTGCCAATCTGCCCCACGTAGGACGGATTGGCAATCCGCCCGTCAACCGCGTAGGACGGGTTTTCAATCCGTCCGCCGGCCGGTGGTTCTGCCGAAACCGCAACGTGGGACCAGAACCCGGCCAGCAACAGGCCCCCTACACACAGCACGACGTGCCGTCTATTCATGGCTCTCCCTAAGGCGGCTTTCGCGATTAGTACTTCTGCAGCATCGCCAGGAGCTTGCGATCGAGCTTGCGCCCGTGCCAATCCTCGTACTCAATGTCCCGGCGCCCAGAGTCGAGGACCCCGAATGAGCCGCGGAAGTTCCACAACGCCCAGCCGATCCCATGGCCCTTCAGAACGTCCATCACGTCGCCAAACCACGCCAGAAAGATCTGGTGCGGCGTGCGGCTGAAGCATCCGGCCTCGCCGCAGTGGACGCCGATCCCCTTTCGGGCAAGCTCGGCCCAGGGGGCGTACATCTTCTCCAGGCCAGCGCGATCCAGCCGGATCGAGCCGTCCTTGTTCCGCAGCGGCCAGCTCGGCTCGGGGAACGTACCTTTGCGGTCCACCCAGCTCGCCCGAAAGTGGCTGATCTCCGCCGGGCGGTAGGCATGGACGCTCTGGGCCACGCGGGTCGGGATCATCTCGGTGACGACCTCGTTGCCCACGCTCAGGCCGTCGATGATCACCAGCCGGTCCGGGCTGGTCTCGCGGATCTTCTCCGTAGCCCGGGTCATCACCCGGCGATAGTCCTCGCGCGACATGTAGCCCTTGCGTGGCCCCGGCGCCTCGTTGACCAGGTTGAAGCTGAGGTCCTTGGTGGAAACGCCCTTGTAGCGCTTCGCGAACACGTCCCAGTGGTGGACGAAGGCGTCCTCGGCCTCACGGTTGCTCCAGAGCAGCAGCGGCTCGCGCTCGGGGTTGTTGATGCAGTAGCCCGGGGCGCGATGAAAGTTGAGGCTTACGTGGAGGCTGAATTTCTTGCCCAGGTCCACCGCGCGATCGACCTTCTCCAGGGTGCTTTCCTTGATCCTGAGCATGTCCTCGGGGCGGAGCTTGCGGGTCGAGCGCCAGTCGGAATCGATCCAGAGCCAGTAGTCCATGGGGAGGCGGATGAAGTCGAAGCCCCAGTCGCGGATCCAGCGGCAGTCGTCTTCCTTGACCAGGCAATCGCCGCTCTCGCCCCGGTCGAAGGCCTGGAAGAAGTTGGTCAGATTGAAACCGCGCCAGCGGGGGATGGCCGTCTGGGCCGGCTTGGGCCGCTCCTCCTGTGCCGCCGCGGGGCCTTGCGCGAGCGCCAGGGCTGCCGCCCCTGCAGCGACGGTTTTGAGGAAATCACGCCGTGTGGCCGCGGGCAATCTACCAAGGTTCGTCATCGTGGTTTCTCCATGTCTTTGAGCGTGCAACAGGGAAATCGTGCCCGTTTTGGAGTGCGGCGATTTATCGCCGCTTTTCGATCCGACCGCTTCGCGGGCACGAGCGCTGAAAAGCGGCGATAAATCGCCGCACTCCAAAGGGGCCTTGAGTTCCTCCGACGCATCCATGATACTGGTCGCGGGCCGGGAAACAAGTCTCAAGCGACGAAGGACGCAGCAAATGAACATCGCGACATGCTCTGGGAAGTGGCTCGTTGGGCTCTCGGTGCTGTTCGCTGCCCGTTGGGCCGCGGCGGCGGACTTCTATGTTGCCCCGGACGGCAAGGATACAGCCGTGGGCACGCAGGACCAGCCCTTCGCCACCGCGGAACGGGCACAACAGGCCGTGCGGGAGCTGAAGGCCCGCCAGCCGCAGCGCAAGACGCGGATCGTGGTCCAGATTCGCGGCGGGTTCTACGAGCTGGCCGAGCCGATCCAGTTCGAGCCGGCCGATTCAGGCACCGCAGAAGCGCCGGTCGTGTATGAAGCCGCCCCGGGCGAGCGCCCGATCCTGAGCGGCGGCCGGCGGATCTCGGGTTGGAAGATCGGCCCAGACGGACGCTGGCGGGTCACGCTCGACGAGGTCAAGGCCGGCAAGTGGAGCTTCCAGCAACTGTTCGTCGGCGACCAGCGCCGCTTCGTCGCGCGCCTGCCCAAGAAGGGATACTACCGCGTCGCCGGCGAGATCAAGCCGCCGGCCGACGCCAGGGGATACACGCAGTTCGTCTACGGCGAAGGGGACCTCAAGCCCGATTGGTCCAACCGCGGCGACATCCTGGTGCGTGCGTTCCACATCTGGTCCGAGTCGCAACTGCGGATCGAATCGATCGACACGGCCAAGCGGATCGTCACCTTCACCGGCCCGACCCGCGGCACGCGCTCCTACACGGCCCACGCCAAGGGCAACCGCTACCGCGTGGAGAACGTCAAGGAGGCCCTGAGCGAGCCGGGCGAGTTCTACCTGGACCGCCCGACGGGCGAGCTGGTCTACATCCCGCTCGCCGGCGAGCACGCGGGGACCGCCGTGGTCGTTGCCCCCCGGCTTGAGCAGCTCGTGGTGTTGCGCGGCGACGTGGCGAGCCGCAAGTGGGTCGAGCACGTCGAGCTCAAGGGGCTCACGCTGGCCCACTCGAACTTTCTCCTCCCACCCCAGGGCATGAGCATCCCGCAGGCGGCCATCGGCGTGCCCGAGGCGATCACCGCCCTCGGCGCGCGGCACGTGACCATCGACTCCTGCTGCGTGCGCCATACCGGCGCCTACGCGATCGGTTTCGGCGCCGGCTGCAAGAACAACGTGGTCCGAGGCTGCGAGCTTTGGGACCTTGGGGGCGGCGGCGTCAAGGTCGGCCATGCCGCCGGTGCTCCGTGGCAATCCACTCGCGGGCGGACCACCGACCCGGAGGCCCTCGCCTCGCACCACACCATCGAGAACTGCACCATCGCCCACCTCGGGCGACTGCACCCGCCGGCCGTGGGCGTGTGGATCGGCAACAACCCGTACAACAAGGTCCTGCACAACGACATCTACGACCTGTACTACACGTCGGTCTCGCTGGGCTGGGTGTGGGGCTACGGCCCGTCGCAGGCCAACCACAACGACATCGCTTCAAACCACATGCACACCATCGGCCAGGGCGTCCTGTCCGACATGGGCGGCGTCTACTCGCTCGGCATCCAGCCCGGCACCACCATCCACCACAACCACATCCACAACGTCCACTCGTTCGGCTACGGCGGCTGGGGTCTTTACACCGACGAGGGCTCGACCGACATCGTGCTCCACGACAACCTCGTCCACCACACCAAGGACGGCGGCTTCGACCAGCACTACGGGCGGAACAACCTTGTGACCAACAACATCTTCGCCTTCGGCGAGGAGTGCATGATCCGCCGCAACGACCGGCGGGACCTGCACACGTCGTTCACCTTCGAGCGGAACATCGTGCTCTACGACCGCGGCGTGATCCTCGGCGGCGGCTGGGGGACTTACAGGGAGGGCTACTACACGCTGGACCACAACCTCTACTGGAACGCCGACGGAAGGCCGGTGATGTTCTCCAAGGGGATGGATTTTGCGGCTTGGCAGGAGAAGCACAAGCAGGACCAGCACAGCATCGTGGCCGACCCGCTCTTCGTCGACGCCCGCGGCGGCGACTTCCATCTGAAGCCCGAGTCGCCGGCGATCACCAAGCTGGGCTTCAAGCCCTTCGACTACACGCAGGCCGGGCGGACATCGCCCGCCACGCTCACGAAGGAACTCCCGGCGGTGCCGAGGGCATTCGACTGAGTCAAATGGTTACAAGGATCGGCAATGTCCGCCAGTGACCATCCGATTGTGACGAACCGCGACCTGTACGAGGGCAGGGACCGTTCGGACAATCTCTGTGTCGTCACGTCTCGGCCGATCCAGCGGGAGCGGGAAATCGCGGTCGAGATCGACCTGGACCGCGCGGCGGCCGTCGTCCACGAATTCCGGGGAAGCCACGCGCAGCCCTATTCGGTTGGCCAGCTCCGCGAGGGCCTGGGCGACCTGTGGCTGCTGTCCGGCGGCCTGGTCATGGATCGGTCCGGCCGGATCGCCGTGGCAGTGCGGGACCTCTTCGCTGCCGATCCCTACCTGCTGACCAACATCGGCGCCGGCCGCTGCAAGCGGCGCCTGGCGGATCACTGCGAGGAGGAATTCCAGTCGGAGTTCATTGCCTCAAAACCAGAGAGAGGACGATCCATGAAAAGCGCACAACCATCGCTCTTCAGCCCCCGTTTCGCGTTTTCGTTCTTTCGCGCTTTCGTGATTCTCTTCTCTGTCGTATGCCTTCTTGCCTGCCCGCCGGAGTCCCCCGCCGGCGAAACCGCCCCGCCCCAGAGCCGCCTGGGGATCAACCTGGCGGGCCCGTCGGACTGGAACGCCGAGCTGCCTTTTGTGGACGTCTTCCGCCTGGCACGCCATTGGATCAGCCAGCGCAAGGGCGAGCCGTGGGGCAAAGGCCCCAAGCTGGAGCTGGACGCCAATGGCTGGATCAAGCGTCTGGAGCCCGACTGCTGGGTCGAGACGCTGCTTTGCACGATCGAGGGCGGTCATTACCCGACGGGGCAGTACGTTTGCCTCTATGAGGGCGACGGCGAGAACAACGAGAAGCTCACCAGTCTCCTCATTGCGGCCAACCGCCACCCGCGCATGGGGCAGTTCTACACCCGCTATCTCGATGCGTGGCGCGACGCCGGGGGCGAGCTTTGCGGCATCTTCTCGTCGGTCGGCAAGTTCAGCAAGTGGGGAAGCTGGGGCCTGCTGGAATACTACGACGACGATACGCCCAAGTTCCACACGGTGCTGCGGTGGAACGCGGCCAACCCGCGGTAGCCCAAGAGCCGTCGGCTATCAGCTATCGGCTTTCAGCCAAAAGCTATCAGCGGTCACGTGCCAGCGATGCTGGGTCGGTCCGAGCGCGATTGATACGGCCGGTCTCGATGGTTTATGCCCCGAGCCCGGACCAACCCCCAGCGGAACGAGTGCCGGTGCCTCTTCTCTTCCGGTTCATCCGGGGGTAGGCTACTTGGACCGTGGAAGCTTCATCCAAGCGAAGTACCGGTGCCTCTTCTCTGATTCCCGTCTTGCCTGCGGAAGTCCACGCGTCGAGGCACGTGAAACCGTGAACAGAGAAGAGGCACCGGTACTTCTTTCCGCTCCTTACCTTGCGCGGCGAACTCCCGCGGCGCATCCTTCCGCCGGATGAACTTCTCTTCTGTTTCTACTTGGAGGGCATCACCACCGGTGGATCCAAGGGACGTCCCGGGCCAAGACGCGGCAGAGGTCCACGGCGGCCTCGTACAGAGGCAGCTTGTGAACCGCCGCCCAGAGTTCCAGTTGATTTCCGCGACTGTGACATTTATGGCAGAAGTATCGTCCGGTGCCCAGGTTCACGGAGAACGTTCGGCTGTTGGGGGACGTTGAGCCGTGAACAGGGCATGGTCCGCGCAGTTGGCACCCGGACCGGCTTGTCGGCTGGAACCCAAGCTGGTTCAACACTTCCTCCATGGTGATCTCGCTCCGGAGCACGTTGAAGTCAACGCCGGGCATCCTTCCCTCCATTACTCCCGCCGGACTCATCTTCCGCTACGGAGAGACGAGGCACCGGTACTTCCGTTCGCAACGACTCCGTCTTCGTCAACTCCTCATCGCGTCCTCAGCCACCCGGTTTCGGCTTCGCGTTTTCCGCTTTCAGGAGCACAAAATCGAGCGTCGCCGGCCGCGGGTCGCCGTCGCGTTGGGCCGTGACGATCACGCGAAGCTCCTTGGACTGGGGCATCGCGGCGCTGAGGTCAGCCTCCCAGCTCACGTCGGCGGACCCCTCGGCCGGGACTTTGACCCCTTGGGGATTCGGGCCGACGATGGGAACCTCCCTCTCATGGAATCTCAGGCGGACTGTCAGCTCGCGCGGCTGGCCGGCGAGGTTGAAGACCCGCACGGCAATCGGCATCTTCTTGGGCGGCTCTGCGCGGAAGCGATAGAAGTTCGAGGTCGCTTCCAGGAGCTTGTTGTCCCATTGGAATCGCGGGATGATCGGCGAACGTGCGGCGCGTTGAGGTCTTGGCCCCCGCGCCGCCTTACGAAGCGCCGCGGCCTTCGTGTTCATGTCAACGTGACGGAGAGCCTGGTCCAACTCACACCAGACGTACACTAGGCCGTGCGGCACGGGGATCGCCCCCGAAGCGGTCGACGCGAGCGGCCGCCCGTCGATCCCCTCGATCCGCGACACGGGCAAGTCGATCTGCACCGCGGCCTTGGGGTCCACGCGGCCGGTGTAGAGCACGACGATAGCCCAGACCGTCCCTCGGGTGAACACCCGTGCCTGCAAGAGCCCCTTGTCCTTGTGCTTGAGGTCGCCGATGTAGAAATGGTAGGCGAGGAGCCGGGCCATCTGGGCATACGCGGCGAAGGACCGCAGCGGGGTCGCCTCGCGGCCCATCATGCCGAAGTTGTTCTTGCCTTCCTCGAAGTACGGATAGACAAAAGCGAAGTAGCGGTCAATGCCGCAGGCCTTGGCCTCTACGGCCTTCATGGTGATGTCCAGGGCGCTTTCGGCGTCTTGATCTACGGGGGGGCGACCGGGTCCGGTCTTCCACGGCCGGCCGCACTCGGTCAGCCAAAGCGGCATCGACTCGCGGCCGTAGTCCATGAGCCAGGCGCGGTACTTCTCGACCAGGCCCTCCATCTCGGGCGCGCGGCCGTAGGTGTGGAAGCTGAAGACGTCGATCGAGTCGAGGATGCCGTTGCGGGCCGCGGTATCCAGGAACGTGCGGTTGCAGTGGGCCATCACGCCGCCGACTACGGGCACTGAGATCTTGGCCTGTGACAAGCCGTACGAAACGGCCTTGACCACGGGCACGTACTGGTCCGCCGGCAGGTTGCCGCCGAAGAAGATGTCGGGCTCGTTCCAGACCTCCAGCCCGCCCCAGGTGGACTGCCACTTCGCGGCGATCTTCTGCCACGAGCGGGCCGCGGCGGGGAGGTCCTCCGGGTACCGCGGGCCGACGTGGCCCATCCAGCGGGGCCCGTCGTGGGCCATCTCCAGCACCTCGACGCCTTGCCCAGAATAGGTGCGGCGGAGCGTGTCGTAGCGGGCGCCGGTCTCCCAGTCCCAGCGGTCCGGGGTCGGGTGGACCGCTCCCCAGGTGAGGCGCTCGCGGACCATGCGGATGCCGCTCCGCCGGGCCGCCTGAATGAGCCCCTCGCGCACAGCGTCGTCCCGGACCAGCCAGGAAAGGGCCCCGTCGATCGAGAAGAACGGGTCCGCTTCTCCCTTCCACGCCGGCAGCGCGACCACGCCGAACCGCTGCTTGGTCGCCGGGAACTCGATCTCGAAAAAGCCCTGGTGCGGCAGGAGAGTGACTTCCACAATCGCCGCGTCGAGCAGCTTCGCGCGGCCCGATGCAACCGCCTTGCCCGAGTAGTCCAGCAGTGAATACTCCAGAGGCTTTGCGAGCGTCCCGCCTTCGACTTTCCATTGCAGTTGGGTACGCTCGTCGGGCGTGACGAAGAACCACCCGACGCCCGCAGGCTTGAGCGTCGCCCCGAAAACCACGCCCGGGAACGTCATGAACACGAGACTCCAGACGATCCGTCTGTGCATTGGACGTCCTCCCATGATCCATGGGTGCCATGGCGACGCTTGCGTCGCCATGCTCTCGGGGCGGCATGTCCACGCAAGCGTGGACATGGCACCCGTGCTGAAAGCTGAAAGCTGATCGCTGACCGCTACTTCTTCCCCATCACCTTCTCCACCTCCGGCTCGATCGCGTCGGCCCAGATCTTGTAGCCTTTGGCGCTCAGGTGCAGGAGGTCGGGCATGATCTCCTTGGAGAGCGCGCCATCGGGCTGGAGGAATTTCGGACCGATGTCGAGGAAGACCACGTCGCCCGAGCCCGCGGCCCGCTTGGCGAGAATCTCGTTCGTCTTCATGACCACTTGGCGCAGGTGGTCCTGGTTGTCTTTGCCGCGGGGGAAGATGGCCAGCACGAGGACCTTGGCGTTGGGGACCTTCTCGCGGAGCGTGCGGACGATGGCCCTGATTCCGCGGGCGATGTCTTCCGGGGTGTTGCCGCCGGAGTTGTTGGTGCCGATCATCACGACGGCGAGCTTGGGCGAGATGCCTTCGAGGTTGCCGTTTTGCAGGCGCCAGAGGACGTGTTGCGTCTGGTCGCCGCCGATCCCCAGGTTCACGGTGTTCCGCTTGCCGTAGTACTCCTGCCAGATTTCCTTGGCCCCGCCGCCTTCCCAGCCCTGGGTGATCGAGTCGCCGATGAAGAGCAGGTCCACGTTGCCCTGCTTCACTCGGGCGTTCATCTTTTCGTGGCGGCCCTTCCACCAGGCGTCGTTCTTAGGGGCGGGCGTCACGGTCGCCGGACGCTGCTTGGGCTTGGCCGCATTATTCTCCTGCTGCGCCGCCGCCATTGCGGCCGGCAGGACGAAGCCGATAATAAGGACCAGGTGCAAGTACACTGTTCGCAGGCGAGTCATCAGAGTTGCTCCTTGCATGAAGGCTACCGGACTTTCTTTGGGCCCGCACCGCGCGGACCCGCGACACGCGCAGACTTCCGAAGTCTTCAAGACTTCGGAAGTCTGGGATTCATGCCGAATCGCCCTAGGATACCTTCGTCCCTCGGTGAATGCAAACGGCACGGCTTCTGTGAAGCCGTGGCACACTTGGTCACGAGAAAGGAGACGTGCAGATGTCGCCGGCAATCCTTTTCATGAGCGTCCTAGTGGGCTTTTCCGCCTCGGCGGGCGATGCCCTCACCGTCAGCGTGCAATGGGAGGCTGCGTCGCCCAGCCGCCCTTGGCTCCGGCAGGTCCGTATCGTGCCCGCGAAGGGGACGGAGCTGACCACGGAGCCGATCGGGCCCCAGGAGGGGATGCCGCACGGCCTGCGCGTTCGCGTGGCGCCGAAGCCTGGCACTGGCTCGTTCCGCGTGGAGCTGGCCGACGACTATGGTTTCACCCTCTCGGCGGACTTGCTCCGCCGCGAGCCCTTCGTCTGGCTCAAGGATATGGGCGTCTTCGCCTCGGCCCGGGGCGACTTCGTCTCGACGAAGGCGGCGAGGGATGCCCTGGCCGCCGAGGTGGAAGCCTCGCGCCAGGGGCCGCTCCGCTCGACAAGCGAAAAGTACTTCTCCTGGAACGGCTACGACGAGGCCCGCCCGAAGCAAGACGATCGGGCCTTTGAGTTCGCCTATCGCACGACGCGGCCGCGCGAGCCGTGGCGGAGCGAGGCGATCGCCGCTGCGCCGGAGGCCAGTTACCTGTACTTCTGCCAGCGCGTGCCCGACGTCAAGCACCATCGCATGTTCCTCGGCTGGCCCAACGTCTGCCAGGAGTTCTACGTGCTCTCCAACGGGAGCATCGGCGTGAGTTCCAGCTCCGCGCTGGGCACCGGGCACCCGGCGGCCGACGACTTTGTGGCTTCTTTCGGCGCGGGCACGACCCCGGCTTTCAAAGGGCACGGCGACAGGTCGGTTACGCAAAGCATCGAAGACGGATACCACATCATCGTCCACACACGTTGGCGGGAAGGGGACTCCACCTTCCACGCGACCGCGCTGGCCTATCCCTTGGACGGCGAAGAGGTGCGGACCGGCTACGAGCCGCTGGCGGCCTTCGTACGCTTGCGTCGGCTGTCGGGCCAGGACCCGATCTGGCTGAAGATCCGGGCGGACCACTGGGGCGCCGGCAAACCGAAGCCCTTGGCGGGATTGGCGAGGGCACGGATCCAGGGCGGCCGGCTCCTGGCCGGCGCGCGGACCGTCTTGGCCTTCGATCATGCCGTCGCCACGATTGCCGCGGCGACGGACGGCCAGATGCTCGTCAAGCTGGCGCCGCAAGAGAACGAGGTGGACCTGGTCATCCCCTACATCGCGGTTGACGAGAAACTGGTGCAAGCCGGCCTGACGCTCGGCTTCGACCGGGCACTGGCGGCCGCAAAGGAGTATTGGGACGCCCGGTTGGCCAAGGGAACGCAGGTTGGCCTACCCGACCCGGTGGTCGTCAACATGTTCAAGACCCTCTACCCGCGGACGCTCGTGACCGGCGACCTGGACACGCAAGGCGATTATGCCCTCAAGACCAGCCCGCTCAACTATGACTACGTCTGGCTGCACGTGACCGCCTACGGGATCGAGGCCCTGGCGCGGCGCGGCTATTTCGAGGAGGCCAAGCAGTACTTGGAGGCCGGATTCCGCTGGCAGGGGTCGCAGCGATCGGAGGCCTCGAAGGAGTACACGTCCTGGGACGGCTTTTTCACGGCCCCGCCGCGCTATACCGCCCTCCTGTGGCTCAACTATCACGGCTGGTTCCAGTGGGCCGCCGCAGGGTATTTCCAGTATTCGGACGACCGGGCGTGGCTCGATGCGAAGCTCCCCGCCCTGATCAAGTCCTTGGAGTGGACCGCGG
>Ga0315280_10002427_pt1 | contig 30202 bp, 30 predicted proteins | sample YL17G06_40_MG_FD_203697 | JGI IMG/M metagenome (GOLD analysis project Ga0315280, IMG submission 203697) | Sediment microbial communities from Yellowstone Lake, YNP, Wyoming, USA - YL17G06_40 | ecosystem: Environmental > Aquatic > Freshwater > Lake > Sediment | place: USA: Wyoming | collected... | reverse complement strand
AACAGAAAAAGAGAGGTTGCGCGGGAGATATCTCCACCGAAACATGTTAAAAACCTCTATGATCCTTTCCAGCCTTTGTTTTTGGGTCTCATCCATTGACGTCTTGGTGCCTTGATACCTGCGTGCGCGGGAAACTACTGAGCCGAGTCTATTCTTTCCAGTCTAGTAGCCTTTTTTGTCCTTCAATCTTCTTCAGATCGGTCAAATCCTGCGTGACTTCCATGGTCCCCAAATACTTTCCGTCCCTGTCTCTCACTGCGAAGTATCGTATATGAACTAGGCGATCGTTCATCGTAATCCAGAATTCCGCCGTGTCTTTTTCGCCGTTTGTGAAGGCCTCAACGATTTTGTTGACTACGTGGATGCTTTTCTGAGGGTGACACAGTTGCACGCTTCTGCCGATGACTGCTTTGGTCCTTACGAATATTCTCTTCTCAGCCTTGTTGAAGTATTTCACACGGTCATCTTTGTCAATGAAAGATATGTCCACCGGCAACGTGTCCAAAATGGCCTCAACCTCTTCTTTCGAGAGGCTTCCAGTTTCAAACTGCAGCGTGTCCGATGATGATTTTGCCGTTTTAGGTGCTGCTTTTTCAGCGTGAAACGCCGCCAAGACATTTTGAGGGGTGAAACTGGCGTATCCAATCTCGTCAAATTCTCTGCGAACTTCCTCCCACTCTTTGTCGGTGACAACTTGAAGTGCAGTGGGAAAAAGTATGTTGTTTTCTTTGAAAAAGTGATCTGGAAGGAGACTGCATAAGGGTTCGGCAGCCTTGCTTAAACGTGTCTTGAAGTCAGTGTATGGCATGGCGTTCCATTCTTCAACCAAGTCGTGGAGTTTCTTCTTTGTCTCCCTTATTCGGTTGTGTTCCATCCACATTATTGCTGGAGGCTCTGTGACACCGTGTTTTTCCATGGTTGGGAAAAGCACGTTTTCTTCCCGCAGATAATGCTTCTCTGAATCCTGAAAATCCTTCACTAGACTCTGAAGCTCCGTCAAAGCGTCGCCAACATAGACAGAATCACAGGCTTCGTCAAGCATTTTCACGAGAGTTTTGAGTCTCTCAGCTTTTTCCAGCATGACTCTGTGTTCCTCAATGAGGATGCTGATAGGATGACCCGCGGGAATATGTAGTTCCTGATCTTGCACCTGCTCGCCGAAAACAGCCATATGAACGTCGCAGAGCCTTTGAAGCTCTTCTCTCGGCATTCCTTCCTTGACAAGTTCCTGTTCTATCTTGGCAATATCCTCGGGTTTCGTTCCTTTCAGAACTTCCTTGAATTTCTCTTTAACTGCGGTAGGCGACGCTCCACCGTGCAACTCTTTGATTACTTCCTTCAGCATTCTCTTCTTGTCTGGACTTTCCTTCACCATTTTCACACGCCTTCTCGACCGCGCATATCACGGATTTCAAGATGATAAAAGTTTGGGGTTTCCAGTCACTTTTCTTCCTTAATCTTCTTTGCAAGCACCTTACCGAACTCTACTATCTTGTCGACATCGCTTTCTGTGGGTGGACCGTTGATTTCCAACGCTCCAACGATTTCCATTTTAGTCGGCCCCAGTGTTTCCTGAATGTGTTTTATCGCCCCTCCTGCCCATCCGTAGGAGCTGAGGACCACCGCGTATTTTGTGGGTGGTTTCAGAGCTTTCACCAGATAAGTGGCGTACACTGCTAATGGGTGAGCACCGCCGAGGACGGTGGGCGAGCCCAGGACGATGGCTCTTGAATCGACTAGGTCCTTTGCTATGTCACCTATGTCGGCCACAGTCAAATTGTGTCGCACAATTTCAATGCCTTCAGAAGCTAAGACGTCCGCGATTGGTCGAACCATTTTCTCCGTGCTGTTCCACATAGTTGCGTAAACAACGATTGCCTTCTGCTTGGTTTCGCCATTAGACCATTTTCTGTAAGCCTGAAGTATGCGTTCTGGATGTCTGTGAACGGGCCCATGACTTGGAGCTATGGTTTCAATTGACAAGTTCTTGATTTTCTCCATCGCCTTCTGTGCGTTGAACCTGAACGGCATCATTATCTCGCCGAAGTATTTCTGAGCAAAAACAAGCAGGTCATCCACCTCATCATCATACAGTCCTTCAGCCACGTGCGAACCGAAGAAGTCGCATGGAAACAACGTCTTGTTTTCTGGAACGTATGTGAACATGGTTTCTGGCCAGTGGAGCATGGGAGCCTCAATGAATCGAAGTGTCTTGCCGCCTAGGTCGATGGTTTCTCCGTCACCGACGGTTTTTATTCTGTTTTCTGGAACTTTGTAGAACGTCTGAGCCATCTTGGCGCCTCTGTTGCTGGTTACCAGCTTGGCTTTGCTGTTTATTGACATGATATAGGGAATTGAGCCCGCATGGTCAGGTTCGGCGTGGTTCATTATCACGTAATCCAGATCGGCTGGGTCGGCGACTTTCCTGATTTTTTCGTCCAATTCCTTTTCAAAGCCCGGGTTCACCGTGTCAATAAGGGCTTTCTTGTTCTCGCCTATGACGAGGTAGGCGTTGTAGGTTGTCCCCCTAGGAAGGGGAATTAACGCGTCGAAGAGTCTGCGGTTCCAGTCTCTGGAACCTACCCAGTAAACGTTTTTTGAGAGTTCGGCAATGTTTCGCCAGTTCATTTTAAGCACCTTCGATTTTTGTATTACGATTGTAATAAAGTATATTTATGTCTTTCGACAACAGTACAGTGGAAGCCTCGTCAATGTCTGTTCCATGCGAAGTAGCAGTGAAATGCGTTCTACCCGTGGTCCGTGCAATGGTAGCCAAAGAACTTATGGCAAAATATCGGCTGAAACAGACGCAGGTGGCCAAGATACTCAGAGTCAGCCAACCAGCTATAAGCCTCTACTGCAGAAAGATACGCGGCAGAGCCATAGACTTGGAAAATGATGAGGACATCGGAAAACAAGTGCGAAGCGTCGCAGAAGCGTTGGCTAAAAAGAGGCTTGCGCGCCGAGACTTGATTCCGAAGTACTGTGAAATCTGCAAGACGGTAAGAGCTAAGGGTCTGCTGTGCGAACTACACAAGGCGTTTGACCCGACGATAAACATAGAAACATGCAAACTGTGCTACACAAACGAATCTCTGAGTTGCATGTGAGAACGATAGCCTGCAGAGTCACCTATGTTTTCTGGAGAAAAGCGGCCAGCGCGACTGCTTGATTGTGCTCTTCATCCTTTGCTGAATAGAGAACCGTCACAGTTCCATTTTCTTTCTCCGCCTGCTTGATTATGCGCAGCAGCTCTTGTTTGTCTTTCAATTCTTTTTCATAACGTTTCTTGAACTCTTGCCATTTCTGCGGGTCATGAGAGAACCACTTCCGCAAATCATCGCTCGGAGCGACCTCCTTTAGCCACAGGTCAACCTTGGCCTTGTCTTTGGACATTTCCCAGGCCAGAGCCTGTCCACAAGAATTCTGAACCCATCTTCTTCGGATGCCTTATCGTAAACCCGCTTTATCTTTATCATCACGATCCCAACACAGACTTATTCGGGGAAATCACATTCCACTCTTTCTGAAATCCTTTCGACAAGAAACGAAAACATGGTTTTGCCTAACTTTTCCCTATCTCTTATATGTGCTGGAGCTTGCCATATGGAAGTGTGAATTGAATTGGACACTGTGGGAAGACCAATACTGGAGACATGGAAATGAGCGTTAAGGGAGAAGTTCACTTTATCGGAACAGTAGCAAAAGCAGGCGAAGAAGAGGCTGAGGTGCACGTCTTTCCGGAGTTTTGCGCCGGGCTCAAAGAGATAGCAGGTTTTTCCCATCTGATCATTCTGTACTGGATGCATTTGCGCGATAACAATAATGAAAGGCAAACCCTACTGGTTTTTCCGAAAAAACACGCGGTAAACATCGAGACCGGAGTGTTCGCGTGCAGAAGCCCTTCACGACCCAACCCCATAGGACTGTGTGTCGTGAAGTTAACGCGAGTTAAAAAGTGCGTTTTGACTGTGAAGGGACTTGACGCTGCGGAAGGCTCGCCCATCGTTGACATCAAGCCTTATCTTCCTAGGGCTGATTGCGTTCCAGACGCGCGGGTTCCAGAATGGACCAAACAGGGTCCCACAACCTGAAGAATCGGATGAGCAGACTTGCTTCGCTTCTTTCGACCACACCGTAACATAACAACTCTAAATGCTTTCTTTTTTCTCCTTCAAGATTGTGCACCAAGCCTAGGGCTTCGTGCGACTGCTACAATCTAGGACTTGGAACAGACCACGGTGAAAACGTTGAAGGCTGAAGGAATATTGTAAATCTTATATTGCAAGTCCTCCGAATATTAAGACGATGTCCATGAGATTGCCAGAAAAAACCGTCAAGTCAAGGTTGAAGACGCTTTCTTCTTCCCGTTTGATCTTGCTCGGTCTGCTTCTTTCCCTCATCCTAGTAATTTGCCTGTCTCCTGGATCTCTTGTGAAGGCGCAGACGCCGGAACAACAGGCTTCTACGTTCGCGCCTGTCCTTCATTTCTCGCAGGGTGAAAAGTTCTATCCTACGTCGGTCGACTACATCGTAGGCAGCTCAGTTCTCAAACAGCGATTTTCCGATGGGTCTAACACGATTGTCGAAGCCGCACCGACCCCCGACACTCTGGGAACGCATGCCGGAACCGACCTGTTTCTGGACAACAAGTTGGGTAACCTAGACGCCATAGCAGCTGATTACGCTTCAAAAGCCAGCAGTATCGGTTATTACGCTTATGTTCACACCGTTAACAGTGGATCGTCGACTGTGATACAGTATTGGCTGTTCTATGCGTACAACAATGGTCCCCTGAACGATCATCAAGGCGACATTGAAGTTGTAGAAATCTTCCTTGACAGTTCGGGAACCCCCGTGAAAGCCTTGTATTCACAACACGGAGCCGGCGAGAACGCAGTCTGGGGTGACGTAGAGAAAACCGACAATCACCCGGTGGTCTACGTGGCTCAAGGCTCTCATGCCAACTATTTCAGATCTTATCAGGGCAAGATAGGCGTCGAAAACGACATCGTTGACAGCGGCGGCATCACAATCATGCCTAGCGACCTGCACCTTGTCATCATAGACGGCAATCACCCGAGCCGGTTGGATTTCAACGGCCGCTGGGGCTATTGGGGAACAGACGAAGATGTAGCTTTAGGAAGAGCCGGTCCTCTTGGTCCAATCCAGAATCAGAACGGAGTCAGATGGGCGGATCCCGAAGGGTACCTTGGCTCCACCTTTTCAGTCGGCGGCACCTATTTCATCCTCGCCTGGTTAGTTGCCAATTTCCTGCTGCTGTTTGTTATCTATGTCGTAATCAGAGCTGCTTGGAAAATCGTGGGGATCGTGAGGCTGCACAGGAAGGGCGGCTTGCTAGTGAAGAAATTCTTGAAAGGCCGCGGCAGCATTGGATTAACACTGAGCATCATCGCGATTTTGATAATGGTGATAGCACTTTTCCTACCGTGGTACACGATAACCGCATCGTCGGACACAGGTCCGTTAACAAAACAAGGCGGGGTCACATTGATGACGATAGACGGCATCAACGGAATGCAGGTCAACCTGTTCATGGGCCCCGGCGGCGATTCCACATCTGGCTACAATAACCTATTCTTCATGCAGATTCCTTTTGCCATACTCATCGCAGTCGGCATCGTTCTCTTGGTGCTTGACGTGATCGGGGTTAAGAACGGGAAGAACATTGGAAGAAAATTCATATTGGGAGCAATCACTTCCCTGTTGCCCTTCATTCTCATCTTCCTTTTCATGACACAACTGCCCAGCTTCCTGCCATTTGCTTCCGGGCTTGTTCCAGGCCAAAACATTCCACCCCAACTCGACACTATGGTCCACGCTATTGCAGGCAACCCTGTCTACGGGACGACCAGCCAAACGTTTGATGTAATAGGCACAACCACAGTCAACTGGGGCTTCGGAATCGGAGCCTACCTGTTTCTTGTGGCAGCTGTAATTAGGATAGCAGCTGGATTCATAATGCGAAGCGCACCGGAACTAGAGGCAGAACCTCCACCGTCGCAGCCACCAGAAGCCAAACCGACTCCTCCTCCACCATCTTCTCAAGAATCACAGCAGAAATAGAACCTTTCTATTCTTACCCTTCACAGAAGCTGAGGACATTCAACGCTAGACAATGCATCAGCCAAGAAACTCTGAAACTTCATCAACCGACTTTCTGGGTTTTGGTTGCGGAGACTCGCTGGGCCATCCAAGAGTAACTGCGGCGACTAGCCTCCACGGCTTGTCAAGATGCTTAGTAAATGCCTTCGTTGCATAATAGACGTCGCATATCCAAAGTGAACCCAAACCGATGCTGTAGGCTTTCAGGAGCATGTTTTGAATGGCAGCGGCCACGCTTTGCAAAGAAGATTCCTCTAACCGTTTAGCCTCGTTAGAGTCCCAAACCACAATCAGGACAGGTGCCTCTTCCATTATGCGGCAGGAGTTAAATGACGATCCCATCCGTGCCATGCCTATCTTCGCCGAGAGCTTTTCGAGTTCATGGCTGAAAAGCGTCGTGACCTCTTTCTTGGGAGAACCTGTTAGTACTGTGAATCGCCACTGCTGACCGTTCTTGGCTGACGGCGCCCACGTTCCCGCTTCCAGCACTTGGCGAACAATCTGCATGGGCACAGGCTTGTCCGAATATTTGCGCACGCTCCTTCGTCCACTTATTGCTTCATCGACTTCCATAAAGGTCAATCCAGCAGGTTCTTGACCCTTCAGACTCTTAAGAATCCTGCTCTCCAAGCGTCAGAGTAGGGTCGGAGTCATTTTTTTGTTCTCTTGCCATTGAGATTGAATCCGCATTCTTCGAGTTGTTTTTGCAGTTCATTCGGTTCAGGATACCACTGTCCCCATTTTCTGCATATGTGTTCGGTCCAGCTGTAGTTGTCATACGTGAAAGTTTCTTTTCTGTTCCCTTCCAACGGTATCATGTATCTCGCTTTGCGGTAATAGTCCTGAGCCAGATAACCATCATCCATCTGCTTCATTGCCTTCGAAACCATCTTTGCGTTCAGTTCAGGATATTTGTCTTCGAAGAGTGTGAATTCCATCGGGTATCTGGGTCTGGGCGGTGGTTCTTCCGCTGGGTAGCCCATTGCCAGCTGTACGAGGGGGAAAACTCTCTTGGGAAGTTGGTATTCTTCCGCGATTTTGCCAGCTCGGAACATTGCGCTGCCAAGGAAGCAGCTTCCAAGCCCAAAGCTTCTTGCCGCTATTACCATGTTTTCTGCCATGTAGGCAGCGTCTTGGATTCCGAAAAACAGCAGTGTAAGGTCGTTTGTCACCGGTTTCCAGCCTCTCCTTGCCATTATCAGCTCAAACTTGTGGGAGTCAACACATATGGTGAATAGCAGTGGGGCTTTGAAGGGGTTTCGTTTTCTGTTTCTCGACAGCAAGACGCTGTAGTATTGCGACGCGAAAGGAGCTTGTTGGCCTGCCCTGACGACCGTCTTCACCACATCGTCCGTTGGCGTCTGGTCTGTGTACTTTCTAATCGACCTGTGATCAAGCATGGTTTGAATAACCAGATTGTTCTGCATCGACTTCCTCTCTATTTACACATCAGTCTTTATTCACTCGTAGTTAAGTAGCTTGCCACGCTCGGAGTGGACAGTTTGTATGATTTGAAGGGGTTCATACTTGTGTCAGATTCAGGTTGAATCTGCGTGACAAATTTTCCAGATCGTGCAGCACGTAGACAAAGACTGAGCCCCTCCACTGGCCCCATCGGTCCTCAGCCGTTTTTTTGAGCTTTGGAATTAGGTCGCGTGGCGATTCTGCCTCCTTTCCAAGGATTAGCAGACTGAATATTCTGGCGCTCCAGACATCTAGAGCAAACCCTGGATGAGGCGAAACTATTTCTGCAGAGTATTCGCCTATCCCTCTGAGTTCCATAAGCTTGGCTTTTGCTTCCTGAGCCGACAATTCTTCAAGCTCCCGAAGCGACGGAAAACCTGCACGTATGGATTCGGCAATGCTTTTGAGGGATTTTGCTCTGTAGCCAAGCTTGCACTTTTGCTCAAGCTCTGCAACTGTGGCGTTCGCTATCGTTTCTGCAGAGGGCCAGTATGATATCTCCTTTCCGTCGAACCTAACCCTTTCGCCGTATTCCTTGATGAGCAGGTCCATCATCTGGTCGCTTCTCGTTATGGGGGCCATCTGCAGGGTCACCGCTAAGATTAATCGTGAGAAGATGTCAGGCTGTTTCGTGTTTCTCATTCCATACAGATCTTTCACCAAAACCTTAACAAGCGGATCACTCTTGGCAAGCGCGTAAAATCCGCTGATATCTTCCTCAAGATTTAGTATCCAAGTTATGGTTTCTGTGAGTTCTCTTTTTTCGCTGTCCCTGAACTCTTCGTGAGAGTATACCTTACAGGATATCTTTGGCTTCTCAACTGTTCCGGCAGACCTTAACTTCAGCCCGAAAACCTCTCCAGAAGCTTGTCTCATAACGGTCCACAACGTGCCTTGCTCAAATACTTCGAAAGGTGTTAACAAATGCCATCCACCGGGCTTGTGAATCGTGAGCCCGAAGTCATACGGGGGAAGCCCTTCAAGCGTCAAGTTCATTGAACATGTTAGGTTCTTCAGGAGTCTTCTCATGCGGATTCCCTGTTTTCTTTTTTTGGGACGCGCTTGCGCCATTTTCTTCAGCTGTTTCTGGCTCTACATGAAAGTAAGACTACGAGTCAAACGGCTTTTGCCACTATGTTCATGGATGTAAGGGGGTTCATTGGTTGAAGTGTCGACAGGTTTCCATAGGATGCTATGGTTTTCCAGCCGGCTTTTTTGAGAAGAGCGCAGAGCTCGCTGAGGTTGTACACGTGGTGCAGGATTTCAGCCTTATCTATGAATTCCAAGTTTTCGCCGCGTTTGTTGTAGAAGGTCCAACAGGTGTTAGCTTGCGCTGTCGTTGGATCATACTTTCTGTTCTCCAACATTACCATGTCGTCTAATTCGGCGTAGCTGGTGGGAGTAAACTTGAGCGAAAGATATTCGGTGTGGATAGTTTCGGCTATGAACAGAGCTGCGTCTTCCCTCGAGAGCTGTCGAGCCTGTTTGAACATGTTAAGGTCGTCTTTTTCATGATAGAACCCTATGGAAGTCCAGACGTTTACAATGACATCGAAGGGCTTTGAAACGGTCCCAAGAACTGCTTTCAGGTTTCTTACGTCACCTTCCACAAAACTTGCAATATGTGAAACCCCATGTTCCTTCGCTTTTCTTCTGGCATCCTCTAGGAAGGCTCTTGATATGTCAACTCCAACGGTTCTGAAGCCCTTCTTCGCCATATAGATAGATGTTCGACCGTTTCCACAGCATAAATCCAGAACATTTCCCGACTTGATTCCGAAATCATCAAGCAGTTTCACGATTCCGTTGACAAGCTGCTCGGTTTTGGCCCATCTCTGGTTCATGATTTTCAAGAAAAGATCGGACCGTTCAACGAACAGCTTCTTTGTCCAGTCTCTCATGTTGTAGCATAGTGTTTGCCTGTTGTAATATGTTTTTCAGCGCGCGCCAGGAGTTCTGGGGGGTTCTTGCCTGTAGCGCTCTGAACCTATTGGTCATATGAGGCTGTCTAATGAAAGAGTGGCGCGCGCGCTAAGCGACGCGAGAATGATTGCTGATAAAGCTCGAAAAACCCAACGCCCTCCTGACTTCTCTGACGCATGTCCCTCGCGCTCTTGACTCATCATTGGGTTTCTCCGTACATTTGGTTCGGGACTAGTATGTTTGGAAACCTGTTTCGCAGAGCCAAGCGCGCGGCGAAGCACAAGTGGCACGCGTCAGCATAACTGTCGTCGCGGGGCAGATTGAACTTTTCGACCAAGGCCGCTGGACCCCCGCGAATTAAGGGTTCTAAAATTAGATTCCCAGACGGGTCGTATTCCTGAGTTATTTCTGACAGCGGCTTTTGGAAGGCGTTGCCTATTGAGATGCCTTGGCAAACGTGCACCCAGCCAAATGGGTCTATGTGCACTCTTTTCTGATTGACGAAGTCTTCGTAGGGACACTTTGTGAATTCGCGCCAAGGCTTCTTACTTGCTTTATCAATTAGTTTTGACGCGGCTCGACCGCGGAACATTAGCTCCCACGGAGAAACCTTCACTCCTTCAACTTGGTTTGGGCCGGGAACTTGAGCGGAAGGATCCTTCACAGCTATCACCCCCGCCTTAGTCTTCAGAATGTTTGCAGCTTTCACAGCGTTCCTCACTTCCTCAGTCTCCCAAGTTTCACCGTGATGAAGGTCGCTGCTAAAGCTGAATTCAACGTTCTCAGCGTTTGCCATTGGACGAAGCCAATCCACAGCATCTTCCACGCAGTTAGCCCAATAACAGTTTGAAAGAACCTCCACGTGAAAACCCAAGCTTGTAGCTTCCTTAACAAGCTGAACCATGATTGGATAGTACAAGAAGGGCTCCCCGCCTTCCACTGAGACGAAGTTCACGGTTCCAAGCTTTTTCGCCTCTGCCAAGATCCTTCTTATTTGTTTAAGAGTGAATGCACCTTGCGCTTTTGGACTGCCCCAAACGAAGCAATGATCACATTCTAACCCGCATTTGTAAGTCAATAAAAAGTGAACACCTTTCAAATCCAACAGAACCACCAATCTACGTGTAAAAAAACGGATAATTAAGCCTTCTTGGTGCGCTCGGCAATCCTAAAACGGAATATCATGGATTCTTCTCTGTACTTTTCTCCAAGAATTTGTTGTGAGGAAGCTTTCTTCCATGTTCTTGACCATTCTCACAAACTTGCTCATAGGCACTGAAAACGAAAGGGTGTTTTCTGGAACATATGGGCGTGCAGAAACATCGAACATTCCTATCACGGCTCTGGGTAGAGTGGAGTTCTTTTCAAGATACGGATACTGCACGATTGAGGAACAACCTGAGCCGCTCGGAGTGAAAACAACGTTGGATTCAGCTTCGTCGTAGCTTGCCAGCGTGAAGAGGCCTGAAAGAACATCAGGAGGGGCGAAGAAAATTACGACGTCTGGTTCATCGTACTTCTCTAGTGAATCCCATCTCTTGAACACTATGAACTTTGCGGGAGCCTTGAACGGTGGGGCAAGTCTAACTGATTGGGCAACGAGTTCCGGCGTTTTTTTGTACCGTTCACCCTCAACTTTTCCTGGGATGCCACAGGACAGGAAGTAATCGAAGTCAGGTCGGACTTCTTCACGAAAACCCAGATACCTTTTCCCTCCGAAACAGCCAATCGACTCTGCGTCGAAACAGAAAGCACTTCCCTTCCTCACACGCGAAAGCGCCGCGATCACACACCTAGGCAGCGAATCAGGCTTCACCAGCTCTGCGTGTCCTTCTTCATTCGTATAAAAGAAGGCGATAGGAAGCTCAGCACCGTCAAAGTATCTTCTCCATAGACCCATAAAATCCTCTTTGAACTCGATGTTCATAAATAGCTCCTCCAGCCTGCATCAATGAGCATCGAGCAAGTCAATATAACTTTCTGTGCAAGCCCTTTGCCATCGCTCAGGCGTTCTTCAGCTTTTTGCGCAAGATTTTTCTGACGATGTCGACATGAAAGCCTAGGCTTCGGAGCAGAGTGATCGAGGACAGATTCTGTTCCGAGGTTCCGAGTCTAACAGAGTTCATTCCTTTTTCGAGCAGGAGATTCATGGCTTGAGCCGTAAGTGCTGAAGCTAGATGCTTGTTTCGAAATTCGGGAAGTGTGACGGCTGGACCGAGATAACCCCGTTTGAGATGCAGATACTTGTTGTAATCCGTGTCAGGCTTCGCCACAACTGCTGACACAATTCTTTCGTCAATCTCGGCGACTTGAACCCAATCCTCCCTGAACGGGGGATCCTCAGATTTCCATTTTTCAAGCACCCCGCGTTCCAGTCTCTCCCAACCGAACCCAATGTTCATGAGGGCAACCAGCTCTTCTTCCTCTTCTAATCTCAAGCTTCGAAGCTTGATGCCCTCTTCAACCTTTGGAACCTGTTTTGGGCCGCTGAGTTGGGTAGACATTCGGAGCCAGCCAGGATTCAACGTGTAGCCTCTGTCAATCCAATCTTTGATTTTCGAGCTTCCTTCGTCTATCGCAGTCGAAACAGTGTCGCTCTTGGCGTTTTTCTCAACCTCATTCACAAGCAAATCTTCGATGATCCTTCGGTCAGGCCCTTGGCGAACGGCAAGCCAATCGATGTCTTCTTCCGAGCGTTCCTCAGGACGAGTCCCGATAAGACCCAATATTTCGCCGTTTTCTTCAGCCACAAGAATCCTGAAATTTCTTTTTCGGATTTGGGCCACGACTCTTTCCTCGTCAAATGGAATAAACTCGTATGAGCCCCTGTACTCATCGTTTAACAATCTGGCGATAGTCGGCAAGTGTTCGTTGGCAGATTCTAAAATCCGAATGGTCATTTCGCCTAGAGCAGAAGGTGATACTAGGTATAAGCTTTTGGCCAGCGCGCGTTGATGCAAGGTCCTGCTCTATTGTTTTTCAAGAATTTCCTTCGGTTCGTACGTTTGCGGATGGTAGAGTGGGTGTGCAGTGCAAGAGGTTATGCCTTCCAGCAGTCTTTGCGTGTTCCATGTTGGCGGTTTTGAGTCTTTGACATTCGGCATCCACATGAGGTATATCTTGAAAGCTTGCAAGCACTTTGCCTTGTGTACCACAGCAATTGAGTATAAGGGTCTGAAGCCCAATTTCTCTATTTGGTTCTTTCTGAACCATGGGCTTCGATGATTTTCCAGCGCGATAGTTGCGAACCCCGAGGCTTCTTTTTCGCTTTCCATCATGTCTTGCAAAAGTCGTTTCCCGAAGTTGTGTCCTCTTGCCTTTTTCAAGACCCAGATGCAATTCAACACTATCACGTTATTTCCAATCACTGGGTAGTATGACACTTCTGCAGGCGAGTATTCTATCTGTCCCACAACCTGTTCGTTAAAGATTAGAAGTTTTTTGTGAAAACCTTTGGGAATGGCTTCTTTCAGATATTCCGTCCTTTTTTGTACTGTTTTGAAATTGGGCCCACAAAGCATCTGTTGAGGTATTTCACGTATTCATCCCTCTTGGTGATATCAACAATTCTCGCTTGAGAAGCAGCCTTCATGTTTTCAGGGCTAGTTGCCGTGATTTATAAGACTTCTTGCCCGTACGTCAACAGAAAAGAAAAACGAAACATGCTTCAATGAAATAAGCAGGAATCAGAAGTCTGGGTGCGGAGAACTGGGTTCGCTTGGGTTGACAGGCAAAACATCTAAGTCGTGGCGTGCCTAGCAATGCTGACGCGTCAGGTTAGGAATAGAATCGCAACGCCGACTATGGCTACCAAAGCCCCTGCTATGCCTCGCCAGCTCGTCCTTTCTTTATAGATTATCCATATCACTGGGATAATGAAGATGGGCATTAAGGACATCAGAGTTTGGGCGATGCCTGGTTGAGTGTCCGCCACGGCGATCATGGAGAGCGTCATGCCTACAAACGGTCCAACAAGCGCGCCGGCGGCCGTGTACTTCATTCCCTGCTTGTCCTTAACAGCCTGGTGCAGTGTCGGCAGTTTTCCGGCGAAGACAGCGCATGCCCACACGAACACACCTGCCAGCATCATGCGTATCAAAGCTGCGGACACGGGGTTCATCGCCACGCTAACGTCGAGATACATTCCTTTTTTTGAGAGAACAAGCCCGAATCCTTGACCCATTGCCGAAATCAAACCAAAGAACACTCCCATAATCTTCCGGTTCTTTGCTGCCAACTGCTCTTCCAACTTCTCTTCCGACGTCTCTTCTCTTTCCAGTACGACCACAATAATGCCTGACAACGTAACCGCTATTCCGAGTACGGCCAACCACGACAATGGGTCTCCCAACATAAAGTAGGCGCCTAATGACGCGAATATTGGGGCAGAGGCCTGTATGAGGACTGAACGTCGCGGACCTATCGTTACGTACGCCGCAAACAACCCGAAATCACCGATACCAAGCCCAACAACGCCACTCAAGCCCATCCAAAACCATTGTCCGCTGCTCGCAATAGGCAAAACGGTACCCAGCAAAATTACGTGCGCACAAACCAGAAGTCCGATGGCCATTATCGTGCGATACGCATTGACGCTGAACGAGCCAAACCTTCTGCCAGCCGTCGTGAAAAAGATAGAGCTAGCCGTCCAGAAGCATGAGGTTAGAATCGCCGCTGACTCTCCCATCAGGTTCGTGTCCAAATTTCCTCACTTTTGGATTAGAGCAACATAATTCAGACAACCTTAAACCTTTCTCACGTTCTGTGCAGTGTTTGCCCAACCCACATGAACAAGGAAGCTCAGTAATTTGGTGTTCAAACTTCATTATTCGAATATCAGAATGAAAAAAAGGATGGCGCGCGCAATGGTGGCTAGTGAAGGTATATCAAACCAAAATGCATATTAGCCATAAAAACACGTTCGATTGAAACATGAAGCTGTTGTCGACGAAGGCTGTGGCGTTCACTGGGGTTTTTGCGGCTTTTCATGCTACATTGTATTTGATTTCGCCCGCGTTTTTGTGGCGAAATTGGGCTATCTATTTATCGCCTATCGAGGGGATGGTTCTGGGTCCTTGGGCAGGGTTCATAGCCGCTTTGATTGGCAGTACCCTCGGCAGAGCGTTGCTTCCTAGCCCTTTGTGGATGTTCGGGATAATTGCAGAGCCGTTGAGTGTGATGTCCGCAGGCTTTTTGACGAGAGGCAAGTGGCAGCCAGTCATAGCTGTTTACGCCGTCATGCTTGCCGCATACTTCATCAGTCCCTTGGGCCAGTCGCTTCCGTTTTGGCCCATGCTGGACACCATTGCTGCTGTTTGTTTAGTGTATCCTGCCGCTAAGTTGAGCAAAAACCTATTCAGCGAGAACGTGAACCTTCTCCCCGCATCCCTGATCATCGTGTCGTTCATAACAGTCGCCGCGGACGGTCTGACCAGAGTTTTCCTGTTTATACCAGCCGGGCTGTACAGCAGTGTTCTGGGTTTGTCTCCTGCAGCTGCCGCGGTTGCGTTCGTAGGCGGTGGGGTTGACTCTTTCATTGAAGATGCCTTTGTCGTGTCAATCGCCCTCGTTGTCGGTGTTCCAATTCTTTTGGCCTTACGGAAGGTTTTAGACTTAAGAAGACCGTTAAGTTAGAAGAAGCCGGGTTCTTACCTATTGTGAATTCTCCCCGAAAAATCTCGAAGGCACCTCTGAATTGAAACTACGGTAAATTGGTGCGGGGGATGGGGTTTGAACCCCTCTCCCAGTGGCGACGTCTCCCGCAAATCCCCTCTTTTTTTGTCTTGGAAATGTTAGTGCGTGGGCTTTGGAGGCGTCTCAAAAGTGGTCTAGTTGTGTTTGGAAAAAATCTTGTCCATACACTTGCTTGAACGGGGTTTCTGTCTCTAAGGGTTTAACCATAAACACACTGTGCCCTTCATCTAGGAAAGTGTATCCTCGGGATAAGTAGATTTGGCGCAATGTTTTGTCGAAGACAGCTCTGGCAAAGACAACACCTCGCGCCTTGCACTCGATTGTCTTGACAAGTTTTACAGCTTCGGCTTTGTTCTGGGCTACGAGCTCCAAGATTCTAGTGGAATATTGTTCTTTCCTGAAGACAACGTAGCCTTTGTCATTGCAGACAGTTCCTTTTTTTGTCAGTCTCTTGTCTTTCGCGAGCATTTCCAAATATGCCCGATCCCGAATAACGAGTCCAACTTTGTTCCTCACATATTTGTCGTAGATTGCAAGAACCTTGTTTAGATCAAGTTTCAGGGTTTTAGCTCTTGGGAGCGTTGCTTTCGTGGTATTCAGGACTTTGTATACGCTCGGGTAGGAATAGACATCTGAATATCCTAGTTTCTTGTACAGCGAATATGCTACGATAATGGGGCTTGTGTTCAAGAAGGAAAATCGATAGCCTTTACCTTTGAAGTATTCGTGTGTGGCCTTGAACAAAGCGGTGGAGAAACCTTGACGGGTGTATCCGGGCAGAGTGGCAACCCCGTAGATCCCACCTGCATGTTCAATTGCTCCATCTAGCGTTCGAGTTGCCAAATCCATTGCGCCAACGTAGCTGACAACTCGCCCATTTTCCAACGCACAGAAACCAACAGTTCCATTTTTCAGTCGCGGGTCGATCTTGATAAATCTATTGAACTCTCGTTCGTTGAAAGGCCAGCCAAATGCCTGTTCCAAAAGAGGCAATAGACTGCTCTTTGATTCCAAATCCCCATATGTAGCAATTTCCAAGTTGAAACCCTCTTGTTCGGATTTCCGACATGAAAAAGCAAGCAGTCTATTTAACGGTTGTTCTTGCGTGGTGTTCTTGCGCGCGCGCAACGTACCCATCGCCGAACCAAGAAACAGTGAAAATCTCGCGCTCGCGGGCGCGCGTTTTGCCGCATTGATTTAAATCTCGTTTTAGCTTTTTTCACTTCATAGTTCTTCGTTGATTTATAGAGAGAAGACGAAGCAAATCGAACATGCACTAACAGATTTAGCCTTCTTCCAAGCTCTTGTTCATATGCGCAACGGCTGCGCTGGCCCTATATCCCAAGTGTGAGGAAACGGTCGAATCAACCTTCAAAAATGGCGAGAGAATATTCACCCGTAGGCATGCCATTCTTACAGTAGCAGGTATTAGTTCTGTGGTGAGCTTGATAGCCTTGATACCCGAACAGGCTACTATGCTTGCTTTTTTGCTCTGCTTTGCTATGTTTCTCTTCACACTTGCAAACATGTTCAGCAAGAAATGGTTGCTGTCGATTGTCGTTCCCACTGTGTTCATCATGCTCTACTTGTTTTCCTGGAACACACTCTTTCTGAACCTGTTCTCAACGATAACCGTAGTGTTTTCCACCGCGATATTCGGTGCTTCATTAGCTCTGGATACAGAAGTGAAAGATGAGGCTGTTCTTAACCGCGGGAATATCCTCAGCGGAGTTGTTTTGTTTGTGGCTCTCATAGTTTTGGCAGATGTCACTCTGGTTTTTGGCACGAATCTCATGATGACAGCCGCGACGAAAATAGAGAAGCTGCAACTGCCATTGCAGGTTATCGTGCCAACTTTCCCTTCCACTGGCGGCATCGCACACATGGGACTAGGAGACATCTTAATCTCAGGGTTGTTGGCAATTTTGACTGCGAATAAGTGGGGAATGAAATCGGGAATATTATGCGTAGCTTCTATCTCGGCGACGATTATGCTGGGCACAACTGTTCTGATTAACTGCAATGTGGGGATGTTTCCAGCAACGATTCTAGTAGTTGTCGGGTGGCTAGCAGGTACGGGGATGCGCGCGCTTTGCCAGTGGCTGATATGACGTCGCACATCTAATGTTTGACTCCACTAGTAATATGCCAGCTATGGAAACCATTAGTACTATTCCAAACCTTGCCTTCAATTTCCTTCTTTCTCTCCTTCATCTGTCAGACGCGTGCTGAAGCACCCTCTGGCTCCTGCTCGGCCGCGCCTTGAAACCGTTCTAACGAGTATAATCGAGACTAAGGTGAAGCTTGTCAGAAGTAGCATCAATATACCAGTGGAGAATTCAGGTATCCACTCAGTCCCAGTCCAATGTATTACAGTCCCATTATAACCTACGGCCCATCCGCTACTGTCGCTAACCATAGACAGTGAGAGAAGCCGTTCTGTCGTTGGGCTCGTGCAATTGCTCCAGCTTATACCATTCCATCGAAATATCATGCCAACATTGGTCACTGCCCATCCGTCGTTGGCACTGACCATAAACACTGAGGTCAACCACTCTGCAGTCGGGCTTGTCACATCGTTCCACGTTGTTCCATTCCACCTGACCATCGCTCCCAAGCCTACTGCCCATCCGTCGTCAGCATTCAACATAAATACCGAAGCTAGATCTATGTGAGTTGGGGTTGTCCAGGTACTCCAGTCTGTTCCATTCCATCGGATCGTAATTCCCCAGCCCACTGCCCACCCATCATCAGGCCCTGCCATATGCACTGACCAAAGCGAATCCGTTGTCGGACTTTTTACGCTTTTCCAGCCTGTCCCGTTGCATCTGATTATCGTGCCGCCAGAGCCTACTGCCCAACCATCGTTGCCGCTAACCATAAACACTGAACTGAGCTGAAACGCCGTTGGGCTTGTCCATTTGCTCCAATCTGTTCCATTCCACCTAATCACGGTTCCACCGTCGCCTACCGCCCACCCATCGATAGCACTAACCAGGGAAACTGAAAGAAGGCGTCTTGTGGTTGGACTAGGCCAGACGCTCCAGTCGGTTCCGTTCCATCTGATTATTGTCCCTCCCGAGCCTACTGCCCAACCATCGCTGGCAGTAATCATACGAACTGAATAAAGATTGCTTGCTGTTGGGCTAGCCCAGTTGGCCACGGCAAAGCCTTTTGCATTTCCTGCCATAACACCGCCGCATAGCAACAGAATCGTGCAGAACAGAAATTCTTTCAAGGGAGCCCCTCAACGTGTCCTATGCTTGTTCATTCTCTCAAGCGGCTTCTTAAGGTTTGACGCACAATTCGGCCTTCGCGCGAGTACTCAGTGCACTGCAGATAGGTGACGAGCAAGGAAAAAGAGAGGTATTCTCACGTGAAATCCAGCCTGCGTACTGGAAGCCATGCAATCTGGATAGAACTTTGCCCTGAAACCCAAACTTTCACGCTCTCAACCAATCAACACGTGCCCACAACGTTTATAGCGCGCGCTATTACGAGACACTCTATTCTCAACTGGTATATCAGACCAGAAGAAAAGCCGAATAACAGTTTGGACTTGGGGAGATATACCTCGTATTTTTCATGCAAGATGAGCGATTATCGGTCTCCATGATTGCTTTTCATTCCTCAGAAACCTAGCCAATAGGAGAGCCTCTTTATTGATTGGCGTTTCAATTTCCTGACTGTTTGCTGTTCTAATCCTAGGAATTTCGACCTTGTTTCGGAAATGCTCGTTCAATCCTCTAACCAGATTCCGTGTCAATGCATTGTTGAGGTACTCTCTTGCTTTTTCGCGCGCGCAACGCTTTCCTCAGCCGAAAAACAGAAAAGCGTTGAGACGCACTTTGAAGGGTGAGGGCTATTACATGAAATATGAAATCAAATACAAGCCATCCTACTCATTGCTCGTGGTGAACTTGGAAAGAGGCGAAAAAATCACGGCTGAATCCGGCGCCATGACGTATATGGACCTGAACGTCGAGGTTCACACTCGCAAACGAGAGCAGAGCCTATTGGGCAGTATAGGTCTCTCGGTCTTGGGGCGACAATCTTTCTGGGTGAATGACTACTCAACGAATCAGAATCCCGGGGAGGTGGCGTTTGTCTCCGCACCTGTCGGGGATATAGAGATGCTGGAGGTCAAATCGGGTCAAGGTTATGTTATCCAGAAGGCCGCGTACATAGCGTCAACGGAAAATGTGGACTTGGATGTCAAGTGGGAAGGTTTTACAAGAGGTTTGTTCGGTCAAGGTCTCTTCATGATTAAGGTAACAGGCAACGGAAAACTCTTCATAAACACGTTCGGAGCCATAGACAAGCATACTCTACAACCGGGCCAGACTATGATAGTTGACAACTTTCATCTTGTAGCATTCAGTGATTCATGCACGTACAAGGTCACCAAATTCGGGGGACTTAAAGAAACTCTGTTAGGTGGAGAAGGACTGGTGACCAACATCACTGGTCCTGGAGACATATACATACAGACGAAGAACCTCCAAGAATTCGTAGATTGGCTCTGGACACTGCTTGAACCCAGAGTCAGATCAAGAGCAAGGTAAAGCCTCGGTGCAGTAACGAAGAGCGCGCGCTTTCCTTTTTCAGGGTACGGTTTGCAGGAGTGTGTCATCGGAAAGGAATGTGGAACATTAGATTTATTGTAGCATCATGATAGCGCGCGCAGAAAGGTGCTCGTTTCTGCTTACGGAGTCTATGGAAGCCGTCTCCGTCGATATTAATGATATCTCAGATGCATCGTTTGTGCCATGGCCAACGACGGTACTGTTATTCCTCTTCTCACGAGAGAATAGCAGTTGAACTTGTGCATCAATGGATGAACTTGCTTAAGCTGGCTGATGTCGCGCGCGGAAGGCAACAATTGAATACCAGAGAACAAAAGACATCCTCCATGTCATGAATATACTCGGCCACAAGAACATCAAGAACACCTTGGTCTACACGCACATTGCAGAAGAACTGTTCAAAGGCGAACAAGAATTCATCTCGAAAGTGGCTAAGAACGAAAAAGATATTTGCGCATTAGTGGATGCAGGATTCGATTACGTTTGCGACCCTGACGAATACAAGATCTTCAGAAAACGCAAATATTAGGCTCAACATCGCCCGGATGAACCCCCGCAGTTTTGACCATAGTGGTGCGGGGGATGGGGTTTGAACCCGTCTCCGAGTGGCGACGTCTCCACTGTCTCAGGATCTCCCGCATTTCCCCTTTTTTCTTTCGGAACTGAATAGCGTATTCTGAGAGACTTTGCTCAAGCTCGTCTTTCAGCTTTCGAGCTCTTTCTTATCTTGTGTTCGCTCACGATAGCTATCAACAGCGTTATGATCGCCAGAGGTGCTAGCACAAAGTTTGAGGAGAATTCTGGTATGACCTGATATTCGAGTGCATATCCTTGCTGTTGACTACTTATGGTGTTTCCTTCGCTGTCTTGTCCGATTATGATATACGTGACATTTGCTCCCAACGGGAACGCCGGAATCGTGGCATTCCAAACGTCATCTTCCGCATTGGTCATATTGAGCGATAAATGGAATGTGCCAGTGCTATTTGTTATTGTGTAGTTCAGCATCGCTCGTTCCACGGAGTACAAGTGTGTTATTGTAGCGGTGATCCTGACTTCTGCTGGCGAAATCATCCCTCCCTCTGGAGCCTGAGAAACATTGCATACGCTCAACAGCATGAACGGATAGTTGTCCCTGTTGTTAACGTCGATAACATATGGGTTGTCTCCTATCCCGTCTCCTCCTGTCACGTTCTGGTATGGACCGCGGAACAAGTCTGGGCTGACGTAGTCGCTCCAATAGTTGCCTCCAACTGGATAGCTACCATTCCAGTTGTTTACAGAGCCTGACTGAATAGAGACTTGCTGATCATTGCTCACCAAACTATTCTTGTATGCCAGATTCCCAATAGAGTATTCCGAGTAAAGCCCGCAGTCGTTTTGCGTTATGTAGTTCTGCGATACAGTGTTGTAGTTTGAGTATTGACCAATGGAGACACCTTGGCCGTTGCTAACTATTGTGTTGTTTGCCAAGACGGCGTAGTTTGACGAGCTCGCAAAACCTGTTAGTCCAATGCCGTAACCGACATTGTCAGCTACGACGTTCCTTGTCATATTAAGATAGCTTGAACCTCCACTTGCCACTCTGAGGCCAAACTCGTTGAAGCTTATATTGTTTCCATACACCGAAACGTAGGGCGAGTTAGAGTAAAGAAGAACACCATAGTAGTTGCCTGAGATCAAGTTGAAATCTATCTGCGAGTATCCACTGCCCTCGAGCCTTATTCCAGCTCGCCATGAATCGCTACCAGCTCGGTTGTCCGCTATGGTGTTATTCACTACGCGGTTGTTCTGAGCGTTCAGAATCTTTATGCCGTACTCAGACTCGGCAATGAAGTTCCCTGACAAAGTGTTGTTGGTGTTCGGGCCCTCCAAGAAGATGCCTGCCGTGCAGTTGATGAGGCTATTTTCAGCCACAACGTTGTGGCTCACTGTATCCTGGAGCCAAATACCAATAACGGATATGGCTGATATGTTGTTTCTGCAGATGCTGTTGTACCTCGCATCATGGTAGAACATACCATATAAGCAGTTTGAAATTGTGTTGTCCGCTATGTTGTTGTAATGAGAACCGGCGTGGCCGTTTATTCCACCCCCCCCCACTGCAGTTGCTGTCCATTACTATCCAGAATGTTATCAAAAACTGTGTTACGACTCGAGTTCATCAGATGTATGCCGCCCCAACCTGTGTCACTCACGTTATTCCAGGCTATCTTGTTGTACTGAGAACTCAGAAGAGAAATGCCGGCGAAACCATTGTCTACGACGCGATTCTCTGAAATAACGCAGCCTGTCGTGCCATTCAAACAGATTCCAGCATCAAGATCTGGCCAATGAACGTTTCCGCTGTTTCGTACTGTGAAGCCTGTTACGTTCACACTACCCCGGACCACGTAAAGAACGTGTCCTGTGTCGTTGCCATCTATTATCGTAGTGCTCACGTCTTCTCCAACAAGCGAGACTGTCCTGTTAACAACGACGTGTTCATAGTAGGTTCCAGCCTTGACAAAAACGGTGTCCCCGTCAGCTGCATTATTTATGGCTTCCTGAATCGTATCAAAGTCTGCTGGCCCATCATCATCAACAGTCCAATCATACGAGAATGAACTCCAAGGATGCATCAATGGATAATTGTCTCGGTTGAAGACATCTATTGCGTACGGTGCATCGCCTATCCCATCACTTCCCATTGCGTTTTGATAAGGACCACTGAACTGGTCTAGACCACTATAATCGCTCCAATAGTTACCTCCAGATGGGTAACCATCATCCCACATGTTGACAGACCCCAAAGCAACATAAGTCTGCTGAGAATTACTCAAGACGTTGTTGTGGTGAATGGAGTTTTGCGTTGAAGATACTATGTAAAACCCGTAATCGTTTCTGCCAATGTTGTTCTGCGATATTATGTTGTAGTTAGCCTGTTCTTGTATTTTGATGCAGTAGTGACTGCCTGTCACATTGTTTCCGATAACGGTGTTGTTGACGGCATAGTCTTGTATCCAGATTCCTATCTCACTATTGTTTGCCAAGTAGTTGCCTGAAATCACGTTTTCGCTGACGTGTGCAGCATCGATCCCGTATATGTTGCTTATTATCATGTTTCCCATTATGATGTTTTCTTGTGATGAAACATGCATTCCTATGCCAATATTGGCATTGAATATAGCGGCGTTGGACGATATGGTATTGTTGTGTGACGTTGTGAGGTCGATAGCGTACATCGCGTTACGCGTGAGGTTGTTTCCTGAGATTGTGTTCTGGTCGCTGTTGAGCAAGTGAACTCCAAAGCAGCCGTTGTCGGTGATGTTGTTGCTCGATATTTTGCAGCCTTTAACATTATTCAGGGAGATTCCAGCGTCAAGATCTGGGAACATTGTGTTTCCACCTCTCCGCACTGTAAAATTTGTGATGTTTACGTTGTCGCTAACCACGTCTATGACATGCCCAGTTTCGTTTCCATCAATGATGGTGGTGCTGCTATCCTCGCCGACAAGCGAAACAGTTTTGTTTACGACAACATTCTCATAGTAAATCCCAATCGTGACGAGAATGGTGTCTCCATCAACAGCGCTGTTTATGGCCTCTTGGATTGTTGGAAAATCGTCTGGGACAACAATAGTTTGCGATTCTGTTCTGGCCAGACGAACGTCAAAAGCCAATACTGAGATTCCCATCAGCAAGATTAAAACGAACGATCCAGGTGAATATCTTCCCATTCCTCTGTCTCCGAAGTACAGAAGAAGCCTGATTACAATATTTAAGCCGTGCCCCTTGAAACATAGGCCTGTTAAACCCCTCCTCGGAATTTAGCATAGTGGTGCGGGGGATGGGGTTTGAACCCAGGTCCAGATGGAGATGTCTCCACAGTCTCGGGATTTCCCGCAATTCCCTCCTTTTTCTCAATAGCTTCTTTCTGAGCCACTAATCCTGTTTTTTCTTGGCAATATAATCAATGTATTCTTGAACTGATCGTTCGCCATCTATTTTCTTATCTATGATTCTCTTCTCTTTGTGGATTATCTCGAAATTTATGAAGTACTTGTCGGCTTCATTGTCTTCATGTTGGGAAAACCTTGGATTTCCGAGAAAAGGTTTGCAGAAAGGCCCTTTGTCAGGTTCATCAACGGATACGAAATTCACGAAGCACAACCCGCTTGGCTTTAGTACCTTTTCGATTTCTCTTATTGAGATTGCGATATCTTTCTTTTTCATGAAGAAGATTGCATTGAAGGAATAGACAAAGCTGAAAGCTGCGCTCTTGAATGGGAGATGGCGCATGTCTCCTTTTAGTATGTTCAGCTTCACGCCACTTTCATTGCAGAATTTCTTAGCCTGGTTAAACGGGTTTTCCGCGACTTCTACTCCAAACGTTCTATATCCGTATTCATAGAAAAGCTGAAGAGGGGGATCCTCACCGCCAGCGCCACAGTCGAGAACAGTTTTATCAAGTAAGCTCTCATTACAATATCTCAGAAATTTATAAAGAGGAGTTGCCCAAATGACCTTTCTCATTTACTGTCACAGGTTCTGAGTAAGCTTTGTCCCTCTTATGACTTATCGAAGAATCGATCGATCGTTTCGGTGGGGAGTGCAGGGCGAATCCCTGCATAATTCAATACGCGTATTGACTTGAACTCCCACAGCAGTGGCGACGTCTCCCGCAACTCCCCTTTTTTTCTTTCCTCCCTGGAGTAGCTCAGTTGGAATCTGTGTACCTGTCAGGCGCTTAGTTATTTCTTCTATTTCCTTTTGAGAGAAGGGTACATTCTTTTGTGAGCTATGGTTGCAAGCAATGCAAGTGTTGTTACCAGTATTAAAAAGGGCAGAATGAGAAATGATGGAAACTCTGGAATAGTTGTTGTTCCAATGATTGTTATGGTGTGTTCACTGTGAGTGTAGTTGATGTAGAAGTACGTGTGTGTTTCATTTGAGCAGGGTAATTCTCTGACTTGTGGAATTGTTGCGTTTGTTATTACCACGCCATCAAACATTACAAGGTATGAACCATTAATCAGAATCTTAGGAATACAAACTCTGACGAAGCCTTCAGTGCCAGTGTCACCTGAAACATTTAAGGCTAACATTGCTTCTTCTGGATTTGCTTCTATGTAGCTTGGGTCGAAGCTAATGCTTGAAATTGAAGAATTGCTGACAAAAGCAACTGCATACCCATAATAGGTATCGTAACCATAAAACATACCCATCAAAGGATAATGGTCTGTATGGTTTGCATCAATGACATACGGAGAATCTCCGATTCCATCATGATTTAAGTCAACTCCAGTGTAGTTGCTCCAATAGTTTCCTTCAAAACCATTGTCCAAGAAGTTGGGGTCAGTGACGCTTCCGAACGTGTTATTCAGGAAATTGTTATGATAGAGCGTATTGTTTTTGGAATCCCATAGTGTTACGCTTCGCCAGTTATTAGTCATGTTGTTTTGGAGAATGTAGTTTGCATCTGCCAGGTTTAAATGTACGCTCACGTGGTTTGCCACTAGATGATTTCTGGATATGACATTGTTAGTCGCTCCTGAATCAATGGCAACACCAAGGAAGTTCCCTTCTATGGTGTTGTCTGTAATGCTCATGTTTCTCGGAGACCCATAGACACCATGGTCGTTGTCAACAATACAATTTGCAGATATATCACAATGTTGTGTGCTGCCAACATAGATTCCCGAGTTAGAATAAGCTCGACCACTTCTCTGGATAGTAAGACCTCTGATATTCACGTAGTCTCGGGTTATCCGGACAACATTTCCAGTCAGGTTTCCATCAATAACTGTAGCTTCCCTGTCCTCTCCAAGCAAGGTCAGGGATTTACCAACAGTCACATGCTCAAAGTAGGTTCCTTCTTCAACAAAAATTGTGTGTCCGTCCAAAGTCTCAGGAGCATTAATCGCCTCTTGAATCGATGTATAGTTCAACCCAGTGTCAAGATTGTGAACAGGATATCCATTAGGAGCTTCGACCTCGACATAGCTAATTCCTGAATACAGAAGGCATGGCATGCAAAGAAATAGTATCATAGTAAGAACGATTTGCCTGCTCATGGCGCATCATTCAATGTATCTTTGCTTTCAGTTTTTATGACTTGCGGGAGAGAGAGCGCCAAATTTTCCGTGAAGACGTCTCCCGCAAAACCCCACTTTTCTCATATACTTGCTCAGTGCCAGTTTTCTTCTTGAAGCCGGATGGGAATTGAACCCCCACAAGGTGGAGATATCACCCCATCTTCCCTTTTTTCAATCTCTTGTCCAATTCCCACAACGCGATCTTGTTGCCTTCATATTTCATTAAGCGATAGGCTTCTTCATACTTCAGCCATTTATGATCGGCATGTTCAGAGGAAAGCACGATGTCTTTCTCTTTAGGGAAGACGCCAAAACAGTATTGCGGTATCATGCATACCTTTCGCCCCCAAAAGATGGCGGTCTCTGAATTCAGTGGCGGGTATAGGTATAACGGTGATCAACTGAAGAAATCGGGAATCCTTTGGTATCCCAGTCTCTTCCAAAGTCTCTCTCTCCTAGCGGCTTCAAGAGGCGTCTCGCTACCCTCGCCGCCACCGGCGATGCCCTGCCACCATCTCTTATCAGACCTCTTCAGAAGCAAATACTCGAACTCGCGATCTGGAGCCGTGTAGCATGGGTAAATCAACACTTGAAAGGGTGCTCTTGCCAATCTTCTACACTCCATGAAATCCTGTGTGAACAAGATGACAATAAGCTTATCGCGCGCCTCGTCTACAAGAATTGTTCTATAGAACTTGCAGAAACCCTAAATCCTCAATTAACATGGAGGGTTTAGTATGGCTTCCGATATTTCACTGTCCGTAGAAAAAGCATACGAACTATGTAAAGCCCACAGGGAGAAGAACGGCGTCAGAGTGTTCAGTCAATGCTGGGGTTGCGTGAGATACTCCAAAGGATGGTAGTAGTAAGAACGATAAGAAAGAAAGAGACACTGTATTAAATACAGTATTAAATGCACACACTACTATCAGAATCGTCCGAAGCTTCAGCATCCCACCCGACAAGATCAGCGTTCTAGCCAAGTTCTGCGAAATCTCCAGACGAGAAGCGGGATCCAGAGGCTTCAGCGAAACAATCCTCAAAGCCCTAGAAGAATACAGCCACAAACACGAAGCAGGAAACCCACAACACAAGCTCACACCATACATAGACGAAGCCGCGGAAAGCCCCATGCGAGTGCTCTGCTTCGATTTGGATGGCGCGCTAAGGATCCAAAGACTACCATGGATACCAACCGAATCAGAAATCGACCAACTCATAGCCGCAACAAGCCCACGCGTCGGAGCATTCCTCCTCTTACTGAAAGAAACCGGCATGCGCCCAGGCGAAGCATGGAAACTCAAGTGGACCGACTTGGACACCGTGGCGAGAACAATCAACATAACCGCGGAGAAAAACAGCAACCCAAGAATATTCAGACTATGCAGCAATCTCGTAGAAAGACTGAGTCAGCTGCCTAAGGACTCTGAGAAGATATTCGGCAATGCCCAACAAGAGCACCAAAGACACAACTTCAGCCTCCAGAGAAAAAGCATCGCAGACAAACTCAAGAACCCAAGACTCAACCAGATAAGCTTCAAAACACTGCGACACTGGAAAGCCACGATGGAGTATCACCGAACAAAAGACATCCTACACGTCATGAACGTGCTCGACCACAAGAACATCAAGAACACCCTCGTCTACACGCACCTCGTCAACCTGGAAGGCGACGATTACGTCTCGAGAGTCGCATGGAACCTCGAAGAGGCATGCAAGCTTGTGGACGCTGGCTTCGACTACGTGACAGACGTGAAAGGAGCCAAACTCTTCAGAAAACGCAAGTAACATGCCTTAGGGGGGTTCATCCAGAACTATGTTGATGGTGCGGGGGATGGGGTTTGAACCCATGCAGCCCTACGGCAACAGGTCTCCTAAAACGGTGCCCATCCCAGACAAACAGTCTGTTCTATTTTGGGCAGCATTTTCCTAAGCCTGTCTCCTTTGGCCAAACTCGGACACCCCCGCGGATTAAGGAGGGCTCAAACTGTTGAATCAGCATCTTCTTTTATATTTGTTTAACTTTCCAAGAATGACATGATAATCTTGATCTCCCAACGGTTATATCTAATCGTGCATCAAGGATTCAATAACGGTGTGAGGAAAGGCGAAAGACTATAAAAAAGAAAGGACCCAGTGAACATCTAAAGCAAGATATAGTCCGTGACTCCAACGTCGAGAAAAATGACCCTTGAACGGGATGACGTCAGATAGAAAACTCTAAATTTCATTGAAACCTCTTCAAAGAAGAGTTTGCGCCTCGGTAGCCTAGCCTGGTGGGGCTCCGCCTTGGTAAGGCGGGGGTCGCGGGTTCGAATCCCGCCCGAGGCTCCACAGAACCTTCTATCTCGAAAGAACCTTCATCAAGAAGGTCTCGACGGTTTATTTCGTTTCAAGCGCTTCCAAACGTTCAAGGTATGTTTTCAAAGTGTTTTCAGAGATTTTTGAGGTATCTAGGCTACACTACGCGTTTTCTCGATTGGTTCTGAAGCAGAGTTAGCGGGCAAGCGTGTCTGTTCGGCGGCAGTCACATGAGCTTATTAGCAATCGCCCAAGTTGGAATACATCGAAGCGTGCGTTCACGCTGAATGTGCCTTCACGGGTGGTGTCTAACCATGTCAGCCAAAGGAATTGGAAAAATCGCAAGCAATCCGTTCACGAAAGACGGCAAAGTCCTCCTGGGCAAGGTTTCGACCAGGGCAAATCTGAAGATGGACATTCTCAAGGCCGTTAACGTGATTGGCGGCTTTAACAAGGTCATCGATAAAGGTGACCAAGTCTTGCTTAAGCCCAACTATAATACCGCTGATCCTCCGCCCGCTTCAAGTGACCCTGAATTTCTTAAGGCGATAGTTGAGTTGCTGTTTGAGCACGGCGCTGGAAAAGTCGTCTTGGGAGAATCTTCTTGGCAAGGGCTTGCCACTCGAAAGGCCCTGGACCACGCTGGAACACTCGCTGCACTGAAAGACACAGGTGCCGAAATCGCGTTTTTGGACGAAGAAAAATACGTCAAAGTCGACGTAGGTGGGGAATACTTAAAACATGTTAGCTTGGCAGAACGGGCCATGCAGGCAGACAAGATAGTTTATTCCTGCTGCATGAAAACGCATTTCCGCGCTGACTTCTCCCTCAGCTTGAAATTGGCGTTTGGATTCACGAAGAAGAGCGAAAGAATGGAGTTCCACATTAGACACTTGAAGGAAAAACTCGTTGATCTAAATTTGGTCGTGCATCCAAACCTGATAATCATGGATGGAAGAAAATGTTTCATAACCGGAGGACCATTCAGCGGTGAAGTGCGAAACGCAAATGTCATTCTCGCTTCTGGAGACCGAATAGCCATGGATGTTGAATCAATCAAAATTATCGAGAGTTTCAAGGGCTCAAAGCTGAAGGACAACCCGTGGAGCTACGCTCAAATCCGCCATGCAGCGCAGCTCGGGCTTGGAGCAAGAAGCGAAGACGAATATACCGTCGTCACCGAGTAGGAAACAAGTATCGCGATATAATGTCCTTTCAAAACACTCAAATAATCCCACTCATCAACTCAGTTATGTGGTGCTAACTTGGAAGGCGTCCAACGCAAGTTTACTTCAGAAGAACTGAAAAAGTATGACGGAAAAGAGGGCAGGCCAGCCTACATCGCCTACAAGGGCAAGGTTTACGATGTGACAGACAATTATCTGTGGATAGACGGAGACCATCAAGGCGAACACGTAGCGGGTAAAGACTTAACAGAAGATATGGCAAGTGCACCGCACGGAGGAGAAAACCTCGAAAGAGTCAAACTCATCGGCATACTCGCCCCGTGACGCCTAGAAAAGCGGTTTCGCTTCAACATCTCCTCAGCAGAGTGGTCGTTTGGATAACTTATATATGGATTATGTGCAATGAGGATAAAGAGGGACGCGGTTATTGCCCTTCGATGACACCTTGACTCTTGCAATAATCACGATAGGGGTGGTCATCGCTTGTCTGATTGTAGTTTTTTCCATGCGAAGACGGGGAAAAAAAGAGAAAAAAACCGCAGAGCAAGAATTCGAAGCAGACCTCAGGGGTTACCCCTTTAAAGTCAGCAAAAGCGTCCCCGCCGAGGATGCCTCACACGCCAAAGAGGAACTCAGGATACTGGACTTAGAGAGGGAAATATTAAGCGACGCCATCAGGCGGCTTTATGAAGCGCACGCAGAAGGCAAAATAACGGAAGAAGAGAGAGAAAGGCTCGCACAGACGTACAAATCCCGTATGATGACGGTGAAGGACGCCATCTCAAAAGACGAATCCGTCGTGGCCTTACACGAACTTGAAAACATGCAGCAGGACTTGATGAAA